>Ga0181536_10000216_pt1 | contig 67285 bp, 41 predicted proteins | sample PEATcosm2014_Bin_41_FD_121105 | JGI IMG/M metagenome (GOLD analysis project Ga0181536, IMG submission 121105) | Peatland microbial communities from MTU Mesocosm Facility, Houghton, MI, USA - PEATcosm2014_Bin17_60_metaG | ecosystem: Environmental > Terrestrial > Soil > Wetlands > Peat | place...
AGTAGCCAGCGGCAGTGTCTCGTCATGAAGCCATGATCGACACTCAGATCCTCGCAGAAACATGTGGTGATGGCAGGCATTACCCCCTTCCAGTTCATCCCAGGCCTCCTGCTACTGTGGCTGGCTCCGGCTTTGCCCTGCCTCGAAATCCCGCCAGGCTTGCCACTCGTACGGGCGAATCTCTAGAAAGTCAGCACGGTGGCATTTTATGGATACAATATGCAACCGTCAAACCCCATTCCCGCTGTAAGAGCCAGTGTGTGGCGGCTTGCCGCATTTGCCGACTTTCGGCACCGGCAGGAAAGAGGAGTGATAGCAGTCACATACAAGAGAATACCGCATATTGTATCCAATTGGCGTGAGGGTGTTATGGTCGATCCGGCGCTCGTTGAAAAAGTAGGCCGTGAGGCCACCGAGCCCTGCCGCGGGCTGGTGTTCAACATCATGCGGTTCGCCCTTCACGACGGGCCAGGCATTCGCACCACTGTTTTCCTCAAAGGCTGCCCCCTGAGTTGCTGGTGGTGCCACAATCCGGAGAGCCGCTCCAGAGAAGCTGAAGTGGTTTATGTCGCCGAGCGCTGCATTCGCTGCGGCGATTGTGTCCGTGCCTGCCCCGAAGGTGCCCTGGAATTGGACGAGTGGGTTGTCCGCGAACCCCTTTTGTGCCGCCGGGATACGCGGTGCGTCGATGCCTGTGCAACAGGTGCCCAAGAAGCTCTGGGCGGCTGGATGTCGCTCCCCCACGTTATGGCGGAAGTTCTGAAGGACCAGATTTTTTTTTACGAGTCCCTTGGGGGCATGACGATTTCGGGTGGCGAGCCGTTGATGCAGGCGGATTTCGTCGAGGCACTGCTTGCGGCTTGCCGCGCGCAGCGGATCCACACTGTTCTTGATACTTGTGGTTATGCGGAAAGCCGCGTCGTCGAGCGAATCCGCAGCAATGTCGACCTGTTCCTGTTCGACCTCAAGCTCATGGATCCGGCCAGGCACCAACAGTTCACAGGCGTCAGGAATGACCAGATACTCGAGAATCTGCGTCTGCTGGCGGAAAGCGGGAGTACCGTGATTGTCCGGATACCGGTGATTCCTGGGGTAAACGACGACGACGACAATTTCGCCGCAGTTGCCGGCTTCCTGTCGCGGCTCCGGCTAAGGAACATCGACCTGCTCCCATACCATCGGATTGCGAGCGGCAAGTATTCGAGGCTGGGTTTAAAGTACCGCATGGAAAGTCTGCTCCCTCCCACTGCAGACCAGTTGCAAGCCATCGCCGCGCGTCTGAGGCGGGATGGGTTTCACGTCCAAATTGGAGGTTTGTCATGAATGAGCGGGTGGCACGATTGCGTCAGGAAACACTTGAGACAAAGCCCCGGGTATCGATGGAACGTGCCGCTCTGCTCACCGAGTTCTACCGCAGCGACAAGACAACGTCCGTGCCGATCCGCCGCGCCCGTGCCTTTCAGCACTTGATGGAGCACAAGGAGATCTACATCGGGCCGGACGACCTCATCGTGGGCGAGCGTGGCCCGGTGCCGAAGGCTACGCCGACATTTCCCGAACTGTGCTGTCACAGCATGGAGGATCTGGACGTTCTCAACTCGCGCGAAAAGATTTCCTATGCTGTCAGTGAGCAAGGGCGCCAGATCCACAAAAACGAGGTGAGTCCTTACTGGCGGGGCCGATCCATGCGGGATTTGATTTTCGAGGAAATGAGTGCGGAATGGAAGGCCGCATACGAGGCCGGCATCTTTACCGAATTTATGGAACAGAGAGCGCCGGGACACACGGTGCTGGGGGATGTTATCTATCGCCGGGGTCTGCTCGACTTGAAGGCCGACATCGAGCAAGCTTTGTCTCGGCTGGATTATTTCAATGATCCCGAAGCCTGCGCGAGGCGGGACGAACTGCGAGCCATGGCGATTGCTGCCGATGCAGTGATTCGCTTCGCCGAGCGCCATGCGGAAAAGGCCGAAGCGTTGGCACTGTCGGAAACGAATCCGGCGCGCCAATCGGAATTGCAGAGGATCGCAGAGGTTTGCCGGCATGTGCCCGCTCATGCGCCGCGCGACTTCTGGGAGGCCCTACAGGCGTACTGGTTCACGCATCTGGGCGTGGTGACGGAGTTGAATACCTGGGATTCATTCTGTCCCGGCCGGTTCGATCAGCACCTCTACCCCTTTTATCGCAAGGGCATGGAACAGGGAATACTGACCAGAGAAGAAGCCAAAGAACTCCTCGAGTGTTTGTGGGTCAAGTTCAACAACCAGCCTGCGCCTCCCAAGGTCGGCGTTACCGCGGCCGAGAGCGGCACATACACTGATTTCGCGAACATTAACAATGGTGGTCTGAGGCGCGATGGATCAGACGGAGTGAACGACGTTACCTATCTCATTCTCGATGTCATCGATGAGATGCACTTGCTCCAGCCCTCGTCCAATCTCCAACTCAGCAAGAAAAATCCTGATGCATTTCTAAAGCGTGGTCTCGAAATCGTTCGGCAGGGCTGGGGCCAACCTTCCATCTTCAATGCGGATGCTGTGGTCGAGGAGTTGCTGCGGCAAGGCAAGTCGCTGGAAGATGCGCGCTGCGGAGGGGTCTCGGGATGCGTGGAAACCGGCGCTTTCGGAAAAGAAGCCTATATTCTGACTGGCTACTTCAACCTGCCCAAGGTGCTCGAGGTCACGCTCAATAATGGAGTGGACCCGCTCACAGGGAACAGAATCGGAATCGAAACCGGGAGAGCCCGCGATTTCTCGTCTTACACAGAGCTGTTTGATGCATTTCGCAAGCAGTTGCACCACTTCATCGATGTCAAGGTGCGCGGCAATAACATAGTTGAACGCCTGTATGCGGAGTACATGCCCGCGCCATTTCTTTCCATTCTTGTCGACGACTGTATCGCGAAGGGAAAGGACTACAACGACGGCGGTCCGCGCTACAACACCACGTACATCATGGGAGTCGCGCCGGCTACTTGTACCGACAGTCTGGCGGCGATCAAGTACCACGTTTTTGATCGCAGGGATCTGCCCATGGATGAGTTGCTTGAGGCCGTCGCTCAGAACTTTGAGGGACACGAAAAGACACGCCAGCTGTTGTGGAACAAAACGCCCAAGTTCGGGAATGATGTCGATTATGCTGACGCCATCCTGCAGGCTCTGTTCAATGCTTTTTTCGATGAGGTGAATGGGCGCCGGAACACCAAAGGCGGCCATTACCGAGTCAATTACCTCTCGACAACTTGTCACGTGTATTTCGGATCGATGACCGGAGCGACTCCGGACGGCCGAAAAGCGCGGACGCCCCTTTCCGACGGGATTTCCCCGGTGCAGGGCGCCGATCGCCACGGGCCCACGGCCGTCATCAAATCAGCCGCCAAGATGGATCACCTGCGGACTGGGGGAACCCTTCTGAACCAAAAGTTCACTCCTCAGTTACTGAAAGGAGAGGAGGGGCTCAACAAAATCGCACAACTGGTGCGCTCCTATTTCCGTCTGGACGGCCACCATATCCAATTCAATGTGATCACCGCGGCGACCCTGCGAGCGGCGCAGGCGGAGCCTGAAAAGTATCGCGACCTCATTGTGCGGGTCGCCGGGTACAGTGATTACTTCTGCGATCTCACCCGCGCGCTGCAGGACGAGATCATTGACCGCACCGAGCACGAGTCCGTCGCTGCTGCTATCCCCGAAATCACAAAAGTATGAGAGGAGCTTTGTGGAATCCCGGGGGAAGGTATGGCCTATGGCCTCAACTCCAGGTCCACCCATGTGGTTGCTTCGCCCAGCGGCACAACCCATGCGTCCCGTTCGGAATTCAGTGCCTTCACCGGGCGATACATACCAGTTTTTACTTTCGCGGGTTGCTCCACGCGCAGGCGCGCAACCCGAGTGACGGATGTGGCGGGGGCAAGTCCCACGCGCACTGCACCGGTCTTAGAGTTCACTTCCACAGTCTCGAAAGTCCCAGCGTCCAGGGTAAGCCACAAGCCTAACGTCGCCAGGTAAACCCGCGAGCGGAAGGAATCGAGCGGAGTGATCTTCACCACGTCGCCTTCCGTCTTGACGTTGCCGCCAAACGACAGCCATCCGAACTGCGGGTGATCTGTGACGTAAGTCGCCGTGTTCCAGGCGTAGCCAAAGAAGTTAGGTCCGTAATCACCGGACAGCGGATCTGGCTTCAGCATGTCGGGGAAAGCGTGAAATGCGGCCGAGGCGAAGCCCTCCTCGTCGATGTCGGTGAGGGCGCCCATGGTTCCCCCGTAGCCCACGCGCAGCAAATAGAAATCGTCGGGATGGTCGCGATACTCGGCCAGCAACGGAATCGCATTGATGCCAGAGCCGTAGTGGTGTAGTTGCCGCTCCAGGCGACGAACCTTGGCTGCGAAAATGAAGTCCCAGTAACGCCGCGCACTCCCGTTGTAACCCCAGTGCGGAATCGCCGGATCGTAGCCGAGTATCGCACTGAGAGTCACCTCAGCCTTGTCCTGGTAACCGAAATACTTTGTCCATGCGTAGACTTCTTCCTGGCCGGTCGAGTCCCAAGGCATCTCGCTGCCGAACGGATACGCTTGCTGCTTCCAATGCTCGGCACGACTGCGCATCTGCGCTTCCAGCCTGTCGGCCTGCTCCTTCCAGCCTTCGCGTTTGAGGTCTGCGAGGATTTGAAGAAAGATGTCCCCCTCCATCTGCCCGAAGACAGCGTAACCGTCTGCGAACTTGGTCATTGCGATGGAAGTTTCGTAGGCGTGGCTCAGGTACCAGTCCCAAGGATGACTGGTCACCAAGCCATCGTTGCCCCGTGCCAGGTGATAGAGCACCCAGTAGGCTGCCGCGACGTGCGGGTAATCGAACGAGCGATCAACCTGTTCGGATGCTTTCTTGTTCCAACTTGTCCACGATCTCCAGTCAAAGTCGCTGCGGTAGTATCCGGGCGGCATCTCGTCGGGCTGGTAGTAGAAGAGACTCTTGCGCACGCCATATTGCTGCGGGCCGTCTTTGTATTGCAGTCCGCCCCACACAACTTCGTCCACGAACTGCTCCAGCTTTTCGCGTTCCTCCTTATTGGGTTCGACGAGGTCCTTCATAACTCCTGCGAGCCAGGCTCCGCCGCCGCCCTCATCGCCGAGGCCAGCGATCCAGGCACGGCTGTCTTGCATAACAATCTGATTGGCCTCGCGATCATAGGTCATGACGGATGGACTGCGGTGGAAGGGATCGTTGGCATCCACATACCATTGCCTGGTGGTCAGGAAGTGGCCCATGTCTGCCACCGTCTGAGACTGGGGCTTGATCACGAAATAGTGAATCGACTGAACGGAACCGTCGTCATAGGTCACGGTCAGACGGGAACGGCCCCAGGTTTTGCCCTTCAGGGTGTAAGCTCTCCAGCCAGCGGCAGAACCGTTTTCGCTGATGGAAAGCGCCGCCTCGGGCTCGACCTTCATCGATCTGACACTCTTCGGCGATTTCAGAAATAGACGAGCATCGATGTCCATGGGAAGGATGTAGCCCGGTATGCCAACCGCGACGGGCCGCCCGTTTTCTGCGAGCGTCTTCTCGATATCCCGGATCGAATCAGAAAGCAGGAACCTGATCCCGTACGTTCTTGACTCTCCCGGCGCAAGGCTCAGGGCTGTCGGAGGGTTCCAGGGTTGCGCCGCTTTCCACTCGTTTTCGGCGTAGGCCTGACTGTGGACCATCCACTCGTAGAAACCCTCGAATGTGATTCCTCGCGGCGTTGGATCGGTGAATACGGGTTTCGCACCCCGACGTCCGGGGTGATCCAGAATCGGGTTGTAAGCCTCAAACGGCGTCTTGCCGTCGGGCACGACCAGGAGAGCCGGCCCATGGCCGCTCAATCGCGTTACCTGCAGATATCCGGCATCTTCGCCAATGTACGGATCGTAAAAAGAACACTTGGCATGCGCATCGTCGAGCGAGCGCTCGTTGAGGACATTGTTGAAGATCATCGGAATGCCGAGTGCCCCGATCTGGACGGTCTCCGGAGATTTGTTCTTCAGGGTGAAGCGAAGCACGAGTTTTCCTGACTCGATCGCCCAGGTGCGCGTGATCTCGAGAGGAATGTCGGCCGGCAAAGCGGGCGCCAGATCGGCGGCGGCGAGAATGTCCTTGGTGGGAGGAAGAGCCGCGACGGGATGGCGCGCGGCGGCGGTGGAATAGTTCTTCCAGTCTCCGGAGGTTCCGGCGCGGAGACGCAGGGTGATATCGCCAAGATGGAAAAATCCGTCCTTGGAACGCTCAACTAGTAAATCGCCTGGGGTGAAATCGAAATCGCCGGAGCCCTTCGGCTTCAGATCTGCAACGGTCTGCGAAGAACGAACCAGTGTGAGAGTGAAGTCAGGAGTCTCGAAATCCTGCGTACCCTGGCTGAGCATAGGCCCCGGGATGGGAGGAAGCTTCTTGTTTTCCTCCTGAGCCGTCGATCGCTGCGACATCGCCAACAAGCTGAGCGCCAAGCAAATGCATTGGATTGCAGAGAGGAATGACGAGGAGCAACGTCTCACGAGATCGCCCTTTCTCGGTTGTCTTCGGGAGGTGCGACGGGCAACCGCCTTGCAATTTTATACTTTATCCAATTCAGCGAGCATAGTACCTTAATTGGCTGCGGGCCGGAAAGTCCGAGGACACGGCAAAGCTGGCGACGTGTCCCCGGGCCGATGTTCGGCATTTCGCCACAGTGGAGTCGCAGGAGGAACTAGAAGGAGATGCATAAGGGCACAGGTGCTGAGTGGTTGGCACATCTTTATGATGGCAGTGCCTTATTCGCCTTCATCATAATCTCGCTCATCATACTCGCGGGCGTGCCGGCTCGGGTGCACGGTCAGGAGCTCGCCAAGGCTCCTGGCGCTCAGGTGTTCTCTCTTACCCCAAGCTCGGGCTACTTCACCGAACCATCGGTCGCCGTCAATCCCAAGAATCCGCAGCAGGTCGTCGCTGTCTTTCAGGATAACGCGCACGCTGCCTTTTCGCGGGATGCCGGTCATACCTGGCAAGTGGCCGCGGGCGTGGAACCGCCTAACTACCGCGTATCGGGCGACGTGTCTGTGGCTTTCGACCAGCAGGGACGCGTTTTCATTTGCTACATGGCCTTCGACAAACTGGGCAGCTTCAACTATTGGGGGCACGGCGCGTCGCGCAGTGGTTTGTTCGTGCGGCGGTCGCTCGACGGCGGAAAGACCTGGGATGCGAAGCATGTCCCGGTCATCGAACATCCCACCGAACCTGGCATTCCGTTTGAAGATAAGCCATACATTGTCGCGGACAATACGGCGAGCCGCTATGCCGGGAATCTCTACGTGGGGTGGACGAGATGGACTTTGGTCGATTCCGAGATCATGCTCTCGCGCTCAACCGACGACGGGACAACGTGGTCGAAGCCACTCGAAATCGACCGCCATCCTGGTCTGCCCCGGGACGACAACGGCGCGGCGGAAGGATTCGCGGGGGCGGTTGCGCCCGATGGCACGGTCTACGCCGTGTGGAGTCAGGACAATGATGTTTTCCTAACCTCGTCGCGGGATGGAGGGAAGACGTTCTCCCGTGCCCGCGCCATTATCCATACTGCGCCCATCATGTTTGCCATCCAAACGCTGGACCGCGCCAATGGCTTCCCACAAATTGCCATCGATCCGAAGAGCGAGCGACTGTACGTGACCTGGAGCGACTATCGTAACGGCGATCTCGACGTCTTCTGCGCGACTTCCACCAACAAGGGCCGCACCTGGTCTGCTCCGGTGCGAGTGAACAATGACGCGGTTCACAATGGCGCCGACCAATTCTTCCAATGGCTGGCAGTTGATCCAGTGGACGGCTCAGCTAATGTTCTGTTTTATGACCGGCGCGGGGACCCGCAAGGGCGAAAACAGATCGTAGTGTTAGCCCGTTCCACCGATGGCGGGAGCAGCTTCATGAACTACGCGTGGACCACCGAGCCGTTCGAAGCGGGCGGCGTTTTTTTCGGAGACTACTCAGGACTGGCCGCGTTTGACGGCCGCGTTTACGGAGCCTGGACCGAAAAGCCGCCTCCCGCCCCCGACGGCGAAGGCAAGTCCGCGGGAAATCCACCCAGGCGCGGCACAGTGGTCAAGGTCGGAGCCGCGGACTTCAAGGCCTCAGCCAGCAGAGGCTCACCGTGACGCAGCCCTCACGAGAGTCACCCAGTCCGGACTTTGCCCGCGGCCTGAACCTGTTCGACTCAACCATGGTCGTGGTCGGGGCCATGATCGGCTCCGGCATTTTTATTGTTCCTGCCGAGATGGCCCGCCATGTGGGAAGCGCAGGCTGGCTTTTGGTGGCTTGGGGCGTAGCTGGCGTGCTGACCATTGCGGGTGCTCTTTGTTACGGAGAACTCTCTGCCATGATGCCTCACGCCGGTGGCATGTATATCTACCTGCGGGAAGCGTATTCTCCCCTGTGGGGATTCCTCTACGGCTGGACGTTATTCTCAGTCATTGAAACCGGAACGATTGCCGCCGTAGCGGTCGCTTTCGCGCGCTTTTCTAGCGTGCTTTGGCCGCTCGTCTCGGAAGAACGGTACCTGATCCCGCCGCTCCGCCTTTCGACCCACTACGCCGTGTCCCTTTCCACGGCACAATTGCTTGCCATCGGCGTCATCGCTCTGCTGACCTTCGGCAACACGATGGGCCTTCGTTATGGAAAGACCATCCAGAACGTTTTTACCGTCGCCAAGACGAGCGCCTTGGGAAGTCTGATTGTGCTGGGGATTCTGTACGGGCGCAACTCCGCCGCGGTCTCCGCGAATTTCAGCAGTCCTTGGCACCCTCACGCGGTTGATTCGCTGGGACGCGGTCTGGACGCCACAACCGCTTTTGGCTTGTTCGTCGCCATCTGCCTGAGCCAGACCGGGTCGTTGTTCTCCGCCGATTCGTGGCACAACATCGCCTTCGCCGCGGCCGAGGTGAGAAAAGCGGAACGCAACGTTACGCGCGCCATGGTGATGGGCGCAACCATCGTGATCGCGCTCTATCTCCTGGCCAATGTGGCCTATATGGTTACGCTGCCTCTCGACGCCATCCAGCACGCGCCCGCAGATCGCGTGGGAACCGCTACTCTCGAGGCCATCTTTCCCCGCGCGGGTTCGAGCGTGATGGCAGCCGCCATCATGATCTCGACCTTCGGCACCATCAACGCTCTCACCCTCACCGGTGCGCGAGTCTACTACGCGATGGCTCAACAGAAACTCTTCTTCCCTTTCGCGGGCAGACTCAATGCCGCGAGAGTGCCGGCTTCCTCCCTGAAGCTGCAGGGGCTATGGGCAGGACTCTTGGTGCTGCCCCGTATCTATGTGCCCGCCAGCCATTCCTGGGGAAACCTCTACAGCAACTTGCTCGAGTACGTCATCTCCGCAGCCTTGATCTTTTATGTGCTCACCGTCGCCGGGGTGTTCCGCCTTCGTGTTCTGCGGCCCGATGCTCCGCGTCCTTATCGCACGCTGGGATATCCTTTCGTCCCGGCGTTTTATATTCTTGTGGCCACGCTCATTCTCATCGTGCTGTTCGTTTATCGCCCCTCGACCACCTGGCCGGGGTTGTTGATTGTGCTCCTAGGGATACCTATCTATCACTTGATCCGCTGGACGTGGCGCATTCAGGGCGCGCAGCCGTTGCCGCCTCAAGACGCGCACCTTCAGAAAGCCGAATAACCGTTGTCACGAAAATATCGGAGGACTTGGGATGCATTTGATCAGACGAGTTAGAACCTGGAATCGTCGGATGCCGTGCCTGCGAGTGTTCTTTTGGCTGGCGATTGCGAGTTTCGGCTCTAGGGTTGCCTACGCGCAATCTCCCGCAGTCGCGGAGCTGTTGCGCAGGGAGTTTGTCGCCAAGGACTTTGCGGTAAAGTCGTTCGGGCCGGTGCATTGGCTCAACGGCGGAGCATCCTACACGACCCTTGAGCCTTCCGCCAAGGCAGAAGGGGCGCGTGATTTGGTGCGCTACGATACCGCCACTGCTGCGCGTGAGGTTCTGGTTTCGGCAGGGCAGCTCACACCGCCGGGCAGTGATAAACCGCTGGCCGTTGAAGAGTACGCGTTTTCGGCGGACATGAACCGCCTCCTGATCTTCACCAATTCACGGCGTGTCTGGCGGGCGAATACGCGCGGGGACTACTGGGTGCTGGAGCGAAAGTCTGGAGCTTTGCGGAAGTTGGGAGCGGGCGGCCCCCCGTCTTCTCTTATGTTCGCCAAATTCTCTCCCGACGGTTCCAAGGTTGCCTATGTGCGCTTCAACAACATCTTTGTTGAGGACGTCGAAAGCGGAGTGGCGACGCGGCTCACAATCGACGGGTCGGAGAAGATCGTGAACGGCACCTCAGACTGGGTCTACGAAGAAGAGTTTGACGTTCGCGACGGATTTCGCTGGAGCCCTGACGGCAAACGCATTGCTTACTGGCAGTTCGATACGAGCAATGTCAAGAATTTCCCCTTGGTCTACGACACGGGAGCGCCGTCTAGAATAGAGACTGGCATCCCTTATCCGGGGCTCGGCGTCTATCCCACGGTTCGGCAGATTCCCTACCCGCAGCCCGGAACCGAGAATTCTGTCGTGCGCGTCGGGGTCGTGCCGGCCATCGGCGGGGAAGCACGATGGATGCAGGTCCCCGGCTATCCGGACCAGAACTATATTGCGCGCATGGAATGGGCTGGAGACTCCGACACGCTGGTTCTCGAACACCTGAATCGTTTGCAGAATACGAATGATGTCCTGCTCGCCGACGTGAAGACGGGCACAGTCCGCGCCGTCTACCAGGACCGGGACGCGGCTTGGGTGGATGTGGTGGATGATCTGAAATGGGTCCACGGTGGAAAGGACTTCCTCTGGATCAGCGAACAGGACGGCTGGCGGCATGTTTACCTGGTTCCGAGAGATGGAAAGCAGGCGCGGCTGGTAACGCCGGGCACCTTCGACATTATGGCTGTCGTCGGAGTCGATCCCGCGGAAGAATGGCTCTACTACATGGCGTCTCCCGACAATGCCACCCAACGATATCTCTACCGGATTCGGCTTGAGGGCAAGGGCACGCCCGAACGGCTAACGCCGGCAGGCCAGCCGGGCACGCATTTCTATGAAGTTTCGCCGGATTTACGCTGGGCCATCCACACCTACTCGAGTTTCGATACGCCGCCCGTGACCGACCTGGTCCAGCTTCGCGACCATACCGTACGGCGGACTCTGGAAGACAACGCGAAGCTGCGCTCCAACGTCAAGGATCTGATCTCCACGCCGACGGAATTTATTCACGTGGATATAGGCGAGGGCGTGATCCTGGACGGCTGGCTCATGCAGCCGCACAACTTCGACCCTAGCAAGAAGTATCCGATTCTGGTCTATGTGTATGGCGAGCCAGCAGCGCAAAGCGTGGTTGATCGCTGGGAAGGCCGGAACGGCATCTTTCATCGTGCGCTCGCGCAAGAAGGTTACGTTGTCGCCAGCTTTGACAATCGTGGGACGCCGGCTTCGAAGGGACGCGCCTGGCGCAAAATCGTTTATGGCAGCGTCGGAGTGCTGTCCTCCAAGGAGCAGGCATTGGCTATCGAAGCTCTGGAGCGGACGCATCCATACATCGATACCACTCGGGTCGCGGTCTGGGGCTGGAGCGGCGGGGGCTCCAATACGCTGAACCTCATGTTTCGGCATCCTGAGATTTACAAGGTTGGCATGGCGGTGGCTCCTGTGCCGGATCAGCGTCTCTACGACACCATCTATCAGGAACGCTATATGGGACTGCCACAGGACAACGCGGACGGCTACAAGGCGGGATCTCCCATCAACTTTGCGGAAGGACTTCAAGGCAAGTTATTGCTGGTGCATGGCTCCGGCGATGACAACGTGCACTATCAGGGCACAGAGTTGCTGGTCAACCGGCTGATCGAACTGGGTAAACCGTTTGAGTTCATGACCTACCCGGGACGGACCCACGCCATTGTCGAAGGCCCGGGAACGACCTACCATATCTATTGTTTGCTCGCACGGTACCTGGAGGAGCATGTTCCACCGGGACCAGCCGCAAGGTAGCAGGTCGCGATGGATACTATATGCGCTATAGTAGGGTGTTGCCAGGAAGGAAAACTGTCGAGCTCCAGCGAAGAGTCCACTGAAATGCATCTAGAAACCGCGCCAGATTCAGCCATTCCACGCCAATCGCTCACTTCGGCGGTGGCCGATAAATTACGCGATCAGATTATTCGGGGTGAAATTCCGGAGGGCGCTCAGCTGCGCCAGGATGCGATTGCGAGCCAGTATCGCGTGAGCCGCATTCCGGTTCGCGAAGCCCTGCGCCAACTGGACGCGGAGGGTCTGATTGCCATCGTCCCTAACCGCGGCGCGATCGTGCCAGCTCTTTCTCCTAACGATATTGAAGAACTCTTCTCGATTCGTGCGTTGCTCGAACCGGAGGTCTTGAAGCTTTCGATTCCTCACCTCACAGAACATGACTTCTCCGAAGCAGAAGCAGTATTACGCCGGTATGTCAGTGAACTTCGGCGGGATGACCACGTCTCCTCGTGGGGAAGGCTGAACTGGCAGTTCCATTCCATCCTCTATGCCCGAGCGGATCAGCCCCGGTTCATGGCCATCATACGCAACGTCAATAACAGCGGCGAACGCTACACGCGGTTGCAGTTATACCTGACTCATGGCATGAAGCGGGCCAACGAAGAGCACCACCAGATGCTGGAATTGTGCCGCCAGCGGGACGTAGCCGTGGCCTGCAAACTCCTGCGCCTGCACATCCAAAACGCCGGGGAATCCTTAAAGCAAGCCGTCGAACAAAAGCGAATTCTGGCTCAGGCCGAGGCCAACGACGATTGACGTTTGGAGTCTTTTCCCCCGCGCCCGCTAGTGAATCGGGACAACCGCAGTCACCAACGATAAGCGCGGCAAATCAAGCTGAACCTTTGATCCATCCACACGAACCGCCAAAGGCGTAGGAACGACACGATCGGGATGATCGAACGTGTTGCACGCGTTCCAGTCCGCATCGTGCAGGATCTGTGCCGTGCCTCCGGTTGCGCTGGCTCCGTGTAGCGTGCACTCCGCTTGCAGGTCAGCATCACGGCGGGAATTGACGAACGTCACGACGAGTTCCTTGTCGCTCTTCGAGGCGGAGATGGAAAGCCCTGAAGTCGAAGGATCGTCGGCTTCAACGCGCACGGCAGTCTTGGCCCGATGCGCCTTAAAGAGGGAGAAGGCGTGGTAGGTGGTGGTTCGGATGCAATGCTCCCCTTCGGGACCGTCGGTGAGCAGAAGGGATTGGAGCACATTGACCATCTGCGCAATGTTGCACATGTGCAGTTTATCGGCCAGGCGGTTAAAGATGTTGAGCCCCAACCCGGCCGCGAGGGCGCTGCGCATAGTGCTCTGCTGCCAGAGCTTTCCATAGCGCTTTTCGTCTTCTTCCGGGATGTCGTCCCACACACCCCACTCGTCGAGAATCAGGCCAATCTCCTTACCTTTCTCGTAACTGTCGAGCACGGCCCGCTGATGGATGATCGCTTCCTCGACCTTGGGATAGGAGGCGAACTGCTGGTCCACGTGTTCGGGTGTAAAAGTGGTGGAACGATCGGCGCCGCCTGAGTAGTAGTGCATCGACACGCCCTGCGGCCGTTCCCAGCCCAGACCGTCCATCAGTCCGCGCGACCAGTGGGAATCATTGCCGGAGGGGCCGCTGGCTACCAGGAACAGGTCTGTGCCTCCGAAATTGCGGCAATAGACCGCGAAATCGCGGTACAGACGTGCATACTCTTCGGGCCGCATGTTGCCGCCGCAGCCCCAGCTCTCGTTGCCCACGCCCCAGTAGCGCACGCGGAAGGGCTGGGGAGAACCGTTGGCGGCGCGCTCGTCCGACAGCGTGCTGCCGGAGGGGTAATTGGAGTATTCGATCCAGTCGCGCAGTTCGTGGGGTGTGCTGCTGCCGACATTTCCGGCAAGATACGGCTCCGCATTGAGGAGGCGGCACAAGGCGATGAACTCGTGGGTGCCGAAGCTGTTGTCCTCGACGTACTCTCCCCAATGAATGTTCACGCGCTTGGGCCGCTTGGCAGCGGGGCCGATGCCGTCCCGCCAGTGATAGTCGTCGGCGAAGCAGCCACCCGGCCAGCGCAGGACCGGTACACCCAACTCCTGCAGGTACTCCACAGCTTGCTTGCGATATCCGTTGAGGTTGGGAATGTGCGAGTCCTTGCCCACCCACAGCCCGCCGTAAACGCAAGAGCCAAGATGCTCGATGAAGTGCCCGTGAAATTCGGGCCGCACCACTCCAATTTCGGAGTCGGTGCGGATGACCACGCGCTGGGTTCCGGAACCCGGCATGGCAAGCAAACGCGTGGGGACCAGCGCGGAAGCGGCGAGTGTGGCTGTCGTGGCAACGAATTGTCGTCTCGATACGGGGCGCATTTTCATTTCACCTTGATTTCATTTCACAGTTTCACTTCACATGGAGGAGAACTGCTCCATGGCGCGGGACCTCTGCCGTGTAGCTTCCGTCGAATGAGCCCAGATCCGTATGAGTCCAAAGGTTGCGGACCTTTGCCGATGCCGTCACTCCCATGTCTTTGAAGCTCAGCGTAACCGGGTTGGTGGATTCTCCCCGATTGAACAGGCCAACCGCTACCCCGCCGTCGGCGAGAGGCTTCGCCCACACTTCCAGCGGGCCTTCTTGCGCGATCCGGCGCCCCTGCGCTCCCTTAGCGTCTTGATCCACTGCGACGACTTCCTTGTTGGTAAGAATGGCAAGGGTTTCCGGGCTCATGTTGGAGAGGTCGTTCCCAGCCAGCAACGGCGCGGCCAGCAGCACCCACAGACTCATGTGCGTGATGTATTCGTCGTGATTCATGCGCCCGTTGCCAACTTCCAGCATGTCAGGATCGTTCCAATGCCCCGGCCCGGCAAACGGCTCCAGCCCATCCTGATCGAATCCAATGACAGACATGCGGTCGTAGCGGTCGCTGATGTCCTCTGTGGTGCGCCAGAGATTTCCTCCGACAGAGGCGCCCCATCTCCATACGCGGCCAAAGCCATACTGGCACAAGCTGAAAACAATGGGACGTCCGGTACGCACTAACGCGTCGTGCATCTTCTTGTAGACTTCCTGCATTTGATCGCGGGTGTAGACCTTCTCCGCGCTGCACCAGTCATATTTCAGGTAATCGAAGCCCCAGTCTGCGTACTGCTGTGCATCCTGCTCTTCGTGCCCGAAGCTGCCTTCGTATCCCGCGCAGGTCTTGGGGCCGGGTGAGGAGTAGATGCCGATCTTCAAACCCTTGCTGTGAACGTAATCCACCAGCGCCTTCATGTCGCCGAACTTCTCGTTGGGCTGGATTTTTCCCGCTGCGTCGCGCGTGCCTTCCCAACAGTCGTCAATGTTTACATATACATAACCAGCGTCTTTCATGCCGTTGCCGGCGATGGCGTCTGCGGCGGCGCGAACATCGGCCGCCGTGACTTTGCAGGCAAAATGATTCCAGCTATTCCAACCCATAGGAGGAGTGGCAGCTAGCGTGGAATCGGCGGCACCTGCCGGCAGCGCAACTCCGAGTGCAAGAACAGTGAGAGAAAGAACAGTGAGGATGATTTTCGTCATGGTTCTATTACCGCCTTGGTGAATCCGTTTCTGCTTCAGCCTACAACATATCGAGAAGCGTTGTGCGTAGTTGGCCCAGCGGTCAGCCAAGCCGGCCAGCAACTTCGAACCTTCTATCGTTGCCGGTTTTGATGATGACCGTATCCTTGTGAATTCCTTGCAGTGTCGCAGGCTGACCATTTACGGCCACGCTTTCGAGCGCCATCTGCGCGGGAAGCCGCAGCTTGAAATGAACCTCTCCGGGAGCCCGCGCTCCGCTCAGTTGCACCTGCCCTATGACGGACTTCGCTCCCGGATTCGCGATAAGCTTAAAGCTAACAGCGCCCCAGCGCGTTGGAGCGTGTTCAATCCGAATCTCCCGGCCGGAACCGACCCACTCCCGCGGAACCCCCTTGGCCAGATACAGCCGGTCCTCATCCGAATCTTCCAGCACCAGCATCCACCTCACGAGCAGAGGAATCGTCTGCTGTGCGGGAACGCAATAAGTCCCGGAGTCGCCCGTAATACCGGTCACTTCGCCCGCGGTCCAGCTTCCGCGCGTATGAGCATGATAGCGGTGCGAATAGAGAAACAGCAGGAATTCTTCGATTCGGTCCAGCCGCAGCAGCATCTGCGCGTAGCCATACGAAATGAAGCCAAGAATCTCGCGGCCATCTGGCTGAAACCGCCAGACATTCGCCACCACCCCGAGTGTGGTGGCTCCGTAGGCCCGCATGCAGTCGATGACTCTGTTCGCCAACTGCGACGGCAAAATGTCCGCCTGCAACAGTTCCGCGTAGGGACGATGCGGCCACTGCTGCGGGCTGGGGCGCTCTTTCTCCAGCGATTCGCGGAAGGTGAGCGTCGTACCTGGGAATATCCCGATATAGGGCGGCGCCTTGTCGTTCTGGATATTCTTCTCGACGCTTTCGATGGTTCTGTCCCGCAGAACGCCGCTACGCCTGAGCCAGTCCTGGGCCAGTTTCTCCATGCCCGGCATCGAGGAAGTCCGTGCCAGTGCCGTCCAGACCGGCGAGATGTCTTTGAGGCCGCGTGCAGCAAACGCACTGTTAGCGTAATAAGGCTGCCAGTACAGGGACGGATTCTCGCTCAGGCACGAGTCCGATTCGCTCCACCCGTGGATCAGGCCGTATCCAGGATTATCCTTCGGCAGGTGAAGACTCTCATCGTGCATGTCGGCGAGCAGCTTTGCCGTCGCTTCGATCTTCGCCCGGTGTTTTAGCAGCAAGGCGCTGTCCCGCGTGTAGTGGAAATACCGGGCCAACAGCGAAAGAGTCATGCCAAACTGCGCAGTCTCTGGACCGCGCATGTCGACCATGCCTTTCTCATCGACGTATTCGGAGAAATAATTGTCGATGAAGAGGCGCGCGGTGGCGAGACGACCCCACTCCATGTTGGTGTAGATGGCGCTGGTGAATATGTCCTGGAAGCCGTCGTATTCTGAGCCGGCATAATCGCGGTCTACCGCGCCGTATTTCGGATACACTCCGCCCGGCCGCGTGATCAGTTCTTTGGCGAATGCATATTTCGACATGTCGGTCCAGGCATCCTGCGGCAACGATGTTGGCGCAACATCATGAAGTTGCTGCACCCAATAGCCGGCAAACGCCAGCAGCGCGCGATAGAATTCTTCTGGCTTGGGGTCTTGCCGGGCAGGCGGGTAGGCAGGATAGCTGTGGCCGTAAACGACCTCGGCGATCTTGCCCTCCTCAATCCGCGCTGTGCGGTGCCAGGTGTGCACGATGTACTTGTTTTTGTTCGGCGCAGTATCTCCGAAGAGAATCACTTCCCAGTAGGAGCGGTCGGACACAGGAATTACTTTACGGACGGCGGGCATCCAGCCCCCGACCAAACCGTCGTAGAGTTTTCCCGCTTTCAGAGCTTCGCGCAGCTGGTGAGAATACTGAAGCGGATGATAAGTCCTGGTATTTCCGCTGCGGTAGACCGGAGTAACGTCGTAAGCCTCTTTGGTCCCGACAAATGTGGTCCAGGTTCGCGGATTCTTTTCGGCTGAGGCCATGGGCGGAGCCGCGGATTTCACCGCCTCGGGGTCAGGGTCGCCGTCCTGCAAAAGACGATCGGCGAGCAGATCGGGAGAAGAAAGCCCGATATCCTTGAGAGCGAGCCCTAGATACGGCGTCCCCTCCGGCATTGACGCTTCCGAGCTCTTCGCGAGTACACGCGACTCTCCTGTGGAGGAGAGATAGACGAGCGGGCCCTCGCGTGTGCGCAGATCTTCGTACACCTTCCAAACGGTCGCAGCGATCGTGAACTCCGCGACGAGGGTGTGCCCCTCGACCGATGGGGCAGGACCAGGAGCCCCTTTTCTTGCCGGCTCCTTGATCGCGGGAGGCTCCAGCTCCACTGCCGCGCCAGCCCTGCCAGAAAGAATTTCGAGACTGGCGGCGGTGGCTGCGAGGCCCTGCAAAAAATCTCGTCGATCCATAGTAGAGACCCTTATTCCGAACCGCACGCAACCAAGAAAGCGTTCATCGCCGGCGCCTCCGGCCCCCGCCGGGTTCGCGGTCTTCTTTGATTTCGAAGTTGGAGGGCGGTGTTACGCCGAGCAGGTTTTGCACAAAGTAGTCCCAGCGCCGCCGGACCAGATAGAGTGCGTGCTCTCCGCTCTCGCCATGGAACATGTTGGGCACGAAGAGCATGTCGAAGTTCTTATTGTCCTTCATCAACGCATCAACGAAACGCATCGTTTCCACCGGATGCACGTTGTCGTCTATGTCTCCGTGTTCCAAAAGCAGATGGCCCTCAAGCCGGCCCGCCATCGTTACGTTGGACTGGGCAGCATAGTCGTTCTCGACCGGATATCCCTGGTATAGCTCGTTCCACCACGCTTTATCGAGACGCGCATCGTGATCTCCCGAAGTGGCGACCCCAACCTTGTAGAACTGGGGAAAGGCGAGCATGGCGTGGGCCGCGCCGTAGCCGCCAGCCGAGGTTCCATAGATTCCGACTCGCGTCGAGTCCATGTAGGGATGCCGCGAGGCCATCTGTTTGATTATCCCCACATGATCTTCGAAGGCTCCGCCCAGATTTCTGTAAGAAAATTGATGGAACGCTCTTGAGCGCCCGGCCGTGCCGCGGCCATCCACCATCACGACGACGAAGCCCAGTTCGGCCGTCGACTGCAGCCAGAAGCTGCCGCCAAATGTCTTGGGTACAAAAAACGACTGCGGCCCGGTATAGGTAAATTCGATGATGGGGTACTTTCTTGCCGCATCGAAATTCGACGGTCGCCAGATCAGGCCGTACAAGTCGGTCGTGCCGTCCGCAGCCTTCCCTTGGAACGACTCCGGAAACTTCCAGCCCGTCTTCGAGAGCTCACTGGCATCAGATGTTTCGAGAACGCGCACATCCGATCCATCCTTGCTCCGCCGTAAGACAGCCTCTCCCGGCAAGTCCGGACGGGAATAGCTATCCACAAAGAAAGTCCCATCGGGCGAGAAGTTGACAGAATGATTCGCATTCTCCGGCGAAAGCGGCTGGAGCCCCTTGCCGTCAAATCCCACACCGTAAAGATGGGTCTGGTACGGGTCTTCGTTCTTCTCACGCCCACTCGCGGAAAAGTAGACGCGCCGGTTCTTCTCGTCAATGTGCTCAACCTGCCGAACGACCCACGGTCCCTGCGTGATCTGGTTTTCTAACTGCCCGCTTTTGGAGTAGAGGTACAGATGATTCCACCCATCCCGTTCTGAGGTCCAAAGAATCTCTCTGCTCCCTTCGACGAAGTGGAAGGAGGTTTCGCCAGGATCGACGTAAGAGTCCGATTGTTCGCGCACCAGAATCTTCTGCTCTCCGGTCGAGGCGTCGACCACGCGCAGTTCCTTGGCTTTGTATCCGCGCTCGTCATCGTCGTAGTAAAAACTCTTGCTGTCAGGAAACCATTCGAAGTCCGGACCGTCCTGAAACGGCAGCTCAATCGAAGCAGACGGCAGGTCAATCCGCTTACCCGACTGAATATCGAAAATGATCGGCTCCGCCTTCGCCAGCACTTCTCCCGGCAAGGGATAGACATAGGTGTAGGCCTTCGGCCGCAGCTGGTCCGGCGGCACGAATTGCAGACTCGTGAAACGTCCGGAATTTCTCGAGTCGATGCGGTAAGTTACCAGCTTCGAAGAATCGGGCGCCCAGAAGACGGCCGCGGGCTGCTTCACGTTTTCGGTCCCCTGATCGACCATCGGCCGCAGGGAAGGCAGCGGAGTAGCGTAGTCCCAGGCTGCGACGCCGTCATGCGTCAACTGCAGTTCTGTGCCCGTCGAGACGTCGCGCAGATACAGGTTGTGCTCCTTGACGTACGCTGCCCAGCGTTTGTTGGGCGAGAGGGGCTCGTTCGCGCGCTCCGGTCGCTGCGCTTCCCGCTGGCATTCGTACTTATCCAGGGAGCAAGTCCATTGCACGCTTTCGACGGAAAAGCGAAGCGACTTCCCGCTCTCCACAAACTCGATATCGTAAAAGGGGAGGGCCGATGCGGAATACTCCTGCTTTGCCGCATGCGAGAGCGCCGCAGCCAGCCGCGCATGATCGAAGGCGGGGAAGCTCGTATTCTGCTCGGCATCGACCAACACGAACTCGGAGCCTTTGGGACCAGCCTTCCGATACCAGAATCGATTTGTCTTTTCAATCCAGTGCGGAAAGACGTCTGCAACGTAGACGAGATGCCGCAGATTGCCTGGGAGAAACTACTGCGCTCGCTGATAGTCTGCCAGAGTGCCCTGCGCGGCGGCCGGAGGCAGGGCAAACAGCAACAGTGCGAGCGGGAGGATCGGGCGGCAATGGAGATTCATTGGGCGCTTCAGGACTCCTTGATGGCTAAACCTTCACCACAAAAAAATGCATTCCCGGATGCTAAAGCTTCATTGCACCCGGTGAATGCATGTCGATCTCAAGCTGGCCGCAAGCGGTTCTCAGAACTCGATATTCCCTCGCAGTTCGATTACACGTGCGTTGTTCAGGGTAGCGGTGTTGGTCCCAAATCCGGGGTTTTGAAGGGCGTTAAAGCCGTAATTCGCACCTCCATTGGTCGCCGGTGTCCCGAAGGTCGGGTGATTAAAGGCGTTCAACATCTCAGCTTGCAGACTGAAACGAAACCGCTCGGTGATCGCGAAGTGCTTAGCGATGGAGACGTCGTCGTAGGTGTTATGGGGCCCGTGGAGCCACACTCGTTGGCCGAAAGTACCCGGTGTGATATTGGGATTGATGTACGCCGTGTTAGGGCCACCCGTCGAGGACAGGTACTTGGGATTGATGAACGCAACGTTGGGCGTTCCCGGGATACGGTATTTACCAATGGAACTTTGCAATTGCGATGCCGTGACCCCGGTCAAAACTACGCCGCCATCGCCATAGTCGTTAAAGGTGTTAGTTCCGCCGAACAGCAACATTGGGGCCCCGGTCTGGAAGGTGAAGATTGTTCCCAAAGTCCAACCGCCGACTAGGCGATCAAGCGCGCCGCTGCCGTTGGCAAACTGCTTGCCCTTGCCAAACGGGAGGTCATAGGTGCCGTTGATGTGCACGACATGTCGAAGGTCGAAAAGAGTTGGTCCGTAGCTTAGCCGCATGTCGCGGAGGGTAAACACGGCGCCCTGGCCTAGCCAGTTGTTTTGGGTAGCGACTCCGAGAGTATGACTCCAGGTGTAATTGGCGTCAAACTGCAGGCCGTGCCACGCCCGCTGGCGGAAATCAACCTGAAGGGCATTGTAATTCGAGTACCCCTCGGCCACCGTATAGCTTGAGCCAATGTTCTGCGCATAAGGATTGGCCTGGAAATAGTTAATCGGATATCCCGCACCGGCGGCATTGTAAGTGCCCGCCGCCACATTGTTGAAACAGGGGAGAAAAGATGCGCCAACTAGATTGCACAAATAAGGCACGGTCCCGTTGACACTGGCCAAGATGCCAGCCATCGCTCCCGCCTGACCAGTCTGCAACTGGAAAATGAAAGGCTCATTGCCGGGACCGTAATCGGCCAGAGGTATCCCAGGACCTCCGGACGCTTCTCCGGCAAACGCGGCGTCAAAAATCGGCGTCGCCGTTTGCCCTGCATAGCCATTGTTCGCGAATGAAGTTATTCCATTGGCCTGATTGATTGCCAGGTTGGCCTGCGCATTCTTGAATTGAGTGAGGAAGCCGTTCTCAAAGATGTTGATCTCATCCGGGTCGATATTAAACCACTGGCGCTCGGTACGGCTCCCGACGTAACGTATTTCAACTGCCGCGCTTTGCCCAAGTTGCTTTTGAACACCAAGATTCCACGACTCGGTGTAGGGCTGCTGAATGTTCGGGTTCAATCCGTTCAGCCCTGGGCCGCCCAGAAACGTGAAATCTGAGGCCGCTTCGCTCGCCAGGAAGGTCTTCGGCGAAAGTCCATAGGTGTAAGGTGAAAACGCCTGAGTAGGGGTGCTTTGGGAGGTGGTCGGATTGAAGTCGCTGATCGACAAGCTTCCGGGCGGGAAGGTGCCCGGGACCCCAGTCGTGTTCGCGTTGAGAAAGAACGACTGGTAGTAGAAAGAACCTAAATCAGAAGCCTGATTCCAGACATATTGCTGAGGCTCAGTGAATTTTCGCAGGGAGAAGCCACCGCGTACTACGATGCTGCCCGCGCCCTTCGGATTCCAGGCAAAGCCAAGCGCCGGCTGCAGCGCCGCATTCCAGGCATTGTAAGGTTTGGGGTTCTGAGTGAGCGTTGGAGTCAGACCATTCGGATCTGACGTGAGAGCACCGGGATTGAAAAGGTTGCCAACTCCAGAAGGGCCGTAAATGGCGGCTGGACTTGCCGAGTGATACAGCTTGGAAAGATCTTTGTCAGGCGAGGTAAAATCCCAACGCAACCCGTAATTGAGCGTCAAATTTGTCCTGATGCGATAGGAGTCCTGGAAGAACAGGCCCTTGCCCGATGTGAGCTCATCGAGGTTGTATCTTCCAACCGTTTGTACATAGTTATTCGACTGCGTGACAAACGGATAGCCTCCGCCACCTCCCTGTATGCCGGCTATCCTCCCCACCAGGATCGCATACAGCTGTTCGGCCTCAGCTAGCTGGCCGGGACTCGCGCTCGAGAGAGCAGTAGTGAAAGCACCCTGGGCCGGGTCACCGTTTGCGAGACCGAAGTTGGCGACGGGATACCCTGCCGCGGGGTTGTAGTAGTGGTTCTGCTCGCGCCACCACGAGAAACCATAGTTCACGGTATGCGCGCCGTGTTGCCAGGTCATGGTGTCGGAAGCATTGAACACAGGGTATTCGGTGTTAATACCTGAGTAAAAGATTGTCCCAGACATCTGGGCGCCTTGCGGGTAAGGAGCGCTGGGATAATTCCAGCCCAACTGCGGGTTAGCGAGGGTGAGAGGCGGGGCGTTATAGGCGCCAATATTGACGTTATACAGGAAGCCGCCGCGAAGTTCGTTGACCAGGGTCGGCGATAGCGTCCAGGTGAACCCAAGCGCTGTCGTATAGCTTGTGTCCTTGTTGCCGGCTCCGGTCTTGGCCCACGCTGAGCCAGGAAAGTCAGGAGGATTCGCGCCCGGGAAGTTATCTTTGGTCATATTCCACGCCAGATTGACGCGCATTTTTTGCGAGGCGTTGTAGTCTACCCGGATCGCCGGAAAGTAACTAACCTGGGGGTTGTTCACTTGCCAATTAATCTGATTGAGATTGGGATCACCCGTTTCGCTGGGAGTGATCTGGCCCGAAGAGGTCGACCCATTAATTGCCGCCAATACGCTGGCCGGACAATCGGCGGCGGCAGGGGATGAGGAGCAATCCAGCACTGTCGTGGGAAGGTTCACGCCGGGATTCGCGGTGTTGTAGTTCTGCGCCAGAGTGAAAAGGTTCACCGTCTGGTTGTTGTATGTAAAGTTCCCCGCTTGTGCTGCCTGAGTGAATAGATTAACCGAGGTGCTATACGCTCCCGGAATTTTTCTCTCCGCATAGCTGCCAAAAAAGAACAATTTGTCCCTGATAATCGGTCCGCCGACGCTCGCTCCAAAGTCATTTTCGTGGAGAAGATTCTTGCGCGCCGGATTCGTCGGGTTTAACGCGGTAATGGCATCGTTATACCAACTGTTGGCGTTCAGTCCGTCATTCTGAAAGTCATCGTAAATCCGCCCATGAAAAGCGTTGCTGCCACGCCGCGTCACGAAATTGAGCTGCATGTTGGCCTGGCCATAGCCTTGGTCCAGGTTAAGCTGCTCAGATTGCACCGTCATCTCTTCAATAGCTTCCACCCGCGGCGAGACGATGGCTTGGGCATTTCCGCCGAACTTCATCCGGCTCGGGCTGCCGATCACGCCGTCAATGTTGTTTCCCTGAGCAATGGAGGGTAGTCCATCCCAGGTTCCGTTATAGCCAGGGACAATGTTTGCAAGCTGGGTCAAATCGCGCCCCTGGAGAGGCAGGTCCTCAATTGCCTTTAAATCAACGGTTGTACCAATCGCGTTGGTCGTCGTTTCAACCAGCGGAGCAGTTCCGCCATTGACCTCCACTTTCTCGCTGATGGCGCCAACTCTGAGGGTGGCGGAAACGTCCGTCGTCTGGGCCGCTTGCACCACTACATCGTTGAACACCGCGGTCTGGAAACCGGTCTTCGTTACCGTGAGTTTGTAGGCTCCGAGAGAAAGGTTCACGAAGGTGTGTGTGCCTCTGTCCTGGGTCTCACCCTTGCGCACGTCGTTCGTGGTTAGATCCCGAAGTTCCAGCTGTGCACCTTGCACCACGCTGCCGCTCGGGTCGAGGACGGTCACGGTCACCGTTCCTTCGGACCCGTGCTGCGCCCAGAGGGACGGAGTGCTCACAACTAACAGGGCTGCAAGAAACGCGACAAGATAAACGATGAGACCCTTCGAGGACCGACTTAACATACATCCTCCTTCGCCACGCAGAAAGTCGTTCAGCATTCCCAAGCTCAAAGTGCCCGCCCCGCGGTCCTAACCGCCCCTAAAGCCGCTCAGCAGGCCAGCCACAGAGCTACACCCAGCTCTGGAAAACGATCTATTGCGAACCTGTTCACCGTTTGGCGGATTTTGTATACTTTATTCGATCTGTTTGTCAACCATAATCTCCGGTTGCACCAATTCGGCTGCTTGCCCTAGGTCCGGTGCTGTCGTGTCCGGCCCATTGGGGCTCCGGTCAGCAGGATCCAGAAGAATTTGCGGTTCACGCTGGCGAGCGCGTGCGGTATAGTGCAGCTCTTACCAACATTCTGAGCATAGTTCCCCGTGAAGGCTTTCTCCGTCATTTCAAGACGAGATCTGTTGAAGCACATGGGATCGGCTGGTCTGGCCCTCGCTGCTGGAAGGTTCTGGCCGGACGTGCCCGCGAGTAACCCAGTCACTTTTGTGGATGTGGCGGGCTCGGCGGGCATTGCCTTCCGCCACGACAATGCTGCTTCGCCGGACAAGTATCTGATCGAAACCATGGGCTCCGGCTGCGGCTGGATCGACTACGACCAAAACGGGCTGCTTGACTTGTATCTGGTAAATGGGGCAGCGACTCGCGTCTACACGCCGAAGCAACCCCTTCGCAGTGCGCTTTATCGAAACAACGGCGATGGCACTTTCACCGACGTCACCGAGAAGGCTGGCGTCGGTGCGGAGGGACTGTTCGGTATGGGAGTTGCCGTCGGCGACTATGACAACGACGGTTTCCCCGATTTGCTCGTTCTGGGATACGGGCGTTCGATCCTCTACCACAACAACGGAGACGGTACTTTTACCGATGTGAGCGCCCGGGCCGGCGTGCAGAATTCCGGCCTGTGGGCGTCGAGTGCAGCCTGGTTCGACTATGACAACGACGGCAAGCTGGACCTGGTCATTGCCAACTATGTGGACTGGTCCCCGGAGCGTAATTTCTATTGCGGCGATAGTGGGCCGGGAATGCGCAGTTATTGCCATCCCGATGACTTCCACGGCCAACCGTCCGCCCTTTATCACAACAATGGTGACGGCACATTCACCGATGTCAGCAAGTCCTCCGGAGTTGGGCTGAAAGGGGGCAACGGCCTGGGGGTTGTGACGTTCGACTACGACAATGATGGCTGGCAGGACATCTTCGTCTCCAACGACCATATGCCCAACTACCTGTTTCACAACAACCGCGACGGAACGTTTCGCGAGGTCGGATACCTTGCCGGCGTCTCGGTGAGCGCGGACGGGCAGTTCGAGGCCGGCATGGGTACCGACGCCGCCGATACGACCGGCAACGGGCGCATGGATCTGATCGTTGCGCATCTGGATATGCAGCTCGCGCGGGTGTATCAGAATCTGGGCGACGGCACGTTTGAAGATGCTACGTTCCGCTCAAAGCTTTCCTACGCGACCTATCACATCAGCACCTTCGGTGCGCGCTTCATGGACTATGACAACGACGGCGCCCGCGACCTTTTCCTGGCCAATGGCAACGTACTCGACAACATTCAGCGCTACCATTCCGACGTCCAATATGCCGAACCGAAGTTGATGTTCCGCAACAACGGCCATGGCATATTTGAAAACGTGAGCGAGCGGCTGGGTGCCGACTTCCAACTGCCGCGAGTGAGCCGGGGAGCGGCGGTCGCCGATTTCGACAATGATGGCGACCTTGACATTCTCGTGAACAACAATGGCCAGCCGGCACAATTGCTCCGCAACGACGGCGGCAATGCCAATCACTGGCTGGAGATTCTTCTTATTGGAACGAAGTCGAATCGCGATGGGGTGGGCGCACGCGTAAAGCTCACCGCCGGAGATCTAAGTCTTTATGATCAACGAAAGGGCGGGATGAGTTACCAGTCCGCCCAGGACCCCCGCTTTCACTTCGGGCTGGGACAACGCGCCACCGTCGATACGGTTGAGATCCTCTGGCCCAGTGGAGGAAAGACGAAACTCACCAACCTCAAGAGCGATCAGATCATTGCGGTGAAGGAAGGCGTGGGCATCGTGGACCATCCGTTCCCTCGCTTCCGCGAGAGATGAAGAACGACGCTGCCAGCACTACGGCTACGGATGCGGAGGCGTTTCTTCTTGCTTGCCTTCCCCACCACCGTAGCTCATCTTGCGTTCCCCCGGGGCAGACCGGATCTGCTCGGCGCGAGCGAGATTCAATTTCTCCAACGTCGCGAGAGCTCGCTGAGCGGCTTGTTCGTCGCCGTTGCGTTGATATGCCTTGGCTAAGGCGGCATAGACCGCAGGCCGGTCGGGCTGCCACTGCCTCACCTTTTCGAGATGGACGATCGCGTCCGCCGAACGGCCGGCTATCAAGTAAAGCCGGCCAAGCGCAAGCTGCGAACTAGGGTCGTTCGGCCTTTCGGCGACCGCTCTTTCCAAGGCCGTCTGCGCTTCGCCGAATTCTGGCTGACCCGGACTCGCGCCAGAGCGCAGCAAAGCTTCGCCGAGAATCGTCAGGACGATCGGACTCTCGAAACCTTTGCTCACGCCCTCCCGAGCGGCTTGCACCGCGCCCGAAATATTTCCTTCGAACAATTCTTTTTGTGCTGCAGATACATATCCAATTTCGCTTCCGGCCGCCAGCTTGCTGACCAACGCAAAATCCTCTTTGGCACGATCCAACTCATCGAGGTCGGCTAAGAGCATGCCCCGCTGGTAATGCAGGCGCGGCGATTGTGGAAGATTCCGCAGTCCGGTGTTGACCACCTTGAGTGCCAGAGCATAGTCCTGGTGCTCAGTGCACGCATCCGACACAAACAGATACAGCTTCTCATTCTGCGGCGACATCGCAGCCGCCTTCTCGAGAGATGCCAACGCCTCTTTGGGCTGGCTGTTTCTCACATACGCTTGCGCCAGCAAGTTCTCTACGTCCGTATTTTCGTGCCCTTGTTGGCGCAACTCATCCAATAGCGGAATCGCCTTCTTGTACTCACCGCTTCCCACGTAGCACAGCGCGAGGTTGAAGCCGGCCGCATATTCGTTCACGACTCGCCCGCGCGCTGCCAGCAGATGCGGAATAGCATCGGAGAAAAGGCCCTGGCGGGTAAGTGCGGTCCCTTTTTGCAGTTCTGCTTCGGCCTGTGCGTCTGGTGTTGCCGACTGACCCGCGACACGTCCAAACGGATTCGTAGAAGAGGATTGTGCTTTGTTGGCGCCGCCCTGAGCTTCGAGATTCGCGCCCACGCACAGGAGCGCGCACCCCAAAACCACGGCATCAAGGACCTGCTTCATAACTCAAGCCGAGTGCAGCGAACAGGGCGTTCTGATTGTAGTCCAGCGAGCAGCGACGTCGAGCGCTTTGTTCAGCGCTTCGTCACTCGCCTCGGCCGCAGCGCGCCGAACGCCATAACGATTGAGGCGCACAGTGCTCGTGCCGATTTTAGACCCTTGCGTGAAGTCCAGCCCTAGGAGAACGGGCCCAGCGTCGTTGCGCTCAACCAGCGACGCGCGAGTAATGGTTTTGCCGTCATAAATCGAGAACGAGGTAGGCGGAACACGATGGGGTGGTGGGTAGGCTGGAGACGCAGGGGCTTATGGTAAGAAATTTCGCGGCAAAGACGTTCGATCGAATCCAGAGTTGGTCCAGCCGTGTGACGATCAATCGGCGCGCGCGATTAACAGATTGATTCGCCCCTCCTCCCCGACCTTGTAAAACACGAAACCTTCGTCGGAGAAGCCCACTGGCAGGAGGCCTTCCAGCTGTGGCTCCGGCTTGTAAGCCCTCAGCTGCCTTCCCGTCGCCGCATCGAGCACGGCGTAGAGAGTCTCCAGCTTCGCAGGCAAAACTGCGGCTCCCTTATAGTAACCAATCGCGAGGCGGCCACCCGCGAGATACGCCTGAAATGCGAGGTAGTCAGGGACCGGAGGAACGAGCTTGATTGTCCTCGCTACCTTTCCCGTTTGCGACAGCACAAGCACCTTGTCAGGCAGTAGAGCGTAAATCGAACCATCCTCCCCTTCCAAGAGAGGAGCGTGCCCTGCCCAATCCTGCGCGTTATCCGCCAGTTTATCTTTATCCGTGACTGTGCGTACAAAGGTTCCAGACGAGTCGAACTCCGCGAGATACGAATGGCCCCGGTCCTTGGCGGCCGCATGCTCGTCGAAGAACCCCTGCAGCAGGAAATGTCCGCTCCTCAGCTGGATGAAGCCGCGTAGGCCAGCGGCGTCCATCCCGGGGGGGGAGTCGAGCGGCGTTTTCGTCGGCGATGTCGTTGGATCCTCTCCGAAGCGGAAGATAACCGGCCTGTGGCTCTCATTCTCGCCGCCCAGGATGGAGACTTTGCCGTCGCGATCGGCGCGAAAGGCCACGTAGTAGTTGTCCCGTGCATCGTCGCCGACCAGGCCGTATACCTGGTGCGAGCCGTCCCTGAGCAGTTCATAAATGACGGGGGTCTGTGGGTTCCCAGCGAGAAAGAAGATGTCGCCCTTTTCGTCGCACTGTGTGGTCCCTACGAAGCCCAAGCCGGGAGAGGCGAGAACCCTGGTGGAGGATACGGTAAGGGTAACGGGAGCTTGAGACTGTCCTCCCTTGTTGGGAGCCTGAGACTGTCCTACCTTGTCGAAGCCAAGCCCCCCGCCGACCAGGACAAGCAGCAGCGGTAGAAAGCGCATTGGGCTACCTCGGAGAATCTGTTTTTGCTACCCCCCCGAGAGAGAATGTCAAGTGCAGATTCGACCGCGGTTCCCGCGCGGCTCGTTTCCGGGAGGCGGATGCCTCACTTCCACTTGCCTTCCCCTTCCACAATCGTAATGTAACGATCGATGGGAAGATCGGAGATTCGCTCAACCTTGCCACTGGGCTGTGGCCATTGCACTTCCAGCCAGTCGATTTTCGTCCTGTCCCCCAGGCCCAGCACCATTCGCGGATCGTGCGACGACAGATAGCTGCCGCCGCCCACCTTGAACTTGTGACGCTGAAAGTCCCCGGACCGATAGGTCACCTTCGCGCCGACAGCATCAATGTTGGCCTTCGTTCCAACCAGCCGAACACCCAACCAGTGATTCTCTCGCCCAACATTGTTTCGCAAAAGAACGGGGGCTGCATTATTTTGGGATACCAATACGTCCACCGAACCGTTGTTGTCGAAATCACCAAGCGCCAAACCGCGCCCGGCCAAACGCTTCGAAAAGATGGGGCCGCTCCCCTGACTCACATTCTCAAAACCTTTGCCGGTATTGCGAAACAGCAACATCGGCTCGAGGAACATTACACCCTCTGTCATTTGCTCCACTCTGTCATCCGGGTGGCCATTGCAGAGAAGCAAGTCAATATTGCCGTCGTTGTCGTAATCGAAAAATTTCAATCCCCAACCGCTCATCATGCGAGTCGACGCGCCGATGCCGTAGGGATTCGCAACATCGCTGAAGACTTCATTCTTGTCATTGTGATAAAGAGAGTACAATTCATGATCGACATTGGCTTCGAACAGATCGATCCAGCCATCCTGATCGTAATCCGCCGCGTCCACACCCATACCGGAGCGTGACTTGCCAAAGCTATTCACGCCTACCCCGGCCAGCATTCCGATCTCTTCAAATCTCCCTTTGCCCCGGTTGGCAAACAAGAAGTTTGGGACCGTGTCGTTGGTGACATAGAGATCCATGCGGCCGTCGTTGTTGAGATCTGCGGCGACGACTCCCCAGGCCTTCGCCAAAAACTGTGAGATCCCCGACTCTTTGCTGACGTCTGCAAAGGTGCCGTTACCATTGTTGTGAAACAACCAGCACGGCATCGGATCATAGATGCTCGGGATGCAATAATGGCGCTCGCCGCTCAGCAGGTCCCCGCAGAACTTCAGCTTGGCCTTGCTGTAGTCGACAAAGTGACACACGAATAGGTCCAGGCGCCCGTCATTGTCGTAGTCGAACCAAACGGCGCTGGTCGCCCATCCCGGCGCGGCGACACCAGCTTTCGCGGTGACGTCCATGAAAGTTCCGTCGCCATTATTGTGGTACAGGATGCTGTTGGGATACTGCGTGACGTAGATGTCAGGAAGTCCGTCGCCATCGTAGTCGCCGACTGCAACCCCCATCCCATACGCATTCCCCGTCATGCCCGCCTTTAGGGTGACATCGGTAAACGTGCCATCGTGATTGTTGTGGTACAGCGCATTGCGCAAGGGCTGCGGCGGTTCGTAAAAATCGCACGGACCGCTGTTCACCAGATAGATGTCCATCCAGCCGTCGTTGTCATAGTCCAAGAATGCGCAACCGGCTCCGACGGTTTCTGGCAAGTGCGCCATCGGCGACCTGCCGTTGACATGCGCCCAGCTGATGCCGCTTGCGGAAGCCGGAACCTCCTCAAACGCCGGCGAGGATGCCACCTGTCCAGCAAAAACCGTTGAAGACAACACGCCGGAAGCGCCGAGTACGCCGCCAATCCCCGTCCAGCCGAGCCTCTGAAGAAATCGCCTGCGGGATTCGAGCCTCGACATTTTTGTGCGGTCTTTCACTTACCCTGTCCTGTTCAATGACCGTGCCGCGCACATGCAGAAGGCAACGCATGCAAGAAGCCTGCATTTCATCAGTGCGCCTGTCGCGGTGTTCTGGCAGCTGCCTCCCTTTGCAGCTCCATTTCCTTCGCTGCTTCCTGTTTGCGCCCGGTCCTGGCATAGGCAGTTGCCAACTGGTAGTGACCGGCGGGATCTCCAGGCTGCCTTTTGACGTAGGTTTCGAGCGGTGCGACCGCCTCGGCGAACTTTCCTGCAGAATTCAGCGACATTCCCAGGGCAAGATATGCCTCGTCAAAACCAACATCGAGATCCGCCGCCTTTGAGAACCGAACAATGGCTTCATCCCACTGGCCGGCTTGACGCGCTGTTTCTCCCAGCATGAACTCCGCTGCCGCGCTGTTGGGATCGACTCTCAGTTCCTCCTCAAACTCCTTCTTCGCATTCTCGCCCTCAGGCGGAGTCTTCGACAAAAAAACTCGACCTATCTGGTAGTGAACGCCGTGCCGTTGGGGATCCTGTTCAAGAATCCTCCGGTACTCTGCTACCGCCCTGTCCCAGTCTCCGTGCGATTCGAAAGCCTCGGCCTCAAGTTGTTCTGCTTGCGGAGAGCTCGGAGCCATTGTGGCTAGCTCTTGCGACGCTCTTGAAGCCAGCTCAGAATAGAAATGAGTGGTCATATAGAGGACGTCAGGGTCTTGGGGGAAGTCGCGGTTGAGTACCAACAGGGCTCCTACGGCTGTCTCGGTACGCTCCAGGCTCATGGCACACCGCGCGGTTGCCATCAACGTGCGGTACCTAAGCTGCTTATCCTCGAGAAGCGGTGTGGACCTCTTCAAAATCGGCAGTGCTTCCCGGCATCGGCCTTTTTGGGCGAGGGCAAGGCCACGCTCTGCGGAAGAGGAGCTGCTGGCGGCGGGGGCCTGCCCTGCAAGCAGGGTGTTGGACGAAGCTAGTGCGATTGCGCAAAGACAGATCCAAAGAAGCCTGGGCATAGGAAACCGGCTAACAAGCATCGTGGGTCGGGGGCAGTATACCGTGCGCTCAAGTGCGTGTGGCAATCCACACATGACCCGGCTCCGCCCATCTAGGGGTTGGCGTTTTGCCAAGCACCAGAGTATACAATATCCACTGTTGGGCACCGGGCTGCCGTTCGTAATGGAGGACAAGCAGATGACGCAATTTGGCCAATTCTCACGCCGCAATTTTATGACAACGGTTGCCGCCGCCGCCGGCTCGACTCTCCTACCGCGGGCGCTGATGGCAAGTCCTCCACAAGATCCGGTGGTGAACACGACGCAGAAAGCGGGCAAGCCCATCAGCTACGAGAAAATTCCCTGGAAAACGATCCCCTTTCCGATGAAGCAAGTGCGTCTGGGAGAGGGTGCCTGCAAGATCGCGATGGAGGCTGACCGTCAATACCTGCACTCCTTGCCTCCGGACCGTCTGCTGCACACCTTCCGCGTCAACGCCGGGATTGCCTCCTCGGCGCAGCCACTGGGAGGCTGGGAAGCCCCGGACTGTGAACTTCGCGGCCACTATGCCGGCGGTCATTACCTTTCCGCCTGCGCCCTCATGTATGCCAGTTGCGGCGACGAAGACCTCAAGAAGAACGCAGACGCCGTCGTTGCCGGACTCGGCAACTGCCAGGCTGCGTTGAAAAGTGGCTACCTGAGCGCCTTTCCGATTGAGTTTTTCGATCGCCTGCGCGAGCGCCAGCGCGTCTGGGCGCCCTTCTACACCGTCCATAAGATCATGGCCGGCCTCCTGGACATGTACGTCTACTGCGCCAACGAACAGGCGCTCGACATGGTCCAGAAAATGGCGGGCTGGACGGCGGGCTATACCGGACCCCTCAGTTACGACCACATGCAGCGTGTGCTGGGGACCGAGTATGGAGGCATGGGAGAGGTGCTCTCCAACCTCTATGCCGTTACCGGAAGGGACTATTACCTTGAAGTCGCTCAGCGTTTCGACAAGAAGGCGTTTTTCGATCCCCTGGCTGCGCACCGCGATGAGTTGAAGGGCCTGCACGTGAACACGCACATCCCGCAGGTCATCGCCGCGGCCAGATACTACGAACTCACGGGGGAACGCCGCTATCGCGACATCGCTGAATACTTCTGGGATGAGGTGGTGAGCGAGCGTTCGTATTGCACCGGGGGCACCAGCAACGGAGAATCGTGGAACTCCGATCCCGGCAAGCTCTCGACTGAACTAGGTCCGAGCACGACGGAATGCTGCTGCGCCTACAACATGATGAAACTGACCCGCCACTTGTTCGGCTGGTCGCCCGACGCTCGCCTCATGGATTATTACGAACGCACCCTGTTCAACCACCGCCTGGGCACCATCAATCCCGAAGACGGCACCATGATGTACTACTTGCCGCTGGCCGCAGGCTACTGGAAGACGTTTGGCAAGCCCTTCGACTCTCTGTGGTGCTGCACCGGAACCGGATCAGAGGAATACGCCAAACTGACCGACACCATCTACTTCCACGACGACGATTCGCTCTACGTGAACCTCTACATCGATTCACAACTGGAGTGGCCGGAGAAGGGATTACGCTTCAAGCAGGAGACTCGCTTCCCCGAAGAACAGGGAACGACCATCACAATCTCCGCGAAAAACCCCGAGCAACTGGCGATCAACCTTCGTATTCCATACTGGGCGCAAGGCGGCAATGTGAAAATCAACGGAGCCGCGCTTCCCGCGTTCGCCAGCCCGAGCAGCTATCTCACTCTCAATCGCGTCTGGAAGACCAGCGACAAAATCGAACTCAGCTTGCCGATGGGGTTGCACATCCATCCCATGCCCGACGACGAGACGATCCAGGCCGCCATGTATGGCCCTCTTGTGTTGGCAGGGCGCTTCGAGGCCGTGACCAAAGACATGAGCTACGGCGACTACGAACCGAAGCCCGGCGACCAACGCAAAATACCAGACATCACAGCGGACGCCAGCAAACCCATGACGTGGATTGAACCGGACACGAAGCAACCCCTCACATTCCGGGCGGTAGGGCAATCGCAACCGGTAACGCTGGTTCCTCTCTACAGAGTGATCCACGAACGTTACGCGGTCTATTGGAAGGTCAACAATAAGTCGGCGTAGGTTTTGGGTAATGCTGTGCCATAAACCCGGGCTCAAGTCTGGGTCCGCGAACAGGGGAGACATTCCTCTAGCGAAAACGCTCGGAACAGGGGAAGCCAAGCCATGAAGCTGCGCGTGCGGCCCGCCTGGGGAGCCATTACTCTCATCTTGATCTGGACGCTGACCAGCATGCAATCCTCGATTGCACAGAACAGCACTCCCGCGCCGCTGTCGGTTGAGAGTCGCCGCCAGCAACTGTTCTCCCTGTTCGACGAAGAATGGGAGTATCAACTGCACACCAATCCCGAGTGGGCCACAGCCTTAGGCGACCGTCGCTACAATGACCGCCTTGGCGACAACTCTTCTGAATTCTTTCGATCCGATATTGACCAAAAACGCTCGTTCCTCGGCCGCTTCGAGGCCATCGATCCGGCCGGGTTCTCGAAGCAGGACACACTCAGCCGCGAGCTGATGATCCGGGAACTACGTCAGGAGATCGAAGGCGCCCAGTTCAAGCCCTGGGAAATGCCCGTCAATCAGATGGGTGGTCCACACCTGGAAATGCCCGATCTCATCACGCTCACGCCATTCAACACCGTTCTCGACTACGAGAATTACCTGGCGCGGCTGCGTCAGATTCCGCGCCTGTTCGATCAGGTGATCGCGAACATGCAGCAAGGTGTGCGGGATGGTCTCATGCCCCCGCGTTATCTTCTGGAAAAAGTCGCGGCCGAAACCGACGACATCGCCGGCAAGACAGGCGATGCCAGCCCGTTCGCCGCGCCTCTGAAGCAGTTTCCTCCCGACGTTCCACCCGCGGACCAGAAACGTCTGCGCGAGGCCATTCTGGCGACTATCCCCGGACAAGTCGTACCCGCTTACCAGCGCTTCGCCAACTTCGTCCGCAACGAATACGCGCCTCATGGGCGCACCGATCCGGGAGTGTGGTCCCTCCCCGACGGAGAGGCCCGGTATCGCTTCGCCATCCGCCGCATCACTACCACCGACCTGACACCGGATCAAATTCACGAACTCGGCCTGAAGCAAGTCGACCAGATTGAAGCCGAGATGCTCGCGGTCGCGCATCAGCTCGGATTCAAGGACCTCGCCAGCCTGAACGCCCACATCAAGAGCGAACGTCGCTTCTACGCAACCTCCGGTCAGCAATTGCTTGATCTGTACGCAAACTATGTGCGCGACATGGAGCCAGAGTTGCCCAAGCTATTCGGACACCTGCCCAAGAGTACGCTCACGGTTATTCCGATGGAGGCCTCACGCTCCAAGAACGCGGTGCCTGCCGACTACAGCGACGGCACGGCGGACGGTTCTCGGCCCGGTCATATCAACGTCAATGAGTGGGATCCTGAGCATCGCCTGATGCTCAACGTGGAGGCCATCGCTTATCACGAAGGCATTCCCGGCCATCATCTGCAGCTCTCACTTGCGCAGGAGATGCAAGACTTGCCGGCATTCCGCCGCCACGCCGGCTATACCGCCTTCGTCGAGGGCTGGGCGCTCTATGCCGAGCAACTGGGCAGGGAAGTCGGCCGCTACCAGGATGCTTACAGCAACTACGGACGTCTCGAGAATGAAATGTGGCGCGCCATCCGTCTGGTAGTGGACACCGGCGTGCACGAAAAGCACTGGACCCGCGATCTGATGGTGGCCTACTTCCATCGCTATACCGCAATGGACGAGCCGAACATTCAGAGCGAAGTGGACCGTTACATCGCCTGGCCCGGCCAAGCACTGGCCTACAAACTCGGGCAGCTTGAGATTCTGAAGCTGCGGGAAGAAACGAAGAAGAAGCTAGGCGACGGTTTCGATCTCCGCGCTTTTCATGATGAAGTGCTCACGAACGGCGCCTTGCCGCTGGACGTCTTGGACTCAGAAGTAACTTCCTGGATCATTGTTCAAGAGAAGCATTAGCGAATCCCCGATTATCGGGAGTCTCGGTCTGGTTATGTCCTGGAAAACAATTGCTGCTGACAACACAACTCACTCTTGAAGACGGGGACGATCACCGGACCGCATGCGCTTCCGCACTGCCAAACGAAACAGCCACAGACGCGCCCCAACCATCAAAGGATGTGACGAGGGCGCCACCCAAGTCAATCCTGGCAGATCGGTGCAATCCGTGGCCGGTTTTCTTCCCTCTAGTAGTCCTGCCTCTGGTCTGGTGCTCGCTACTTCGGCTGGGCCACAACCCGCAGATAGGGCTTCAGTGTTTTCCATCCGTTGGGGTATTTCTTGGCCGCCTCTTCGTTCGAGACCGCGCCGCTGATGATCACGTCATCGCCCGGCTTCCAGTTCACCGGCGTCGAGACTTGGTGTTTGGCGGTCAGCTGCAGAGAGTCGAGCACGCGCAGGATCTCGTCAAAGTTGCGGCCCGTGGACATGGGATAGCTGAGTTGCAGTTTGACCTTTTTGTCCGGGCCGATCACGAAGACCGTCCGCACGGTGGCATTGTCGGCGGCGGTGCGGCCTTCGCAACTCTCGCCGGCGCCGGCGGGCAGCATGCCGTAGAGCTTCGCGACTTGGAGCTGCGGGTCGCCGATCATCGGGTATTTTACTTTCGCGCCCTGCGTCTCTTCGATGTCGTGCTCCCATTTGCTGTGGCTGGACACGGGATCCACGCTCAGGCCGATGATCTTGGTGCTACGCTTCGCGAATTCCGGCTGCAGCTTGGCCATGTAGCCGAGTTCAGTGGTGCAGACGGGAGTGAAGTCTTTGGGATGCGAGAACAGGATGGCCCAGCCGTCGCCAATCCATTCGTGGAAGCGAATTGTGCCCTGTGTGGTTTCGGCGGTGAAATCGGGGGCGATGTCGTTGATGCGGGGAACGCTATAGGTGTCAGTTACGGTCGCGGTCGTCATAGGTTTCTCCTTCGTGAATTCAATTGGTTCAAGATTCCGGAGAGTTGGCCCACCCCAGCTCTCAAACTTTCTCTATGCGGATAAACAATAAGACCCACCCGCATCGCTGGGGTGGGTCGGAACTCTTGCGGATTCCCTACCCACGCGCCAGGCGTCGGCAACAACACAGCATGGCGGAGGTGAAGGGAAAAGACATGCACTTAGGATAGAGGTGCCGAAGATCACTGTCAAACGCCATGGCGCGAAACGCCGAATGTCCGCATCTTTTCTGCATCGCGGGCGCGGTTGACGTCATCGCTCTCGTAGCATTTCAACCCTGGTTTCGTTGAGGACGTAATGAACACGCAGCGGCGACTGGCAATGACGCAGTGGGACGTTTTTTCCTCTAAGCCCCTGGAGGGAAATTCTCTCGCGGTATTTGTTGATGCTCGCGGGCTGAGTGATGCCGAGATGCAGTTGCTCGCCAAGGAGATGAATCTCTCGGAGACGACTTTCATTTTCCCCCGCGGGCCGGAAGTTGAGCGCAAGCGCGGCGTGCGGGTGAGAATCTTCACGGTGCAGGAAGAGCTGCCGTTTGCGGGCCATCCTACACTGGGAACCGCTTTCGCATTGCGCGGGGAAAGCCCCACGAACGAGATTGCTCTTGAGTTGAACGTCGGGAAGGTCCCGGTGCGATTTGAAGAGACCTCGGGCCAGCCAACCTTTGGCGAGATGACGCAGATCGATCCGGTGTTTGGAATTCAACATGACCGCGAGGCTGTCGCGCGGGCTACGGGACTGCGCGTGGAAGATTTCGATCCGTCTCTGCCCATCGAGACGGTTTCGACTGGCGTAGCCTTCACCGTCACGCCCTTGAGGTCGCTCGCCGCGATTCAGAATCTGCGGGTGGACATGAGCCGCGCGAATGACTATCTGGAGAAAACTGGCGGAAAGTTCCTTTACTTCGTGACGCGTGAAACCGCCGATCCGGCGGCCCGTTTGCATGCCCGCATGCTCTTCTACAACGGCGAGGATCCTGCCACCGGTTCGGCGGCGGGCTGCACGGCGGCGTGGATGGTGGCGCACGGCGTAGCGGAACCGGACCAGCGCGTCCTCATCGAGCAGGGGATTGAAATGCAGCGGCCCAGCAGGATTTTTGTGCGCGCCGCGCGCCACGATAACCGTGTAGTTAACGTGCGCGTGGGCGGCAACGCCGCCGAAGTCATGCGCGGTGAAGTTTTCTTCTGACTTACGTGGCGCAAACCACGGTAAACGCTGTGGCGCACTCGCTCGCGGGGAAATCAATGGCCAGAAAGTTCCATTAACGTCGGCGGCACTTTACAGCGACCCTTGCTTCCCGTTAGCATTCAATCGCGTTCTGAAATTCTTCATATTGAGAAAAGGTTCTGTTGGTTTCGCGACGCGCCGTTCCCATCGCCCCCAATAGATTGCAGACGGCTGATGAAACCGAAGCGGACTATTCTGTGTGTTGACGACAACGAACAGTCTTTGTCCCACCGCAAAATCATGCTGGAGACGCGGGGCTACCGCGTGGCCAGCTTCGCTCGCGGCGAGGAAGCGCTGGAGCGCTTCCTGCAGGGCGGCATTGATCTGGTAATCGCCGACATGGCGATGCCCGGACTCGACGGCCCGCAACTGATCGCCCGCATCAAGGAATTGTCGCCCCACACTCCTGCCATCCTCATTTCGAGCAAAGTCCGCATCTACGACCATGATTCGCAAGCGGACGTTTTCCTCACCAAAGGCATGTACGCGCCCGTGGACCTGCTGGAGCGCGTTCGCCTGTTATTGGTGCGCAAGCGCGGGCCCAAGCGCATGCAGCAGCGGCCGGCGCCGGTTCCGCACGAAGTCGGCGTAGCCTGAAACTGCTCTTCAGACAGTTGAATGAGTGTCATAGTGTGCCTTTGCACCTGGCCGCCTTCGTGTAAGATTCTTATCAGGCATGGCCCCTGCATCCATCGAAGCCGCATTCATCGCAGCACGAGACCTGCGCAAGACGTATCACGTGGGCAGGATTGAGGTCCAGGCTCTGCGCGGCATTTCCTTCGGTGTGCAAAAGGGAGAATTTGTCAGCGTAGTAGGACCGTCGGGCAGCGGAAAATCCACCCTCTTTTATCTTCTCGGCGGGCTGACGCGCGCCGATGGCGGCAGCGTGATCCTCGACGGCGACGACCTGGCCGCGCTCTCCGACGCGGAACGCACCCGCATGCGCAAGCGCAAGATCGGCTTCGTCTTTCAGAAGTTCAACCTGCTGCCCACGCTCGACGCCCGCTCCAACATTCTGATCGCGCAGGAAATCTCGGGCAACGGCGATCGCGATCCGGCGCACTTCAACCGCATCACCGACCTGCTCGGACTGACCAAGCGCCTCGGGCATCGTCCGTCGGAGCTTTCCGGAGGCGAGCAGCAGCGCGTAGCCCTCGCGCGCGCCCTCATCAACAAACCCGCCGTCGTGCTCGCCGACGAACCCACCGGCAACCTGGACTCGGAGAACTCCGAAATCGTGCTCAGCATGCTGCGCCGCTCAAACCAGGAGCTGGGGCAGACCGTTCTGATGATCACTCACAATCCCGAGGCCGCGAAGTATGGCGACCGCATCATTCACATGCGCGACGGCCAGATCGTCGAGCCGGAAGACGATCCGCAGTGGGTGGGGCACTAAGGCAGCGCCCAAGTCTTAGAACTTAAGGGACACAAAGCCGCGCGAAAGAACGATTCTGAGGTCTCGTGTCCTCTGTGGTGAAACAAGATGCTACTGGATCAAGTGGCGGCGTTACGGAGCGGGCTGCGGTGTTATTCTAATGAATCTTATCCTCCGATGAGGGCCGTAACCTTTCATGGCTGACCCAGTGACTTCCAACCCAGAAACTCCAGAAAAAACCGCCGAAAGTACGCCCTTCGGCGACATTCTCTCCCAGTACCAGAAGACCCATTCCCACAAGACGGAAGGCGGCAAGCAACTGGAAGGCACAGTCATTTCCGTCACGGCCGAGTCGGTGTTCTTCGATATAGGGTACAAGTCGGAAGGCATTCTGCCACTGGCGGCTTTGCCCGGCCAGACCTTGCAGCCCGGCGACAAATTCCTGGTAACCGTCAAAGGCCGCGATCCGGACGGCTATTACGAACTCTCCCAGTTCAAAGTCGAGCGGCCCACGGATTGGACGGCGCTGGAGAAATCCTTCGCCGACAAGGCGGCCGTGCTGGGAACGGTAACGGCCGTGATCAAAGGCGGCTTCAGCGTGGATGTGGGCGTGCGCGCGTTCATGCCCGCCTCACGTAGCGGGGTGCGCGATGCGGCCGAGATGGAGAACTTGGTTGGCCAGGAGATTCGCTGCCGCATCATCAAGCTCGACGTGACTGATGAAGACGTGGTCGTTGATCGTCGCGTGGTCGCCGAGGAGGAAGAACGTTCCGCCAAGGATCGCCTCTACTTGCAGATTGAAGAGGGCGCGACCGTAAGCGGCACAGTACGCAGCCTCACCGATTACGGCGCGTTCGTGGATGTGGGCGGAGTGGATGCCCTGCTGCACGTCAGCGACATCTCGTGGGGTCGCGTCAACAAGCCGGCCGACGTGCTCTCGGTGGGCCAGCAGATCGAAGTAAAAGTGCTCAAGCTTGGGGCCGATGCGGAAAAGCGCCGCATCTCGGTTGGACTCAAGCAGCTTCAGCCGCATCCCTGGGATGGCTTTGCGGGAAAGTTCAAAGCTGGAGATCGCGTTCGCGGCACGGTGACGCGGCTGGTTGAATTCGGTGCGTTCGTCGAACTTGAGCCGGGCATCGAGGGCCTCATCCACATTTCGGAAATGTCCTGGGCCAGGGGCAAGGTCAGAAAAGCCAGCGACGTGGTCAAACCGGGCGAGATCGTCGAGGCTGTGATTCTGGGAATCAACCTGGCAGAGCACCGCATTTCGCTCGGACTCAAACAGGCTTTGGGAGATCCCTGGGCTGACGTCGCGCAACGCTATTCGGTGGGGTCAGCGATCGAAGGGCCGGTGACCAGCCTGACGAAGTTTGGTGCTTTCGTGCAGCTCGCCGAGGGCATTGAAGGCATGGTGCACGTCAGCGAGATCAGCGCCGAAAAACGCATCAACCAGCCCGCCGATGTACTGCGCGTCGGCCAGGTCGTCCAGGCCCAGGTCATCGCCATTGATCCCGAGAAGCGCCAGATGCGCCTGAGCATAAAACAACTGGTGCCGACCGGCCTTGATGAATATCTTGCCGAACACAATGAAGGCGATGTTGTCACCGGCCGTTTGATGGACGATTCCGCTGGTCGGGCGCGCGTGGAATTGGGAGAAGGCATCCATGCCACCTGCACGGCCACGGCAGCGGCAATTGTCCCGAAAAGCGAGCCTAAGCCAGAAGCCAAATCCGACTTGTCTTCGTTGAGCTCAATGCTGCAAGCACGCTGGAAGACCGGCGCCGGAGCCCCGCCCAAGGCCGAACCCGCCCGCGCCGGGCAGATCCGCAGTTTTCGCATCGTCAAGCTGGACCGGGCGGCGAAAAAGATCGAGCTGGAACTGGCGTAGCCACCTGGAGCTGGTTCATAAGTGTTTTGGGAAGGGCATGGCTTCAGCTTCTAGCCTGCGCTGAGCGACCCCGAGTGCAACGAGGGGGCGCTGCGGGCTTTAGCCCCTGAGGGCCATCACTTTCTCCGCAAAGACGATTCGTGAAACCAGATCTATCTACGAACCGCAGCGCATTGGCAGTGAATGAGCGCCTGCTGTAAAATGAGACGACGAGCGGGAGTAACTCAGTGGTAGAGTGCGACCTTGCCAAGGTCGAAGTCGCGGGTTCAAATCCCGTCTCCCGCTCCAGTTCTTAAGGCCTGCTCAGGAGGTTCCATGAGACCTTGGCCCGCCTGCCTTTTCGGCGTTCTCATTTCAATGTCAATTGCCCTGCTTGCGTGCGGCGGCAACAATCATTCTCTTCAGTCCGTCAACGTCAGCCCGGCTGCCGCCACCAGTTCCCGGGCTCAGTTCACCGCCACCGGCATTTACAACACCATGCCCGCCAGCGTCGACATTACGAACACCACGACCTGGTGCATCGGCTCAACCAGCGGCTTTTGCTCAGCCGATGTAGCCGCGTTCGCCGAGGTGACCTCCGGATTGGCCGAGTGCGCCTCTAGCTTTTCGGGAACCGTTACTGTCCTGGCAGGACAGCCTGCTTCCCACCCCGGCATCAATCAGGGATTTCAGTTGCAACCCTTCGGCGCAGCGCAACTCACCTGCCCGTGATTCTCCTCTCCCGGAGCGGGTAGACTTTTTCGGCTGGTAACGCTACTTTATTATTGAGTAGGGGCGCGGTACCCAAGTGGTAAGGGAGAGGTCTGCAAAACCTTTATGCGTCGGTTCGATTCCGACCCGCGCCTCCAAATATCCTGAGCTTCCGGCGCCTGCTTGAACGTAAGCCTTTATTTTGCCCCCAGCTCTCTTCCCAAGAATTCCTCGGCTGCGCCGTAGGCTTGCACCCAGCTCTTCCACAACAGGAAGCCATGAACCTCGTCGGGGAAGACCAGTTCCTCGACATGCACTTTCTGTGCGCGCAGACGCTGCAGCAGATCCACGGTTTGTGAGAAGTCAACGTTGCTGTCGTCATCTCCCTGAATGAGCAGAACCGGCGAGCGCCATGTGCTGATGGCTGCGTTGGGCGACGACTGGAACGCCAGTTTGAGTGCCGCTTCCCGATCGGGCGCATCTTTCGCAAAGTTCTCGTCAAAAGCAGACCAGTCGTGCACGCCGTGCAGGTCCACGCCCGCGGCGAACAAATCGGAGTTGTGGGCCAGGCCCATCGCCGTCAGATAGCCCCCGTACGATCCGCCCCAGAGGCCGATTTTCGCGGCATCCACAGTGGGCAGACTCTGCAGGTATCGTCCGGCCGCAACGATATCTTTGTACTCGGCGCCGCCGCGCGGTCCGCCATCGGCAGGCTCGCGGAAATGGCGCCCGTACATGATTCCGGTCCGATAGTTCACCGAGAGCACCACATAACCGCGGCTCGCCAGGTATTGATTCATGGCGTAGGCGTTATGGTAGTAGTCCATATAGTGGAATCCGAGCACCATCTGTCGGCGGGAACCACCGTGAATGAAGATGACTGCCGGACGGCGGCCATTGGTCGCCGGCTTCTGCGTCGCGGGCTCAGATCGGGGCTCGAACAGCTGGCCGTGAATTTCCCATCCGTCCTCGGTCTTGAAGGTGACCTGCCGGGGCGTAACCAGTTGGAATGGAGCCGGAAAATCGGCAGGCAGAGCACTCTTGGCAATCATTTCGCGGCCTTGCGCCGTCACCACGTAAGGCATGGCCGGGCTGGTGGCCGTCGAACCGAGGCAAACCATCTTGCCCGCGACTTCGAGCGGTGACCACTCGATGGTCTCGCCGCGGGTGAGCGCCTGCGGCGCAGCCCTGCCCTCGACTCCGACCTTCCAGAGATGGCGGCGGTCAATGTCCGTGTGAGTCTGGTCATCCTGATTCGAGGAGTAAATGACCAACGCTTTGTCGGCACTGAGGGCGACGTCTTCCGTTTCGAATTTTCCCGGCGTCAGCAGCACAGGCGTGCCGCCGGTGGTCGAAACGGAATACAGGTGATTCCACCCGTCCTGCTCGGACGAAAAGACGATGCGGTTTCGGGCCGCGAAGTGGAATGACGCGTCGGCAGTCAGATACGGAAGAGAGTCGTCCAGTGCGGATCCACTCTTCCAGATCTCGCGCCCGGAATCTTTGCCGACGTCGTAGACCCAGATGGACCAGGGCAAAGGCAGTCGAGGAATCAGCGGCTGCTTCATTTCCTTGCCCACCAGCCGGATGAAGGCAAGCTGGCTTCCGTCTGGCGACCAGCGGGGGAACAGGTCGCGGTCGGCGCTGGGTGCGAGATAGCGCAGCGTGTTGCTGCCGAACTCGTACAGAACGATGAAGCTGTGATCGCCGCGGTCGCTGCCAAAAGCCACGGTTTTGCCGTCGGGCGACCACTTGGGATCAGAATTGTCACCCCGCGCGTAGGTCAGGGGCTTGGGCTTATCCTTGCCCGAGATGGGTGCAATCCAAATCTGCTTTTTCGCCACCCACAGCACGAACTCCCCGCTGGGCGATATCTGGATGTTTTCGCAGCCCTCCTGGTCGCAGCCCATCTCGCCGAGCAGGCGGGGTTCGCCCTGGTCCACATCCACGGCCCAAACCTGCTGCAAAGGTTTCTCCACATTGCTTGTGGGGTTCGCAATCTCGCCCGCTCCGTTGGCCTCGCTCCCGCGCGCGTACACCGCGGTGCGCCCGTTGGGCGTCAGTTTGAGCGCAGCGATCGGCATCCCGTCATCCCCGGTATAGTGCGTGACTTGCCGCGCCTCGAAATTGGGAGCGTCCGCGACCCACACGTTTCGTTCGCCCCTGGATAAAAAGACCCAGGCGATTCTTCCCGCATGCTCGGCGGCCACCAGGTTCGTCGGGAAGGGCGAGCTCAAAATCTGCGGCAGCGAAAAGCCGCCGGCAGAGCCCTGGGCGCCGCATAGCGCCGAAAAGCAGAGCAGCCCGGCGGCCAGCAGCGAACAGGAAACAAGAGACGAGGCGGAGGCAACGCGATTTTTCATGGCGGCAGCGTACGTGAAAGCCGCGGGATTGACAACCGGACACGCCGCAGGCTGCTCCGAATGAAACAACCGAAATCTTTAGTTCTTGACTTCAGGGTGGAAGGCGGTGCAATATGGCGTTGTACGACATGTCGTCACCGGCCATAATTGGGAGGCCACCATGGAGACCTTGCCCCTCACCGAACCTGTCCTGCTCATTCTTCTCAGCCTGGCGGGGCAACCTCGGCATGGCTACTCCATTCTCAAAGATGTTGAACAAATGAGCGACGGCCGTGTCGTGCTCAGTACGGGCACGCTTTACGGAGCGCTGCGCCGGCTGCTCGATGATGACTGGATTGAGCGTTTTGAAGAGCGGGATAGTTCGCGCGGCCGCCAGGCTTATCGCCTGACGCTCCAGGGGCGCAGGAACCTGCAAGTTGAGGTGAGCCGGATGAAGCATCTCACTCGCTTGGCGAACCTGCGGGTGGCCGTAAAGGAGAGCTGACTGATGCTCGGAATCTACCGATGCCTGCTGCATCTCTACCCCGCGTCGCATCGCGAGCAATTTGGCGCGGAGATGATTGCCGTCTTCAGCCAGCTGCGGGCTGACACGGCGCAGAAAGGCGTGACCGCGCGGGGTGTTTTCTCGGTCCGCGAGGCGGCAGGGCTGCTGCGCGGCGCGATGCGGGAACAGGTTCGGGTCCTGGGCGCCCACGTCAGGCTGCCATTTCCAACCAGGAGGTTTACCATGCGCAACGGATTCCGTTTTCCTAAATCAACGCCGGTGTTGATGACCATCATTCTGGCGGGAGTGGTTCTCGCCATCGACAAGGGCAAAGCGATTTCGGCTTCATTGCCCAACGTGAACCCTCACATCGGGCCGATTCAGCCCGAGCACCATACGTTTCTGCCGCTCATCGCCCTGGCCTTCGCGGTCTTCTATGTGGCGGGAGCGCTCGGCTGGGTGATTCTGTTCGCGCTGCACCGCTCGGGCGTGCACCGGCTGGCCGAGTTTGATCCTTCAGGCGATTCCAGGATTTAGTGGCGGGTTGTAACGGAAGCTTAGCAGAGCACGGAGAGTCGGTGAGCGATGCTCGAACTGCGAAGAGTCAAGAAGGTCTACTCCGGGATTCCCGCCGTTAACGACGTTAGCTTTGTTGTGCCCGCTGGCGAAGTCACCGGCTATCTTGGCCCAAACGGCTCCGGCAAGTCGACCACCCTCAAGATGATCGTTGGGCTCATTGAGCCCAGCGATGGCGAAATCCTATTCAACGACGAGCCTATCAGCCGCAACCGGATCGAGTATCGTCAGCGTTTCGGATACGTGCCCGAAGAACCGCAACTCTACCCCAATCTCACTGGCGCTGAGTACCTGCAGATGGTAGGTCAGCTGCGAGGCCTGCCTGAGCATAAGCTCGCAGAAAAGATCGACGGCTTCCTGGACCTGCTCTCATTGCACGGGGACCGCAACGTTGCCATATCGTCCTATTCCAAGGGCATGCGACAGAAGGTGCTGCTGGCGGGGGCGCTTCTGCACAATCCCGATCTGATCATCCTCGACGAGCCTTTTTCCGGCCTCGACTTGAATACCGGACTGGTTCTGCGCGATCTGGTTCAAGGTCTAGCCGCGCGCGGCAAGGCGGTGCTCTTGAGCGCACACGAGCTCGACACCATCGAGCGGGTATGCTCAAAAGTCGTCATCTTGAGCAAAGGGCGAATCGCTGCCCATGATTCGATTGAGCGGCTGCGCTCGCTGATGTCATTGCCCACGCTGGAAAGAATCTTCTCGCAGCTCGCGATTGAACAGGATACGGAATCCATCAGCCGACAAATCGTACAACTGGTTGAATCTTGACCGTGCCGGACGAACGTCAACAGTTTCGCGTTCTCTTTCGCGCCTTTCTCTTTCGCGCCCTGGACCTCGATCTGCTTTCTCCGGGCGGCGACATGCAGACGTTGATGATCCAGTTTGCGGCGATCCTGGCGGCGTTTAATCTCGTCGTCGCTTACGTGCTCGTCCCACGTTATTTCGTGTCCACTCTGCCCCACGCAAGGCTGCTCATATACGCCTGGAGCGATGAAGAATTCCTGATTGGCACCACCATCTCTATCGTCGGCTTCCTCATGGTCCTCGCCTGGGACACGCTCCTTCCGGACCTGCGCGACAGCCTTGTACTGGGACTGCTGCCGATTCGCACTCGGACGATCGCCCTGGCCAGGGCCTCGGCGATCGGCTGCGCCCTGGGCTTGAGCGTTCTGCTGGTAAATATTTTTACCGGCTTCGCTTATGCGATTATCCTGACTCCCCCTGGTGGTGGACTCCTGGTTCTATTCCGCAGTTTCGCGGCCTACTGGATCGCCATGACAGCCGCGGCCCTTTTCACGGCGTGCCTGCTGCTGGCAGTGCAGGGAATCGTGGCGCAATTGTTCAGCTACCGTGTCTTCCTCCAGATTTCCGGCTATATTCAGCTGACTGCATTTTTCGTGATTCTCGCCGTGTACTTTCTCAAGCCGGCGCTCGCCACACCTGCGGGCCTCACCGCACCTCAAAGCCGGATCTGGCTGAAATGGCTGCCGTCGTACTGGTTCCTCGGATTCTTTCAACAACTGAACGGCTCGACTCATCCAGCCTTCGCTCCTCTTGCGGCTCGTGCCGTCGGAGCCTTGCTCACATTCGGACTGCTAGCGACCATCACCTTTGCGCTTGCCCACCGGCGTACGATACGGCGAATCGTCGAACAGCCCGACATTTCGCCTGCTTGCCGCTCGCGCCGCGGATCTCGACTCAGCGCAATAATCGCTAATTCAGCCTTCCACGCTCCCTTGAACCGAGCTGTCTTTTCGTTCGCAGCCCGCACCCTCGCACGCAGCCGCAAACATCGGCTTTTGCTCGCCATGTACGGTGGGATTGGTCTCGCCATCGCTCTTGCCTATACCGAAAGCCTGCTGCATGGGGGCTGGGAACAGACTTGGAACCAACCCAATGCCCCACTGTTGGTGGCGAGCCTGGTGGTGCAGTTCTTTGTGATTCTAGGAGCGCGCATCGTGTTCGCCTTACCCATTGCGCTCCCCTGCAACTGGATCTTCCGCGTCACCGCCGTGCAAAGCCCCGCAGCCTATTTTGCTGCGGTGAGGAAATCCCTCTACGCTCTCACGGCCTTTCCAATTTGGATTGCATCGGCGGTCTTCTTCTTCGCTATCTGGCCCGGACGATCTGCGCTGCAACACCTCTGCGTGCTGGTTCTTGCTGGTGTCTTGATAGTTGAGAAATCGCTGAATGGTTTCCGAAAAATCCCGTTCGCCTGTTCGTATCTGCCGGGCAAGGCGAAGCTCAACATCACGTTGGGCTTATATGCCAGCCTTGTTCTGTTCACTGCCCACCAGGGAGGCCTGCTCGAATTCTGGGCGATGCAAGGTCTCGCACGCTACCTCGCCCTGATCTTCTTCTTAGCCGTGGCCGCCGCCTGGGCCCGGTTCCGCTTCAATGCCTTCGCCGCTGCTCCTTTCACTTCGATCCAATTCGAGGACCGCCCGCCGGGAGAAATATTCCGCATCGACCTGGGTCACGATGGCGAGGTGCTGGGCGGCGAAGTATATGTGGGAGAACCGGGTCGGCCTTGACTTTCGCGGGTTAGAAAAAACTGTGCCAAACTTGCTTGCTCTCCTCAATCTCTCTACACTCGCTTCCGAAACCTGTTTACCGGACCCGATCCACAACCTATCAGGAGATCAGAGTCTTGAACTGGTACTTCGTCTTCTTTCTCATCTCGGGTTTTTGCAGCGTTTTATACGAACTGGTGTGGTTGCGGCTGGCTATGGCGCAATTTGGCGTCACCACGGCCATGGTTTCGATCGTGCTTTCAGTTTTCATGGCCGGGCTTGGCCTGGGATCGTGGGCGAGCGGCCGATGGCTCGACCGGCAAGAGAACAGCGGCAAGGTTCCCGCTTTGCGGCTTTATGCGCTCATCGAGCTGCTGATCGGGATGTCAGCCTTGATCGTGCCCTTGGCATTTCTCTTGGGCCGCCGCGTTCTGGAACATTACGGACTCTCGTCCTCGCTTGGCTACTATAGCGTGGCTGGCGTGTGGGTTGCGTTCTCTGTCATCCCCTGGTGCGCTCTGATGGGGGCCACGGTGCCGGTGGCGATGGCCTCCATCGCGCAGACGGTTCCCGGCGAATCGCGCCGCTCTTTCAGCTATCTCTACATGGCCAACGTCGCGGGCGCCGTGGCTGGAACTCACGTACCTCTTTTCCTGATTGAACTGCTGGGATTTCGCGGAACCCTGAAGGTCGGGATCGCGTGCAACTGCCTGATTGCCATCTCGGCTCTGGCGCTGTCCCGAAAGTTGCCGCAACCTTCCGCAATCCGATCTGATCGCGCGACTCCCTCGCTTCCGAGCTCGGGAGGCAGTAAGATCCTGGCGCTCTTGTTTCTCAGCGGCCTGACCTGTATGGCGATGGAAGTGGTCTGGGTACGCTGCTACACGCCCTACTTCGGAACCGTGGTCTACGCCTTTGCCTCGATCCTCGGCGTCTACCTGCTGGGAACCTTCATTGGCTCAGTCGTCTATCGGCGCTGGAGTGACCGCCGGACCGAAGAAAATCCGGTGATCTGGACGACCCTGGCGACTTGCGGCCTGTTTCCGCTGGTCGCGGCCAGCCCATTCATCCACATGGATCAACTGCTGCGCCTGGTGCTCGGCGTCGCGGGTTTTACCGGCCTGCTCGGTTTCATCACGCCCATGCTGGTGGACCGCTATTCCGCCGGCGATCCCGGCAAAGCGGGAGCGGCTTACGCGACCAATGTTGCAGGCTGCATTCTTGGGCCGCTGCTCGCCGGATTCGGACTTTTGCCTTACATGAGCGAGCGCTGGGCACTGATTGTGCTCACGCTGCCCTGGCTGGTCGTGGGGCTTGCGCCGCTGCGTCGCCGGGCGCAATCTCGCCTCGCCGCGCGCGGGGCCGTCTACGCTCTGCTGGCGCTCTCCGCCTGGCTGATGGTTGTGGGCAGAGGCTACGAAGAGCGATTCCCCGATCACAAGGTGCTGCGCGACCCGACCGCCACCGTCATCGCCACCGGAACCGGGATGTACAAGAAACTCTTGGTCAATGGTTACGGCATCACCAACCTGACGACCATCACCAAGCTGATGGCCCATCTTCCCCTGGCGTTTCTCGATCGTCCGCCCGAGAACGCCCTCGTGATCTGCTTTGGCATGGGCACAACCTTTCGCTCCCTGCACTCCTGGGACATTCCCGTCACCGCGGTGGAGCTGGTGCCCAGCGTCCCGCGCCTGTTCAGCTACTACCACAGCGACGGCCAGGCGATCCTCGCCTCGCCGCTCTCGCACGTGGTGATTGATGACGGCCGCCGCTATCTGGAACGCACCCGCCAGCAATTCGACGTCATTACGGTTGATCCTCCGCCGCCTCTGCAGGCTGCGGGATCGAGTCTGCTTTACTCCGAAGAATTCTATCGGGTGGCGAAGCAGCGCCTGCGCCCGGGAGGAATTCTGCAGCAGTGGCTGCCCGCAACCAGCGCGGCCGATCCGGTGGACGTAGCTTCAATCGCGCGCTCGGTACGCAATTCCTTTCCCTACGTGCGGACGTTCGCCGATGAATTCGGCATGCACTTTTTGTGCAGCGATCAGCCCATACCCAGGCGCAGCGCGCGAGATCTCCTCGGGCGCATGCCCGCGAGCGCAGTGACCGACCTCACGGAATGGGGTCTGCGGCCGGGCGACGTAATCACGGATGCTGCGTATCTCCGTCTGAATGGCGTGCTCACGCTGGAACTGGATCTGGATCAGTTGATCGCCGCTGCGCCGAACACTCCATCGCTAACGGACGATCGCCCGACGAACGAGTACTACATTCTGCGCAAGTGGGCGCAACGATGGCGGCACACCGTGACCGCACGTCACTAGACAGGCTCTGATTAAGCTCAAATCTGTCATTTCGAGCGAAGCGGAATTGCCCGTTTTTCGCAATTCCGCGGAGTCGAGAAACCTGCTTTTCGCTGTGAAGAGCTTAGAGCGGATTCAGCGTTGCTGTAGCCCGCTCGTGTGGGGACGGGCGCCCTCGCCCGTCCAAGCCGAGCGCAGCTCGGCGGTCTGCCTGGTCACAGCAACTCTGGTTTCGCTGTAATCAGAGTTCCCCTGGCGCCGGAAAACGTACTCCTTTTTCCTGGCACACTTCGCGAGAAGTCCTCCAACCGTGTTCTCCTTACGGCTTGGCTGTCCCGGATTTCTCCAGCGCATCCAACTCCGCCAGCACTTCCTGGCTATGTTTGACCGGGTCCACGCTGGTGTATACCTTCGCGATCTTGCCGCTGGGATCAATGAGGAACGTATGCCGGGCGGCAAATTTCACCAGTCCTAAGTTGGTCAGCGAGCCGTAGGAATCGCTCACTTTGTGCTCGGTGTCGGCCAGCAGCTTGAAGTTCAGACCTTCCTTGGCACAAAACTTCTTGTGCGAATCCACGCTGTCCACGCTCACGCCCAACACGACAGCGTTGCGCTCCGCATACTTCGGCTGATCCACCTGAAAATTGTGCGCCTCCCGCGAGCAGCCCGGCGTCTGATCCTTGGGATAAAAATAAAGAACCACCCACTTGCCGCGGTAGTCCTTCAGGCTGACCGAGGCCCCTTCCTGCGAAAGCAGTGAGAAGTCGGGCGCGTTCGTGCCCTCCGCCGGAGTCGCGGAACGCGACACCAGCCGAAACAGCAGCACAGCCAAAATCACTGCGACCACCAGCAGCACGATCCGTAGCATGGCAATCCTCCTGCGCCGACAGCATGCGATTCTAAACCAGCCACGTCTTCACGTGTCGGCGATGCCCTGTCCGGCTGCCATCTGTTGCCTCTCCGCGTATAAGACGTGATAGAAGCGGGAAACATCCCTCCCGAACGGATCGTTGTCCAACTCAATGGGTGGAGCAGCTTGCAGGGCATTCAAAGCGACAGGCGGGGTCTCTGGTCGCCCGCTCTGCAGAAAACCCACTCGTTGAATCATGTGCTGCTCAGCTTGTATGATCAGTTAACGGCACGTTTCCGCCAGTCCTGACCTTAGTTCCTTTCACAGACAGGCAAAGGGCTGAGGACCGGCCCCATCTCGAAAACTTCCCGTGGATTCAGGGCATTTGATTTGTACCGCGACGAAGCTAAATCCGCGCAAGCCTCTGCCACATGCCAACTGGGAGGCCGTGCCGCATATTGCCGATGCCGATTCGAAAGAGCCGACAGTGGAATCGTTCTCGCCGCTGCACTGACCCTTTTCTTTCTGTGCAAAGTTCCCAGCTTGCCTGCCCAGGCTCCAGCGGCCTCCCCGGCCAAGCCCCATCCGGCAGCGCGGCCCCGCCGAGTCGCTCCTCCCGGCAAAGAGTCTTCGGATAAGACGGTCCCGGCCGCGGCGGCGATTCAATTCGAGAATGTCATCGAGCAATCGAAGATCAAGTTCAAGCTCAGGAACAGCGTCAGTCCCCAGCGCTATACGTTTGAAACCATGGTGGGCGGAGTAGCGGTCTTCGATTACAACAATGACGGTTTGCTGGACATCTTCTTTACCAACGGCGCGGCCATCCCGTCGCTGGAAAAGAGCGATCCCAGTTACTACAACCGGCTCTTCCGCAACAACGGCGACGGCACCTTCACCGATGTAACTGAGAAAGCCGGCCTGCAGGGCATCGGCTATTCGATGGGAGTGGCCGCGGGCGACTATGACAATGATGGATTTGTCGATCTTTACGTTACCGGCGTCAACCGCAACCAACTTTTCCATAACAATGGGGACGGCACCTTCACCGATGTGACCGAGAAGGCGGGAGTCGGCGGCTTCGTCCCCAAGCTCGGCAAGGCATGGTCGGTAGCTGCGGGATGGTTCGATTACAACAACGATGGGTTGCTCGATCTGTTTGTGCTGAACTACCTCAATTACGACCTCAAAACCGCAGCTCTCTGCGTGCAGCAAGGACTTCCGGCCTACTGTTCGCCGGTCGATTTTCTGGGAACGCCGAACATCCTTTATCGCAACAATGGCGACGGCACTTTTACCGACGTCTCCGAACAGTCCCACATCTCGCAGTATGTTGGCAAAGGAATGGGCGTAGCGTTTGCCGACTATGACAACGATGGATTTACCGATATCTTCGTCTCCAACGATACCTTCGAGAATTATCTTCTTCACAACAATGGAGACGGAACCTTTACCAATGTCGCGTTGCTGGCCGGGGTCGCGTACAACGCATTCGGCAAAGCCATCGCCGGCATGGGCGCAGATTTCAAGGATATTGACAACGATGGAAAGCCGGATATTTTTGAGACTGCGATGTTCGGGGAGGGATTTCCCCTCTATAAGAATCTAGGGGATGGTCAATTTCAGGATGTCACCGCCACGGCAGGACTGAGCGCCCTGACCAGTCGCTCCACGGCGTGGGGCGTGGGGGTTTTCGATTTCGACAACGACGGGAACAAGGACCTGTTCACCGCCAACTCCGACATCCTCGACAACGCCATGGAGTTGGCGCACCGGCCCTTTCCCCTTCCCAATCGAGTGTTTCGCAACAAAGGCAACCTGGCCTTCGAGGATGTGAGTTCCAAGGCCGGAGCGTCTTTTCAGGTTCCCGCGGCGCATCGCGGCGCCGCCTTCGGCGATCTCAACAACGACGGCAGGATTGATGTTGTCGTGACGGTTCTGAACGGCCCGCCGGAGATATGGATGAACCGTTCCGGTGACCAGAAAGGCGGCAACCGAAACCACTGGATCATTCTGAAACTGGTCGGCGTCAAATCCAACCGCGACGGTCTGGGAACCAAGGTCAAGATAACAACTTCTCTGGGCACCCAGTACAACCAGGCGACAACCGCGCTGGGCTATAACTCTTCGAGCGACAAGCGCGTGCACTTCGGGCTGGGCTCGGCCGACGTCATAGAGACAATTGAACTCACATGGCCGAGCGGCATCAAGCAGGTTTTGAAGAACGTCAAAGCAGATCAGATCCTCACTGTGACGGAGAGCGCGCAATAAGAAGCGCTGAGCTTTGACGCCTATTTCTGCGCGAGATTGGCCGACAAACGCTGCGCCAGGTCCGTTTGCCCATTGCGTTGCAGAAGGTCGAAAAGTTCCTTCATGAATTCGGGCTTGTTTCTGCCGTACGCCGCCGCCGTTTCGGCAGTCAAGTCGGCATCGGACACTTTGCCCAGGTGGAAGTAAGAATCGCAAAGCATGTAGAGCAACTCCGGAGTCATGGTTCTGGACTTCGCCAGCTGTTCCGCCGCATCCGACCAGAGCCCCTGGTGGTAGCGGACCTCGCCCAGCTCGGCAATCGCCGTCTGATAGTTCGGATCGTTGGCGAGTTCCGCCTTAAACTCGTTCTCAGCCCCGCTCAGGTCACCCAGTTTCAGCGCCAGTATTCCCTCATAGGTATGAGCTCCCCGAACGGTTGGCTGAATTTCCAGCGCATGATGAAGACAGCGCAGGCCATTTTCCTTTTCTCCCATGGTGAGATACAGTTTCCCGATGAACACATAGGCATCCGCTAAAGTGGCGGAGGTTCCCTTGAAGCGCTTCCGGTACAGTTGCAACGCGTCCTCTTCGTGATGCTCTGCCAGCAATTGATAGGCGGGCGCCTCGATGGGACTTTCGCTTCCTTCTCTTTCCACGGAACGGACGAAGGTCATCTGCTCCATCATCAACTGATGCAATGCCGCCTCGTGCTGCGCGTCCTCGGTACGGCCCATTCCGGCATACGCCCGCGACAGATAGTAATGCGCCAATAGCCGCGTGGGCGCCAGGCGTAACACCAATTGCAATTTCTCGACGGCGGCCTGATAGTTTTTCAGTTCCAGTTCGCATTGGCCCAGCCCGAACAACGCATCCACATCGTCGGCCTTGAACGTGAGGATGCGTTCAAATGCCTGCTTGGCCTCTTGCCATTTGGCCAGCTTCACATCCGCGGTAGCCAGCAGTTGCAGGGCGGGCACATCGTTGGGCTGGGATTCAACCGCTCGCGCGCCATACTGCGCGGCCCCGGCAAGATCCATCAACTTCAAATCCGTCACAGCAATGTCATAATCAATCCGGGGCAGCGTAGCATCCGTGTGCTGTGCCTTGAGCAGCCACTTCAGCCCCGCGTCGCAACTTCCCGTAATGCACAACAGCTCCCCATACTTCTGCCACACCGACGCATTGTCGGGCTCAGCCTTCAAACTCAGCCGGATGGCGCGCAGCGCCAGGTCGTCTTGCCCATTCAGGTGATAGGCCTGGGCGAGATAATACTGTGTGTCGCCGTCGCCAGGAAGAATCCGGATGCAGTGCTCGAGCAGCTTGATGGCTTCTTCCTTTCGGCCCGCAGTCAGTTTGTACTTGCCAACTTCCAATAAAACATCCGCGTCGTTGGGCGCGAGCTTCAGAGCCTCTTCATAGGCAGCCGCCGCCTCGGAGGTGCGGCCCGCCTCCTCCAGCAACATGCCCTTCAGCTTGATGGCCGGCTCAAAGTCCGGATGCTGCGCAAGCAAACGGACCACAAGGTTCATAGCCCCCTGCTTGTCGCCGCGATCGGAGAGGCTGAGCGCCTGGTGGAGTTGCCGCATCAGGGGAGACTCGGCGGGATGGCTCGTGCTTTGCGCCCGAACAGTGGCCCCTCCGGCAGCAAACAACGCCACCAAAAGCAGGACTGCACGGAGACGATTTACCGGCCAGGGGGCAGACGCGTCGCGCTGGAATACAGCAAGCGACGAGATTTTCCCGCTGCCGCCCCGGCCTAGATCTCGCAGTGACTTCATGATGCAGACTCTAGGGAAACTCCTCAACAAGACTCCGTACCCAGGTGCAACGAACCGCGCCCAGTTCACACCGTCTTCACTTCCAAGTACGCATTCTACGTACCAAGGGCAAATCCGCCAACGCTTTAGGATGCCGTTAGAAGCCCGCTTCTGAGTATGGCAACCCGGAAACTGGCTTACCGCCTCCCGCCAGCAAAAATCTTCACGATTGCTTATGATGGAGTATTGCGCATTCAGCGACGGAGAAACCAGACGTGGCTCAGACGGAAACTGACGGCTCAGAGGTTTTAGAAACCAGGGAATGGGTGGATTCCCTGGACTATGTTCTGGAAAAAAGCGGCCCCAACCGGGCGGGGCGCCTGCTGCAGCAGTTGGCCTTGCACGCCCGGCGCGAGGCTGGCATCAACCTGCCTTTCTCGGCCACCACTCCCTACCAGAATACGATTCCCTCGCGGCAGCAGCCTCCCTTCCCCGGCAGCCAGGAGATGGAGCGCCGCATCAAGAGCCTGGTGCGCTGGAACGCACTGGCCATGGTGGTCCGCGCCAATAAAATTCAGGAAGGCATCGGCGGCCATATCTCGACCTACGCCTCCGCCGCCACGTTGTATGAAGTCGCGTTCAATCACTTTCTGCGGGCCCAAACCGAAAGCGGCGATCGGGACGTGGTCTATTTTCAGGGCCACGCCGCGCCGGGTATGTATTCCCGTGCTTATCTCGAAGGCCGCATTTCGAAAGAGAAATTGCAAAACTTCCGCCGCGAGTTAAAGCCGGGCGGCGGACTCAGTTCCTATCCGCACCCTTGGCTCATGCCCGATTTCTGGGAGTTTCCTACGGTTTCCATGGGCCTGGGCCCGATTCAGGCGATTTACCATGCTCGCTTCATCAAGTACCTGGAGCACCGCGGGCTCAAGCAGTCCACCGGCGGCAAGGTCTGGGCGTTTCTGGGCGACGGTGAAATGGACGAACCCGAATCTCTCGGCTCGATTACTCTCGCCTCGCGCGAAAAGCTCGACAACCTGATCTTCGTGGTGAACTGCAACTTGCAGCGGCTCGACGGCCCCGTGCGCGGCAACGGAAAAATCATTCAGGAACTGGAAGCCATTTTCCGCGGCGCGGGCTGGAACGTCATCAAGTGCATCTGGGGTACCGACTGGGACAGCCTCATTCAGAACGACCGCGACGGCTTGCTGGTCCGGCGCCTGGGCGAAGTCAGCGACGGGCAATACCAGAAATACTTCGTCGAGAGCGGAGCCTACTTCCGCCAGAACATGTTCGGCACCGACCCGCGCCTGCTCAAAATGGTCGAGCATCTCTCCGACGAACAACTGGCGCGCATGCGCCTGGGCGGGCATGATCCCATTAAAGTCCACGCGGCCTACCGCGCGGCGGTGGATCACACCGGCCAGCCCACCATCATTCTGGCCAAGACCATCAAGGGCTATGGTCTGGGTGAAGCGGGTGAAGGCAAGAACATCACCCACCAGCAGAAGAAGTTGAACGACGACGAACTGCAGATGTTCCGCTCGCGCTTCGGCATTCCCATCCCTGACGACGAATTGCACAATGCTCCGTTCTACCGCCCGTCCGACGACAGCGCCGAGATCAAGTACATGCAGGCGCGCCGCCAGCAACTGGGCGGATACATGCCGACCCGCAAAGTGCGCGCCCTGCCGATGAAACCCTTCCCCGACTCGCATTTCGAGGAATTTCACAAAGGCACCGAGGGACGCGAAGTTTCCACCACCATGGTTTTCGTGCGGCTGCTGGCCAAACTGCTCCGCGATCCTGAGTTGGGCAAGTTCATCGTGCCCATCGTTCCCGACGAAGCGCGCACCTTCGGCATGGAAGCGCTCTTCCGCCAGGTGGGGATTTATTCCAACGTGGGTCAGAATTACGAGCCCGTGGATATGGACACGCTCCTCTACTACAAGGAAGCCAAGAACGGGCAGATTCTCGAGGAAGGAATCACCGAGTCCGGCTCGATGTGCTCGTTCATCGCCGCCGGCACGGCGTACGCGAATCACGGGATCAACACGATTCCATTCTTCATTTATTACTCCATGTTCGGCTTCCAACGCATCGGGGACCTCATCTGGGCTGCCGGCGACATGCGCTGCCGCGGATTTCTCGTCGGCGGCACTGCAGGCCGCACCACGCTCGCCGGCGAAGGCCTGCAGCACCAGGACGGTCACAGCCACGTGCTTGCCCTTCCCGTGCCTAACGTCCTGGCCTACGATCCGGCATTCGCCTACGAGATCGCTATCATCATTCAGGACGGCATCCGGCGCATGTACGTGGACCAGGAGTCGATCTTCTATTATCTGACCGTCACCAACGAGCCTTTGCCCATGCCCGAAATGCCTGCGGATGGAAACGTTCGCCAGGGCGTGCTGAAAGGCTTGTACCGCTTCAAGGCCTCGGCCAAGAGCGACGCCCCACTGCGCGCGCAACTTTTGGGCAGCGGCACCATCATGTACGAGGTGCTGAAGGCGCAGCAGATTCTGGAAGAAAAGTATGGCGTGGCTGCCGATGTCTGGAGCGTTACCAGTTACAAGCAACTCTATCGCGACGCTAACGATTGTGAGCGCTGGAACATGTTGCATCCGGCAGAGACAGCAAAAGTTCCGTATGTCACCGCGACCTTGAAGGATGCTCCTGGGCCGTTCATCGCTGCGTCGGATTACATGAAGGTGTTGCCGGAGAGCTTGGCCAAGTGGGTGCCCGGGCAACTCGTGTCGCTCGGGACCGACGGCTTTGGCCGCAGCGAGAGCCGAGCGGCCTTGCGGGACTTTTTCGAAGTGGACGCCAAGCACATTGTGCTGGCGACGCTCGGGGCCCTGGCGCACGAGAAGAAGATCGGTGCCGACGTGGTGCAGCGCGCGATTCAGGAATTGGGGATTGATCCGGAAAAGGCGAACCCGGCAGTGAGTTGAGGCGCCTGTGGTGAGCCGGGTCGTCTTCCCGGTTTGCGTCATTCCGAAGCCCCGCGTCTTCTCCAGCGGGGCGAGGGATCTCGCGTGGACCTTGAGTTGCGGCAGTGCACGCGAGATCCCGCCCTCCGCCTGGAAAACGGCTACGGTCGGGATGACGCCTCAGTCGGAGACGGGAACATCAATACTCATGAGGACAAAAACGCGGTGATTGAATTCAAACTTCCCGAGCTGGGAGAGAACATCGAACAAGGCGACCTTGTCCGCCTGATGGTCGCACCGGGCGCCACGGTCAGCCCCGGCCAGTCCGTGATGGAGATTGAAACCGACAAGGCTGTCGTTGAAGTGCCTTCGTCGGTGAGCGGAACCGTGCAGGAGATTCGCGTCAAGGAAGGCGAAAAGATCAAAGTCGGGCAGGTGATTTTCACGGTGGATGGAGTAGATGGAGCGGAAGCAAAGACTTTTCCTTCGCCCACCACGCGAGTCGCGTCCGTGCCCGTTCCACAAGATCCACCCGCGGCCCAGCAAGCGCTCGCGCCGCTGGCACCGGCGCCGTCCCCCGCTTCCAGCGCCACTTCTGCGCCAGCCACTGGCCCCGGAGAATTCCGGCTCCCCGAGCTCGGCGAAAACATCTCTCAGGGTGACCTCGTGCGCCTGATGATCGCACCCGGCGCCAGGGTTTCCGAAGGTCAGCCGGTCATGGAACTGGAAACGGACAAGGCCGTCGTGGAAGTGCCTTCGTCGGTGAGCGGCATCGTCAAAGAGGTCAAAGTCCAGGAGCGCGAGAAGATCAAGGTCGGCCAGGTGATTTTCACTCTTGAAGGCGGAGCGCCCGCGCTGTCCGAACCTGCCCGCGCCCGCAACGCGCCTGTGGAGCACGTTTCCGGACAGCATGGAGCGCGCCTGGCATTTCAAGCTGCCATTCGCGCCGAGGGCAAGACCGAAGAGCAGGCGCTGCCCCCCGACCAGCCGCTGCCGTCTCCGCCGGTATTCAGCATGCCCGTGCAGCTGGGCAAAGTCGCGGGTACCGAACAACGCCACCCGATTCCCGCAGCGCCGCATGTGCGGCGGCTGGCGCGCGAAGTCGGTGTAGACATTTACGACGTGAAGGGCACGGGCCCCGGCGCCCGCATCAGCGAGGACGACGTCAAGGCTTATGCCAAGTTCCTGCTGCAAGCCGCATCCGCCGCGGTTCAAGCTCCGCCCCGCGCTGGCCACTTCGCCACGCCTCAACTGCCCGACTTTGCCAAGTGGGGCAAGATCGAGCGCGTCTCCATGCGCGGCGTTCGACGCAAGACGGCCGAGCATCTGGCCGAATCCTGGAACACAATTCCCCACGTCACGCAGCATGATCGCGCCGACATCACTGAACTCGAGCATCTGCGCGCCCGCTTTGCCCCCAAGGCCGAAGAGGCTGGCGGCAAGATGACAGTCACCGCAATTGCGTTGAAAGTCTGCTCCGCTGCGCTGAAAGTTTTCCCGCAGTTCAACGCCAGCATTGACCTCGAGAAGGAAGAGATCGTCTACAAGCAATACATCAACATCGGAGTGGCCGCCGACACCGACCGCGGCCTGCTGGTTCCCGTCATCCGCGATGTGGACAAGAAGAACATCGTCGAACTGGCGGTCGAGCTGTCGCAGCTCTCGAAAAAGGCGCGCGAGAAGAAACTTACCCCGGCGGAAATGGAAGGCGGCACGTTTACCATCACGAATCTGGGCGGGATCGGCGGCATCGGTTTTACACCCATCGTGAATCATCCTGAAGTCGCGATCCTTGGCCTGTCCCGGTCGCGTATGGAGCCGGAGTGGATCCCCCACAAGGGTGGGGGCAAGTTCGAGCCGCGGCTGATTCTGCCGCTCTCGCTCTCCTACGATCATCGTTTGATTGACGGCGCCGACGCGGCCCGCTTCCTGCGCTGGATCGCCGAGGCGTTCGAGCAGCCGTTTCTGCTCTCGGTGCAAGGATAAGGAAGGCAAGGTTTCAAGGTTGGGTTGTCATCCTGAGCGAAGCGAAGGACCTAGGCATCTTCTTCAGGCACACACCTGTTGAGAGTGCGATACTTCTGACTTTGAAACTTTGAAACTCTGAAACTTTGAAACTTTGAAACCTGTTCACCTACATGTCTGACACTCCATCCCTGCACATCGCCGTAGTCGGCGCCGGTCCCGGAGGATACGCCGCGGCATTCCTGGCCGCCGATCTCGGCATGACCGTCACCCTCATTGATCCAGAAGTGAACCCCGGCGGAGTCTGCCTGTACCGAGGCTGCATCCCCTCGAAAGCGCTCCTGCACGTGGCCAAGCTGCTCGAAGAATCCGAGCAGGCCAAGGCTTGGGGAATTGACTTCGCCGCTCCGAACATTGACTTGGCGCGCTTGCGCTCGTGGAAAGAGAGTGTGGTGAAGAAGCTCACGGGTGGGCTCGGCGTCCTCTCGAAACAACGCAAGGTGAACTACATCCAGGGCCGCGCTGCTTTTGAAGATTCCACCACGCTCCGCGTCACGAAAGCCGACGGATCAGAAGAAAGACTGAGCTTCGATCGCATTATCCTGGCCACCGGTTCGCGCCCCGCGATCATTCCATCTCTGAAGCTCGACACGCCGCGCATGATGGATTCCACCGGCGCGCTCAATCTGGAAGATATTCCCGGCACCCTGCTCGTAGTCGGCGGCGGATACATCGGGCTGGAGCTCGGCTCCGTCTACGCCGCGCTGGGCACCCGCGTCACCATCGTCGAGATGCTCTCCGGCCTGCTCCCCGGCGCGGATCGCGACCTCGTCGCTCCGCTGCACAAGCGCCTGGAAAAAATGTTCGCCGGAATCCTGCTCAACACAACTGTGGCCTCGGTCAAAGACGAAGGCAGCGGCATCCGCGCCACCTTCGAAGGGCCCGAAGTCGGGATTGCCGAAGCCAAGCCGCGCGAGAAAGTTTTCGATCGCGTGCTGGTCTCGGTCGGCCGCAAACCGAACTCCGAAATTCCAGGCCTCGAAAAAACGCACGTGCAAGTCGGCCCGCGCGGCTTCATCCAGGTCAACAAGCAACTTCAAACCGGCGATCCTTCCATCTACGCCATCGGTGACGTCGTCGGTGAGCCCATGCTGGCTCACAAGGCGTCGCATGAAGGACGCACCGCCGTCGAAGTCATTGCCGGACACAAAGTCGCCTTCGAGCCGAACGCCATTCCGGCCGTTGTCTTCACCGATCCTGAAGTCGCGTGGTGCGGCTTGACGGAAACTCAGGCGCAGAACGAAAACCGCGAGATCAAAGTCGCCAAGTTTCCCTGGGCTGCATCCGGCCGCGCCATCACGATCGATCGCCCCGAAGGTATGACCAAGCTCCTCTTCGATCCGCAGACGGAACGCCTGCTAGGCGTGGGCATTGTCGGCGCCGGAGCCGGTGAGATGATCGCCGAAGGCGTGCTGGCCATCGAAATGGCGGCGCTGGCGAGGGATGTGGCTCTGACCATTCATCCGCACCCGACGCTTTCAGAAACGGTGATGGAATCCGCCGAGGTCTTCTTCGGCACGAGCACTCACATCTACCGGCCCAAGCGTGGATAGTCGCGGGAGACAAACATGCTCTCTCTCATCAACAACTCTGTCATCCTGAGCGGAGTTTGCGTCCGCGAAGAGCGGACGCAAACGCAGTCGAAGGACCCTGTGTCTTCCTCGATCACCTGCGGCGTCCATAGGGATTTGCACCACCACGGGGGAAGAATCTTCCAACGCACGCTCGTTCTGCTCGCTGGAATATTCTTCCTTGGTTTTTGCCTCCGTTCTCCCGCCCAAACGCCGCTCAGCCAGATGCTGCAACCCTCTTCGACGGCGAGCACCGCCGGCACTCCCGCCGATCCTCTCGGTCGCGGCACGCCTTCCGGCGCCGTACTCGGATTTCTGCACGCGGCGCAGAATGGCGACAACACGATTGCCGCGCAATATCTGCAGATGAGCGCCGCGCATCGCCAGTCGGAAGGCGAACAACTGGCAATGCAGCTCAAGTTTGTCATGGACCGCGGCACCTTCACCGGGCGGGTGGGAAACTTCACGCAGCCCGAAGGAACTCCCCAGGAAGGCGTTCCCCCGGGCCGGCAGAAGCTCGGCACGATGTCATCCGGCGACGTGGAAGTCGATCTCGACCTGGTGCGCGTGTCCGATCCTAATGCCGGCAAGATCTGGCTGATTTCCTCCGACACGCTGGCCAAGGTCCCCGAACTCTACGATCAAGTCGAGGCGCGCCAGGTCGAAACTCGCCTGCCTCAGGTTTTGGTGAAGCACCAGTTGGCAGGAATGCCGCTGTGGCAGTGGCTGGCGCTGGCGCTCGCGCTGCCGCTGGCGGCTGCCGTCGGCTGGCTTGCGCTGGCGCTGCTGGAGATTCCTCTGCGCTGGTGGGCGCGGTGGCGCGGCCAGGTGGAGGTCGCCAGTTGGCGCTCCGTCTCGGGCCCGGCCTGGCTCCTGGCCGGCACTCTTGCCCACCAGGTCCTGGCCCGCTACCTGGGCATGCCGCTGCTCGACCGCCACTATTATTTTCAAGTCACTTCTGTCGCTCTCATCATCGGCGCGACTTGGATCCTCTGGCGGTTCGTTCGCTGGTCGCTTCGCCGCGTGCGCAATCGCGCTCTGGCGCACGGGCACGCGGGAACGGGATCCCTCATGCTGCTGGGTGAGCGCATCATCAAAGCCGTCATTTTCGTCGCGGGCGTAATGGCCGTGCTCAGCAGCCTGGGCTTCAACATGAGCACCGCCCTCGCCGGCCTCGGCATTGGCGGGCTGGCCATCGGCTTCGGCGCGCAGAAGACGATTGAGAATCTGTTCGGCGGCGTCTCAGTCCTGGGCGACGAGGTCATTCGCGTGGGCGACGTTTGCCGCTTCGGCGATCGCACCGGCACGGTCGAAGATATCGGCCTGCGCTCCACCCGCGTTCGCACCGACGAACGCACTCTGCTGGCCATTCCTAACGGCACGGTGGCCACGATCAACGTGGAGAACCTCAGCCGCCGCGACAAGATCCTTTTCCAAACCAAGCTCGGCGTGCGCAGCGAAACCACCGCCGACCATCTGCGTTTCGTGCTGTCCGAGGTCCGCCGCCTGCTCTACAGCCATCCCAAAGTCGAAAGCAAGACCGTGCGCGTGCGCCTCACCGACATCGCGGGCACTTCTCTGACCGTGGAAGTTGTCTCGTACATCCTGACGCGAGACTTCAACGAGTTCGCGGCCGTCCGCGAAGACTTGCTGCTGCGCATGATGGAGATTATGGAACAATCCGGCAGCGGCCTGGCTCTTCCTTCCCAGAGTCTTTTTCTCGGCCGCGACGCTGGACTCGAGAAACAAAAAGCCGATGCCGCCGTCCAGAAGGTCGCGGAATTGCGCGACGGAAAACAGCTGCCCTTCCCCGACTTCCACGAGGAAGACATTTCTTCTTTCAAAGGATCGATCGAATATCCGCCGCCAGAATCAGCCGTGCGGAAACAGACTGGCGAGCCCGACAAAGCCCGCTAGGCACGTTTCCAACGCTGGGTCACCCAATCGAGAAATAAATGTGTCGGGAAATATACGCACAGCGGCACCGCGATTAAGTAGCCCGCCAAATACGCCCATCCCGGCATGGCGTGCTGCTCGTGAAAGAACAGGCCGCGAGCCCAGTTCACATCCATTTCTGGACGCCAGAAGTAATTGATGGGCACCACAATCCACGCGGTCAGAGTCTGCAACTTCCATCCCCGGCGGTCATAGCCCAGGCGCCAGATCGCCCACAGCAGCAGTGGCGGCGTGGCTACGTGAAACAGACTCAACAGGCGAACCCCGAGCCGCAGCCCCGGATCGAACATGTACTCGGTGCCGCCGACGATGTGATGGCCGGTCAGCAGAGCCCCGGCAAGATCTACCGTGTAAAGCGTCTGGAATAACAACAGCCCGCACGCCGCCCAAGAAAAAATCAGCGGACTCTCCAGCCACAACCCGATTCCGATCAGCACATTCCCGATGTCGCAGAAATAAAGAAAATTCTGCAGCCCATATTGCCGCCAATAGACCGGAGCCCAGACGATCACCCAGACCGTCCAGCCGATCTTGAGCCACAGCGGCACCCGCATGCTCATGGCCCGCATTGTATGCGCCCGCCCGGGAACGGTGGTACAGGACCGAGCGTAAGCCAGGAAAAGTCCGGCCGCGCCGCTTCCCCGGCCAGGGGATCCACGCAAGAAGCAAGCTAACTCGAATTACTACCGTAACTTGATGGCCCTTACGGCTGTACCTACGATGACATTGGTATGGGTTACCAAGCTCTTCTCTTCTGTCCCGATGAAAAAACCGCTCGCTCCGTGACGCAAGTCTTAAGCGAGTTAGAGTTCAACGTCGAGCCCTGCAACGAACCTTTCGCTGCAGTGAAGAAGCTGATGGGCGCACACTTCGACGCCATCGTGGTGGACTGTGATAACGAGCAGAACGCCACACTTTTGTTCAAGAGCGCGCGGAACTCGACGTCCAACCAGTCGTCGCTGGCCGTAGCCGTCGTGGAAGGTCAGGCCGGGGTGGCCAAAGCATTTCGCATTGGCGCCAACCTGGTCCTGACCAAACCCATCAATATCGAACAGGCCAAGGGAACGCTGCGCGTGGCGCGCGGACTGCTGCGGAAGGGCGATCCTGCCAAGTCGGCTGCTCCAGCAACTTCGGCTGCCGCCCCGGTCAAGACGCCCGCGAGCGCGCCGGTTGCAGGCGCGCGGCCGGCAGCGTCGGCAGTAGCCAAGTCAACCCCCAGCCCGGCCCGGCCCGTACAGGCCGCATCGGCGAGTTCGGCTCCGGTTGTGCGCGATAACGAAGCTCCTGCCATCAAAGATTCCGCTTCCACATTTTCCCCGGCTGCGCCACCTGCGCTTCATAAGGCTGTCTCACCGGCGCTTCCCGTGGCAAAGGCGTCTGTACCCGTTGTGGACGCGCACCCAGTTGCTTCTCCGTCTGGCTCCCTGAGCAGCGGAGCCGCCAGCGCACCCGCGCCGGCCAAGGAAATTCTGGACATTCCGCCTGTGGAAGCAACGCCGGCCGGTCCTCCCAGCGAAGACGACAATATCCTCGAGACCCCTACGGCCGAACCGTCGGCTGCGGCCAGCGAACCCGCGAAGGATGTGTCGCCGCCTACATTCACCTTTGGCGGAGCCAACGCTCCGGTGAAACCGGGCCCAGCCAAGAAGATCATCCTGGGAATCGCAGCCGCCGCGCTTGTGGCCGCAGGCTTGTATGCTGGCTGGACCTACTACCAGGATCATATGACCCGGCCTGTCAGTAATCCGGCGCCAGCGAGGGTTGTGACCCCGACGGCTCCCAAGCCATCCAGCGCTCAGCCCGCTCCCGCTGCTCCTTCCACCGCCACGCCCACTTCGCAGCCCAGTGCGCAGCCGGCGGCTACTACGCCGGCACCGCCAAAGAGTGCGGTGAGGGACGACAGCGAGTCCACGCCCGACGAAGATGGGTCGCCTGCTTCCACCAAGCCATCAGCTTCCGCCTCGTCCCCGGCCAGCAAAGCCGCTTCGGCCACTAAGCCGGCCCCGGCCCCAGCTCCTCTGGTGGTGAAAGGAGGCGCTGCCCCAGAGACGAACGCGGCGCCCGCGGCGCCGGATGCTCCGGCTCCCAGCTTGATTGGAATCGCGGCGCCAGGTTCGAGTGGACCTCTGCCCAACCTCGGCGGCTCAGATACCGCCTCCAAACCCGTTCTCCAGAGATTGAACGTTTCCCAGGGAGTGTCGCAGGGGTTGCTCATCAAGAGGGTTGACCCGGTCTATCCAACGAATGCTCTGCACCTGCGTATCGAGGGCGAGGTCGAACTCCTGGCGACGATTTCCAAAAATGGCGACATTAGCCAAGTCCAAGTGTTGAGCGGCGATAAGCAACTCACCGGAGCTGCGGCGGACGCCGTCAAGCGTTGGAAATACAAGCCCTACCTGCTCAATGGTGAGCCCGTCGAGATCCAGACTCAGGTCACCATGCGCTTCAGGCTGCCTCACTAGAACAATCTGTCTTAGGTCTTAAAGGTTTTAGGTCCGAAGTCCAAGGCCCGGTTTTCCACAGCTTTTTTCTTCTCTTGTGACGAACAACCTTCACTGAGGATTTCCAACTGCTTAGTCTGGCAGCGTAGGTACCGGGTGTGATGCTGCGCCAGTCCTAGGAAACTCGCGGCCCCCGCAACCTCCCCACGTGAGTGAGGGACAGAGGGACACCCGTTCAGGGCGCTTCAGGCAAGCTACCCCGGATAGCTCGGGGCTGAGGCCCGTTGTTGGGAGTGATCACTCCTAAGCTAAACCGAGAGTCCAGAAAGCAGGGAAGGCAGAGAAGAAACAAGAGGAAACAGAAGCACCGCGGGATTGAAGATTTTAGATTGAAGATTTTAGATTGGAGATTGTAGATTGAAGATTGTAGATGGAAGATTGCCGGCGCAAGCCTTCATCGCTGCAAATCTGCAATCTGAAATCTAACATCTGCAATCTCGCCCGCACCCGCGCTACTGCGGCTGCAGCACCTCGTCCACCACCACCTTGCTGCCCTTCTCGGCGGTGATGATCTTGTGCACCGGCGCGTACCCGGTCAGCGTAATGTCAACGACGTAGTTTCCTGGATCAAGCGCCACATCCATCGGAGAGTTCTTTTCCATGATGTGCTGGTTGATCGCCACCTGTGCGCCTTTGGGCTGGGTATGGATGCTCACCACGCCTTGTCCCGGCTGGACGCCCTTGCCCCCGAACAGCTTCGACATCTTGCCCACGGTCTTAATGTTGTCCACATTGCCCAGCGGCCGCAGCGTGGGAGCAAAGTTGAACGTCTGTCCCAGCGCGAACTGGCTGTTCATGGTTTCGTCGATATAACCCATCATCCTGACCAAAACCACGTGCTGGCCCTTGTCCACGCTGACTTGCGCGGGTGTCTTCGCGCCCACATCCCGGCCGTCCACATAAATACTGGCCCCAGGGGGATCGCTCTTGACCACCAGCGTGGCCATCAACTGCGACAGATGTGCGATGACCGTCACGCGGTTTCCGGAAGTACCTGTTACCGTGCG
>Ga0181536_10000218_pt1 | contig 67055 bp, 56 predicted proteins | sample PEATcosm2014_Bin_41_FD_121105 | JGI IMG/M metagenome (GOLD analysis project Ga0181536, IMG submission 121105) | Peatland microbial communities from MTU Mesocosm Facility, Houghton, MI, USA - PEATcosm2014_Bin17_60_metaG | ecosystem: Environmental > Terrestrial > Soil > Wetlands > Peat | place...
GGAACAGTGCGCTGTTTTGCGATCGGTCGACGTCATTACCCAGGGAGAATGCCAGCATTTCTGCGGCGTCAATTGTTGGGACGACTGTTGGGACGGTGCGCTGCACGCCGACCGGCCAGGGCTCTGACCAGGGGATTCTGGAGCCTGAGAGGAGATTCGAACTCCTGACCTGCGCATTACGAGTGCGCTGCTCTACCGACTGAGCTACCCAGGCTTGCCTGCTCAGGGTCTATATCCAGTCATGTTGTGCGCTTCGTGACGAGAACATTAACTAGATTGGACTCTGACCAGCCGGAACAGTGTAGGGGGTGGCGGGAGGATGAGCGGTAGAAGTGGCGGCTGTCTGGTTGGGGTGCGCTCCGATGTGTGGCGAAGCAAGGTGCTCGTGGGGGCGAATCCGGATCCAAATCCCGCTCCCTCCTGGTAATCCCCACCGGGTCTCGGGGCCGAACCCCAGACGCTCGTCAGATTCGCTTCGGGTCGCCGGAGGTGGCAAACGTGGCGGGGTAGGTGATCACCTCGGTGACGGTCAAGACGCTCGACCCGTTGGGTGCGGTAGAGATGTAGTTCACGCAAGGTCCGGGGTCAGCGGGGTGGCTCACGCCCAACGCGACTGTGCCTGCCAACGGGTCGCACAACGGGAGTAGGCCCGTGTACACCGTGGCGCCACTGGCGCCCGTGGACTGAGCTGCAGTCTGGCCGCTCACATCCGTGAACGGCTGGTTCGCCTGAAAACAGACCCAGAATGCGGTCGAATCGCCAGGCAAACCGGGGGCAGGGTTGTTGAGAATCACACCATCCGCGGCCGGGAAGCTCTCGGTGGAAGTGATCGTGCCCTGCGCCGCGCTGAACGTGTTGCTCTCGCTCAGGACACTTGGCGCGTGAAGGAACCCGTCACCGCAATTGAGCTCACTGGCTCCCGAGTTCGGGTTGGTCGACAGCAGGAGTTGACCCGTCTGGCTGTTCGACGTCCCCACCGTGGCGCTGACCGGCTGGGTGTCGGTCGCGTTCACGGTCCCGCTACAAGTCGTTCCGGCACACGATGTCACCGAGTCGGCCACCACGACATTGTTGCTGGTCACCGTCGTCGTCGAGCCGCCGACGTCCACGATGGAGAAAGTGACCGGGTTGGGCTCAGCCCCGTTGGGATCGTCCACCGTGTTCGCGGTATAGGCGTGGCTTCCCATTACCGTGAACACGCCGTCTACAGGGCCGGTGATGACGACCGGATTGGGGGCAGAGCTGGTGGTGCTCGTGGTCCCGTCGCCCCACGAGATTGTCGTATTGACGAAATCCGAGAGTGGGGCGGCCTGGTTCCCGTCGGTGAACGTGGCACTGGTGGTGAAGGCCACGTTGGTCTGTTGTGGGGTGATGACGACAGGCACACTTTGAGGAGTCAATGGCGCGTCGGCGACCGTGACGGACTCAGGGCTCGATGTGACGGTCGCGACATTGCTGGCGGTGTACGCCTGCAATGGAGGGTCGGTGACCGTGACGGACACCCCGTCGGTCCCCTCTTCGGCGTAGGTGTGGCTTCCCGTTACCGTGAACGCGCCGTCTGAGCCGGTGATGACGACCGGATTGGTGGCAGAGCTGGTGGTGCTCGTGGTCCCGTCGCCCCAGTTGATGGTGGCTTGGAATTCGCTGGCCGGCGAGATGGAACCCGTGTCGGTGAACGTGGTGACCTGGCCGCTCCAGGCGCTCCCCTCAACCGGCGCGGGGCTGATCGCGGGCGTGGAGACCTTCAGGCCGGTCTGGAGCACGGCAGTGGCGGTGGATCTCGTCGGGGCGACCTCGAGCGACAGGAAGGTCGTCTGCTGCGGCAGGAGAGCGTCGCTCCCGAAGCTGATCGTCCCGGAGTCGCCCGCAGTTCTTCCGCTCGTGCTGACGTTCGTGAAGGTGTTGTCCGGCCCTTCGTAGTCGTAGGGATTTATGCCAGTTGTCCTGCCTCTGGTGGTCGTGTAGGAGGGACCACCGCTCGGTCCGTTCTTCTCGCAGTAGGACGATGAAACCGGGGACGTAAAGGTGTAGGTGCAAATCCCGTCACCATCGAATCCGAAGACGTTGCTCGTACCCGTGAGCGCGATGCTCGACACGACAGCGTTGGAGTTGTTCACCACCCCGACGACGACGTCGTCCCCTTCGCCCCTGCCCCCACCGTCGTAGGATTGCGAGCTTGCACCGGCGGTGATCGTGACGCTCCCGCTCGGGGTCACAGTAAGTAGATAGGCACAGCCGCTGCCGGACCCGATGCTGGGGCACACCTGAGTGGCGCCGGCTCCGCCAGAGGCTGCCGCGGCGATCAGGGTCGCACCGCCTCCCACCACCGCGCAGCTGACAAGTAGAATCAACCCGAGTACTGTCCGCTTCATCGCCAAACCTCCCGTGTTGAGCCCAGCGGAATCACCAACGGGTGCCCCACGGGGAGGCCTCCAGGGGCGAATGTCCGCGTCCGCGGGAGGTTAGACCGTTGACGAGGCAAGCACAACCGGCGTTGACGAGGCGAGCACAACCGGCTCAGACGAACGGGTCGGAGCCAAAAGGTCCGGGACCCATACAACTCCGAGCGCTTCGAGGATACGGTCGCTTTCTTGGGCCAGATCTCCCGGAGTTCGCGCGCCGTAGTCGAGGCCCAGGGCGACGATGACCCTGAGTGTCAGGGCGACCTCGTAGTCGACCTGGTTCACACGCGCCGCATCCAGGCTCTTGTGCAGTGCCACGACCGCGCCCTCACGGTCCCCCTGTCGCGCCAGGGCGACACCGCGCACGCGGTGCAACAGGGGCACCGGGGCCACCGCCCCCAGCGCCCGGGCCCGCTCCAATTGCGCCTCGGCTCGGAGTCGTGCGCCATCGACGTCGCCCGCGAGCAGCTGACATTCGGCCCACCTGGCGCTCGCCTCGAGGGACTCAGCGTGGCTCCCCAACGCTTCGGCCTCCTGAGAAGACTCTGAGAACAAACGGACGGCCTCCTCGTAACGCCCCGACTTGGCGGCCGCCCGCGCCATGTTGCCCTTCACGTAGGCCTCACCCGACCTGTGCCCCGCGGCCCGGCAGACGCGCGCGACCGACTCGAAGAGTTGTTCCGCCTCGTCGACACGCCCTTGGTCGAGAGCGATCTCGGCCATGTTGTTCTCAATGATTCCCTGATGGACCACATTCCCAGCTCGGCGCGCCATCTCCTGGGCGCGTCGGTAGATGTCCAGCGCATCATTCCAACCTCCCCGGAAGTAGACGTAAATCGCCAGCGAGTTGAGGACCCGGGCCTGTCCGTCCAGGTCGCCGAGCTCCTCCATGAGTGCCAGGGCCCGCTCGGTATTGGTCGGGTCCTCCAGTGTGCCAAGTTCCATGAGGGCCCAGTCCAGGACGCTGAGGGCGTTGGCCAGCGCCTCCTTGTCGCCCGCCTGCTCGGCCTGGGCGATGGCCCGGCTGCACCAAGTCATGGCACGCGCGTGATGTCCCTGCTCTCCGCAAAACCACCCGTACCAGGCGAGGAGCTGGGCTCGTTGGCGCTGGACCCGGAGGTCATCCTCTGCGTCATCGAGGGTGTGCAGTGCCCGCGTGATCCAGCGGAGCGCGTTGGAGTAGCGATCCAGCCAACCTTGGGCTCGGGCCAGCTTTAGCATGAGCCGCGCGTCTGCCAGCCGGTCGTCGCGGACCAGGCGTCGGGCCGCACGGTAGGCGGTCACGGCTCCGAGGTATTCGGATCCGTGATCTCGGGCGTCGCCGAGCGCCTCGGTGACTTCGGCCACCTGCTGAGCCGTCAGCTCGGGAAGCCGACGCGAGGCCGCCAGCGCGCGTTCGAAGAACTCGGCCGCCTCGACGTTGGCATGGACGGCCCGGGCCCGTTCGGCGGCGACGAGTGAGTACGTCCAGGCCTCCTGATAGCTCTGCGCGTGCAGGTAGTGCAGGGAGAGCATCTCGGCGTATTCATCCGCTCTGTCGCCCGCGGCGACCCGGATAGCCTGGCCCGCACTCGCGTGGAGTTGACGACGCAGACGGTACGAGAGACCGTTGTAGGCACCGTCGCGTAGCAGGGCATGGCGAAACGTCAGGTTGCCCACGGCATCGACAGAGACGAATTGCTCGAGGCGCTCCCAGATCGAGTCTCCTGCACCGGGCACTCCGTCGAGGACGGCAGCGAGAAGTTTGAGGGGGGTGGTTCGACCGAGTACCGAGACTCGCCTCAGGAAGCGCCGATCGTCGACAGAGAGCCGATCGATGCGTGCTGCGATGACAGCCTCCACGGAATCGGGGAGGGACTCGATGTCGTCGGTGTCGCGGGCTGCTGACACGAGCTCCAACAAGAAGAGGGGGTTACCGCCGGAGCGCTCGGCCAAGGTTGCGACGACGTGAGCAGGCAGCGGGGCGTCGCCGGCAGTTGCCTGGACCAGTTGCGTGGCCTCCGCTCCCCCGAGGGGCTCGAGCCGCAGCTGGACAGAGCTCCCCTCGGGAGCGACGAAGCCCGTCTCTTGGTCCCGGCGGGTAAGGCAGAGGAGCCAAGGCCGGGTATCGACCGACGCCGCCACGTGTCGCAGCAAGTCCGACGACGCGTCATCCATCCAGTGGGCGTCTTCCACGAAGATGACCGTCGGATCAGGCAGGAGATATCCGAACAGATCGACCATGGCCTCACCCAGGCGTTGGCTACGGAAGGCGGGGGCCAGTTCGGACGTCTCAGGGGTATCGGGCAGGGCGACGTCGACGACGGCGCCTACCAGCGGTGCCCAGGGTGCAAGGTCAGGAGCGATCCTGTCGATTGCCTGTCGCAGCTGTCCCGGCGTCGGTGGTTCGCCGCTTTCCTCCAGACCCAAGAGCTTTCGTATGGTCCCCCGGAGCGCACCGTACGGCGTCGATGCGTCGTAGTACTCCCCGGTCACCGTGAATGTCGTGACGCCCTCGGTCACCGTTCGGAATTCCTCGACCAGCCGCGACTTGCCGGCCCCCGGCTCGCCGATGACCTCGATCACGGAGCCTGACCCTCGGCGCATCGCCTCGACCGCTTCTCGCCATTGCTCCATCTCCGAACTGCGACCGATCAGGGAGAGACCCGTCCGGGTCTCTGCTCGCCGCGCCCCGAGCCGGACTCCGACATCGAACGCCTCTACCGGTTTGGCCTTTCCCTTGACGTAGAAGGGCTCGACGGCGGTCACGTCGAAACGGGATCCGGCTCGGGACACGACCTCAGGAGTGGCCAGAACCTGCCCAGGGGATGCCTTCGCCATCAGACGTGCCGCCAGGTTGACTGCGTCTCCCATCACCGTGAAGGTGCGGCGGTACGACGGACCGACGTCGCCGGCGAACACTGGCCCCCTATTTACTCCGATCCGCACTGCGGGGGTGCGGTCGCGCTCGATGATCTGGCGCAAGGCCAGCAGCATGCGGTGCTCGTCATCACCCGACGTCGAGGGGGCTCCCGCCACCAAGATCACCTTGCCGCCGTCGTGGTCGATGTCGGTCCCGAGGAACGTGATGCCCTGTGCGTCCACGGCATCTTGGACGTCCATGATGAGAGTGTCGAGATAGTCCGCAACGGCGTCCGCACCGCTCTCCGCGAACATGGCATCGGTGCCATCGAAGTGAAGGAAGGCCACGGTCACCCTGCGATGTTCGGGCTCGTGGCCGCTGCGGAGGGCTGAGTCCAGAATGCCACGCGGGATGCAGCGGGCGAGGTCGCTCCTGGGGTCGACCGCGTCGCGCGGAGTTGGCGAGGCGGTGACAGTGGGACAACGGCGCAGCAACCGTCCAGCATCCTTTGCCGGACCGAGGTCGGAGGCGGACAAGGCGGCGGCTGTCCGTTCGCTCACAACGATCTCACCGGCGCTCGCCGTTGCCTCCATCGAGACTGTGGTGGTTGCCGCCGGACCGGTCACGAGCAACTCTCGATGTGACGCTCCGAGGAGGAAGAAGTCGAATCGCCCGCTGTGGACCCCGATGGACATCCGAAGGGTGACCCGATGTCCGAGTACCGTCATTCGGCCGACTTCTCGCAGCTTGCTCCGCATCTCGTGTGCGGTCCGACAGGCTCGGGCTTCGTGATCCACCCCGGTGAACAACAGGAGCAGGGCGTCGCCGCCGAACTTCAGGAGACGACCTCCGTCGTCATACGCGATCTCCAGGAGCGCAACGAAGCACTCCCCGATGGTGGCGGCGAGCTCCTCGGCGCCGATCTTCCCGTGCTTGGCGAGCCCTTCTGAGAGCTTCGTGAATCCCGAGATGTCGACGAAGGCGACGGTTCCTTCGACGGTTCGATCACGCTTCTCGGGGCTCTCCTCCACCCAGTCGATGACCAGCCGCGGCAAGTAAGGCACCAGGAGGTGCTGATCGACGACGGTCCCTGGCCGCAACGTCATGCTGGCTCAGATCTGTCGGGCTTTCCCGGAATCCGTGAAGACATTTGCGTGCGACGAGCATGTCACGGCTTGCGACTCAGGTACCAGGCTGACGGCTGAGTAAGGCCCGGGGAGACCTCGGGCGGCCGATCCAGACCTCGACCCGCACGAGCGACCCGGACCGGCTCGAGCCCGTCAGGTCCTGCGTCGTCCCCGAGTACGCGCGGGCCGAACTGTCGACGACGCCTATCCGGCGGTGCCGTTGCCCGGGCCCCGCACGACCACCTGCCCGGGGCATCGGCTCGCTGGCCCACGAAGGGCTGGTGGGGCAACCGGTGCCGTCGAAGCCGGGGTCGGAGTAGTTGCCGTAGACGTCCAACCCCACACCGAGATAGCCGTCGGCGAGTCCGTCGTCCCCGGTGTACCCGGCCCCGGCCGACGGGGCGGCGGGGCGGCGGGATCGCTCGGGTCTTCTGCGGCGATCACGAAGCCGATCCCGTCGGCGCAGTGCCGCCCCACTGGTAGCTGTCGAAGGTGGCGTCCAGGCCGTTGCTGGCCGGAACGCTGAGGCTGCTCAGGACCCCGCCCTCTTCCTGGTTCCCGGTGTCGGTCAGCCGGAGTACCCCGGTGCCGGCCCCGTCGCTGCTCGGGGCGGAGCAGTCAGGGATCGGCGTCTGCGAGGTGTCGGTGCTCCCCGTCAGGCACGCCGAGTTGGCGGACTTCTCCGGACCGGGAGGCGTGACCCACGAGCTGGGAGACAAGACGTCGGCGTTCTGGAAGGTCTCGGCGACGACCGCCGTCCCCGGGTCGGGGTGGCCGAGGGCTTCTGGGAGAACGGCGCTCTTTGAGCACGAGGGCGTCCAGCCCGTAGAGGTCGGCCCGGTTCTTCCACTCGTGGTAGCGGGTCCTCGAGATGCCGAAGGTCCGGCAGGTCTCGGCCACGTTGCCGCTCCGCTGGGCATGTGCCAGCACGGCGAGGAAGCTACTCAGCCGGAGGGGTCATCCACCCCTTGTGTGCTGCTCTTTCCACATCGTTTCGCACGGATGTTGCACCTGCGTGACGGCACAGTGGACACCTCGCGCCGGGCATCGTGTGCACCGGAGGTGTCGAGCCGCCCCCCGGGACGGTGGGAAGGTGCCGGTTTCCGCAGCTCAGAGCCCAGATTGTGCTCCGGGCGATCGGCTCCGGCCCGCCCGCATTCCCACGCGATCGCCGTCACGGCGGTGCAACGCCGCTGCCAACCGCGACGTGCATAGTGACTGCGGCCGATGCGTCGCCACGCCGCGTCGCATCTCGGAATCGGAAGGAAGCGGTGCGTGGTCTCCACCCTTGGGCGTCAAGCCACCGTCGACCGGCTGCAGATGGTCGACCAGTTCGCCAGCTGCACCAGGGAGCAGCTGGAGGACGTGGCGCGGCTCGCCGAGCGGGTCCAGGTGGGCGAGGGGGAGATCCTGACCCGGGAGGGACGGATCGGCCGGGAGTTCTTCCTCATCCTCTCCGGCACCGTCGGTGTCACCCAAAAGGGCTACCGCGTCAACACCCTGGGCCCCGGTGACTTCTTCGGCGAGCTGGCCGCGATGAACCCCGGGCCCCGCAACGCGACGGTCACGGCGCTCTCCGAGCTCGACGTGCTGATCATCGGGCCGCGCGAATTCGGGGCGATGGCCGGCATCCCGGGTTTCCGGGACGCGTTGCTCAAGAGCATGGCCCGGAGGTTGCGCACCGCCGATGCCCGGCTCGAGGCCACACTCGACGCGCGGGGGGCGTCCGCCGGCCCGGACCCGTGCAACCCCGGGTGACTCCCGGCCGCCAGCCAGCGCCTTCTCCGGGCCTGCGCTGCGACCCGCACCGCGATCGCGTACGGTGAACAGGGTTCGCAACCGGCGTGCAGTTTAGAGAGGCAAGGATGAGCACAGAGACCGACCGTGGCACGCCGGGCGATCCCGGCGGTCTGCAGGGAGTCCCCTGGTTCGCCGCCTGCACGGAGGAACAGCTGGACGAGGTGGCCCGGATCGCCGAGCGCCTCCACATCCAGGCCGGCGAGGTGATCCTGCGCGAAGGTCGCCTCGGTCGCGAGCTCTTCGTGATCCTGGAGGGCACGGCGACGGTGACCCGAGCCGGACGCGTCGTCAACACCCGCTACACGGGCGATTATTTCGGCGAGCTCGCAGCGATCGAGGCCGTGCCGCGCAGCGCGACGGTCACCGCCACGACCGATCTCGAGGTCCTGGTCATCGGTCCCCGCGAATTCGAGGCGATGATGGAGATCCCAGGCTTTCGCAACGCGCTCCTGAACGGCATGAGCCGCCGCATCCGTGAGGCGGACGACCGCCTTGCTCGCTATCAGGATCGTGAGGCCGAGTCCGAGACCCAACGGTGGACGGACGGCGGTACCGCCGCCCTCTGATCGCGGACCGTCAGCCCGGCTCCGCCGCCATGCGCGCCGGGCGACGCAGCCCCATACGCAGAGCCGACTCCTCGGCGCTCCGGAGCAGCACTGCCACCCGCTCACCCTCGTCTCGGCCGCGCTGGCGCAGTGTCCGGGCCAGCTCCACCTCGGCCGCCGCCTTGAAGGGTGCCGACCGCATGCGGTGCGCGAGCCGCACGGCGGCCTCGAGGTGGACCTCCGCCAGTGCCAGGTCGCCCGCCGCCGCGGCGAGGAGGCCGAGGTAGGTGTCGGCCGGACCGAGACATCCGACTGCGGCCGGGCGCACCACGATGGCGGTGCCCGCATAGGGGCGCATCTGTTCGTAGATGCGCAGCGCCTGATCACCTGCCCGTGCGCCGATTGTGCCGGCGGCGGCGGCGGCCAGGGCCAGCGTGAAGGCCTCGCTGCGAGTGCCGACGCTCTCCCATCCGACTTCTGACAGCCAGTGCAGCCCGGCGAGCGCTTCCTCCACTTCGCCCGCCTCGGCATCGGCCAGGGCCAACCCGGCCTTCGTGCTCGGCGAGTCCTCCGGCGCCTGTGCGACCGCTTGCCGCAAGATGCTCTCCTGGGAACCGAGCTCGTCACGCTGCCACCAGGTCCAGATCATCAACGCCGCGTGGAAGCCGCGTGCAAGCTCGTTGTGGCCCTCGGCGATCTCAAGCGCCTGCTGCGCCAGTGCCTCACCTCCCTCGAGGTCGCCGCCGATGAGAGCCATCATGGCCGCGATGTTCCGCACGTGCGAGGCGTCGAGAGGATGGACCGGACCCGTGGAGCGCGACCCGAAGCGCGCGATCTCCTCTATGACTGCATCGACGTCACCCTGGGCCAAGAGCTCACGGGCACGCCACATGTGCCCGTGCAGCGCCAGGAACTCGTCTCCGACGTCGTCCGCGATCTCCCCGAGCTCCTTTCCTGCCGCCAGGCGCTCAGGGGCGGGCTCAATGCCCCACAACGCGTGCATGCGCGCGTTCAGCGCATACCCGAGGGCGCTGCGGTCGCCGAGACGCCGGGCCATCGCGACGGCCTCGGTGTTGAGCGCGAGTGAGCGCTCGAGCACTCCCGGGGCAGGCACGTTGGTGGTGTAGACGGGTATCAGTCCGAGTCGCGCCGTCACCATGGATCGGAGGTGGGAGTCATCTTGGGGCAGCATGGCGCGCGCCTCTTCGAGCAGGTTGACTTGCGTCTCGTTCGCTCCCCCGATCCCGAGGTCGCTGAGCGGTCCGACCCGCAGCGCGGCGGTGGCCAGGCGTTCGGCGTCACCCAGGCCGCGCGCGAGCGACACGGCCTCCTCGAGGTTCTCGTTGGCGTGCACGATGTCGCCCACCTTCCCCTGCGCCTCCGCGAGCGCGACCAGCGAGTCGCAGCGGAAGGCGTCGTCGTGGGAGCCGAACTGCTCGGCCACCTCGAGGCCACGGGTGAGGTGGACCACGGCCTCCTCGAAGGCGAGCAGGCGCAGCGCCCGCTCGCCCGCAGCCATGCAGTAATGGATGGCCTTGTCGGCGTCCCCCAGTGCCGACCCCATGGAGTAGTGCAGGGCCAGCTCGTTCACGTAGGTGTCGAGGGCCTCGGCATGGGCCCGTTCGGTGGCGACGGCGATCTGGTGGTGGTAGCGGACACGGCGCCCGCGCAGCAGCTCGCCGTAGATCGCGTCGCGCACGAGGGCGTGGGTGAACGCATAGCGCTCCTGGACCTCCTCCCCGACGCGACGGAGCAGGCGGGACTCCTCGGCGCGGTCGAAGGCGTCGAGCCGCTGGTCGGGCGTGAGCCCGGCCGCCACGGCCACGATGCCCGCTTCGCACTGGTTGCCGGCCACGGCGGCCGCCTGCAGGAGGTAGATCACGTCCTCGGGCAACCGGGACACGCGTCGGGCCACCAGCTCGCAGATGGCCTCGGTCGGGTTCAGATTGGGGGGCACGGGGGCATCGCCCTCGCCCCCGTGCTCGTCCCCGCGGTACCGCAGCTGCCGGAGCAGCTCGTCGAGGAAGAGCGGGTTGCCGTCGGTCAGCTGGCACAGCTGCGGGACGACGTCCGAGGGGACTTCGGGCCATCGTTCTGTCAGCTCCTGGACCGCACTGCGGCTCAGGCCCTGCAGGTGCACCGTATCGACGGGGTGCACCGATCGGATGTCCGCCAACATGGAACGCAGGCGGTGGTCCTGCGGCACCTCGGTGTCGTTGTAGATCCCGATGATCCCGAACCTGGCGTCGTCGATGCTCCGCAGGACGTGGCGCAGCAGCAGCAGTGTCGGCTGGTCGGCCCGGTGAAGGTCGTCGACGACCAGCAGCGTGGCGCGGCGTTCCGACAGCTCGTTCAGCGTCGCCGTCACCGCCTCGAAGAACCGGTACCGTCCGCTCTCGGCGTCGCCCGCCTCCTCCTCGAGCAGCGGGACGTATTCGCTCAAACGGACGACGAGGCGGGAGAGCTCGGTGAGCTGCCAATCCGGCATGCGCGAGATCCGATCGGCCGAGACCGATTGAAAGTACCGGCCGAGCGCTTCGGCAAAGGGCTGGAAGGGCGCGACCGGGTCCTCGTCACATCGGCCCCAGAGCACCAGCGCGCCGTGCGCGTCGACGGCGCGGGCTACCTCGGCCACGAGCCGCGTCTTGCCGATACCGGGGTCACCGTCGACCAGCAGCAGCCGCCCTTGACCGGCACGCACGGACGCCCACCAGTCGCGCAGCACGGCGGACTCCTGCGTGCGCCCGACGAAGGGGCTCTCGGTCGGAGCCGGCGGCACCCAGAACCTGTACCCGGGAGTCGGATCGACCCCGGGGCCGGCCCCCGCCGGCTCGTCCTCGCCCTCGGGGGGAACTGGGAAGTCGAGGCCGGGTTCCTGGGTGAGGATTGCGTGCTCCATCCAGGTCACGTCGTGCCCGGGGTCGATCCCCAGTTCGGCGACCAGGATCGACCGCAGGTCCTGGAAGACCCGCAGCGCCTCGGCCTGGCGGCCGCACCGGTAGAGCGCCAGCATCCGCTGCGACCAGAGCCGCTCGCGCATCGGGTTGGCGCTGGTCAGGCTCTCGAGCTCGCCGATGAGACCCTCGTGGCGCCCCAGTGTCAGCTCGGCGTCGATCCTCGTCTCCGTCGCCGCGAGGAGCAGCTCTTCCAAGCGGCGGGCCTCGGCACGGGCGAAGGGCTCGTCCCTGACCTCGCTGTAGGCCTGGCCGCGCCAGAGGTCCTGCGCGTCCGTGAGAAGGCGTATGGCCTCGCTGGGCCGTCGACGGGACAGCTGGCGGCGGCCCTCCGCGACCAGGTGCTCGAACCGGTGGAGGTCGGTCACCTCGGCCGGTGCGTCCAGCACGTACCCCGGAGCGCGGGTCACGATCAGGTCGTCCGGCGCGCCGGCGTCGCGCAGGCGTTTGCGGACGCGCGAGATGGTCGAGCGCAACGCGATCTCGGCTCCCTCCCCGTTGTGGTCGCCCCACAGCGAGTCCACCAGCCGGTCGACCGACACGACCAGCCCGCGGTCGATCAGGAGGCGGGCGACGAGGGCCCGCGCCTTGACTCCCCCGATGTCGACGGCCCGGTCGTCGCAGGTGACCTCCACCGGGCCCAGGACGCGGATCTCCAGCGAAGGTGCGGCGCGTTCCGCCGGACCCGCGTGACCCGCCGTCTCAGGCATGCCGGCTCTCCCGCTCTCTCCCGTCGGCGTCGATGCTATGCACCGGGCGTGGCATTCGTTGGGGGGAGCAGCGCATCGATCGCCTTCGGTCGCCCTGCCGCTACCGGGCTGCCTGGTCGGCGAGGTGATGAGGATGGTCCTTGCGGAACGCCCGGACCGTGTACCCGATCGCGAACGCCTCGCCCACGGCGCGCACCGAGGCGCTACGGGGCAGGTTGAGGATGGGACCGAGCTCACCCACATAGCTGCCCGGCTTCACCTGGGCCAGGACCTCCCGGCCACCGTCGGCCAGCTCCCGGTACACCTCGAGCACGCCAGACTCCACGTGGTAGATGAGCTCTCCCCGCTCACCCTGGCGGAACAGGATCTCCCCGTCCGCCAGGTGGACCTCCTCTGGCTGGCGGTCGGCGTCGGAGAAGTGCGGGGCCAGCTCGATCACGCGGTCCGCCAGTTGGCTCACCCGGTCGTCGTGCGTCGAGACGACGATGATGCGGCCGGGGCTGGCGAGGTCACGCATGAGGCGGAGGATGCCCTCGACCTGAATGTGGTCGAGGTGTGCCGTGGGTTCGTCGGCCAGGATCAGTGGTGGGTCGTGCACGAGCGCCCGCGCGATCGCCACCCGCTGCTTTCCTCCGGAGAGCTGGGCGGGGCGGTGATGGCCGCGCTCGCCCAGCGCCACCAGCTCGAGCAGTTCGGCGGCCCGGGCCTTCGCCCGGGCCCGCGGCACGCCGGCCAGCCGCATGGGCACCACGACGTTGCCCCGCGCGGTCAGGCTGGCGATCAGGTTGAAGGCTTGGAAGACGACACCGACCGTCTGGCGCCTGTACTCCGACAATGCGGGTCCCTTGAGCTCGTCGACTTCGGTCGACCCGAATCGGATCCGGCCTCGCGTGGGTGTGAGCAGGCCGGCGAGGCACGACAGCAGGGTCGTCTTGCCGCACCCCGACGGGCCCAGGAGGACGACCAGCTCGCCGTCCTCGGCGGTGAAGCTCAACCCGTCGAGCGGCGTGATGACGTAGCCCCCCGAGTCGAAGGCCACGGTGAGGTCGTCGACGACCAGGTGGTCGCTCATCCGAACGCCGTCGCCGGATCGGCGCCGGTGACCCGGCGCAGCGCCCCCACGCTCGCCACCACGCCCACCACCACTGCAATGAGCGGGAGCACGAGGCGGGCGGCCGGCGTGATGTCGATCGGCTGCGCGAAGAGTGACGACATGAAGGCCGCGAGGATCTCGGCCACGACGGCGGCGAGCAGAGTGACCACCACCGCCTCGAGGACCAGGCTCATGAACAGCGCCCGCGATGAGGACCCCAGGGCCTTGAGCACCGCGAAGTCACGCTTTCTCTCCAGCGCCGCGACATAGAGCATGGAGGCGACGATGGCCGCCGCCACGACCCACATGAGCGATCGCGTGTTGTTGATGGAGGACACGGCGCTCCCCAGTGCGCCGACCGTGTCGGAGACGACGGTCGAGGGCGCCAGCACCACGAGCCCGGCGGACGCGCTCGCCGGGGTGCCGTCCACCGCGACCGCCGTGATCAGCGGTCGGCCCCCGGTGACCGCCTCCTGCACCGCGGCCAGCGGCATGTAGACGACGGGGATCCCACCGTCCATGCTGCGGCCGTCGACCACTCCGACGACCTCGTACCCGTGGCCGCCCACCTCGAGCACGCTGCCGACCGGTGCTTTCACCTTGGAGTCGACCACCGCCTGGTCCGGTCCGGTGAATCCGTGACCGGCGACCACCCGAGGGTCCCCGAGGCCGCCCGGCTGCACACCCATCAGGTTGACCGTCAGGGGGTTGGTGGTTCCCGAGACGGAAACGACCTGCTCCGGCGCGAACAGGACGGCGGACGCGCGCCGCACCCCCGGCTCGCGCGCCACCGCGCCTTGGGCGCTCTCGGGAAAGGCCGCGAACGCGGTGAACCGGCCGTGTGCGGAGGGCGACATCACCCACGACGACGCGCCAACCCCGTCGATCGTCCCGGACACCTCCGCGTGGAACCCGTCGGTCAACCCGCTCAGCGCCAAGGCGAGCGCCAGCACGAGCCCGACGCCGACGATCGCGATCAGGAATTGCCGGGCTCTGAACCACAGGTCTGCAAAGGTCACTGCCAGCACTGGTCCACCCCCCTCATCGCCAAATCAAGAGAATTGGGCTATCGCCAAAATCGGGAGACTGGAGCGAGACTCTAACGTCGGCTCCGCTCCCGCGTTCTGCCCGCTGCAGACGGCGCGGCGTTCGTGCCTACGTCAGGCCCCCAGGGCCGCCAGCCGCACGAAGAGCGATTGGAGGAGGAGCGCCTCGTTCGGGTTGCGCGGGAGGGCCTCCGCCGTCTCGGTGATCAGCCCGACCGCGGCGGCCGCACTCCGCACGTCCTCGTCGCCCACCCCGACGGCACCGGAGCCCGCGGCGGTGACGACGTGCCCACGGTAGGTCCGAGCCAGGACGCCGAGACCGGCCCGGAGGGCGTCGGTGCGGAATCGGCGCTCCTCGCGCTGGTGCTGATCCTGTATGTCCTTGCGCCCCGGCAGCCCGCGCTCGCCCATCTCCTTGGCGGCGGCGGTGAGCGTCTCGATCTCCCGTGCGTGGGCGGCCCGCAGGGGCTCCACCGCCCGGTCGGCCGAATCGAGCACGCGGCGCGTCAGCCCTGCTGCCGTCATGCCCGAAGCGGTCAGCTCCTCCGGGACCGACGCCCACAGCTCGACCCGTGCCGCCACGTCCGGATCCTCGACCGTGACCCGGGCCCGCTCGGGGTTGCCGCCGCTGCTGTCCGCCACGACGGCGGCCATGTCGGACGGCACCCCCGTCGACGTGAGCCAACGCACCATGACGTCGCGGGGCACGGGCGGGAACGGGATCTCGACGGACCGGCTGGCCACCGTCACCAGCTCGGGGATCACCTCGTCGGTCAGCAGGACGAAGACCGTGTCCCCCGGCGGCTCCTCCAGGGTCTTGAGGAGCGCGGGGGCACGCAACGCCGCGAGATGCACGTCGGGGACGACGATCACCTGGCGTTTCGAGTGGAGCGGGCGTCGCTGCGCCAGCGCGACGACCTGGCGGACGTCCGCGATGGAGATCGACGCGCCGCTCCGGCGGATGACGTGCAGGTCGGGGTCCGTCCCCGCCAACGCGGCCAGGCAGGTGGTGCAACTGCCGCACCCGCCGTCGGGGCACAACAGCGCGGCCGCGAAGCCGAAGGCCGCCGCCAGCCCGCCGTTGCCGGCGGGTCCGCGGAACAAGTAGGCGTGGACCGGGTTGGCCGCTGCGGCCCGCAGGGCCGCCACGGCCTCCTCCTGCCCCACCACCCCGGCGAACAGCTCGCGGGCCGGACGCTCCTCGCTCACCGGCCGGGGGCCGGCGCATCGCCGAACCGCTCGCGCACCGACGCCACGATATGCGCCGCCACCGTCTCGACGTCCGCGCTGCCGTCGACGACGAGCCAGCGTGCCGGGTCCTCGGTCGCCTGGGCGAGGAACCCCTGGCGCACCCGCGCTGCGAAGTCGGGGCCGAGCCGCTCCAGGCGGTCCGCACCAGCACGCCCTCCCGCCGCCAGCCGGGCGGTGGCCACCTCCACGGTGACGTCGACCAGGACCGAGAGGTCCGCCAGCAGTCCCGCCGCCGCCCATGCCACCAGCCGTCCCAGCCCGGCCGGCTCGAGGCCGCGCCCATAGCCCTGGTAGGCGATCGTCGACGCCGAGTAGCGGTCGGTCACCACCCAGTGTCCGGCTGCGAGCGCGGGCTCAATCACCAGCGCGACGTGCTCGGCGCGATCGGCCGCCATCAGCAATGCCTCGGCCCGCGGCGACGGTGGGGGTGAGTCGGGCGCGAGAAGCAGCTGACGCAGCAGCGCGCCGACCGCCGTCGCGCCGGGCTCGTGGGTCAGCGTCGCCCCCAGCGCGCGGGCCAGTGCGCTTGCCTGGGTCGACTTGCCACATCCGTCAATGCCCTCGAGCGCAATCAGGCGGCCCCGGGGCGGCATGTCAGAACGGTTCGGTCGGCGCGGCCTTCATCGCCCCCGTGGCCTTCTGGACGACGCTGGCGTTCTTGGCGGCGCCGGCGCTCGTCGCGGCCGCCTTCTTGGCGGCGCCCGCCTTCTTCGCCGTTCCCGTCTTCTTGGCGGCCTTCTTCTTGGCCGGGGCGGCCTTCTTCGCCGCCTTCTTCTTGCGCGTCGACGGACCCGCGGCGCGGCGCTCGGCGAGCAGCTCGGAGGCCCGGTCCATGTCGATCGACTCGACGACATCGCCCTTGCGGAGGCTGGCGTTGGTGGTGCCGTCGGTCACGTAGGGCCCGAAGCGCCCCTCCTTCACGACCACGGGCAGGTTGGTGGTCGGGTCGGTCCCGAGCTCGCGCAGCGGTGCGGCGGCGGTCCGGCCCCTCCGCTGCTTGGGCTGGGCGAACAGTGCCCGCGCCTCGTCGAGCGTCACGCTCAGCAGCTGCTCCTCGCTCGCGAGGCTGCGGGTGTCGGACCCGCGCTTGAGATACGGGCCAAACCTCCCGTTGTGGGCGACGACCTCCTCCCCGGTGTCGGGGTCGGTCCCGACGGTCCGCGGGATGCGCAGGAGCTCCAGCGCCTGCTCCAAGGTGAGCGTCGCCGGCTCCATGGACGAGAACAGCGACGCCGTGCGCGGCTTCTCGCCGCCCTCGGTCACCTCACCCACCTGGACGTAGGGGCCGAAGCGACCCGCCTTGACCTGGATGTCGAGCCCGGTCTCGGGGTCCGTGCCGAGCACCCGGTCGTTGGACGGCGCAGCCAGGATCTCCTCGGCCCGTTCGATGGTCAGCTCGTCCGGCGCCGTGTCGTCGGGGATCGAGGCCCGGTCCTCACCGCGCTGGAGGTAGGGGCCGTAGCGGCCGACCCGGGCCACGATCTGCTGGCCGTCGCTCCCCTCGCCGAGAGGGATCGAGTTGATCTCGCGGGCGTCGATATCGCTCAGGTGCGACGCCACCGTGGCCTTGAGCCCCTGCGTCTCGACATCGTCCCCGTTCCCGCGCGCCGCGCCGGGCACCGCACTCCCGAAGTAGAAGCGGGTCAGCCAGGGCAGGACCTCTTCGCGTCCGGCGGCGATCTCGTCGAGGTCGTCCTCCATCGAGGCGGTGAAGCCGTAGTCCACCAGGTCGCCGAAGTAGCGCTCGAGCAGGCCCACCACTGCGAAGGCGGTGAAGCTCGGCACCAGCGCCGTCCCCTTCTTCCACACGTACCCCCGGTCGAGGATGGTGGCGATGACGCTGGCGTAGGTGCTGGGGCGCCCGACACCGAGCTCCTCCATCGCCTTGACGAGCGACGCCTCGGTGTAGCGGGCCGGTGGCTGGGTCGCGTGCGAGCCCGCGTCGAATGCGCTGCCGTCCACCACGTCGCCGACCGCCAGCGCCGGCAGCACGACCTCGCGGTCGGCCAGCTCCGCCTCGGGATCGTCCTCGCCCTCGACGTAGGCACGCAGGAACCCGGGGAACGCGATCACCCTCCCGGAGGCCGAGAACTCCGCCTCTTGGCCCGCGGCGGTTCCCTCGGGCACCTCGGCCGTCAGGCGGACCTGGGCCGACGTCCCGGTGGCGTCGTTCATCTGGGAGGCCACCGTGCGCTTCCAGATCAGCTCGTACAGGCGGAGCTCGTCCCCCGACAGCTCGCGCGCCGCCTGGTCGGGCGTGCGGAACGACTCCCCGGAGGGGCGGATGGCCTCGTGGGCCTCCTGCGCGTTCTTCACCTTGCGCTCGTAGCGGCGGGGCGAGTCGGGCACGTAGACGTCGCCGTACATCTCGCGAGCCTGGGTGCGCGCCGCGGTCAGCGCCTCGTCCGAGAGCGTCGTCGAGTCCGTGCGCATGTAGGTGATGAAGCCCTGCTCGTAGAGGCGCTGGGCCACCTGCATGGCGCGCTGGGCGCTGAAGCGGAGCTTGCGGCCTGCCTCCTGTTGCAGCGTCGACGTCATGAACGGCGCCGCCGGGGAGCGCCGGAACGGCTTCTCGGTGACCGCGCTGACGCTGAAGGGGCGGCCGGTCAGTGCGGCGGCGACCGAGGTCGCCTCCTCCTCGCCGAGGACCCGGGCGGCGCCGCCCTTGCCCGTCTGCACCCCGTGCTCGTCGAAGTCCTTGCCGGTGGCGACGGCGGCACCACCGAGGGCGACCAGCGTCGCCCCGAAGCCCGACGGCGCCTCGGCGTGGGTGAAGGTGCCCTCGACCCCCCACCAGGTGGCCGAGCGGAACCGCATGCGGGCCCGCTCGCGCTCGACGACCATGCGGGTGGCCACGCTCTGGACCCGGCCCGCGGAGAGCCGCGGCATGACCTTGCGCCACAGCACCGGCGAGACCTCGTAGCCGTAGAGACGGTCGAGGATGCGGCGGGCCTCCTGGGCATCCACGAGCCGGCGGTCGAGGTCGCGCCACTCGTCGACGGCGCGTGCGATCGCCGCGGGCGTGATCTCGTGGAACACCATGCGCTTCACCGGCACGGTGGGCGACAGCACTTCGGACAGGTGCCACGCGATCGACTCGCCTTCGCGGTCCTCGTCGGTGGCGAGATACAGCTCGTCGGCGCCCTTCAGGAGCTTCTTGAGGTTCGCCACCACCGACTTCTTGGGTGCGGAGACCACGTAGAGGGGCTTGAAGCCGTTGTCGACGTCCACGCCGAGACGCGCCCACGACTCACCTTTGAACGCGGCCGGCACCTCGTCGGCCCCGCGCGGCAGGTCGCGGATGTGGCCGACCGAGGACTCGACGATGTAATCGGGCCCGAGCATGCCGCCGATGGTGCGCGCCTTGGCCGGCGACTCCACGATGACGAGCGCCTTACCCACGGCGCACCCCGCGGTGCAGCGGTCGGAGGTGGAGGAGGGAGGGCATGGTCACGTCAGACTGAGGGTCCGCTACCCCGCCTGTCAAGGGCGGGGGTCTCCGGCCATGATGCCGGTGCACGGTCTCCTGTGGGGCTGACCAGGTCAATCAGCGGAGGTGACGGCAGCTTCGGCCCGGGTTGTTTCAGCCGCCTCGGCGTCCATCGGCTCGGGTGCCCGCTTCGAGAAGGCCAGGGCGGCGAGCAGGATCACGAGCGAGACGCCGGCGATGGCGAGGCGCGCGCCCGTGTCGTTCCGCAACGAGATGACCGCGGGCAGGATGAGGAGCGAGACCAGGTTCATCACCTTGATCATCGGGTTGAGCGCCGGGCCGGCCGTGTCCTTGAAGGGGTCGCCGACCGTGTCGCCGATGACGGCCGCCTTGTGGGCCTCCGACCCCTTGCCGCCCTCGTTCCCGTCCTCGATGTACTTCTTGGCGTTGTCCCACGCGCCACCGGAGTTCGACAGCGTGTTGGCCAGCAGCTGTCCGGTGAGGATGGTGCCGGCGAGGAAGGCCCCCAGCGCGAAGTAGTTGATACCGAAGCCGACGATGACCGGCGAGAGGATGGCGAGCAGCGCCGGCGTGGCCAGCTCACGCTGGGCCGCCGCGGTGCAGATGCCGATGACGCGCCCGTACTCGGGCTTCTCCGTGTAGTCCATGATGCCCGGGTGCTCGCGGAACTGCCGGCGCACCTCGAGCACGACCGTCCCGGCCGAGCGTCCGACGGCTCGGATGGCGAGCGACGAGAACAGGAAGCCGATCGACCCGCCAATGAGCAGGCCGATGAACGTCTTCGGGTTGGACACGTTGATCTGCGTGAACGGTGAGACCAGGAGCTCGTTGGCGACCAGGTGCAGGTTCAGCTGCGAGTTGATGGTCTCGATGAAGGAGGAGAACAGTGCCACGGAGGCGATGACGGCCGAGCCGATGGCGACGCCCTTGGTGATGGCCTTGGTCGTGTTGCCCACGGCGTCGAGGCTGACCATGACGCGCTCGGCCTCGCCGGTGAACTCACCGGACATCTCGGCAATGCCGGCCGCGTTGTCCGACACCGGCCCGAAGCTGTCCTCGGAGACCACCATCCCGGCCGTGGCCAGCAGGCCGATGCCGATGAGGGCGATGAGGTAGAAGGTCAGCTCGATGTTGCCGTCGCCGAGCCCGATGGCCACGCCGATGGCGATGGCGATGGCGATGATGGCCCAGACGGACGACTCCAGCCCGATGGAGAAGCCCGAGAGCACCGTGGTGGCCGGCCCGGTGCGCGCCGAGGCGGCGATCTCCTTCACGGGGCCGCGCTCGGTGGAGGTGAACTCCTCGGTGATCTGACTGGCCACCAGCGACAGGACCACGCCGGTCAGCACGGCCCAGAACACCTTGAGGTCGTGCACGTAGAACTGGGCCACCAGGAAAGCCCCGATAACGGTCAGCAGCGCGGCGAGCCAGAAACCCCGGTTGATGGGCGCCAGGGCGTTGCGGTCGCTCTTGCGGGCCCGTACCACCAGCACGCCGATGACCGACGCGAAGATCCCGATGGCGGGGACGATGAGGGGGAAGAGCACCGCGGGGGTCGGATTCTTGTGGATGGAGCCGAAGGCCGAGTAGCCGAGGATCAGTGAAGAAATGATCGTGATCTCGTAGGACTCGAAGAGGTCGGCCGCCATGCCGGCGCAGTCGCCCACGTTGTCGCCCACGTTGTCGGCGATGGTCGCCGCGTTGCGGGGGTCGTCCTCGGGAATGCCGGCCTCCACCTTGCCCACGAGGTCGGCGCCCACGTCGGCCGCCTTGGTGAAGATACCGCCACCGACACGCATGAAGAGGGCGAGGAGCGAGGCGCCGAAGGCGAAGCCGATGAGCACCGCCGTGGCCGAGTTCTGGAAGATCAGGACGATGGCGGTGGCCCCGACCAGTCCGAGGCCGACACAGAGCATGCCGGTCACGGCGCCGGTGCGAAAGGCGACGCGGAGGGCCTCGGCCATGCCGCCGCCCTTGGAGGCCGCGGCGGCGGTGCGGACGTTGCCCCGCACTGCGATGCTCATGCCGATGAAGCCGGTCAGGCCCGAGAAGGCGGCGCCGAAGAGGAAACAGATCACGCGGTAGATACCGTCCTGCTGGAACGTCAGCGCGACGCCACCGTCGGGCTTCACCACCTTGGTCGCCGTGAAGAAGATGAGGATGGCCAGCGGGATGATGATCATGGCGATGGCCCGGAATTGGCGGCTCAGGAAGGCCTCGGCCCCCTCTTGGACCGCCTGGGCGATCTCCTTCATCTTCACGGTGCCCTGGTCGAAGGAGAGCACGTTGCGGGCGAGCAACAGTCCGGCGGCGATGCCGATGATGCCGGCGGCCAGGCAGATGTAGAGCCAGGTCTTGTCCGCCCCGCTCAGGTGGAACGCCTGGTAGCCACCCTCGGTTGCGAGCAGATTGATCATTCCCGGTGTGCCCTTTCTGTTCCAGTCGTTCCTGCGGGGAGGGGCGGGCGCCCTCGTCCCTGTGGTGCGGCGGCGCTCAGCACCACGGTGGTCGATGTCACGATCCCGGACCGAGGGCGCGCCGGGGAGGTCGCACCCGACGCCGGGCCGGGGGGCACGTTAGCGACTGGGGCCGGGGCGGGCAATTTGAGAGCCCCGGCGCACTCCGCCGCCCTGGGGTCGCCTCAGGGCTCGGCCGGACCGCTCGGGGCACCCTGCACCAGTTCGAAGGAGGGGTTGAGCGTGGCGGGCCGGCGGCCCCAGGTGCCCACCATGCCCTCGGCCACCAGCCGGGCCCCCGGCTCGATCCCGGCGATCTTCGGCCGGCGCTGGAACACGAGCAGGAGCCCGCCCGTCCCGTCGCTCAGGACGCACTCGAGGTTCGAGGTCCCCGCCCGGGGCTGCACCCGGACCGACTTGACCCTCCCGGCCACGCGCACGCGCTGGCGCGGCGCCACCCCCGCGATCGGCGTCGTGGCCCCGGGCGCGCTGGGCCAGGGTCTGGTCGGCCGCCAGCACCGCGACCGGTCGCCGCGGTCCGTCGCGTCGTCCCATCCGGTCGACGCCGGTGCGCCCCTCGGTGCCGACGAGGACAACCTCGTGATCTCGCTCCTGGCCAAGCAGGAGTTCGCCGTCCCCCGCGTCGTGGCACGCGTCAACCACCCCAAGAACCAGTGGCTCTTCAACGAGTCCTGGGGGGTGGACGTGTCGGTCTCCACGCCCCAGCTCCTCACCGCGCTGGTGGAGGAAGCGGTCTCGGTCGGGGCGCTCGTCCGTCTGCTGCAGTTCCAGGGGGGCCTCGCCCACCTCGTCGAGATCACGCTGGCCGAGGACTCACCGGCCGACGACACGGCGATCGCGGACCTCGACTTCCCGCGTGACGCCGTCGTCGTCGCCGTCGTCAGAGCGGATCGCCTGATCGTCCCCCGCGGCGACACGACGCTGCAGTCCGGCGACGAGGTCCTCGTCCTCGTCGCCGCCGAGGCCGAGGACGCGGTGCATGCGCTGTTCATCGCGGACCAGCAGGCCTGAGCCGCAACCCGCCCGCAACCCCCGCGACAGTGCAGGTCACACGCACCGAACGTTCGCGGCTTGGTCCGCGAACTGTCACCGTGGCTAAAGGCGGGGGGGCCGACACCCGTACCATTAGAGATATGGAGGCGGCCTTCTTCGACCTGGACAAGACGGTCATCGACCGTGCGTCCATCGCGGCGTTCGGGCGACCGTTCCTCAAGGGCGGTCTCATCAACCGCCGCCTGGTGGCGCGGGCCGCCATGTCGCAGCTCATCTACCTCTACTTCGGCGCCGACGAGGAGCGACTGGTCCGGGTGCGCGAGTCCATGCTGGCGGTGACGAAGGGCTGGGACCGCGCCCAGGTGCGCCAGATCGTGCGCGAGACGATGCTCCAGACGATGGAGCCGATCATGTACGCCGAGGCGCTCGAGCTGATGGAGCTCCACCGCGCAGCCGGGCATCGCGTCTACCTGGTGTCGGCCTCACCCGAGGAGATCGTGCTGCCCCTGGCGGACCTCCTCGGCGTCGACGGGGCCATCTGCTCGCGGGGCGAGGTCGACGAGCAAGGCTGCTACACGGGCCGCATGGCCTTCTACGCCTACGGCGAGTCCAAGGCGACCGCCATGCGCGAGCTGGCCGAGCGCACCGGACTCGACCTGTCGTCGAGCAGCGCCTACTCGGACTCGGCCACCGATCTCCCGATGCTCGAGGCGGTGGGCCGACCGGTGGCGGTCAATCCCGATCGCGCGCTCGCGAAGGTGGCGCGGGAGCGGGGCTGGGAAGTGCGCAACTTCACCAAGCCGGTCCGCCTGCGCGACCGGGTGGGCCGGACGACGCCGGTGGTGACGACGAGCCTCGCCGTGGCCGGCGCGGCGCTCATCCTGTGGCGGCGGGGTGTGCGCAGCCGCAACGCGCACGGGAGGCCGGCGGCCGCCTGAGACGAACCCGCCCCAGAACTCGTCGACCTAACTGTTCTGCAGGCGACGGGCGGCGATGACGCCGAGGGCGACCAGGATGGCGAGAATGAGCAGCTTCTTCATGGAGAGGGAGCCTAGGCGCGCTAGACGGTCAGCAGATCACGCGCACCGGTGTCCGAGGACGGGTGGCGCAGCTTGGACATGGCCCGGGCCTCGATCTGGCGGATGCGCTCCCGGGTCAGGTTGAAGTGCTCGCCGACCTCCTCGAGCGTCCGGGGCTCGCCCCGGTCCAGCCCGAAGCGCAGGCGCAGGATCTCACGCTCGCGCTCGTCGAGCGGCGAGAGCAGACGGCCGATCTCGTCGGGCAGCAACGACACCGCTGCCACCTCGAAGGGCGACTCGGCCGAGCGGTCCTCGACGACGTCGCCCAGCTCGGCGTCTCCGTCCTCGCGCAGCGGCTCGGACAGCGACAGGGGCTCGGCCCGGAACCGCAGGGCCTCGACCAGCTTGTCCTCGGGCATCTCGACCTCGACGCCGAGCTCGGCCAGCGTGGCGGGCCGGCCCAGCTTCAGCTCGAGGCGCGCCTGGGCCTTTTGCACCCGGGCCAGCGTGTCACCGGCGTGTACGGGCAGCCGGATGGTGCGCCCCGTGTTGGCGATGCCCCGGGTGATGGCCTGGCGGATCCACCAGGTGGCGTACGTGGAGAACTTGAAACCCTTGCGCCAGTCGAACTTCTCGACGGCGTGCATGAGGCCGAGGTTCCCCTCCTGGATCAGGTCCAACAGGGGCAGGCCCGACGCCTGGTACTTCTTGGCGATGGAGACGACCAGCCTGAGGTTCGACTGCACGAACGTCTGCTGGGCCTGCTCGCCTTCCATCACGGCCCGCCGGAGCTCGCGCTTCTTGGCGGTCGTGATCCCCTTGGTCGCCTTGGCGACCTCGGCCTCGGCGTCCCGCCCGCCCTCGATGGCCTGGGCGAGGCGTACCTCGTCGTCCTTGGTCAGCAGCGGGTACTGACCGATGTCCGTCAGGTAGAGCCGGACGAGATCCTCGTCGTCGCGCTCGATTCGTTCCTTCGCCAAGATGGTCGCCTAACCTTCCGTCCCGTGGCCTCGGCAGGGGGACCTGGCGGGGCTGTCGCGCTCGTTAATGGCAGCTAGCGCCCGTTCCTGGCGCGTGTGGGCTGCGTAGACAGTGTAATGGCGCTGTCAAGATGGCCGTACAGCAGGGAAAACGCTCGTGCTCTCAAACGCCCGTTCAATTCCGGCCCGGAGCTCCCCGGACCGTTCGGCCCCTTCTCCGACGGCTTCCAGGATGGCCCGGCCGCCCCGGATCTCCGCCGCCGACTCCCGGCGTGCCTCCACCAGGACCTCCATGACCGGACCCTCGTTGACCGGCGAGGCAGTCCGGAGATGCGCCCCGTAGACCCTCTCGAGGAGCGGGAGCACCACCCCGACCAGGGCCTCGGCACGCGCCCCGCCGTCGGGCTCCGAGGCCAGGGTCCCGAGCGCCCCGGCCAGGGGCCCGGCCGGGGCCGCGACGAGCCCGGCCGCGTCCACGCCGGCGCGGACGGGCAGCCGCTCCGCCCAGCGCCCGGCCAGCGCCCCGTGCCGCCTGGAGGCGGCGGCCCAGAAGACCCTCAGCTCGGCCTCGGGCCCGCCGGTGGGGCCCGGCCCGGTCGCCCATCCACCGGTCACCTCGAAGATCTGCCGCTCCAGCCAGCAGTAGTGGCCCACCAGCCCCGCGAGCTCGTCGATGGCCCGCCAGCCGACGTCTGCACCCCCGGTCGTGGCGTCAGCCACCCCCCGACTCCTCGAGCGCCGAGGAGCGGTAGCGGTTGGTGATCGGCATCCGGCGGTCCTTGCCGAAGGCCTTGGTGGTGATGCGCACGCCCGGTGGCATCTGGCGCCGCTTGTACTCGGCACCGTCGACCAGCCGGACCACCCGGTCGACCACGGCGGGGTCGAAGCCCTCCGCCACCAGGTCCGCCGCCGTGAGGTCACGCTCGACATAGCCCTGGAGCACCGGGTCGAGCACCTCGTAGGGAGGGAGCGACTGGTCGTCGCGCTGGTCCGGCCGGAGCTCGGCCGAGGGGGGCTTGTCGAGGACGCTGTCGGGGATCGGTCCGGGCAGGCCCTCGAGCACCGCCTGGGTGTTGCGGTGGCGGCACAGGTCGTACACCAGCGTCTTGGGGACGTCCTTGATCACGGCGAATCCGCCCGCCGAGTCGCCGTAGAGCGTGGAGTAGCCGGTGGCCATCTCGCTCTTGTTCCCGGTCGTCAGCACGATCCACCCCTTGGCGTTGGAGACCGCCATCAGCAGGACGCCGCGCAGGCGCGACTGCAGGTTCTCGTCGGTGAGCCCGGACGGCTCTCGCCCGAGCACCGGAGCGAGCATGGCGGCGAAGGCGACGTGCGCCTCCTCGATCGGCACCACCTTGAGATCGATCCCCAGACGCTCGGCCAGGACGCCGGCGTCGTGGCGCGACCCCTCGCTCGAATAGCGCGACGGCATGGAGAGGCCGTGCACCCGGTCCGCCCCGATGGCGTCGACCGCGATGGCCGCCACCAGGGAGGAGTCGATCCCCCCCGAGAGGCCGATGACCGCCTCCGAGAACCCGTTCTTGCGCAGGTAGTCCCGGGTGCCCAGGACCAGTGCGGCGTAGACCTCGGCGTGGTCGCCCAACGGGGGCCGCAGTGGAGGCGGCGCCAGCGCCGGCCTTTCGCCCCGGCGCGGCTCGCTCACCGCGATCCTGGGCAGCAGCTCGGTGACGGCGTGGGGCCGGTGCCCTCCGATGGGGAGGTCCACCACCACGAGGTCGGTGGCGAACTGCGCGCCGGAGGCCACCAGCGTGCCGTCGGCCCCGACGATGAGCGAGTCGCCGTCGAAGACCAACTCGTCCTGCCCGCCCACCTGGTTCACGTACGCGATGGCACACCCCGCCTCGGCCACCCGGCCCCCCAGCATCTCGAGGCGCTCCACCCGCCGGCCGCGGTTGTACGGCGAGGCGTTGAGATTCACGACGACGTCGGCCCCGGCCCTGCCGGCGTGCGCCACGGGGCCGTCGTCGAACCAGACGTCCTCGCAGATGGACACTCCGACCCAGGCGCCCGCGACGCCGAAGAGGGCGGGCGGCTCGTGACTGGGGATGAACCAGCGCTGCTCGTCGAACACGCCGTAGTTGGGGAGGCAGCGCTTGCGGCACACGCCCACCACGCGGCCACCGGCGCAGACCGCCGCCGCGTTGGCCAATCCCTCTCCTCCGGGGGCGGCACCGACGAACCCGACGACGGCGGCGCACTGCCCCGTGGCGGCGGCCACCTTTTCGAGCGCGGTCACGTTGTCGGCCACGAACCCGGGCTTGAGGAGGAGGTCCTCGGGCGGGTACCCCGGGATCGCGAGCTCCGGCACCACGCAGATGTCGGCCCCGGCCGCCTCGGCGGCGGCCAGCGCCCCGAGGATCAGCTCCACGTTGCCGGACAGGTCGCCCACGACGGTGTTGAGCTGCGCGGCGGCCAGGCGCAGGTGCGGCATCGCCCCAGATTACCGGTGGTCCCGGCCGACCCGATGGGGCCCCTGCGCGGAGGCCCCCGCAAGAGCAGGGTACGCGGGCATGCGAAGCTGGTGCGGTGCAAAGCCAGCGGGACTACGTGCTCCGGACCGTGGAGGAGCGGGGCATCCGCTTCGTCCAATTGTGGTTCACCGACGTGCTCGGGACCCCCAAGGGTTTCAACATCACCTCGGCGGAGCTGGAGAATGCGCTCGACGAGGGGATGACCTTCGACGGCTCGGCCATCGACGGGTTCAGCCGGGTCCAGGAGGCCGACGTGCTGGCCCGCCCCGACCCGAAGACGTTCCAGCTGCTGCCCTGGCACCAGGACGACGCACAGGTGGCCCGGGTCTTCTGCGACATCGCCAACCTCGACGGCACGCCTTTCGAGGGGGACCCCCGGCACGCGCTCCGGCGCACGCTCGAGCGGGCGCGGGCGGCCGGCTACACCTTCTTCGCCTCGCCCGAGGTGGAGTTCTTCTACTTCGCCGATGCCGACCCGGCGCGGGGCCCGATCACCCTCGACTCGGGCTCGTACTTCGACCTCTCGGTGGCCGACCTCACCAGCAACCTGCGCCGCCGGTCGGTGCTGATGCTCGAGGAGATGGGCATCCCGGTCGAGCACACCCAGCACGAGGACGCGCGCAGCCAGCACGAGATCGACCTGCGCTACACCGACGCGCTCACCATGGCCGACACCGTGATGACCACGCGCATGGTGATCAAGGAGATGGCGCGCCAGGAGGGGGTGTTCGCCTCCTTCATGCCCAAGCCACTCGGCGGCGTGCAGGGCTCGGGCATGCACACCCACATTTCGTTGTGGGAGGGCGAGCGCAATGCGTTCGTCGACGAGAACGACCGCTACGGGCTCTCCGAGGTGGCGCGCCGGTTCATCGCCGGGCTGTTGCACCACGCCCGTGAGATCACCGCCGTCACCAACCAGTGGGTGAACTCCTACAAGCGGCTCATCGGCGGCTACGAGGCGCCCGTCCACGTCAGCTGGGCGCGCAACAACCGTTCGGCGCTCGTACGCGTGCCGGTCGTCAAGATGGGCAAGGCCGAGTCCACGCGCCTGGAGTACCGGGCACCGGACAGCGCGTGCAATCCCTACCTGGCCTTCGCCGTCATCCTCGCCGCCGGGCTGCGCGGCATCGCCGAGGACTACCCGCTCCCACCCGAAGCGGACGACAACCTGTTCAGCCTGACGCCGAAGGAGCTGGCCAAGAAGGGGATCGAGCCACTTCCCTCGAGCCTCCACGACGCCGTCAACGAGATGGAGGGCTCCGAGCTGCTGGCCGACACGCTGGGCGACCACGTCTTCGAGTGGTTCATCCGCAACAAGCGGGAGGAGTGGGACGACTATCAGGTCCAGGTGACGCAGTTCGAGCTGGACCGTTACCTGCCCCTGCTCTGACCCGGACCGACGATGGACCCCCTCCTCTGCTTCCCCGCCGACCTACCCGCCGAGATCACTCTCGCGCTGCAGAACGCCGGGCTCGGCCATAACGGCGTCGCCGGACCCGAGGAGCTGGCCGCACCAGGTTCCGACGGCCGCACCGTGGGGTACTCGGGCGCGCTCGTGGTGGCGGGTGACGACATGAACGCCGCCGTCGCGTTCTGCCGGCACCTGCGCCTGCGCGAGGTGCCCATGACGCCGCTCCTCCTGGCCATCGGGTCAGACCAGGTGGGCGAGCTGCTGCTGCGCGACGACCTCTACGACGATTTCTGCGTCCTCCCGGCACGGCCCGAAGAGCTCGTGGCGCGCCTCCAACACCTCTTCTGGCGCACCGGGCAGAGCCTGCGGCCCGACATCATCGAGTACGGGCCGTTGGTGCTCAACCTCGAGACCTACCAGGCGGCTGTCGCCGGCCGCGTCCTCGACCTGACCTACATGGAGTACGAGCTGCTCCGCTTCCTCGCCGGCCACCCGGCCAAGGTCTTCACCCGCGAGACGCTGCTCAGCCGGGTCTGGGGTTACGAGTACTACGGCGGCGCGCGGACGGTCGACGTGCACATCCGGCGGCTGCGGGCCAAGCTCGGCGAGGAGCATGCGCACCTGATCCAGACGGTGCGCTCGGTGGGCTACCGCTTCGGGCAGGTGGCCTGGCACCCCGGTGTGGCCCAGCGCAACGGCGGACAGGCCCCGCTCGCCACACCCACTGCGCCTACCGCGCCCGCTGCTCAGACGAGCGGCGCGTAGGCCCAGGCATCGACCTCGGCCCGGGCTCCCAGCGGCAGCGCTGCCACCGCCACGGCCGAGCGGGCGGGCCTGGTGTCGGTGAAGAACTCCACCCACACCTCGTTCACCGCGGCGAACTCGCCCATGTCGACCAGGTAGAGCGTGGTCTTGACCACGTCGGGCAGCGTGGCCCCCTCGATGGCGAGCACCTCCGCCAGGTTCTGGAGCGCCTGGCGCAGCTCGGCGACGGTGCCGCCTGGCACGAGGCCCGCCGCGCCCGAGTCGTCGGTGCCCAGGCCGATCTGGCCCGAGGTGACGACCCAGTCGCCCACGCGGCGGACGGGGGAGTACGGACCGACGGCAGGACTCATGGGGCTCCTCTCATCTCAACCGCCCGATGGTGCCACGTCGCGCAACGGCGCCCGCACGGTGGTGCGCCGGGTGGGCCAGCGGGCGGGAAGACCGTCGGCGATCCAGGCCGCGGCCAAGGTGGCGACGAACACGGCGTCGGAGCCGTTGACGGGCCAGCGCTCCTCTTCGTGGAGCCGCACGACGACCTCGGGCACGTCGCGGGCGGCCAGGATGCCGAAGGAGCGGATGGTCAGGTCGACCGGCTCGCCCGCCGCGTCGACGGCGATGCCCTCGCTCCACACCATCCCGAGCGCCTGGTGCACCGCGCCCAGCGCGTAGGAGCGCAGCGTGGTGCGGCACAGGATCTCGCCGGCCCAGACATCCACCTCGACGCGGCCGCGCTCCCCGGCCCCGAGGTGGACCTCGACGTTCGCGCTCCCGACGCCGGGCAGCACGACCCGGGCCCGGCCCGTGCCCGGAGCGGCAGCTGGAGCCTCGAGCGCACTGCGGGCGGCCAGCGCCTCGGCCCAGCCGGCCCCGCGCAGCTCGGGCGCCACCGGTGGCCCGGCAACCTCGACCTGCTCGACGTGGACCCCCGGGCACAACTCGTGCACGCGCGCCGTCAACGGCCCGAGGTCCGCCGAGCCCTGCGTGGAGGCGACGCGGAGGATGCCGGTGCCGTCGGGTCGCAGCGCGATGGCCAGCGGCGGCCGTTTGGGGCCGCGCCGCACGACGTCCTCGCGACGCCACAGGACCCGCACGGCCTCACCCATCTCGTCGCTCAGCTCCCGGGCCCGGGCGGGGACCGGGCTGCGCCGCTTCCCGCCGAAGGCGCCGCCGTTGGCCAGCGGTGGAGCGGGGCGTCCGCCGGGCAGGCTCCAACTGGCGTCCGGCTCGACGTAGGCGGGCTCGACCCAGGTCGTCTGCAGCGTGAGCGCCCACTCGCCCGCCGGCAGCCCGACCGGATGTGTCAGGGGCACGGTGCTGTTGCGACCCTGGATGCGGCCGTGGTCCGCGCGGGCGGTGCGCAGGTCGGGGGCGAGCGGCGCATCGGCACCGAGCTGGACCAGCGCGCCGGGCGGTGCGGTGTCGTCCGCGAAGCCACCGCCACCGAGGACGACGTCGGGCCCGGAGACCTGGAAGGCAGGGCCCTCGACCTGGGCCCGCCAGGAGGCGAACATGGGGTCGCGGTACCCGGGCGCCGCGACAGCGGGGGTCGCGCCGATGCCGAGCGCGTCGCAGGCCGCCTCGACGATGGACTGCCAGCCCGTGCAGCGGCACAGGTGGGCCCGCAGCCCGGCCTCCACGTCACGTCGCGAAGGCGGGCCGCCCGACGCCGCCCCGTCGAGCGCGGCGAGGCGCATCACGATGCCCGGGGTGCAGAACCCGCACTGGCTCGCGCCGCGGGCGACGAAGGCGGCGACCCACCGGTCGCACTGCTCGGCCGACAGTCCCTCCACCGTGGTGACCTCGCGTCCGGCGATGCGGCGGACGGGCGTGACGCAGGCGACGCGCGGTGCGCCGTCGACCCACACGGTGCAACACCCGCACTGGCCCTGCGGGCTGCACCCGTCCTTGACGGAGCGGCAGCCGAGCTCCTCGCGCAGCGCGTCGAGGAGCGAGGTGCCGTCGGCGACCGCGACCGGTTCGCCGTTGAGGATGAAGGAGACCGGCGGGGCGGCCCCGGTGGCCGCCGGGCCGGCCGGGTACGCCGGCGACGTGCCGGTGGCGCTCAGGACGCCGGGCCCGCCGGCGGGCAGGCGCTCAGCTGAAGGAGGAGCCGCAGCCGCAGGTGCGGGTGGCGTTGGGGTTGGTGATGTGGAAGCCCTCGCCCTGCAACCCGTCGCTGTACTCGAGGATGGACCCGGTCAGCAGCTCGGCGCTCGCCGCATCCACCACGACCCGGACCGCGCCGAACTCGCGCACGACGTCGTCGGACATGACCTCGGTGTCGAAGAACATCTCGTAGCTGTAACCCGAGCAACCACCGGGCTTGACCGCGACGCGGAGGGCAAGGCTCTCGCCGCCCTCCTCCCGGGCCAGCAACTCGGCCACCTTGGTGGTGGCGGCGTCACTGAGGGTCACCGGTGCCGGCTTCTTCCCGATGTTGACGGTCGTGGAGATTGTCGTCACTGGTTCCTCCTCGTGAGGCCGGGCGCCCTGGGCGAACGGCCGCTCACGGTGCACCCTGCGCCGTGGACGTGCCCATGTTACCGGCGCCGTCCCTCGCACGGTACCCACGCGCCGGCGGGCCGGAAATCGGCGCCACGCAGGTAGAATCCCCCTTCATGCCCCCCGGATCCGACGCCACGACACCGCCAGCGGCCGACGCCCCGCGCAGCCGGCCCGAGGACGAGGTCCGTGACGCCCTGCGGGCCGTGGTCGACCCCGAGCTGGGCGACACGATCGTGGACCTGGGGATGGTGCGTGCGGTCACGGTCGCCGGAGGGCACGTGGTCGTCGACGTGGCGCTGACCATCGCCGCCTGCCCCTTGCGGAACCAGATCGAGCGGGACGTCCTCAGCCACGTCGAGTCCCTCGACTGGGTGCGCTCCGTCGAGGTGCGGGTCGCGGCCATGGACGCCGACGAGCGGGCCGCCGTCATGGCCCGGGCCCGCTGGAAGGCCCGGGAGGACGCCCCCGAGACGTCCGTGCCCGCGAGCACGCGCGTGCTCGCCATCGCGTCGGGCAAGGGCGGTGTCGGCAAGTCGTCGGTCACGGTGAACCTCGCGGTCGCGTTGGCGGCCCGTGGCCTCGTCGTGGGCGTCCTCGACGCCGACATCTGGGGCTTCTCGGTCCCGCGCCTGCTGGGCATGGAGGGCGACGTCGAGGCCAGGGCGGGGAAGATGGTCCCCCTGGAGCGCACGGTCGGCGCGGGCACCCTGCGGGTGCTGTCGATGGGGTTCCTGGCCGACGAGGAGCAGGCGATCATGTGGCGCGGGCTGGTGCTGAACCGGGCCGTGCAGCAGTTCCTCCAGGACGCCCACTGGGGCGATCTGGACTACCTCCTGATCGACCTGCCACCCGGGACGGGCGACATCCAGATGGGCCTGGCCCGGCTGCTGCCGCGCACCGAGCTCCTGGTGGTCACCACGCCGCCGGTCGCCGCCCAGAAGGTCGCAGCGAGGGCGGCGGACATGGCGCGGCGGGGCTACCTCCGGGTGGCGGGCGTGATCGAGAACATGAGCGACTTCACGTGCGAGCACGGCACCACCTATGCGCTCTTCGGCTCGGGAGGCGGCGAGCGCCTGGCCCACGGGCTCGGCGTCCCGTTGGTCGGCTCCATCCCCCTGCACCCCGACCTGGCCGCCGGCGGCGACGCCGGGGTACCGGTCGCTCTCGGCGGCAGCAGCGAGCTGGCCGCCGTGTTCGAGGAGCTGGCCCGGGTCGTGGCGGAGGAAGTGTCACCGCTCGTTGACGCGCAGGGCTGCTCGGCCCGGCTGATGGAGCGCGTGGAGGCGGCCGTGGCGCAGGGCGACGCCGGGACCACCTGAGGACGGAGCCACCGGCGAGGGGGCCGTCGTCGCTCAGGCCGCCCAGCGGCTCTCGATGGAGTCCTCGCCCTCCGGCCCGACGAGGGCCGCCCTTCCCTCCTGGCCGAGCGCCCGCAGGTGGGCCCACAGCGAGAAGCGGGCCACGGGCAGTTGGCGCTCGGTCACGTCGCCGTAGACCTCGGCCAGCAGATCGTCGACCGTCGCCGCGCCGTGCCGGGCGAGCGCGGCCGCGATGCGCTCGTGGCGCCCGAGCCGGTGCGCAATGAGCGAGTCGACCACGTCGGGCACGTGGTCCATCAGGCGCCCGTGGCCGGGGGCCAGCGTGCGGATGGGCACGGCCTCGTCCCGGATCCGGGCCAGGCTGGCGAGGTACCGATGGAGGTCACCGTCTGGCGGGCGGATCACGACGGTCGAGCCGTGCATGATGTGGTCACCGGTGCACAGCAGTGCGTGTTCCTCGACGAGCCAGCACAGGTGGTCCGACGCGTGGCCCGGCGTGTGGAGCGCGCGCAGCGTGAGGTCCCCGCCGTCGTCGGGACCCGGGCAGCGCAGCGACCATCCCTCGTCGACGCGCTCGTCGGGCTCGAAGCCCTGGGCCGGTCCGTACCCGACGACCGGCGCCCCGCTGGCCCGGGCGAGGGCCGCGGCCCCCAGCGCGTGGTCCACGTGGGTGTGGGTGACGACGATGGCCCGGACGGACCCGAACGGGGCCACTGCCGCGACGATGGCCCCGGTATGGGACTCGTCGGCCGGGCCGGGGTCGATCACGACGACATCCCCACGCCCGACCAGGTAGGTGTTGGTGCCCGGCCCGGTCATGAGCCCCGGGTTGGGGGCGGTGAGCCGCCGGACGCCCGGTGCCACCTCGTCGACCCGCCCCGGCTCGGGCACGGGGCCGATGCCGAAGTCGGGCACCGCCGGAATCACGGCCCGGCGGGCCGCGGGCCCGGCGCGGCGTCGGGACCCTCCTCGTTCGCCCGCATCGACACGGCGCGCACCGCCTCGTTGAAGTCACCCCGGGCCTCGCCGCCGGTGGCGTCGGGAACGGGGGCCTGCTCGTAGCTCGGGTCGCCCGGCAGCACGATGCGCATGCCGTTGCCGTCGGGGACGACCCGCGGCTCGATCGTGGGGACCGCGCTCGAGGCGCGCGCCGCCGCCTCGAGGAGCGCGGCGCTGGTGGCGAAGCGCCCGATGGCCTGGAGGTTGCGGATGGTCGGGAAGATGACCTCGATCTCGCCGGCCCGGTGGCGGGCCAGCGCGTCGTGCGGCGTGATCCACACCTCGGCGATGGTCTCGCCCGCGTCGTGGGCGGCGATCTGTCCGGGCGGGGCGGCCGCCACGAAGAACCGGGTGTCGTAGCGCCGGGGGGCGCCGCGGGGCGTGATCCAGTGGGCGAAGTAGTGGATGTCGCCGACCCCCAGCTGGAGGCGCTCCTCCCGGCACAGGTCGAGGAAGCGGCGCGTGCCGGCGTTGACCGCCGCCCGGGCGGCGGCAAAACGCGCCTCCTCCGCGGGATCACCGGCCAGGAGTTCGGGCCCACGTTCGCGCCGGGCCAGCAGCAGGCCGGCCTCCTCGAAGGTCTCGCGCACGACGGCCACCCAGTACGCCAGCCCGCCGGACCCCACGCCGAGGAGCGCGCTGGCGTCGGCGTCGCTCCGGCCCGCACTCAGTGCCTCCGCCTCCGACCCGCCGTCGAGCGGGTCGACGGCCCCGCCGGGGAACACGTACGCACCGCCCACGAAGTCCGAGCGCAGGTTGCGCCGCACCATCAGGACCTCCAACACGGTCGCGCCCGAGGCGGCGCGGGCGTCGCGCACGAGCATCACCGTGGCGGCCGGCCGGATCTCGACAGGAGCCGGATCGGCCGCGTCGGAGGGAGGTGGAGCCGATGGAGGCACGCCAGCAGGGTACCGGCAGGAGCGGGCGGCGCCCCCGGGAGTGGGGCACCCCTTGACTAACCTGACCCAACTCATGAGCCAGCCCGCGAACGAGCCCGCGCCGGTGCCCTCGCTGCGCCAGATCCCGCGCCGCTACCTGGCTCTCGGCCTCATCTGCGTGGCCATCGTCCTGCTCGGCGCGCTGGTGCTCGTGCGGGACATCTCGGGGCCGACCAGCACGCCGACCGTGGAGACCTTCAATGCCGCGCCGTCGTCGCTCGTCTCGACGGTGGCGTCGGTGCCGGGCTCGGTCTACGACGCCGTCGGAGTGAGCTCGCCCGCCAATCCGGTCACGCCGCCGGGGCGGGCGGGGAACGGGAACGCGCCGACGTGGCTCGCCACGCAGGACGACGGGCCGCCCCTGCCGGTGGTCTTCTTCTACGGCGCGGAGTTCGCCCCCTACGCGGCCGTCGAGCGCTGGCCGCTGATCTTGGCCCTCTCGCGCTTCGGGACCTTCAGCCAGCTCGGGCTCATGCAGTCGAGCGCGACGACGGCGTTCGCCGATCTCTCGACGTTCACCTTCTGGAAGGTCTCGTACTCGAGTCGCTACGTGATCCTCGAGTCGGTGGAGCGCTACAGCTCGCTTGACCCGACCGGGGCGCGCTATCTGAGCCTCCAGGTGCCCGACGCCCGCCAGTCCGCGGCGATCGCCGACTATGGGACGAACGCCACCAGCTTCTCGCTGCTCGACGTGGCCAACCGGTTCACGCTCGACGGCGCCGCCTTCTCGCCCGCCGTGCTCGCCGGGCTCTCACAGGGCCAGATCGCCTCCGACCTCTCCACCCCGGCCAGCCCCCTGACCCAGGCCACGGTCACGGCCGCCAACGAGATCACCGCCGCCATCTGCTCGGTCGACGGCGACCGGCCCGACGCCGTGTGCAGGTCCAGGGGCGTGCTGGCGGCGGATCAGGCGCTGAAGATCACACCCCCGCACTGACCCGGCCCGAGCCGCTGCCGTGCTGCAGGCGTACCCCGGGCGACGGGGCGGGCGACGGGGTTCAGCTGGCCCGGCGATCGAGCATCAGCTTGCGCTCGACCTCGTTCATCCCACCCCAGATCCCGTGGGGCTCACGGATCCGGATGGCGTAGTCGAGGCACTCACCCCGCACGTGGCACTGGTCGCAGATGGACTTCGCCCGGAGCTCCCGCGAGGCCTTCTCTTCCTTCCGCTCCGCGTGGGATGGGGGGAAGAACACCGCGGCCTGCGGTCCCCGGCACGCTGCCTTCAACTGCCACATATCTGATCCCTGGCGCATGAAACCCCCCGATAGGGCACCTCAGAGCCCCCTCACGAGCCAAGCTATCGCCGGGGATGCTCGACGTTCAAGGGTCTTGACCAGGGTCTTTGGCGATCGGCCCCTCTGCGGAGCGAACCCGGCAACTACGCTCGGCCCAGCATGGACGTGGGTACCTTCTGCGCACAGAGCCACGTCCTCGTCGTCGCCGGCAAGGGTGGCGTGGGCAAGACGACCATGAGCGCGGCGCTCGCCCGGATGGCCGCCGACGCCGGGCTCTCGGTCCTCATCGTGGAGCTCGAGGGCAAGTCCGGCGTCACCGCGGCGTTCGGACGGCACGAGGACCTGGGCTACGAAGAGGTCCTGCTGGCGCGCGCCGCGGTCGCTGCCGACGGCGGGGCGACCGGCTCGGTGCGGGCCCGGAGGCTGACGCCCGACGACGCGCTCATGGAGTATCTCGAAGATCACGGCCTGCGGCGCGTGTCCAAACGGCTGGCGCGCTCGGGGGTCCTCGACGTGGTGTCGACGGCCATCCCCGGCATCCGCGACGTGCTGGTCCTCGGCAAGGTCAAGCAGCTCGAACGCGAGGCCCTCGCCGACCTGATCGTCGTCGACGCTCCCGCCACCGGGCACGCCATCACGTTCCTCACGTCGGCGAGCGGGCTGGTCGGCGCGGCGCGCGGCGGGCCCCTGCGGGCCCAGGCCCAGGACGTGGTCGACCTCCTGAGCGACCCGGCGCGCTGCCGGGTCATCCTGGTCACGCTGCCCGAGGAACTGCCGGTCTCGGAGACGATCGAGTCCGCCTACACCCTCGAGGACAAGGCCGGTGTGCAGCTCGGGCCCGTGATCGTCAACGCCTGCGACCCCGAGCCGGTGGGCCTGGACCGGCCGGCGTCCGAGGTGGCCGCGGCGGCGGGGGTGACCATGGAGCCGGACCACCTGGCAGCGCTCGAGGAGGCCCGGCGCTTCCGCCTGGCCCGCCACGCGGTCTCCACCGAACAGGTCGAGCGCCTCCGGCGCGAGCTGCCCCTGCCCCATCTGCTCGTGCCGGCGCTCGACGCCGCCTCCATCGGCCCCGCCGAGACGCGGCTCCTCGCCGATGCGCTGGCGGGTGCGGTGGCCGGCCTGGTGCCCGAGGGCGCCGCGTGAGCCCGACGGCGGAGGCGGGGCCTCGGCCCGGGCCGAGGATCCCGACGACGCTGTCGGAGCTGGTGGAGGAACGCTCGGTCATCGTGTGCTGCGGGTCCGGTGGCGTGGGCAAGACGACCGTGTCGGCGACCTTCGCCCTGGCGGCCGCCCGCGCGGGCCGGCGCTCCTGCGTGGTCACCGTCGACCCGGCCCGGCGCCTGGCCGACGCGCTCGGCGTGCAGTCGCTGCCCAACACGCCCTCGGAGGTGGAGGGCGACTGGCCCGGCCACCTGCACGCGCTGATGCTCGATTCCAAGGGGACGTTCGACGACCTGGTCCGGCGCTACGCCCGCACGCCCGAGCAGGCGGAGTCGATCCTGTCCAACCGGCTCTACCAGAATCTCGCCGGCGCGTTGTCGGGCACGCAGGAGTACATGGCCATGGAGAAGCTCTACGAGCTGGTCCAGTCCAAGAACTTCGACGTGGTGGTCGTCGACACCCCGCCGACGCGCAACGCACTCGACCTCCTCGACGCGCCGCGCCGCCTCACCCGATTCCTCGAGAACCGCCTCTTCCGGGCGCTGCTCGTCCCGACCCGGGTGGGGTTGCGTGCCGTCGGTGTCGCCACGCAGGCGCTGCTGAAGACCATCGCCAGGGTGGCCGGCGCCGAGATCGTCCAGGACGCAGTGTCCTTCTTCCAGGCCTTCGAGGGGATGGAGGACGGATTCCGGAGCCGGGCCAGCGCCGTCCACGAGCTGCTGGCCGACCCCGCCACCGCGTACGTGCTCGTCACCTCGGCCCGGCCCGACGCCATCACCGAGGCGGGCTTCTTCGCCGAGAAGCTCTCCGAACGCGACGTGGCGGTGGCCGCGCTCGTCGTCAACCGGATCGCCCCGTCGTTCGGCGGCGGTCCGGGCGCAGGTGAACCCCCCGGGCCCGGCCTGGCCGCGCTGGAGGAGAACCTGGCCGAGCTGAACATGGTGGCCGAGCGGGAAGAGCAGTCCTTCTCCGGGCTCGCCACCCAGGTGGCGCCGGCACCGGTGGGGCGGATCCCGCTCTTCGGGCAGGACGTGCACGAGCTCGCGGGCCTCCGACGGGCGGCGGACCACCTCTTCGCCTGATTACATGAGCGGGTGCCCGCCCCGCGGCGCCGCGGCGGCGCACCCCTGTGGCCTCAGCGGGGCTACCGACCCGGTACGCGGGTCCGATAGTGTCCCGTCGGTGCAGACCATCCTGGTCGCCAGCGACGCACCGACCCTCCGCCGGGAGATCGAGGCCGTCATCAGCGGTCCCGACGTGGAGGTGGAGGCCGTCACCTCGGGCCCCGAGGTGCTCGCGTTCGTCACCGAGGAGTCGCCCGATCTGGTGATCGTCGACATGCAGATGGGCAACATGGGCGGCATGGCCGTCACCTTGGAACTGCGGCTCCAGGAGTCCTACGACGCGCTGGACCACATCCCGGTGCTCATGCTGCTCGACCGCCGGCCCGACGTCTTCCTCGCCCGCCGGTCCGGTGCCGAGGGCTGGCTGGTCAAGCCGATCGACCCGCTGCGCCTCCGGAGGGCCGTCAACGCGCTGCTGGACGACGGGACCTTCGCGGACGACTCGTTCACCCCCGTGCCCGTGCTGGTGGGCGCCGGACCCCAGCTGCAGGCGGGACCCGGGCCCACGCACTGACCCGGCGACGCCGTGTCCAACCGCCGGGAGACCCCCGACCCACAACCAACCAGGCGATCCCGGTGGCCCTGGCGGCACCCGGCCGGCACCGCTGAGCGGACCGGGTCCTCCTCGCGCCGCCAGCCCCTCGACGCGGAGGCCTCCGAGCAGGAGCGGATCATCACCGAGGCCCTCGCCGACCTCCGGGACATGGACGTCCGCGAGGTGATGACACCGCGCGTCGACGTCACCTACCTGACCATCCCCGTCCACGCCGAGGACATCGCCAGAGCGGTGCGGACCTCGGGGCACAGCTGCTTCCCCGTGGTCCACGACGACCTCGACGACCTGATCGGCATCCTCTTCGTCAACGACATCTTCCGCACCGGCGGCACCCCCGGGGCGCGGCCGCGCGCAGACGGCGCCGAGACCAGGGACCGGGACGCCACCGACCCCAGCCCGCTCGAGATCTCCCGCAAGGTGCGCCAGCCGCACCTCGTCCCCGAGTCCCTCGGGGTGTTGGAGGCACTGGCCGACATGCGCAAGCACCGTCGCGCCGTCGCCGTCGTGGTCGACGAGTACGGCGGCGTCGCCGGCATGCTGACCGTGAAGGATCTCCTGGAGCCGCTCGTCGGGGACCTCCGCGACGAGTTCGACGTGGAGGAGGAGGCGCCCATCGTCAGAGTCGACAACACGCGCTGGCTCATTGAGGGACAGACCAACATGGACGACGTGCGCGAGCGGCTCGGCATGGAGATCCCCGAAGGGGAGTACGTCACTTTGGGCGGGCTCCTCTTCGAACGCTTCGGCCACATCCCGGTCGAGGGCGAGGAGGTCCGGGTGGGCGACTGGGACCTTCGCGTCGTCGAGATGGACAAGCGCCGGGTCGCGCAGGTGCTGGCCACCCTTGCCGGTGACGAGAGCGGGAGCCCACCCACGGGTGCGCAGGCGGAGGGCGGCGCGGATGCGGCCTCATCGGCCAACGGGGCGGGAGAAGCGGCCGGCTGACGCCGCGGTAGTGTGGCGGGCTGCTCCCCTCGGGGGGCGGACGGGCTGTGGCGCAGCTTGGTTAGCGCGCTGCGTTCGGGACGCAGAGGTCCCCGGTTCAAATCCGGGCAGCCCGACTCAAAAGTCCCTGTTCAGGGTGTTGAGTCCCCGAGTTGTCGAACTTGCCCCAGAGCGTTTGGCGCGATTTTGGCGCGAACGAAATGGTTCGAATGGCGCCGATCACCGACTCGCGTCACCGAAGAACGTATCGCCGAGGATGTCGGCGGCGGCCCGGTACCCCGGAGCGGTGCTCGTCGTTGAGGCCCTCGGGGCGTCGGGCCACGAAGCGGCTGCGCCACTTCCCGACGGTCGCGGGAGAGACCCCCAACTCCTTGGCCACCTCGAGGTTCGATGCTCCCGAGGCGCACGCGAGCACGATGCGCGAGCGTTGGGCCAGACGCTGTGCGCTCTTGGGCCGACGCGCTGGGAGCCAAGGAAGTCCCGCCCGGTAACCGGTAATTCCGGTCGGAGATAATCAACCACACTCGTCTGGGAGTTCGTCCTTTTGCGTTTCCTTAACGACGCACGACGCCGCAAGGCATGCTGTGGACATGGACGAGATCGCTCCCGCGCTCCCCGTCTTCGGGGAGGTCGTCGAGAGCCATCGATTAGCTGGCGGAGCGCACGGGACAACCTGGCTCCTGACACGCATCGATGGCTCGAAGGTGGTGGTCAAGTCCGGTGACCAGGTGCCACAGGGAGCCTTTCTCGCCGAGGCGGAGGGACTCGCTGCCATCGCCGCGACCGCATCCTCAAACACACCCACGGTGCTCCACGCCGGACCCAGCCACATCGTGCTCGAAGCACTACCCCCACTTCCGGTCGATGACCCACACTTCTGGGAGGAAGCTGGTCGGGCAGTCGGGGCCCTACATGCGACCCCTGGGCCGGCGCACGGTTGGCACCAAGAGAACTGGTTAGGGATGCTGAGCCAACACAATGCCTGGTGCGTGGACGGGCATGAATTCTTCGTCCGCAACCGGCTATTGCGTTACTTGGAGGAACCAAGGGCACAAGCGGCGTTGGGGACCGAAGGCATCTCGGGCATCGAGCGGATCTGTTCCAAGTTCCGCGATCTGGTTCCAGCGACGCCGCCCGTGCTGTGTCATGGCGACTTGTGGAAAGGCAACTGCTTGGCTACACACGACGGTCATCTTGCCGTTGTTGATCCACCAGTGACATACACCTGGGCAGAGGTGGACATCTCCATGATGTACTGCGAAGATCCGCCACCTGGGTGCTTCTTCGACGCCTATCACTTCGACGCCTATCACGACGTCCATCCGGCAGAGCGAGGCTGGCAGGAGCGCATGGAGCTGTTGCACCTTCGAGAATTGCTCAGCACGGTCGCACACTTTGGTGACCTTCCGGCCGTGTGCGAGCGGGTGCACTCAATCATTCGGACCTACGGCTGACCAGGACGTCCGTTCGACCGTGCGGGCAAGCTCCGGGCAGCGCGTAACGCACGACCACCGGCACATCGGCATAGAGCGAGACATGCCGATACCCGGCGGGTGGATTTGGACGTCCCATGCCGTTGGAACTGGGCGATTCCAGCGGTAGTCATCGACGAGGCGAAGCCAGGCGCCGAGGGGTAATTTCGCAACGGGCGGAGGGTCGGGAGGACAATCCTGGTTCTGGCCGTGATGAGCATTTGCGTGGGTTCGTTCGGCCCTCAGGCATACGCTGGCGCCGCGACCAGTAAGGCCGCCGCAGTGATCGACACTTTTTCCCCTGCCACGCGGACCCGGCTCAACGGCATTGTGTCTGAGGCGCTCAACAGGTATCACATCCCCGGAGTCGTCGTCTTTGTGTCCGCGCCCGGGGAGGGCATGTGGGAGGGAGCATATGGACGCGCTGACCTCACCACAGGCCAGCCCCTCTCCTCGGAAGCACATCTCCCAATTGGCAGCGTAACCAAGACTTTCACTGCGACGGTGATCCTCCAACTCGTTCAGAAAGGACTCCTCGCGCTATCCGCGCCGATCAGCCGATGGGTACCACAAGTACAAAACGCCGATCAGATAACGGTGCGCATGCTCTTGAACATGACGAGTGGCATCTACGACGAGTACCAGTCGGGCTCCGAGCTCCTCAATGAGCTCAAGGCCCAACCTCGTCGGACGATTACGCCCGAAGAGATCGTTCGAATGGCCGTGGCACACGGTCCGGTCGATCCACCAGGCACCCCCGGCTACTCAAGCACGAACTACGTCATCCTCGGAATGATCGCCCAAGACACCACCCACCAGACGATGGGCAGCCTCATCACCTCCGAGATCCTCGAGCCCCTGCACCTGGACCAGACCAGCTACGGCACGTCGGCAACACTGCCTGCACCGTCCGCACTCGACTACATCGTGAGTGACAGCTCTCGCCAAGAGGTGCTGCTCTACGACTTGTCCAACCTCGGTGCCGCTGGTGCCATGGTCTCGACGGTAAGTGACATGGCTGCCTGGGCTCGGGCCCTGGGCAGTGGAGAGTTGCTCTCGGCCTCACTTGCGACCCAGCAGCTGCAGTTCGGGTCCGAGTTAGGGACGTTCACCCCACTGGTAGGGATCACCGAATGCTCCCCAAACTCGATCACCGAAATTCCCCAGTTGTTGAGCGGGGCGGCGAGCTTGTGGAGAGTGTAGGTCAGGCGATGGCGACCACCTCCTTTTGATCCGGCGCGCCGGGCGCGGCCATTCGATGGAAGGTGCGGAAGCAGTCGACCGAGCAACACCACGGCTCGGCGGTGATCCGATTGGCCGGCGCCGGCGCGGCGCACACCGGGCAGGCGCGCAGGTTCGTCATGACTCGGCTGCCACGGCCTTGCGGACCTTCTCGGCCCGGGCCCGATGGCTGCGCATCCGGTAGCTGTCCCCGGTGATGTCGACGACGACGCTTCTGTGAAGGAGGCGGTCGAGCATGGCCCCGGCGACCATGGCGTCGCCGTTGAAGACCTTGCCCCAGCTCGCTATGCCCAAATTGGTGGTCAGAACGATGCTGCCCTTGAGGTATCTCTGGCTCACGACCTGGAACAGCGCGGCGGCGGCCTCGTCGGGGAGCGGCAGGTAGCCCACTTCATCAACGATGAGGAGGCGCGGTCCGGCATAGAAGCGCATGGTCGTCGCCCACCGCCCTTCCAACGCGGCCCGGTGGCACCGCGCCGCCAGATCCGCCGCGGTGGTGTAGTGGACGCGCATGCCGGCAGCCACCGCGGCGTGGCCGAGGCCGACCGCGAGCATCGTCTTTCCCACGCCGGGCGGGCCGATCAACAGCACGTTGGTGGCGTCCTCGACGAAGCGCAGCGTGCCGAGCTCATTGATCAGCTTCTTGTCCACCGACGGCTGGGCGGAGAAGTCGAAGTCCGCCAGCGTGAAGGGCGAGGGCAGCGAGGCGAACCGGGTCAGGCTCGCCCGGCGCCGCTCGTCGACGGCGTCGACCTCGACCGACAGGAGCCGTTCGAGGAACTCCGAGTTGGTGAGCTTGGCCTTCATCGCCTCGTCCAAGAGCCCGGGGAGCGCCTCGGCCGCCGCGCCCATGCGCAGGAACGCCAGGTGGGCCCGGAGGCGCTGGTAGTCCGATCCCGCGCTCATGCCGACACCTCTCCATCCGAGGCGTCTTGGGAACCGGTGAAGGCGAGCTGGATGACCTCGGCCATCTGCTCCAGATCGACAGTCGGCTCGGCTCCTGCGGCGCCGAGGAGCTTCGCCCGGGCCTCGAGGGCTGCGGCCCCCGGGGGCTTGTTCGCCTTGCGGTCGCATGGTCGGGCGGTTGAGAACTGGCTGAGCACCGCCGCCTCGAGCGCGGCACGGTGCTCGGGGGTGCGCACCATCGACCCTGCCCCGGGCGGGGCCAGGCGGTGCGTGACGAGCACCACGCCGGCAGGGGTGACGATGTCGAGCGCGCCCGAGCCCAGGCGGTGGCGCAGCGTCATCTCCATGCCCGTCAGGCCTGGGGGTGTCGAGTAACGGTTCCCCCGGAATGCCACCGACGCCCGGTCGTCGACGGTGCGCTCCACCTCCACCGTGGCCGGATATGGCATCGGCGGCAGCGCCATGAGCTCCTCGGCGTCACCAAGTTCGCCGACGGTCGGCCAGACCGGCCGCTCGTCGAGTGCCAAGGCGTCGGGGTCCGCGTAACGCCCCGGAGGGCGCAGTCGGGCGTCGCCCGTCGTGGACCAGAAATGGTCCAGGCTCACCTGGGCTTCCTCGGGGTTCGTCGCCGTCATCGTGCGCCACCACCGGCCGCACATGAACTTCACCCCGCACTCCACCGCACCCTTGCGGTTCCCGCGCCGAGGCGGGCACGGGGCAATGATCGCTCCGTAGTGCTTGGCCACCGGCGCGAACGACGCCTGTACGTCGGCTTTGCCCGGAACGATCACCGTCGCGAGGCGGTCGGTGCGCCACACCCGGGCCGTGCCGCCCAGGCGGCGCAGCACCCCGTCGATCGCCTCGATGAGATGGGGCTGATCCATCGACTCGCAGAGCACTTCGCGGGTCCGCCCCGAGTGCGACAGCGTCCCGAGCAGGCCATAGGACGTGACGCCCCACGGAGCGCGGCGACGCTCGGCCCAGTCCCATTGGATCTCCTCGCCGGACGGGTGGTCGATCTCGGTGGTCTCGCGGCCCTTCACCCCCGTGCACGCCTCGCAGTGCGGGCGCAAGCCGGCCAGGCGCAGCTGGCGGGCGAAGCTCGGATAGGAGCGGTCGTATCCGAGCGGGACGACCTCGTCGTAGAGCGCGCTGGCCCACAGGTGCGGGTCGTCGACGAAACGGGCCTTCACGTAACTGACGAACGGGCCCAACGGGTCCGGCGTCGAGGACCGCCGCACGCCAGCGGTTCGTTCCCCGGACAAATGGGAGCGCACCGTCTTGCGGTCGCGCCCCAGGTGGCGGGCAATGGCCGAGATCGACCATCCCCTCTTCTTCAAGGCATCTGCTTCCACGTCTTCACTCCTTGAGAACATGGTCGGGGGCTCCTCACGCTGGTTGGCTGGAACCATCAGCGTCGGGGAGCCCCCCACCGGTTTGGTGGACCCCTGCATCGGGCCCACCACCCCGCTCAAGGGTGGGGATTTTCAGTGATCGTCAGTGGGGAATTTCAGTGATCCGCAGCACCACTGCCGACCCCGCATGGTCCCACTGCCTCACTGCGGGTTCGCTACGGACTTGGTCTATTCAGCTTGGGCGGCCTGGTCGGACACAATGGCGAAGTCAAAGGGTACGTCGATGACGTCGTCTATTCGCCGTCAGAGCGCTCAGCCATCGTGGTCTTCGCGAACGGTGACAGCCCGACTGCCATTCCAGAGGAGACAACCGCCGACGCCATCACCGTGAGCATTGCCGACGTGGTTCTTCAAAAGCGGTAGGAGCCACAAACCTCTGTGCCTTCCGCGCCCTCTCCGCCGCCGTCTTCTGGGTCAGCCGGGATGAGATCGTACTGATAAGGGTGAGTTCCATACATTGCCGCCGGGCCGGTGACGCTTAAGTCGACGGGTTCTCACCGCTTCCCAGTTACCCGAAACGATCGGAGAACGGTCGAAAGGAGAACTACGATGCAAGTCACCGATTGACAGCGTGAACCATCCGGATCCACGAGAGTGATACCGGATCCAGAGGAGGACTGTGCGGGTTGGTTGCAGCCTGATCGGCATCCTGATCGTGATTGTGATTCTCGGGGTCGCCGCCGCACTGACGTTTTCCACACTCGGCGGGAACCCGACGACGACCACGACGGGTATCGCCGCGCTGACCACGACGACAACCAAGAACACCACGGCTGTCAGCTCCAAGGAAGCAACGGCTCCCACCACAGCCGCGCGCGGCGGTGGCATCCCGAGCCAAGCCGCCGTTGCGGCGTGCCAGGCCGACGCATCAACCGTCGAGAACGCAGTTGTGGATTACAGCGCGGCCCACGGCATCCCTGCCACGGCGGTGACAGTCGCGCTGCTGACCTCGGGACCTTCGCCGTACCTCTCCTCCATCCCTACAAGTCCCGACTTCAGGATCTCCATCATCTCAGGTGCGGTGACGGTGGCGGCGCCCCCGTCCGCTCCAGCCGTTCCGTACCTCGCGGCCGGAGCTTGCTCAAAGGCGTGACAGCAGACGATGCCATGGGGCCGCCACTCCATTGATTGACCCTGGCGGGCGCGAGGGAGACCGTCAACGACGGAGGCAAGCACGGTCGGAGATCGGTCTGTCGACCCGGGTTTGCCTGTCCCCAATCGCCGGGAGGATGCGACTGACACTTGGGCACTTTCGGGCTATTTGTGGACCTTGACGCAGAGGGTCATTTGTCATTCTCGCAAGAGGACCGAGACGCCCACAGCAGTCGCACCTCAAGCCGCTGCGATATCAGCAGCATCATGCCTTCCGGCTGGGACGACTGGTCACAGCCCGACGATCTCCACGGGAACCGGCCCGTCGGATCGTGGAAGCAATTCTCACTGGAGGAGCGCATTGACGCAACCCGCCAGTGCGTTCTCAATGCTCTCGCCAAGAGGACCCACGAGTTCCGATCCCCTAGCAGCGGAATGAGGCGCCTCGCCAAGTGCCCCCTATCAGTGACCGCCGGGATGATGGGGACCTAGTCAGGGTGCCGAGAAGTCGGCGATCAGTCGCCAAGTGTCTTCGGGGGCTTCCTCTTGCGTGAAGTGTCCGGCGTTTGGCACCAGAACAGCTCCGACTGACAACCCGGCAGCGCGCAACCCGCCGAGATAGTCATCGAGGTCGCCACCTTCTTTCTCACCCCGCAGGTACAGCACCCGCGTCGCCACTGCCGCTTGGTTGGTCGCCTCTTTGTTGGCTTCGGCGTCCACTGGGAACGTTCGATACCAGTTGAACCCTGCGGTCAAGGCGCTGTCGGTGGAGTAAGCCTGTGCGTAGAGCGCTCGGACTTCGGCGGTGATCTTTGACGGATCGACCGAAATGGCACCGTAGAAGTAGTCGAAGTATTCGCCCTGGTGCCCTTGCACGAGCTCTTCGGGCAACTCGGGAATTGAATGGAAGGCGAAATGCCACAGGTGCGGGTTGCGCAGTACCTGTTGCCACGGGTCGATGCCTGGTATCACGACATCCATGATCACGGCCTGTCTGAGATCGGGGAACATTCGAAGGTAGGCGTAGGTGACCATGCCGCCGACGTCCTGGCCCACCAGGGTGAGGTTCTGCAGGCCCATAGCCTCGACCAGGCCGCGTACGACGGTAGCAAGCTGGCCCTTCGAGCCGTCAGTGGGGTCACCGGTGGACTCGCCGATACCCGGGAGATCGACGGCGATCGCCCTCACATCCCTTGACGCGATCGTCATGATCTGGTGCCAGCATTGCCACGATTCCGGCCAGCCATGGAGGAAGAGGAACGGGAAAGCTTCGGAGTCACCGCTCTCGACGACATGCAACGACGAGCCACCCACGGTGACCTGTCTGTGTCGGAAGGCCTCTTCGTCATCTATCACGGCTCCAGCTTGCCGCAGACCTGTAACAGCAGGCTCACGGTCAGTCGCTCCCCAGCTGGCCCGTTGGGATGCCGTCACGCACCGGACGCGGGTAGCCCACTTCGCCGGGTTGGTGACGGCCAGTCAGACTGCCTTCGCGCTCAGGGACCGCAAGAGGAAGAATGGGATTTCTGGGCGGATCTGTCTCCGTTCTACGGGTGGGAATCGGCCGTCACCAACACGTCGCCGCCAAAGGCAGGCATCATCAACCTGCTCGTCGGCGTCACACTGGCGGAGATTCGAGAGGTTCCCGGGCTGATCGCTTCTACAATCGACTGCCTCCCGCCATCCTCAAAGAGTTCACTGCTTAGCTCTCGAAGGACAGATCGATCGCTGATGCGAAGGGCTGAGGCATGACCGAAGTGCCACGGCGGCACCGAAGCGACGAACCTGGTGCCCACGGGAACACTGATCGATGGGCAAGGTGCGATGTGACTCAGCGTGAGGGAAGGAGCCCCAGGCGTCGGCGTGATCAAGGCGTTCGGCCCGCAAGGTAGGGCGCCCAGGCGAGCTCACATGTCTTGCAATCGACCATTAGTTCAGTCTTCCACTCGAAGTTTCTGGCCTGAGGAAGGGTGACCCAGTTCGCCGGGAGGGTGGGACGGTTCGGCACGAGTGGGGCACCCTCGCCGGACCTTCTTCCGGCAGTACCGGGCGGACCACGAGGTGGCTGAAGGAAGGGTCCTTAGTCCCCCAGGTCTTCTCGCATCGTGACGGCTGGAAGTCACCGCCGAGAGCGTCCCATTTGTAGGATAAGTGGCTGATTGGTCTTTACATCAAAGTATCCGACGGCAGTACAAGTCGAGGGCGAAAGGCACGACACGCCTGTGAGGTAGTTCGTCTTCTTCATGTTGACATTGGGGCTCGGTGCCACTGACCACCTCGACCCGTTCCACTGCTCGATGAGGGTGAGGAATGAGGCTCCGGTGAAGTAGTGGCCGACCGCGGTACATGCCGTTGCGATAGGACACGAGACTGCGCTGAGGTAGTTGTCATCGTTAACACCGCCGTTTGGACTGTCGATAATCGACCACCTGGAGCCTCCCCCGTGCTCGATAAGGGTCCTCGTGGTTCTAGCGGTGGTCACGTCACCGACGGCCGTACAGTCCGAGACCGATGAACAAGAGACCCCGTCGAGTTCGCTGTTTGTTCCGGCACTCGCAGCGGGACTTCTGACAATCGACCATGCACTACCCTTGCGCACCTCAACAAGGGTCTGGAACACCGACCCCGTGAAGTAGCGCCCCACCGCAGTGCATGAGTTGGGCGAGATGCACGACACTCCGGTGAGATAACTATTCAGTGTCCTACTGGTGCTAGGAGCGGGTTCTATGGACCACGCGGTTCCGTTCCAGTGCTCGATCAACGGCTGGTTGGCCGTTGTGTCGTGCGCTGCTCCCACCGCGGTGCAGTCGACCGGGGAGTGGCACGAGACGGCACTGAGGAAGGCGCTGGACGCGCCCACTCCGGCGGCGCTCCGCACGATCGACCAGGTGACGCCGTTCCATCGCTCGACCAGCGGCTCTTGCGCGTGGCCGTCGTCGTGGTAGCCGACGGCCGTACAACTCCTGGGCGATACGCATGCGATCCCGCTCAGGTCATTGTCCAGACGCTCGTTCGTATTCGGACTCGGAGTGACTAACCATTTCGAACCGTTCCAACGTTCAATCAGCGTCTGGACGTTGCTCGCCCGGTAGTAGTAGCCCACAGCTGTGCAGTCCCGCACCGAGCTGCACGCGACGTCGGTGAGGAAGTCGTACCCGCCGACAGTTGATTTCGAGCCTGCGGCGATCGCCCACGGCGCCCGGCTTGTCGCCGCGGCTGGCGTCGGAGCGATCACGACGGCCATTTGAGCCAAAAAGAACACCAACGCCGCGAACGTGACGGCATGGCGATCAGGGAGTCCCATCGTCCCCCGGTCTTTCATGGACCGAAGGGTGGCCCGAACCGAGCCCCTGTGCGAGGCGAGATCCCAAACACGCCATTTGACCCGACGCCGCGAGAGGTGGGTACCGGGCGTGTCACTAAAGGCGAGCCACTCATGCTTAGCTCCCGCCCTCATCCCCTTCCTCGTTGAATCCACCGTGGCGAAGACTATTGCGGGTCGGACTCGCGGTCATTAGGCGACGGTCACCGTGCAGGGTGCCCGTCCGTACGCCGGGACGGTGGGGCAGTTCGGCACGGGATAGGGCCGAACGCCCGCCGGGTGTTCCGTACTACCCCCCGGTGCCGCTGGCGGCCCAGGTCTTCGGGTGAGACAGTGTGGGCATGCTGGCTGCGTTCTCCATCACTCCGATAGGCACCGGCGAGTCTCTCGGCGACCTGGTCGCCGAGACAGTCCGCATCGTACGCGCAAGTGGCCTTCCGAACGAGACGAACGCCATGTTCACCAACATCGAGGGCGAGTGGGACGAGATCATGGCCGTCATCAAGGCATGCGTGGACACAATGGCTCAAGCCGCGCCCCGCGTTTCGGTGGTGGTGAAGCTGGACCACCGCCCAGCCGAACCGAGCGACCGTATCCACCGAAAGGTGGAGTCGATCGAACAGAGGCTGCTGACCGAAGACTGAGTAAGTGCTCAGCGATGGCGCGTGACAATTCGCACCCTCCATCGCCTTGTCCAAGGAGACAGCACCACAGCGACATTCCACCCGGTTCGCAGAACCCTCAAAAGAAAACGCCCGTCCCTCAATAACAAGGGAATCGGGCGTTCTACTTCAATTGTGATTCCGGCGACACCTCAAAGGAGTGGACTTCAGCTGAGACATAAGGTCCCTTTGCCTTTGCAACACTTCTCAAACTCAGAAGTGGGTTACCTAAAACTTCCTGAGTCCGCCCGAAACTTCCGGGCAAATCCTCTTCAGTGCCTCCGAAACTGGAGGTCATCAAAAGGTTTCTCCATTCGCAAACCTCCTTCCTCGGATCACTTCCTGTGGTCCATCTTGTATAACCCCGAGACGGCCCTAAATGTTCCCTGGGGCTGCTGCCGGATTCCAGCAAGTCGGAAAGCGAGTGCCCCCTATCGCTGCCGGATAGGCGGGACGCCTCCTCATCCAGACCGGAATCCGGCAATATGCACTGGTGCCGGATGATGCCTTCACGGTGATTCGATCTGTCAGGGACATCCCACCCGGAACTTCTGTCGGGCGACGTGTCGTGGTCACTGGCATGGCCGGAGCTGGCAAGAGCACGTTCTCTCGAGCGCTGTCAGCCAAGACTGGACTTCCCCTCATCCATCTCGACGTTCACTTCTGGAAACCGGGCTGGATGGAGCCTTCTGCAGACGAGTGGCGTGAGAAGCAGCGTGACCTGATCACCAGCGACGAGTGGATTCTCGACGGCAACTACCACGCCACACTTGACCTTCGGCTCGATCGCGCAGACACGGCGGTGTTCCTCGATACGCGATGGTGGGTCTGTGCATGGCGAGCACTCGTCCGCGGGGTACGCAAGCGTCCGGTTGGCTTCCAGCTTCCCAACGGTTGCGATGAGTCGGCTTTGCGCCGGTTGCGGGAAGAATGGTCGCTGGTCTGGCGAATCTGGCGAGACCACCGATCTGAGCGCAAAGTAGAACTCGAAATCCTGTCGAGGCACGCGAACCACGTGGCGTTGTACGTTCTCTGCTCCAAGCGTGCGACCCGTGACTTCCTTAGTGCATAAGTGCCGTTATCGCGATCGATCACACGGGTGCCCCAGTTCGCCGACCAGGGGCCATGTCTTCCGGTGAAGCCTGCCCGCGCCTTCATCATCGAGCGGGGTGGTCCTAGGGTGTGCTCAGGCCCGAGATTAGGTTGCCCCTGCGAAGGTCATTTCGGTTACCCCTCGGCTGGGTGCTCGACGATGGCATCGGATCCTGGGAAGAAGAGCCCTTCGTGTCCGTCATCGCTCCACCGCACCCGGTAGGGAGGGGCTCCGTTCTCACCCTCGACAGCGAGGATGGCGGCCTCGCGGACGGGCTGTCCGGTGTGGTGGCCCCTGACGACGATCTTGTCTCCGACAGCAGCTTGCACGCGAACGCCTCCTTGCGACTCGGCTAACGGGGCGGCAGCCTGACTATTCGCCCTCACCTCAAGTCTGGTCACAAATCAGGCCAGGGCGGGAGGGCCGAAGGTCCTCTCGGGCGCCCGTGCCGGGAGCCAGGCGGCGCAAGACCGCTTGAAATATGCCCACCTGGGCGACGGGCAGCAAGGTGCCCCCCTACCGCCGGGATGATGGCACCCGGAACCCGCTAATGGGGCCGGAGGACAACCCCCGAAGTCTCCAGGGACATTCCGTCACCCTGGGAGTGGAGGCACTCCCCTGCCCTCGTACGAATCCACATCGGGGGCAGGGGTAACCAACGGCAGGCCCCGGGCAAGGCCATGCCCTGTGCTCCGCGCCTGGTGCCAGTCCGATGTGCTGGTCTTGGACTTCGTAGTCGACGTAGTAGGGCTCTTCAGCCTGCGACTGTAAGCAGAACCGTCGCCCACAGTTCACCGCGAGTTGGCTTGCGTGCGATCGACGGAACGTTCACAGTAGGCCTTGAGGGTCCACGATAGACACGGATCCCTACCCGGGGAGGAGACCCATGGCTGCCACCCGCCGCTTGCTCTTGACCGCCCTGCCTCTCACCGCCGCTTCGGCACTGGCCGTTGGCCTGCCGGCCGCAGCCAGTGCGACCCCGGTCCCACCACCGTTGCCCCAGTACGTCATCCAATTCAGCGCCATTGGCTCGCCGGCCACGCCGACCGGGCTGCAGTTCCACTCGACCAGTTGCGCCATCGGCCCCGCCACCAACCCGATCGTGGTCACCTGTCAGGAGACCGGCACGATCAAGTTCACGACCACGGGCAGATCGGGCACGGCGAGCGTATCGAGCGCACTCGCCGGGATCAACTGGACGTTCACCCTGACTCGTAGCAGCGCGGTCACCAATACCTACAAGATGGTCGGCTACGGGACGGAAAGCATGGGCGCCACCCCTGTCGTGCGTCCCGTGAAGGTGACCGGCACACTCACCGTCGAGCCCACGCCTGACCCGACCATCCGCGGGACCGAGGACGTTTACCTGAACCTCCCCCCGGCGGCCTGACCCGCTTCGCAGCACCACAACGCGTCGTCAGCCGGGCGGCCTCACGCTGCGCTTCGGCGTGCCGTTTGCCTTCCTGTCGGGGTAGCCCCGTTCGCTGCCGGGCTTGGGCGCACAAGAAGCGGGCATGGGTTCTAATGGCAGTTACGCAGTCGCTGCGTTCGAGGGAGCACGGAGTGCACCTTCTGAGATCCAGCGAGCTCTGAGATCCCTCATGACCAGCCCAAAATCGAGTGCACATGAACCTTTGGGGAACGCCGTTGGATCATCGAACACACTCGATCTCATGCCGTCGATCTTCACCGGTCGAGCCTCCCAGCTCTGGCTCTGCAGCCGAACTCCAGTGAGACAGTCAGACGATCCACTGGGCGAATAGCCCAGCGAGCCTCGGCGGAAGAACTCGATGGCCTGGCCAAGGGAACCGAACAGCTCCCCTTCGATCTCGGCGCTCTCATGTGCGCTCACCGAGAGATCGAGCGAGCCATCGTGACTCTGCACTCCTAAGTGAAGTTCCGATTCCCGTTCGTCGACCTCAAATCGTGCCAGTCGATGTGAACCGGGAAAGATGCGGCCCCCAGCCAGAGCTGTGACCCGAGAATTGGTATCCCGCCTCGGAATGAAGACGCCCACTTGGGTACCTGCGTCGTCATCCCATTCGACTGCGAAGCGGTGAGCGACATTCTCGGTCGTAATGCCGACTGCCGATGGGACATGGTTCGGCCGAAGTTCTCCCAGGCGGATGAAGCACACACCTCCGACTGCCCAACCTGAGACCAGCTGGGGTCGAAATGGCTCAGGGAGCTGTCGCACGACCAGTTCGGGGTCGATCCGGTAGTTCACGAGCAGGCGTCGCTCGATTGTGCAGGCAACAGCGTCGGTGAGCATCAGTCCCCCTTGGAGCTCGAAGTGGTTGCCGCCTTACGCTTCCGCCGTTGGCGTAAGACGATCTGTTCTGGACAGACCGTTGAGAGGAACTGGCCGACGCACACGGCAAGACGTTCCTCGACCAGGGAGTAGTAGATCCGATTGGCGTCTCGGCGTTCGAGAATCAAGCCGGCGTTCTTGAGCACGCCAAGATGTCGGGAGATCGACGGGGCACTGATCGTGAACCGAGATCCGATTTCACCAGCCGTGAGCTCGCCGCTCTGGAGATCCTGGAGGATCTGACGCCTGGTTGGGTCGCCGAGAGCTCGGAATACTCCGGCGTCGTCGTCCATGAATCGATATTAGCTACTTTGCTAATTTCGATCAACCCGACAGTCGAACAACGTTGGCTTCGGGTGTCCCGTAGCGCTGCCGGACGGTGGAACACTTCACACCATGGTGGCAAGGGCTCGGGGGCTAACTGGACTCGCTGACAACGCTCTTGGCTGGAACTGGGACGAACCCACCAATCCGACCGTCATTTAGTCGTTGGGCTGGGCGCCGGCCGCTGCCCGCTCCGAGGGCCACCGCTCGGACTTGTTTGGCGCGATTTTGGCGCGAGCGAATTGAAGTCAGTGGTTGTGGACGGTCACGAGCTGTCACTGACAACCATCTATTTCTTGCTTCTAACCAGCGCTTTCGGTCAAACCATGCGTCACACCGTGCTTTCAGAATTTGCCATGGACTCTGTTCGGGACGCAGGGGTCCCCGGTTCAAATCCGGCAGCCCGACTCGAAAGTCACTGTTCAACGTGTTGAGCCCCCGAGCCGTCCGAGCTCCCTGACAGTGCTTGGCGCGATTTTGCCTGATCGCGCTTGGGGATCCCTCCCCGCAGCACGTCGTCGACGCCGGAGAAGTCGTGGGCGCTGAGCCACAGGCGCAGCAAGTGACGGCGGCGGTCGGGCTCGGGTTCGTCCTCGTACGCCTCTCGGGAATGGAGGATCTTGGCGTTGGACAGGAACTGGATATCCCCCGGTTCGAAGGTCATCTCCAGGTACATCTCGGGATCGTTGGCGATGGTCTCGATGAGCTCCAGGGCTTCCACCTGGGCGTCGCTCAGTCGTGGCACCTGGGGGTGGCGCTGGGCGTCCCGGATGTACCACCCGATGTAGAAAACCCGGGGCGCGCCGGCAACATCGTTGAACACGGGGAGGCTGAAGAACGGAGCTTCCCCCTCGGACTGCTCGTTGTTGCGATCCCAGTGCATCGGCTCATAGAGGACCTCCAGCAGATCCGGGCGGCGGCGGAGGATCTCGTTGTGGACACCCAACGAACTGGCGATCCGGCTCTCACCTCCCGACCGCGCTCCTGTCAGGCAGAGGAGGCCGACGATGTCCGAACCGTCGGTGTGGAAGTCCTGTCGTTGCCTCGTCCGGTACAACCGGACGCTCGGATCGGTTCGGACAACCCCCTCGTCTCGCACGTGGCCGAGCAGGGCCGCGTCGGCGTCCTGCCCGACGGGACGACCGAGCTGGAGACCCAGCCCGACGTAGGCCAGCTCGGCCTCTTCGGCCGACAGCTGGTCGATCGGGAAGCCCCGGAGGAGCACGAACCCCCGTCCCTCTGCCAGGTGCGCCAGCCAGGCGTCCACCCCGAGCTGGAGTTCGGGGAGATCGAACTGGCCGCGCTCGAGGGTGGTCGTCGTCCCGCCGGCCGCCGTGGCCCGCCGTGTGGCAGCCACGATCGCCGCCCGCTCTGTTTCGGACAGCTGCCACGTCCATTGACTCGCGTCCGCCACGTCGCGTGCCCGCCAGACTGCGGGCGAGTCGACTGGTCGCCGCGTCGGGGAAACCACGGCTAAGACGCCGAAAGGAGTCCGCTGATGAGGATCTCGACTCTCAGCCTGATCTCATCGCGGATGGGTCGGATCTCGTCGACCGACTTGTCGCTTGGGTCTTCGAGTTCCCAATCCTCGTAGTGCTTTCCGTGCACCAGCGGACACGCGTCACCGCAGCCCATCGTCACAACCACATCGGCGGCGCCGAGGAACTCGTCGGTCCAAGGTTTGGGGAACTCCCGAGAGATGTCAATCCCGACCTCGGCCATGGCCGCGACCACGGCGTGATTGATCTCAGCACCGGGCTCCGAGCCTCCAGACCACGCGATTGCCCGACTTCCAGCGAGATGAGAGAACCAGCCCAGCGCCATTTGGGAGCGACCCGCGTTGTGGACGCATAGGAACAGCACCCCGGGGACCTTGGCGGAGCGGTCCTCTGCGTGGACGAGCGCCTTGAGCCTTTGCTCGGCGAATCGCTGGGCGCTGAGCACCAGCCATCGGGTCACCGATGCCGTCCTGGAGAGTTCGTCGAAACTGTCCAAGACCAGTGCCTCGATGGTCTCGACTCCGAACTTCCCCTCGTACTTATGGTGAAGGTCCCGAGCAACGCTGTGCAGCGCGCTCCTCTGGCCCGGTGTCATCACCGCTTGCTCATTCATGCACCTCCCCTTTCGCTGTCAACACCCACCCACCGGTCGCAGCGGCCTGCGCTCGAGCACTGCGGATCTCACGCCGGGGGCATCGGGAGCAGTTCGCCCAGGAGCGCATCGACCCGATCCCTGACCGCGTCCCGAATGGGGCGGATCTGATCGAGTGGCTTACCTGTCGGGTCTTCGAGCTCCCAGTCCTCGTACCGCTTCCCGGGAACCAGGGGACAGGCATCACCGCATCCCATCGTGACCACAACATCGGCCGCGCCCAGGAACTCGTCGGTCCAGGGCTTGGGGAACTCCCGGGAGATGTCGATCCCGACCTCGGCCATGGCCTTCACGACGTCCTCGTTCAGTTCGGATCCCGGCTCCGAACCACCCGACCATGCGATCGCACGCCCGGCAGCCAGATGTTTGAACCAGCCGAGGGCCATCTGGGAGCGGCCGGCATTGTGCACGCAGAGGAACAGCACGGCCGGAACACTCTGGAGCGTTTGGTCCCGAATGTGGGCCAGGGCCTCAAGACGTTGCAACGCGTACTTCTCGGCGGTGACAGTCAGCCACTTGGTGACGGTGGCTCTCTTCGCTATGTCGTCATAGCTTTCGAATACGAACGCCTCGATGGTCTCGAGGCCGAAGATACCGTGGAACTTGGAGTGCAGGTGCTTGGCAACGTGGTTGAGCTGCACCCTCTGCTGTGCGGTCATCGGCTCGTGGTCAACCATGTTCTCCCCTTTCGGCTAAATCACCCCACCCCGTTCTCATCGCGGCTGACCGTTCAAGGTCTCGCTCGTTCGCCCCTCGATACCTGCGCCCTGACCCAGGCCTGGGCCCCCATCTGCACCGCGTCCCACGGGCTCCCGAGCGGCGGGGTGTAGGAGAGGTCGAGGTCGCTCATGGCCTCCACGCTCATCTCGTTGAAGATGGCGGTGGCGGCGATGTCGATGCGCTTGGCCACCTCGGCGTGGCGATGGCCGAAGAGCTGGACGCCGAGGAGCCGGCCGGTCGTGCGGTCACCCGTGAAACGCATCCGGATGCGGTGGCTGCCCGGGTAGTAGGCCTTGTGGTCGTCGGCCTCGAACTCGACCGTCACCGGGTCGAAACCAGCTGCGACCGCTTCGTGATCGCGCAGCCCAGTACGGGACACCGCCATGTCGAAGACCTTGACGACCTGGGTGCCGAGGCTGCCCGCGAACTCCCTGCTCCCCCCGATGGCGTTCTCGCCTGCCACCCGGCCCTGCTTGTGCGCGGTGGTCCCGAGCGGCAGGTAGGTGAGGCCCAATAATCGATGGTGGGTCACCACGCAGTCGCCGGCGGCGAAGACCCGATCCAGGTCGGTCCGCATGCCCCGGTCCACGGCGATGGCGCCACCGGTGCCGAGCTGGGCACCCGCGGCCACGGCCAACTCAGTGTCGGGACGGACACCGACCACGACGAGCACCATGTCGGCGAAGACGGCGAGCTCGGTGCCAGAGGACTCGACCACATCGATCCGGAAGCGGCCGGCCGATCCCCTCGGTGCCCGGGCGATCCGCTTGACCGTCGTGTTGGTCCGCACGTCGACGCCGTGCGCGGTCAGTTCCGCTTTCACCAGCGCACCCAGGCTCGGGTCCACCGTCGGGAGCACCTCGGGCAGCTGCTCGAACTGGGTTACCGAGAGGCCACGGGCCAGGAGGCCCTCGGCCATCTCGAGCCCGATGTAGCCGGCGCCGACGATCGCCGCACTGGTCGGCTCGGACTCCTCGATCGTCCGCACCAGCTCGAAGGTGTCGCCCATGGAGTGCAGCAGGTGCACCCCGTCGGCAGGCCCGAGGGCCTCGGGGCCCGCCAGGCCCTCGATGGGCGGCCGAACCGAGACGGCCCCGGTCCCGACCACCAGCTGGTCGTAGGCGATCTGGTCCTCGACCCCTGACTCGTCGACCAGGTGGAGCCGGCGACCGGCGACGTCGATCTTGGTGGCGAGGGTGTTGAGGCACACCTGCATCCCCGTCGCCTTCAGGTCGTCGAGGGTGCGGTGCGCCAGGTTGCGCCAGTGGGTGACCTCCCCCGAGACGTAATAGGGGATCCCGCAGATGGAGAAGTTGGGGTAGGCGTCGCCCACGACGACGGTGACCTCGGTGGTCGGATCGAGCTCGCGTGCCCGCAGCGCCGCGCTGATGCCGGCGTCGCTGCCTCCGATCGCTACGAGGTGCATGGGACGTCCTTTCGTGGGTGGAAGCGGGTCAGCGGGTCTCGAGGTCGTTCTCGCCACGCAAGTGGGGCTCGATGACGTCGGCCGCCTCGGCCTTGGTGATGCCCGGGTACAGGCCCTTGATCAGCCCGAACGCAAGTGCACCGCCGACGATCTGGGCCGAGATGAAGCTCGGGACCGACGAGGGGGCGATGCCGGCGAAGGTGTTGGAGAACATGCGGCCGACGGTGATGGCCGGGTTGGCGAAGCTGGTCGAGCTGGTGAAGAAGTAGGCGGCGCCGATGTAGGCCCCGACCGCCGCTGGGGCGAGGTGGGACCGCCCGGAGCGGGCGAGAGCGAAGATCACGAGAATCAGCCCGACGGTGGCGACCACCTCGGAGAGCCAGTGGGGCCCCGAGGCCCGGTGCTTGGTCGAGATGGAGATGGCGGCCTCGGAGAACATCACATTGGCCAGGATGGCCCCGCAGATGCACCCGATGGTTTGGAAGGGCAGGTAGGCGGCGGCGTCCTTCCACTTGAGGCCCCCGAAACCGGCGTCGACGAACGAAACGACCGGATTGAAGTGCCCGCCCGAGATCGGACCGAACATCAAGATGATGGCGAACAGGCCCGTCCCCGTGGCTGCAGCGTTCTCGAAGAGCTGGAGCCCGACGTTCCCAGGGGACAGGTTCTGCGCCGCAATGCCTGAACCGATCACGATGGCGGCCAGGAAGGCGCTGCCCAAGAACTCGGCGAGCAGTCGCCGCCACAAGACGGTGTCCCTCACGGACCTGTCCCCCGATCCCTCGGCCTCTCAGCAGCAGGAGGGGGGCGATCCGGCCTGGGTCGCACCTATTGCCACCGGAGTGGTCCCGACGGCCTCGGGGACGCAGCAGGATCCGTCGCCAGCGATGCCTGACTCGGCCGGGGCGTCGGCGAGGACGGTGTAGACCTCCCAGGGCGCACCGTCGGGGTCGCTCACCCAGACCTTGTCCTGGATGGCGTAGCAACAGGTCGTCTGCGCTTCGACCTCGGTCTCGAGGCCTGTATCGCTCAGGCGTCCCGTCGCTGCGGTCACCTCGTCACTGGTCTCGACCTCGACGCCGAGGTGGTTGAGTGCGCCCACTGTTCCATGACCTCGTGCGGTGTGATCCTCCATCAACACGAGCTTGAGGGGCGGATCGGCGATGGCGAAGTTGGCGTAGCCCGGCTGGCGCTTGGCCGGCTCGGTCCCGAAGAGCTTGGAGTAGAACTCGACGGCCTCCTCGATGTCGCTGACGTTCAACGCGAGCTGGACCCTCGACATGGTGACCTCCTGTAAGATCGAGCTGAGTCGATGTATCGAGTATGGCTGATACATTGACAGCTGTCAATGGGAAGGGGTGACCCTGTGAGCAAGACGGCCGTCGCATCAAAGGTCCGCTCGACGGAGTGCTGTACGTCAGTGCTGGCTGCACCGCTCGACCCCGCCGACGCCAACGAGCTGGCCAGTGGGTTCAGCGCCCTTGCAGACCCGGTCCGGTTGCGGGTGCTCAGCATCCTCGCGGCCTCTCCCGTGGGTGAGGTCTGCGTCTGCGACTTCGTCGAGCCACTGGCCAAGAGCCAGCCCACTGTGTCCCACCACCTGAAGGTCCTGAGCGAGGCCGGCCTCGTCCGCGGCGACAGGCGGGGGAAGTGGGTCTGGTACTCGCTCAACCGTGACCGCCTCGCCGAACTCCGGGCGGCGATCGACAGCTGAGCACCGGTGACTGGGCGCGGGAAGTACTGACGATCGGCCCTACGCTGCTCGCGCTCCTGGTCCGAAGATGACCACGATGGCGACGGTCTTCGCGGTCACGGCTGCGACTCTGGTAACCCTCTGGGGCGTCGCCCACGTCATCCCGACTCGTCAGGTTCTCCGGGGCTTCGAACCGATCCCAATAGACAATCGACGCATCATCCTCCAGGAGTGGCTGGCTGAAGCCTTCACGATGTGGGGGATTGCGGCCCTGATCGTGAGTGTGACGGTGGCAGCCGGCGCTGGTTCGAGTGCCAGCCACTGGGTCTACCGAGCCTCTGCCGGACTCCTGCTGGCACTGGCAGCGCTCACCACTGTGACCGGCGCCCGAACTCCAGTCGTCTGGTTCAAGATCTGCCCGGTGCTCCTCACGGTTTCGGCGATCCTGTTGGTTTCGGCCAGCCTGTCGTAGATCGGGCCACGGGATGTTGGTGCGATTTTGGCGCGAACGAATCGCGGTGGGCGGCATTTGACGGTCGCCGACATCCAGAACGAACGAGTTGAATCACGATCCAGAACTGGATACTTAGGGAGCTCGGCGCAGTGAGCTGGCCCACCTAGCATTACCCTGGGTCCGGTTCGGGACGCAGAGGTCCCCGGTTCAAATCCGGGCAGCCCGATTCTGAAGGGCCGGTTCAGCGGTCATGCTCACGGAGCAATGTCTCGGGACGAAGGAAGGGAACGGGCATGAAGAAGAGCGGGTCCGGGGACGAAGAGTCCCCTTCCCGACTGATCGACGCGAGGATCAAGGAGCTGGGCGACTGGCGGGGAGCGATGCTCAGCCGACTGCGCACCCTGATCAAGGACGTCGATCCCGATGTCGTCGAGGAGTGGAAGTGGAGAGGCGTCCCCGTCTGGTACGACGACGGAATGCTCTGCACCGGTGAGACGTACAAGAGCGTCGTGAAGGTGACCTTCGCCAAGGGGGCAGCTCTGGCGGACCCCTCGGGCCTCTTCAACTCGAGCCTCGAGGGGAACACCCGGCGGGCCATCGACTTCCACGAGGGCGAGAAGGTCGACGAAAACGCGTTCAAGGCGCTGGTACGCGCCGCGGTGACCCTGAACAAGTCCAAAGCCAAGCGCTGATCGCGGAATCCAGGCATTCCGCGTGGTCAGCCCTACCCGCTGACGGCCCGGAAATGCCCTGATCAGACCGATCGGCTGTGCGTTCGACCCGCACCGATGGGTCATGTGACGACATTGCGGCCCTCCGACGTGCAAGCGTGGTGCGATCGCTGGCACGGGCCAGCCGGGTTGGGGGAGGAGAGGACGGACCATGGGTCACCCTTTGGGCAGGCATCTGGGCAGATTGGGCGTCGCCGCACTCGTGATCGCACCCGCGATCGGCATCAGCGTGGCCGCTGGGAGCGCCGGTGCGGGGACGTCGGGCTCACCCATCACCATAGCGATGATCACGTCGCTGACGGGGCCGGGGGCCTCTGAGTTCAGCGACGCGCCGGTCGGGTTCGATGCCCGCATCGCGATGCAGAACGCAGAGGGCGGTGTGGACGGGCACCAGATCAAGGGGATCGTCCTCGACGACCAGACCAGCCCGTCGGCTGTGACGACCGCGGTGCAGGACGCCCTCTCCAAGGGGGCCGTCGGGCTCGTGTCAACGAGCCCGCTGTTCTTCCTGGCGGCCAAGTACCCCAACCAGCAGGGCATTCCGGTAACCGGTGGGTTCTTCGACGGGCCCGAATGGGGCGAGCAGCCCTACACGAACATGTTCGCGGCCGACGTGGGGAGCCTGAACCCCACGTACCCGGTCAACACGTCGATCGGCACGTTCATGAAGAACCATGGCGGCACCGTCGTGTGCTCCTACGGGTACAGCATCTCGCCCTCGTCGGTGCGGTCCGCGGTCGGCACAGTGGATTCCTTCGAGCACGCCGGAGGCAAGGTGGGGGTCCTCGACACCTCGATCCCGTTCGGCGGCGTTGAGTTCACGACGCAGGCGCTCCAGGCGAAGCAGAAGGGCTGCAACGCCATTTACGCCGGACTGGACGACAACTCGAACGTCGCCCTCGACACCGCGCTCCGCGCGGCCGGTGTCAAGACCAAGGTGGTGGTCTTCCCCACGGGATACGAGTCGAGCATCATCGACTCTCCGGCCTGGAACTCGGTGCAGGGTGGTTACTTCGACACCACCTTCCGCCCGTTCCAAATTCCGAATGCGGGCACGCAGCAGATGAAGTCGGCCCTCATGAAGTACGCGCACTTCACGTCCTCGCAATTCCCCTCCTTCGCGCAGTACGAGTCCTGGCTGGGCGCGGACCTCATGATCAAGGGCCTGCAGCTGGCCGGCAGCAACCCGACCAGCGCCGGTGTGATCCACGCACTCCGCGACCTCAAGAGCTACAACGGCAACGGGCTTCTGCCCGAGACCATCAACTACTCGACCGACTTCGGGCACGATCTGTCGAAGTCGTGCGGGTGGTACATGATCGCCGAGAAGACCGGTTTCGTGCCCTCGTCCAACCAACCCTGGTGCGGCACGGACCTGCCGGGCACGACGACGGTTTCGGGGTCGTGAGCCGAGGAGGACGCCGCCGGACGCGCTGACGAGCCGGGGTTCAGCCGCCCCGGATCACCAGGTCACGGTCGCCGGGCGGTTGCGGAGGTCTGACCTGGTGCCGCCGGGACACCCGCTTGGCCTCGTACATCGCCTCGTCGGCTAGCTGCCTGGTCCGGTCGATGTCGCCGTTCTTCGCGCAACACGCGTACCCGATGCTGACGCTGGCGCGCACACCCCGGACGCTGACGCGCGAAACCGCGGCCTCGATCCGCTCGATGACGCGGCGTGCATCGCCGTCGGTCGCACCGGCCACCGCGGCCACGAACTCGTCGCCGCCCGTACGCGCCAGCAGGTCGCCACCGCGCAGGACGCCTGAGAGGGCGCGTGCGACCCCCACGAGGATCTTGTCGCCCACATCGTGTCCGTGCGCGTCGTTGATGTCCTTGAGGCCGTCGATGTCGATGACCAGGATGCCCATCGCTTCCATCCGCCTGTCGCCCTCGAGAAAGAGCGCCAGGCCCCTGCGATTCGCCGCACCGGTCAGCGGATCGGAGTTGGCCTGGATCTCTAGCTCGTGGTGGGCCAGGGCGTTGGCCAGCGCGAGCTCCACGACGTTGCCGAGGGCACGGCAACGGGAGACCACCTCCTCTGGGAAGGGTGATCCCAGGCTGTCGATGGCGATGATGCCGTGCAGCTGCCCGTTCGGCGCGATCGGAACCAACATGACGTGCGTGATGCCGACCTCGTCCACGATGGAACGGAGCGTCGGACCGATGGCGGCGGGGTCGAGCGTGGCCACCAAGGGCTGCTTCGTCTCGAGGACCTGGGTCACGTAGGGGTTGTCCTTCAGCAGGCAGGTGGATGGTGCGGATCCCCGATCGCCGGCAATCGCCTCCTGCACCAGGACGCCGTCTCGCACCCGCAGATAGGAGACGCGCTTGAACCCCGGGCCCGCCAACTCGGACATGACCTGTGTGCCTTCGGTGATGACCTCCTTGGGATCGCGCAGGGACGTGAGCGACTGCGTAGCCCCGTTCATGAGGCGACCGAGGCGCGCGAGCTCGGCCGTGTCCCGGACCTCGCCCTCGAGGCTGTCACGAAGGCGGTGGATGGTGACCGAGACGACGACCGACACGGCGGTCCACAGGATCAGGCGCCGGAGGTTGGTGGCCTCGCTGCTGTGCACGACTATGCCCGCCACGGTGAGGCTCACCACGGAGGCCGAGATGACGATCACGGCATACGAGCTCGGGTAGTAGAGGGAGACCGCGAGCACGGGCAGCAGGACCAGCACCGACAGGCCGCCGGCAGTGCTCTGCACACTGGGGTCCGTGCCCCCGGAGATCAGCAGCAGACAGACCGAGGCGAGGTAGAGCAGGTTCGGGACGAGGATGGCCCAGCGGGGAAACCACCGCCACGGCAACAGGAGGGACGCCGCGGCCACCACGAAGACCACCAGGCTGGCCCAGTAGAGGGCGAGGTTGTTGGGCCCCGGAGGCAGCGCGGCACTGGCCTGGGCGACCGCACCCAGCGCGACGAAGATGGAGGCGCGCACGAAGACCTGACGCCGGCGATGTGAGGCACGTGCCCCCCCATCGGCCTCTTTCGCCGGACCCCCGGGTTGCGCTCCGTCCCAGTACGTCACATCAGTACTTCGGCGATGCCCACCCCCTCTTTATAGAGCCGAACGAGCGAATTGTGGAAGCGGTGGTGCCGGACGATGGTGTGGTCGCGTCCGATACGAGGCTGACGCGGGCCGATGGTCTCCGGTGCGCGCTCAGGGAGCAGCCGGGCCGCGCTCGGCGGAGAGGGCCGCCAGCAGGCGGTCCAAGAAGGGAATCTGACCCTTGAGGAGCTTGGTCCTCGCGAGGTCGACACCCGCCCATTCGACCCGGTCGACCTCCGGGAACTCCCTCACCCTCCTGGACCCCCTGGGCCATTCGAGCTCGAAGGTGTTGCTGACGGCGTGCGTCACGTCGAGGTCACCCTCGAGCGCCCACACGGTCACCCGCTTGCCACCGGGTTGCCGGAGCTCGCCGAGGGCCAGGGGCTCGGCCCGGGGGGGATCGAGCCCCGTCTCCTCCCGGAACTCCCGGTACGCCGCGGCCAGGGGGTCGTCGCCGTCGCCGTACTCCCCCTTGGGTACCGACCATGCACCGTCGTCCTTCCGCGCCCAGAAGGGTCCGCCGGGATGGGCGATCAGGACCTCGAGACCACCGTCGGGAGCCCTCCGGTAGAGCAGCAGTCCCGCACTGTTCGCCCCCACGTTCGTGTCAGCCCTTCTTGCCCAATCCGAGCTCGATCGCCTTCACCAGCAGGAGGACAACGGCCACGACCAGGTAGCCACGCAGGGCCCACATGCCGAGGACGCGGCCCCGTGACCACTTGGGGCGGTTGAGCAGATTCAACGGCGGCATGCGCCAGTTGGCTCGTTGCTCCCGCGACATCACTGCCGTGGGCGGGCGGGCTCCCCGATGACGCAGCATCAGGACACCGGCGATCGCGTAGAAGACGAGGAGGATCCCGCCGAGCACAAGGGCGAGGTCGTTGACGTTGATCGTGGTGAAGAGCGTCGTGATCATGAGCACGAACGACATCGCCAGGAGGACGGAGACGATGATGCCGGACACTGCGTTGAGCCACGGCCGGTTGACCCAGGGGCCGAGCACGTCCTTGTCGTTGCACAGCAGAAGCAGGAAGACCGTGGCGCTCGGAAGGAGCACGCCGGCCAGGGCCTGGACGCCCGTCGTGATGACCCCCAGAGGCGCTCCGGGGATGATCACGATGCCCGCCGCGCAGACCACCATGGCGCTGAAGGCGCCGTAGAAGAACTTGGCCTCGCGCCACGATCGGTGCAGCGAGTGCCGTGCCCCGAAGACGTCGCCGAACGCGTAGGACGTGGAGAGGGTCACCGCCGCTGCTCCGATGATGGACGCGTTCAGGAGGATGATGGCGAAGATCGCCCCGGCGGCGCGCCCCACGTAGTGCTGCAAACCCTGGGCCACGCCTTCGGCATTGGTGAAGTGCCCCGCACTTGCGGTGCCCGAGAAGGCGGCCGCCACGATCGCCATGAGCAGGGCGGCGGCGAAAACCACGACCAGCGAGCCAACGAAGGTGTCGGCTCGCTCGTAGTTGATCCAACGTGGCGTGATCCTCTTGTCCACGATGTTGGACTGCTGAAAGAAGAGCTGCCAGGGCGCGACGGTCGTGCCCACGATGGCGATGATCAGGAGCACAGAGGTGGAATTGAAGCCACCCTGCACGCCCGGCGTCACGAAACCCTTGAAGAAGGGGGCGGCCGGCGGGTGGCTCATGAAGGCCAACGGGATCACCAGGAAGTTGACCACGATGAAGATGAACATGAAGCGCTCCCAGCGCCGGAAGCTCCCGGTTGCGGTCATGGCGATGAGGCTGACCGCCGCAATAGGCACCGAGAAGTACTCGCTCACGCCGAAGTAGCCGAGCGCCAGACTGATGCCGATGAACTCGGTGGCGATGGTGAGGAAGTTGAGGATGAAGAGGTCCCCGACGGAGAACATCCCCCAGAACTTGCCGAACCGCTCGTTGATGAGGCGGGCGTGGCCGACACCGGTGACGGCGCCGAGGCGCACGACCATCTCCTGGTTCACAATGAGCACCGGGATGAGGAGGGGGAGCGTCCAGAGGAGGGTGAGCCCGAAGTTCTGACCCGCCTGGGCATAGGTGGAGACACCGCCCGCGTCGTTGTCGCCGACCATCACGATCAGCCCCGGCCCCATGATGGCCAAGAGAGTCAGGAAGCGTCCACCCCATGAACGCCGCGCGGAGGTGTCGTGCTGGCGGATGGTGCCAAAGGCCCCTTGGATGTCCCCGGTGTGCGCACTGTCGAGGACGGCCGTAGGGCGGTCGGTCTCCCCTGTCTCTGACATGTCTCACCTCCTTCGCTGCTCGGGTCTCGGGTTCGGGGCCACAGCGGATGGACCGGAGCGGTCGGCGCGTGGTGGCGGGGCATGGCGCGTACGAGGGGACACCGCGTGTCCGCCCCTTTCGGCGGCGCGGGGCCGCGGGGTCGTGCCGGTCGGGTGCCGGAGCGGCGACCCGGAACGCTACCGACGCGCTGTGGGGGAGGGTCTTCGTCGGCGGACCACGGTCACTCCTCTGCCGCCGTCATGCCGTAGTCGCGGCGGAAGCCCGACGGGAGCAGCAGCTCGAGCACGTCGTCCACCGTGATGACACCGAGGATCGTCGCGTGCTCGGGATCGAGCACGGGTGCCACCGTCAGGTTGTAGTCGGACATCTTGCGCACGACCGCCCCGAGGTCCCAGTCGGGGTGGACGTGCCCGAACTCGCCGGAGGCCACGTCCGACAGGCGTGCGTCGCGGGGGCACTGGATGAGCCGGACCGCCGACACCGTGCCCACCACGCTCCCGGCGGGGTCCGAGACGAACACGACCGCCAGCGCCTCGGGCGGCACCGAGCTCACGCGGATGGCCGCCAGAGCTGCCTCGACGGTCGTCGTCCCCGAC
>Ga0181536_10000221_pt1 | contig 66377 bp, 33 predicted proteins | sample PEATcosm2014_Bin_41_FD_121105 | JGI IMG/M metagenome (GOLD analysis project Ga0181536, IMG submission 121105) | Peatland microbial communities from MTU Mesocosm Facility, Houghton, MI, USA - PEATcosm2014_Bin17_60_metaG | ecosystem: Environmental > Terrestrial > Soil > Wetlands > Peat | place...
CGGGATCACCACCCCGGTCACCCTCACGGCCGGCCAGAGCGCCGGTTTCACCGTCACTTTCACGCCGGCCTCTGCCGGAACCGCCACTGGCAATGTAACCGTCACCTCCAACGCCTCGAATCCAACCCTCACGATTCCCCTGTCGGGTACGGGAGTCGCGGTAGCTGGGCAGCTTACCGTTACTCCAACCACTCTGCCTCTTGGCAGCGTGGTCGTCGGGACCAGCGGAACGGCATCCGGAAGCCTGACCGCCAGCGGCACGAGCGTCACGGTCACGGCTGCGAATTCGAATAACTCCGTATTCAGCGTGGGCGGACTATCACTGCCGGTAACCATTCCCGTGGGCCAGAGCGCTACATTTACTGTGACCTTCAGCCCTCAGGTAACGGGAGCCGCGAGCGCGACGCTTACCTTCACCAGCAACGCGCAGCCTTCCACGACAACGGAAGCGCTGACCGGGACGGGCACGCCGGCGCCGACCCATACGGTCGATCTGTCGTGGACCGCGAGCACATCGCCGAACATATCCGGCTATAACATTTATCGCGCCGTGTATACCACGTCGTGCGGATCTTTCTCCAAGGTCAATTCTGGGCTGAATACGAGCACGCTGTACACAGATTCCGTGGTTGCAGACGGCACCTCCTACTGCTACGCCACGACGGCGGTGAATTCGAGTAGCGAGGAGAGCGGCTACTCCAACATCGTTTCCAACGTTCAGATTCCGCCTCCGTAGGTAACTACTGCGCGCGCAGAACATAGTGGCCGGGCTGCAACTGGATTTCTTTCCGTTTGCCTCCCTCCACCGCTTGTCCGTCGCGTGGCTGGTCGTTCACAAAAACCTGAGTGCTCCCGGTGGCCACCGGAAACAGCACTCGGGTCTCGGTGCCCTCGGGCAAATCGATCGTAGCGGTCATGCCTCCATTCGCCTTCTTCAGTTCCACGCGGATCGCTCCCTGAGGCGCCGGCACGGTTCCGTCGGCTGATTCCAGGTCGAACAGATCGGGGCGGAACAGGACCCGCCGAAAACCGGGCTCTTCGGGGGAAACTCCGAGCACGTTATCCATGAGCCAGGCGGCGGGGCCGCTCGACCAGCCATGAGAAAGACTGACGAAATAGCCCTGACTATCGTCCGCCTTGAGAGACCGGTGAAAATCCTCTTTCGGCCAGCGGGTATCGTAGCCTTCCCAAAAGCTGGTTGCTCCCTGCGCGATCATGCCTCCCCAGTATTTGCGGATCCAGGAGAGCGCAATTCCGCGGTCGCCCGTCTTGCTCATCGCGTACAAGAAGAAGTCGTAGTTGTAGGGCGTGATGTCGTAGTCGGGCAGCTTGCCGGCATCGAGTGGGGCGAAAACTGCCGTCCGGATCGCCTGCTGCTCCCGCGGCGAAGCAATGCCGGAGTATATGGCGAGGGCGTTGCTCTGCCAGCGCGGCCCGAACGTGTGCGTTTCCTTGTCGAGCAGGAAGTGTTCAGCCGCTTGCTGGAGTTGACGGGCACGTTCCGCGTAATGCTGGGCGCGCTCCGGCTCTCCCGCGGCTCGTAACAGGAAAGCTCCGTCCTGAAACGCTTTGTAATACTGGAAATGGGTAGCGCGCCGGGCCTCCGGCGTATCGCTCTCCATGCTTTGCGACCAGTCTACGAAAGGCCAGGATGCATATTTATTCACAAAGAGATTCTTTTCATCCAGATCGCCTTCCATGTAAGTGAGCAGGCCGAGGAGGTTGGGCAGAACCGACTTTAGAAACGTCACCGATCCAAACTGGCGGTAATAATCCGCCAGTCCGATCACCCAGGACGCCGAATATCCCGGGATGCCATTGACGTGACTCTTGACCGGCGCCGGGTTGAGCCGCAGCAACGTATCCTCCATCAGGAAGTGATCGGCAAAGACATGATTGATCACGTTGCCCATCACGTTCAGATCGCCCATCCAGCGGGCTCTGTCGCGTTTGGGCGCGTCCCAAATGTCGTCCTGCATGCACAGGTGAGAGGTGTACGCTCCGACCTCCCAGATCCGGTTCAGCAGCGGGTCGCTGGAGTGGAAAGCTCCCCGATATTCGGCAGGATAGTAAATACCATCTACACCCACCGAGCGCAGGTGCAGCGCGCCCGTTCCAAAGAATTGCAGCCGCGCGTAGCGAAAGGCGCTCTTGGGTCCAAAAACCTTGGCGCCGGCCGGCAGGGTGAGCGTGCGCCCGCCCAGGTAAGGTTTCTTCACTGCTTCTTCGAAAGATTCCCCCAGTTGAAAGGTAAGCTGCCATGGCTCGGAAGAATCTGAAACAATCTCGAGCCTGCCGTTGACCTCGCGACCGAAATCCAGAACGAAGGAAGGTGCGGAGTCAGAATCAGCCATGGGCGAGGACTGAACAACCGTGACCGGGCCTCGCTGGTTCGACACGAGTGCGTCCAAGCCCTCGAATCGTCCACTTCCGCCTTGAATTTCAAGGAGACTCATCGCTGACAGCGGAAGATGCACGAGGAAAGGCGAGATGCCGTCGTATCCGGGCCAGCGGTAGAGTCCCGAGTCAGAGTTACTCTGAAAGAAATCAATATCGCCTTCGATGCTGCCGAAGCTCTTGGCTGAGGACCACGCAGAGTCGTTGAACTCAGGCTTTTCCCAGCCCGAAGCTGCTTCGGTCGAGGCTTTCCAGCCGGCGTTCGTGATCAGCAACGCTGGCCGGTCGACTCCGGGCGGCGCCGGCACAATTTTGGCCGCAATCGCGCCCTTGATGTAAACAAACTCCGGCGTCCAGTCTGCGATCTTCTTGGACACGATCGCTCGCACCGCGACGCTGTTAGCTCCGGGCCTCAGAAAGCGGCCAACCTCCGTTTGAAACACAGGAGGAGGGTCCACCGGTTCCGACGGGTCGAAGGCAAAGTCCCCCACCCGCTCTCCGTTCACGAAGACTTGAGCTTCGCCCGGGCCGGCAAGGTACAGAGTGGCCTGCGACGAAGGGTTCGACAGTTGGAAGGTTGTTCTGAAGAACCGGGGAGTGTCAGGCTTGCCGCTGTCGGCACTCCAGATGTATTGCTCCGGCAGGGGCTTGTGCAGTTCCGACTGAAGGACTCCCCGCTGGCCGATCGTCGGGTCCACGGGGGATGGTTTCCAGTCTTGCGCAGCGGCGAGTACCGCAACGGTCACGACTCCAAGAACGAAAGTACAGCCAAGAATCCTGGTTGACATGATGCCTTTCCTTTGTTACCGACGTCCTTCCTAGGCCTCCGAGGCCGCGATTGCACGGCTCCAGGCCGCAACTGCGTTGGGTCGCACTCCCCATGCTGATTCGACACTGCCGTCCAGCACAGCCATCTGCACGGCGGCGTTGCCGATTGTGGAAGATTCGACCGGACCTCGGATCAGCTCGATTCCACAACGTTTTCGGATGAGGTCGTTCAAGTGTGCGTTCTTGCTTCCTCCTCCAACCATGAACAGTTTTCGCAATAGCTTCCCGCTCACCGCGGTTATCTGCTGCAGAATCTCGGCGTAGCGGTTCGCCAGACTGTGAAAGATGAGATTGGCAAATTGCGGAGCCATGCTGGGATGAGTTGAGATTTCCCTGTATCCGTGCTTGCGCAGTACGGAGTTGATGCGTTCCGGCATGTGATGGCTCAACAGCAACTCGGGATCATCGACGGCCAGCAGTTCGCGCGGGGGATCGAGAGTGCTGCATTCGGCAACCAGCGCGGCGATGTCCCACTCGGCCTGCTGCTCGCGCCAGGCACGCACACACTCCTCGATGAGCCACATGCCATTGACGTTCTTGAGAAAGCGGACCGTGCCGCCCAGTCCTCCCTCGTTGCTGAAATTGTTGCGATAGGCGGCGGCATCTGTGCAGGCTTTGCGCAACACCGTGCCCACCAAAGACCAGGTTCCGGAACTGATGAAGGCCCAGTCTTCGCCCTCCGCCGCGATTCCGGCAACAGCCGATCCGGTGTCGTGGCAGGCAGGCGCAATCAGTTTCGTCGCACGGAAAGCTGGCAACTCCGCCAAGCGTCCTTGGACAGTGCCCAGGACGGTTCCGGGCGGTACAATTGCTGGAGCCACCTGGACGTTCAGATGGGCTGCGGCCAGGATCTCCTTGCACCAGCTCATAGTGCCCGCTTCGACCATCTGCGTGTGCGTTGCGTTGGTGTATTCGGAAACAGCCCGCCCGCCCAGCCGGTGCAGTAAGTATTCGGGCAGGTTCAACCAATTCACGCCCGTGGGCAGGCCGTGAAGCCGATCAGCATAGAACTGGTAAAGCGTGTTGAAACGCAACATCTGGATGCCGGTCAGAGCGTAAATTCGCTCCGCAGGGATTCGTCTCCAGAGCTCGGTTTGAGACTGCTCCGTTCTAGGGTCGCGATAGCAGAAGGGAGCGCGCAGGGGAACCGACTGCGCGTCGAGCCAGACATAATCTACCGCCCACCCATCCACACCGATGGAATCGATAGACTCAGTTGTTTTCCGGGCGCAAAGGGTGAGGCCCTCGTCGACGCCGGCACAGATGCGTTCGAGATCCCAGTACAGATGCCCATCGCGATCCACCGGGCAGTTAGGAAAACGATGAACCGTTTCCAGTGCGGCTTGCCTGCCGTCCCACTGCAGCAAGGAAACTCGACAACTCTCCGCCCCCAGGTCAACCGCAACCACGCGCCGACTGGCGATTGTCTTCATGACTTAGAGAATGACTGAGTAAGTCCAGCTCATGCCCATCCCTCAGGCTCACCGGGTTAAGCGTACGATGCGACATCTTTCTTGCGGCTGCCGCGCTCGCGCGCGGCCCGCTCCGTGTATCCACTTTCCCGGAAAGCACGCAGAGGATCGGGCGGAAGTCCGCGGCTTTCGCGCCACTCGCGCAAAAGTGGACGCACATCGGTCTCAAAAGCGTCCTTCAGCGAGTTCTCCGCATCAATGAGGCGGTGCCCGTTGCGGGCGGCTTCCAGAGCTTCGTGATCGATCAGGACCGCCTTGGCATAGAGTTGTTGCGCGGTCATTACCGTCTGAATCATCGCCTCCACTTTGTTCTTCAGGTTATGGCTCTGATCCACCATGTAGGCGATGTCGGCGACCTGCCCGGATTCCCACTCGTAGTGCCGAATTTCTGCAAAGATGCGGAAGACCTGATAGGGATCAATCGAGCCCAGCGTCAAATCGTCGTCGGCATAACGCCGATCATTGAAATGAAAGCCGCCGAGCATGCCCTCGCTGAGCAGCCAGGCGACAATCTGTTCGATGTTCTGCGCCTGATAGTGATGGCCTGTATCCACCAGAACCCGCGCCTGGGGCCCGGCGGCTCGCGCCAGGAGCAACGCCATGCCCCAGTCGCCGACATCGGTGTGATAGAAGGCCGGTTCAAAGGGCTTGTATTCGATTAGAAGCCGCTGGTCTGGAGCGAGCGCCTGGTGCACGATGCGCAGGCCCTCCTCCAACCACTGCTTGCGACGGCGAATGTTGGCAGTGCCGGGATAGTTGGAGCCGTCGGCAAACCAGGGCGCCACATCGCGCGATCCGAGCTTCTTCGCCAGTTCCACCGAGTCCAGGATGTGTCGCAGCGCTTTCTGGCGGATCTCCGGCTGCTCGTTGGCCAGCGAACCGTGCTTGTAATCCTGATCCTGAAACACGTTGGGGTTGATGGAGCCGGGCCGCACGCCAAATTGATCACTCAGTTTCCGGACCTCCGTAAGATCAGTGCCTGCCGGCAGATCCCATAGAACGTGGAGGGCCACGGTCGGACACACTCCGGTGAGAGAGTGCACTTGTCCCGCGTCCGCGAACTTCTCGGCGAGCGTGCTGGCGGCGCTATTCTGGAGGAACTTGCCGAAACGAGTGCCTGTATCGGCGAACCCCCACGAGGGAAGTTCAATGCGAAATGCGTTCAAGGCGGAATACACTAATTCGGTCCGAGTCATGCGGGTCCTCCGCAATTCGGTTCTGATTGTATCTGGCCTCTGCAGGTCTTCCCCAACCGTTCGCTAATCGCAGCGCTAAAGCGGGGCGCCAGCCAAGATCGGATTTTTCCGCAGAGCCTGTCAGGGCTTCTTTTCGTCTTTAAGCCTTTCTCCCGTCTTGCTGTCGAAGACCGCGTTGCGCAGGAATTGTTCTGTTGTCCAGGGAGGTTCTCCGCCGCCCAGGTACTTATGAAACCATTCGAGGTGAGCCGTGTAGTACAGCGTCATTTCGTACCAACTCGGCCAGTGACCGGCGTTTGAATAAACGATCAATCGCGACGGCACTTCCATTCTCTGCAGGGCGCTATAGAACTGCAGCGACTGCGTGTAGGGACTGCGGTAATCGCGTTCGCCGGTAATTACCAAGGCCGGGGTCTTGAAATTCTTGACGTAATTCAGCGGCGAAAACTTCTCAAAATCGGCCGATGTCCAGGGCGTTCCCCGCAAGTCCCACTCGGGAAACCAGAGCTCCTCGGTTGCGCCCCAGAAAGAGCGCAGGTCGTAAATACCCATCATGCTGGCAATGGCCCTAAACCGGTCGGTATGGCCTTCAAACCAGCCCATCATGTAGCCGCCGTAGGACCAGCCCATGGCGCCCATCCGATTCTTGTCCACATACGGCAGCTTTTCCAGCGCGTCCGTAACTTTCATCAGGTCGTCGAAAACGGCTCCGCCGAAGTCACCCGAAATCTCGGCGGTAAAGGATTGCCCTGCTCCGGTCGAGCCGTGCGGATTGGCAAACGCCACCACATAGCCTGCCCCGGGATAGACCTGCCAGTCGCCGCGGAACGCGTCCGCCCATTGCGATTGCGGTCCGCCATGCACATTCAGGATCAAGGGATACTTCTTGCTGGCGTCGAAATCGTGCGGCTTGACGATGAAAACCTGGGTTTTCGCTCCCAGCGCGCCGTCTACCCACATCTCTTCCGCTAGCCGAATATCCACTTCTTTGACCACCTCGTCGTTGAGGTGGGTCAGCCGGACAGGAGCCGCAGCGGTGGCTCCGTTCAGTTGCGACGCATACAGCTCCGACGGCTCACCCACGGATCGTGCCGAGAATACGATGGTTTTGCCATCTTTGGCGATCTGGAAGTCGTCGATCGTCCTGGCATCCAGGACCTTGGTGATTTTGCCGTCCAGCGTGACCCGGAAGATTGGATTGATCCCCTTCACTGGGGCAGTAAAGTAAATTGACTGCGAGTCCGGCGCCCAATGGAAATCCGTGACCCAATTGTCAAAATCCTGGGTCAGGATGCGCGTCGTTCCAGCTTTCCGGTCATAGAGCGCGATCTGGAACAAATCTGATTCGTACGCCGGCTTTGACTGTCGAAGGTAGGCAATGAACCTGCCATCCGGAGAATACTGAGGATTGCCGTCATAAGCGTGGTTGGCGCCGGTGATATTTCGCGGAGCCTGCGAGCCGTCCAGCGGCACGAGCCAGAGATCGGCGTTGGTCGAAATGGCCTGGTCCCGGTCGTGATTGGAAGCAAAAAGCAATTCCTTGCCGTCCGGGGAAAAGTCATAGTCGGTCGAGCCGCCAAGCTGGAAGGGCGGACTATCGAAATCCCCGGGCGTAAGATCGTGAACTTTCCCGCCAGCGACATCCGCCAGGAAGATGTGTGTACGGGTGCCGTCCTTCCAACTCTTCCAATGGCGATAGAGGAGCGCGTCCGCCATGTGGGCCTTCAGCGGCCCTTCGGTCCAGCGGTCTGCGATCTTCTTGTTGCAGGCATCATCGGCGGCGCATTCGGGGTAAACATCGCTGGAAAACACAATGGAACGGCCGTCCGGCGAAGCAAGCGGATCGGAGACGCCAGTGCTCACATTGGTCAGCTTGCGCGCTTCTCCGCCGTCCATCGGCAGCAGGTAAAGATTGTCATCGCCGTCGCGGCTGCTCACAAAGGCCAGCCATTTGCCGTCCGGCGAAAACAGGGCTGAACCTTCGGACTTGTCGCTGTATGTGATTTGGCGCGCATTGGAGCCGTCAATGTTCATCTCCCAGAGGTGGGTATTCTGCTTGGCATGGGGCAGATCCGATTGCGTCACCGAGTACACGATGGTCTTGGCGTCGGGTGCGATGCGAAAGCTCGCGATGGATTTCAGGCGAGAAAGGTCCTCGATTCCGAAAGGCCGTTTGGCAGTCTGCGCTCGGGCCAGCAGCGCGCACAAAACCACTCCGAATAAAATGGCAAAGCGCTTCATAAGCATCCTCAGCGAGAATTTATTTGCGGGGCCATTGGAACACACCCGAAGCAAAGTTTCATCTCGAAAGCTCGTCGGCCACGCCCGGTCTCCCGCGTCAATCGCCGACCTCCACGCGGTACAGAGCCGAAGCGTGTGGCTGGAGTTTAACGGTGAGCGAGGCTGCCCGCGGGAGGTCCCGGCGCTCCCACAGATCGCGCACTTTGTAGCTGCGGCCTTCCAGTCCGAGATCTTTCCATTCGTAGTGAATGGCCTGCTCGCTTTCTCCAATATTGAAGAGGGCGATGTAATAGCCCTGGCCGTTTTCCGGCCGGGCTTTTTCCGACAGCGCTCTTTCGGGCCGCGCTACCCAGACCGCGCGGGTGTCGGTTGTAATCACAGCGCGATTCTCCCGCGACCACTGATCGACGGCGATGACCTCAGGATTGGTCAGCAACGACGTGGTCCAGGCATCGCTTGCGGGCAAGTCTCCGCCCATCATCAGCGGCGAGCGGAAGATCGCCCACAGAGTCATCATGGTCCGTTGCTCATCTTTCGTGAATCTGGTATCCCGCGGTTCGCCATCTCCGGGATGCGGCCCCAAGTGTCCCAACGGGAGCATGTCTGCATCGGGCCAACTGCCGAGCCCCACGTGCCCCGCCCATTTGGCCAGGGTTGCGAACTGCGCATACAGACCCTGCGAATACTCGTGCTTCTCCCACTTGCCCCAGTGGTCCCAGAAGTCGTCGCAAACGCGCCACATCTCCGCATACTTAGCCACTTCGCCGGCATGGTCGAGCGCTGTCGGCCCCGGCGACAGGCTCAGCACCATGGGCCGACCCGACTTCCTGATGGCTTTCGTGAGCATGCGAATCTCGGCCGGCTTATAAGGATGATCAGCGATGCAGTCGGCCTTCACGAAGTCCACACCCCATTCCGCATAGAGACGCAAGATCGAATCGTAGTAAGCCTGGCCCGCGTCTGAATCTCTTACGCCATAGTTGTAGGTGTTCCAGGGACAGGTATCGGAGGAATCGGCCGCGTCCGCCGCATGGTACGGCGATCCCGCGATGGGCAGGTTCCTGGCGACTGCCTCGCGGGGAATACCTCGGATGATGTGGACGCCAAACTTCAGGCCCAGCGAATGAACGTAGCCTGCCAGCGGCTTGAAGCCGGCTCCGCCCGCCGCCGAAGGAAACCGCGTCACCGTCGGGACAAAACGCCCATCGTCGGTGAGTTGGAGCTTGTAATGCTTGGGGTCGCTCCCCGGATTGGCCAGGTACCACCCCTCGTCGATGACCACATACTGCCAGCCAAACTGCTTCAGGTGCTTCGCCATCCAGTTGGCGTTGGCCCGAACCTGCGCCTCGGTGATGGCCTGGCCGTAGGCGTCCCAGCTGTTCCATCCCATCGGGGGAACGGGCGCCAGGGACGGATCTCCAGCACCTGCGGTGAGGGAGAAAAGCAGCGCAAGGCCAATACCTGCGGAGATGAAGCGGGCTACAACCTTCCATGTCATAAAGTCCCTTCGGCCAGGCTCCTCGGCGAGAACGGCACCTTAAAATCCTGGGCTGAAGCCTGAATCCTTTTTCTGGTCGGTGAAATCATATCCAAGAACACTGCCTTTGGGTGCCAATCCTTCTTTGGGTACTGATCCTTAGGCTGAACACCAAACAGCTGTTTCTGTAGGGACTTGGGGGAACGTATGGCTAGACGAATGATCCTGATGTTAGCGGTCATGGCCGCTCTTGTAGGGGGCCTTGGGTTCATAAAATTCCGGCAGGTCGAGGCCGCCATCGCCAACGGCGCCAGCTTCCAGATGCCGCCGACGGCAGTTACGACGGTGGTCGCCCAGCGGGAGACATGGCCGTCAACGTTGACGGTGATCGGTACGGCGGCCGCGATCCAGGGCGTTACGGTTAGCGCTGACCTGCCTGGGACCGTCGACAAGATTCATTTCGAATCCGGCCAGTGGGTACATGAGGGAGACATTCTGGTCGAACTCGATATCCGCCAGGAACGAGCACAACTGGCCAACATGGAGGCGCAACGCGATCTGGCCCGGATTAACTATGACCGTGCGACGCAGTTGGTTAAGGCAGGTGTCATCGCCCGCTCGGAGTACGACAATGCCAGCGCACAGCAGAAAGCGACCGAAGCACAGGTCGGCGACATCCGGGCTGCGATTGCCCGCAAGACGATCCACGCTCCGTTCTCCGGAGTATTAGGGATTCGTCAGGTCAGCCTGGGCCAATATCTGGCAGCCGGCCAGGCGATCGTTTCCCTGCAGTCGCTCAATCCTATTTATGTGAACTTCGGCGTGCCGCAGCAGGACACGCCCAAGGTGGCGCCCGGGCACGTGCTGCGCGTCACCAACAACGATTTGCCGGGCATGGCGTTCACTGGCCGAATTATGGCCCTCGATTCCGTCATCAACGAGCAGACTCGCAACATCCAGGTGCAGGCCATCCTTACCAATAAAGAGAACAAGCTGCGGCCCGGAATGTTTGTGCAGGTCGAACTCCCGATCGGCAATTCGCGCGAAGTGGTGCCGCTGCCGGCCTCTGCGATCAACTATGCCCCCTACGGCGACTCCGTGTTCGTAGTTACTGACATGAAGGACGCGAAGGGGAACGCATATCGCGGCGTACGCCAGCAGGTGGTCAGGATTGAGGGCTCTCGCGGCGATCAAGTCGCGGTCACTTCCGGGATCAACCCCGGCGACGAAGTGGTCAGTTCCGGAGTCTTCCGGCTTCGTAATGGCGCTCCCGTTCAGGTCAACAACACGGTGAAGCCCGAAAACAGTGCCAGTCCCAAGCCCGAGGATAGCTAACCTCAGCAGCAGCTAAGCTCGGCCCCTGTGAGGAGCGTGCATGAAGTTCACGGATCTTTTCGTCAAGCGTCCGGTCCTGGCGATCGTTGTTAACCTCGTCATCCTGATCGCCGGCCTGCAAGCCATCCGCTCGCTGAGCGTGCGCCAGTATCCGCGCAGCGACATCTCGGTGGTGCAGGTCACGACCGTATACGTGGGTGCCAATGCGGACCTGGTGCGCGGTTTCATCACCACTCCTCTGGAGCGGGTGATTGCCAGCGCCGATGGTATCGACTACATGGAGTCGTCGAGCGCACAGGGGCTAAGCACGATCACGGTTCACCTGAAGTTGAACTACGACACTAATGCGGCTCTCACCCAGATTCAGGCGAAGGTAGCGCAGGTCCGGAACGATCTTCCCCCCGAGTCACAGGCCCCGGTCATCGATCTGCAAACCGCCGACACGCAATTTGCCGCGATGTATCTCGGTTTCTCGTCCAAGGATCTCGATCAAAACCAGATCACGGACTACCTCACTCGTGTAGTGCAGCCCAAGCTGAGCGCCATCAGCGGCGTACAGCGCGCCGACATCCTCGGGAATCGCACGTTCGCCATGCGGATTTGGCTCAAGCCAGAGCAGATGGCTGCCCGGGGCGTTTCGCCTTCCGACATCCACGATGCTCTGGCCAAGAACAACTATCTCTCGGCGCTTGGAAGCACCAAGGGCTCCATGGTTTCCGTGAACCTGGTGGCGAACACCGACCTACGCACTGCAGAGGAATTTCGGCAGTTGGTTGTGAAGCAGGAGAATGGGGTGGTTGTGCGCCTGGGCGAGATTGCGGACGTGGTGCTCGGCGCTGAAAACTACGACCAGGATGTCCGCTTCAACGGCGAAGGCGCGATCTTCATGGGCGTCTGGGTTCTTCCTACTGCGAATTCTCTGGAAGTGATCCGCAATGTGCGCCAGGCTCTGCCCGCCATCGCGGAGCAGTTGCCCGCAGGCATGAAGTTGGGGATCCCCTACGACTCAACGGCATACATTCAAGACGCGATCAACGAAGTGCTGCACACGCTTACCGAAACGCTGCTGATCGTGGTCGTCGTCATCTTTCTGTTCCTGGGGTCGTTTCGCTCCGTCCTGATTCCGGTGGTCGCCATCCCGATTTCGCTGATCGGAGCTGTCTTCCTGATGCTGGTGGCTGGCTTCACCATCAATCTCCTGACCCTGCTGGCGATTGTGCTCTCGGTCGGCCTGGTTGTGGACGACGCCATCGTCATGGTGGAGAACGTGGAACGGCATCTGCACATGGGCAAGTCGCCGTTCCATGCCGCGCAGGATGCTGCGCGGGAGCTGGTTGGACCTATCATCGCCATGACCATCACGCTCGCGGCGGTGTACACCCCGATCGGGATTCAGGGTGGTTTGACGGGCGCACTGTTCCGCGAATTCGCCTTCACGCTGGCCGGGGCAGTTATCGTTTCCGGTGTCGTGGCGCTGACTTTGTCGCCCATGATGGGTTCGAAGTTGCTGCGTAGCGGCGCCTCAGAGCGCGGCTTCGCCGGGATGATCAACCGGCATTTCGAGCGGGTTCGCGCTCTGTATGTTCGCTTGCTCGCGGGAACGCTGCAGTATCGGCCCGTCGTGCTCACTCTGTGGGCGATCGTCGCCGTGCTGATGATCCCCTTCTACATGTTCTCGCAGCGGGAACTGGCTCCGGCAGAGGATCAGGGCGTCGTGTTCGGCGTCATTCAGTCTTCCGCCAACTCCACGCTCGACCAGACCAACCTGTTCGCGAAGCAGGTCTACGATGTTTATCACTCGTTCCCGGAGAGCGGGAGCATCTTCCAGATTACCAACCCCAGTGGCGGCTTCGGCGGCATGGTCACCAAGCCCTGGAGCCAGCGCAAGAAGACCGCGCAGCAACTGCTGGTGGAGTCAACCGGTCCGCTGTCGAAGATTGCGGGTGTCCGCGTGATTCCGCTGACACCGCCGCCGCTCCCCGGAGGCGGCAACTTCCCGGTGGACTTCGTGATTGCATCGGCGGCTGAGCCGGCGCAAGTCAGCCAACTCGCCGAGCAGATCGTGCAGAAGGCCATGGCGAGTGGAATGTTTATCTTCGCCGATACCGACATGAAGTTTGACCAGCCCCAGACCGAGGTCGTCTTCGATCGCGACAAACTCCGCTCTCAAGGAGTGGACCTCAGCCAGGCGGGCCAGGATCTGTCCACCATGCTGGGCGGGAACTACGTCAATCGCTTCAGCATCCAGGGACGCAGCTACAAGGTGATCCCGCAGGTGAAACGAGTCGAGCGCCTGACGCCCGATCAGCTCTCTCAGATTTATGTGAAGGGCTCAGCAGATAAGCTCGTGCCGCTCTCGACCTTCGCCAGTTTGAAGACCACGACCGAGCCGAGATCGCTGAACAAATTCCAGCAACTGAATGCGGTGCGCATTCAAGGCGTCATTCCGCCGCCGGTGCCACTCGACCAGGCGCTAACTTTCCTGGAGAACACCGCCAAGCAAGTCCTCCCGCAGGGATTTACCGTGGACTACGCGGGCGAATCCCGCCAGCTGCGGGTGGAGGGCAGCAAGTTCCTGGGCACGTTCCTGCTCTCGGCGATCCTGATCTACCTTGTTCTGGCCGCGCAATTTGAGAGCTTCCGCGATCCGTTCATCATTCTGGCCGGTTCGGTGCCGCTGGCCATCTCGGGCGCTCTTGTGTTCTCGTTCCTTGGTTTCACGACCCTGAACATCTACAGTCAGGTGGGCTTGATTACTCTCGTCGGCCTGATTTCGAAGAATGGAATTCTGATCGTAGAGTTCGGGAATCATTTGCAGGAGACCGGCCTGAGCAAGCTCGAGTCGATTATCGGGGCAGCCAGCACGCGACTCCGCCCCATTCTCATGACCACGGCCGCCACGGTGTTTGGCCACTTCCCTCTCGTTCTGGCCAAAGGTCCCGGCGCGGGAGCGCGAAACAGTATCGGCATCATGCTGGTCAGCGGCATGATTATCGGCACGGTATTTACGCTGTTTGTGGTGCCGTCCATTTACATGTTGGTTGCGAAGACCCACGCCCCGGTCCGGGATGAGGAGAAGGAAGAGGTGAGGTTCGAGCCGGCAGACGCGGTAGCCTAGACTCCAAGAAAAACCGGACTGGCTTGTTCGGCCTCAAGTCTAGGGAGAGGATTGGCCAAGGCCATGCGCGGTGGACGAGTCATGGTGGATGAAGCCCTTGATGGGCTCGTCCCCGTCTCTAAAGATCAGATATTCGTCGCCAGATAGATCCGTTTTTTGCGACTTTACCGTGCTGAGAGCGTCATTGCCCGCCACCACCAGGACCATGTGAGCAGCATCGAGCGGATTCTTTGCGGCAAGAATCAGCGCTTCCCGTTCCGAGGCGTGCACCTTGCCGTCGATCGTAAAGGCAGCCCCTTTGTAATTCAGTCCCAGTTTGTCGGCCCAGTGGGCCAACGTTACATTGGCCTCAGGGCGGCCCACGAAGACGACGTCGTGATTTCGAAGCAGTTCGTCCGTGACTTCGAAGTCTTTATAGATCGGGACCTGACTCTCGTAGTAATCCAGCCAGTGATTTTGCATCTGCTCCGCGGCGTAACGATTCGCACCTGCCTCGCGCATGGTTCCGTAAACGATTATCGAAGAGGCAAGTTTCCTCCAGATATCGCTGGTGAGATAGGCGGGTCCATCGGGTGGATCGCTGACGTCGATTTTGGCCCCTGTCAGATCAAGGAAGGATTGCGCGGTGACGGTCTTCGTAGTGTTCGCTGTGAAATATTCGCTCATCAACTTAAGAAATGCGGTGTCACCCATCTTGTGACGCAGAGAATCGAGAAAAAGTACGCCTTTGGTTCGCTCTCGTTGAAAGTGGTTTGCAGGACTTTCGGGAACGATTTCCAAACCGCGCCAGGTTGCGCGCTGGCTGTCCAAAGCCTGTTCCAGATTCGGGGATTCGAGCACCCGCTTGTAGGCTGCAGAGCCGGCAACGAACCAGGTGTCCGCGTCAGTGGCAGGCAGTAGCCAGCCTTTCCACAGACGGCCCTCAAAAGAGGGCGGATCTGCCGCTGCTGCCGGCGTGCTCACGGGTGCATCCACCAATGCCAGCCGGGTCTTCTCATTTTGCTGGATGGTCGCGTGGAGGGTCTCGGAAGGTTCCCCGTGGAACAGGTAGTAGCCCGAGGGATAGATTCCGTCGTCCTTCACAGAATCCCATTTCTGGGGAAGCCACTCGCGCTGGTTGGGTTTGCCGATGGCGGCCCATACCATAAGGTGGGACGCCATGCCGGCGGTCACAACCTTTGCGTCCATGGTGGAAGCGCTGACCAGGGGCGCGGTACGAAAGGCAAGAAACGCGAACTGCTCGTCGATCTGGCCGCGATATTTGCGATAGAGATCCTGCCAGGCAAGATCGCGGGCGTAGGGTACGTACGGGATGTAACCAGCGTCTCCTTGTGGATCGGGATAGTCTTCCAGGCGAACGCTCAGATCTTTGGCATTGTTGTCGCCCCAGTAGAAACCCGGGGTGTCTCCAAACCATTCGTTCTTCGAACTCCGCCACAGCCGGGTATGGTTGGTTCCCAGATCGTAGATAGCGATTTCATTCGTTTTTGCGTCGCCGATCAGCCACTCGTTGGTGTAGAGGCCATTGTTGCGGGCACCGAGGTGCTGGACAACCTCGTCAATGTTGCCGCCGTACTGGATCGCCGCGCGTGCCCGGAAGGCCACGGGGGTGCCCTGAATGTTAAAAGGCGTTTGCTCAATTGTGGTCTCGGTCAGAATCACTCCGGCGTCATTCTGGTACCAGTCTGTGCCACTCTCAATGCCGCCCGGATAGCTCTGCATGAGCACACGGTGTCCGGAGGCGGGCTTGATGTCGAGCATCACGTTGGTCTGCTCCGCGAGTGTCAGCGGCCACCAGGTCACATGTCCGATGACCATCTTGCCGTCGTGTGTGGCCGGCCCGGTGGCTGCAAACGCGCTGCAATGGTTCAGGACGGAATCACGCTTTTCATTCGCGTAAGGAGGCTTCTGCAGGCCCAAGCCCTCAAGTCCCGTGGGAGTGGTGGAGACCGCGCCGGCCAGTTCGCTCATTTCGACCGTCACATTGGCCACGACCACGTCGATAAGATCGATGCGCTGGTCCTGCCAGCGCGCGCCGGCGTCGGAGGCGCCATCCGCGATGCCGCGCATCTCCTCCAGAATCTCCTGGTCGAAACCACGGAGGAAGAGCGCGTTCGCCATGGTGCGATACTCCTTCCAGTGCTCCTTGGAGCCGAGCTCAGCGGCGCAGCGCTCGAGATACTCAGGAATTTCTCGCGCCATCAGATGGCCGTGCTGGTATCCGCGCTCGTAGGGTTTGCCTTCGATGTGCAGGTAGATCCATCCGGCGGCGGGGTACCGGTAGGCCGGACCGAAGGTTTGGACGGCCTCCCGAACCGGCCATTCATCATCGGAATCGACTTCTTCCAGGCGTATGCCTTCGAACCAGGCCCTACCGCTGAACGAGCCGCCGCTGCCGGCCGTGAGCAGTACCTGGTCCTGGGTACGGCTAGCGACGAAACGGAGCGTCACACGCGTCCAGGGCTGCGTGCCGCCCACCGCAGCCGAGTGAACATCGAACGGCATCGAGGCCATGGTGACCTCGGCGCCCGAGGCAATCGGGGAGCGATCAAGATCGCGCACCTGAAGGGCTTCAGTGCGGATCCAACCACTCAACTCATAGCGCTTGCCGAGGGTAAGCGTCACGGGCGCAAGGCGAACGCACGCATCCTGGGAGACAGCATCCCGTTCGACGCGAAGGGAAACGCCCTTGTCGTGCAAGACCGAAGTGTCCGGCGTCGCAGTGCCGCGAACCACAGTCCAGTCCCGGTTGGGCTTCTGGAACGACACCTGGAATAAGGGGGTGCTAGCCTGAGCCACCGACCCGAGGAGCAGACAGCAAATGAGACGAAACATAGGCCACCTACTAGGCATAGCCAAAACCAGCTTTGAGATGCTCGGCCCCTTAAGACGGGGGCTCCCACCGGTCCTGGCGGTGCGCTGGATTGTATCACCCAGAATTGCCCAGATCGAGGGAGTCTGACCGCAGCACGGCAGGGCCTAAGTCGGGAAGCAAAGAGCTAGAAGTTGGGGGCTAGCCGGGAAGGCTGCCGCGACCTGATTGGAGCGTCAGTCATCAGCCGTGACCTGCAGCGGCGACGGCTCTTTTTCGAAGTCACCCTCCCAGCGGGCAATCACCACCGTTGCCAGGCAGTTACCGAGCACGTTCACCGAGGTGCGGCCCATGTCCATGAGCTGATCGATCCCCAGAAGGATGAACACTGGCTCCGTTGGCAGTCCGAACGACCCCACGGTCCCGAGAAGAATCACCAGGGCAGCGCGCGAGACGCCCGCCACGCCTTTGCTGGTCAACATAAGCGTCACCACCAGCAGCAACTGATGGCCAAGACTGAGATGGATACCCGCGGCCTGCGCAACAAAAATGGAAGCCAGAGACAGATATAGAGTGCTTCCGTCTAGATTGAAGCTGTACCCGGTCGGCATGACGAAGGCCACGATCTGCCGCGGCACTCCGATGCGTTCCATAGCTTCCATGGCACGGGGCAGGGCGGCCTCGGAGCTGGCGGTCCCGAAGGCGATCGAGACCGGCTCAATCACGGCGGCAATGAACTTCCGCAAGGGGACTCGCGCCAGCAGTGCGACCGGCAAAAGCACAGCCAAAATAAAGACCAGCAGAGCGGCGTAGAGCGTAAGTAGCAGCTTTGCGAGATTCAGCAGGACGCCCACGCCGGTGCTCCCGACGGTGTATGCGATGGCCGCGCCCACGCCCAGCGGCGCAGAATACATCACGATGTTCGTGAACTTGAACATGGTTTCCGCGAGGCTTTCGGTCAGCTTGAGCAGCGGGCGGCGGCGTTCCTCGCGCACCAGGGCCAGGCCGATCCCAAACAGGATGCTGAACACCACCACTTGCAGTACCTGGCCTTCGGCGACGGACTTGGCAATGTTTTCCGGGAAAATGTGCAGGATTGTTTCCGTGAGGGTCAGCTTCTGCACCGGCAAGGTGTCGGCCGATGGATGCGGAATTGGGGCGCCAACGCCGGCCTTGCTGACATTGATGGCGGCGAGTCCGATGACGAGCGCCAACGTGGTGACGACCTCAAAGTAGACGATCGCCTTGACTCCCATGCGGCCGACTTTCTTCAGGTCGGAGTGGGCCGCGATGCCGCTGACGAGGGTAGCAAACAGCAGAGGAGCGATGATCGTCTTGATCAATCGCAAGAAGATCATGCTGATGACGCGCAGATTGACCGCAACACCCGGCCAGTCATGCCCGACGGCAGCACCGGCAACCATCGCTATCAGAATCCAGGTGGTAAGCGTTCTGCGGTAGAAGCCGTGAAAGACCAATGTTGCGATCGCGATCCAGCGCACGCTGAAGAGCAGCTTCGCCGGCAGCGGCGTTATTTCGTGATTGAAGATACTGAGGACCGCGGCGAAGGAAAGGAGAGCGACGGCGAGCAGCAGAGACTTAGATTTCATCAAAGTCCTTATTTAGGCGAACTCGTTATTTAGGCGGACCCGTGCGGTCCCACTTGCCTTTTGCGCGCAGAACCTCGATCTCCCTCTTAGCCGTCTCGAGCAAGCGAACATAGTCGGCTTTGGCGGCCCGGTTCAGAGGCATTTGTCCAGCCTCCAGTAGTACGTAATGCCTGGGGCGCATGTAGGAAGCAAGTGTGCGCGCATGCTTCTCCAGCATCGGAATCGAAAGCTCAGCCCCGGGCTTCTTCTCCACAAAGGCCACAATCGCCTCCGAGAGTACCGCATGCTCGACACCTACCACCGCACAGGAAGCAACTTTGTCGGAGAGCGCGCAGATATGAGCCTCTACATCGACGGGGAACACCTGGTATCCCGACGGCTTAATCACCCATTTCGCGCGCCCAGACATGTGGAGCCCATCCGCATCCTTGTACCCGAGGTCGCCGGTGTAAAGGAACCCGTCAGTGGAGATGGCCTTGGCCGTAGATGCGGGGTCGTTGAGATATCCCAGAAACGTCTGCGGGCCGCGGAAACAGATATGGCCGGTCTCCCCGCCGGGCAATTCCTCGCCCGCCAGGCCATCGCCGCGCATGTCCCGGCGGATCGAGACCGGATACACCGGCATATCCGGCCCCAAACTAACGGCGCATTGGCGCGCTGTTTCCCGAGGTTGTAACTGATAAGTGCAGAACCCGGCTGCCTCGGTCAATCCCAAGCCGGTGCCAACCGAAGGCGCCATGGCTGACATTCTCGCAACGAATGCCTCAGAAACCTGTTGACCCCCATAGGCCACGAACTTCAGGCTGGACAGGTCAAACTTCTCGTAGTCTTTGACCCGCCATTCGAATTCGAACATGGCAGGAATTTGCCCCACGATCTCGATCTTGTAGTCCTGAATCGCTTTCAGAGAGCGCGTCGGGTCAAAGCTCCCCAGAATCACGGCCGTGCCGCCGCCAAAAAAAGTACCCATCAGAAGCTCAGTCTGGCCGCCAACGTGGGACGGAGGCAGATTCACCAGCGTCTTCCTGCCTGAATCCCCGCCGAAGAACGCTTGGCTGATGCACATGTTCTGACAGGTAATATTGCGGTGCGACAGAAGCGCAGGTTTGGGCGATCCCGTGGAACCTGTCGTGAAAATGATCAGCGCAGCATCGTTCTCACTCACCTCCCCGAACACATGTTCTTTAGGTCTAGTCATCCGCTGCGAGGCTCGTTCAAACAAGTCTGCAGCCGCAGTGACTCCGGGAATGGTCTCTTCCCGGGGAGAAAACTGGATTCTGTGACCCACGAACGGACATTCGTTCCCGATGGCTCTGCCCACTTCACGAAAATCTCCGAGGGGAGTGACTCCCGGGAAGGCAAATCCCCGGGGCTGAACTTGCCGGATGCTGCGAATCATTTCCGGCAAAGACAACCTGAGGTCCAGGGGTGCGAAGATCACGCCGATCCGGAAACAGGCGTACTCCAGAATGATGTGTTGAGTAGACAGCGGCAGGGCGGTGACCAGGAAATCGCCCTTCCTATACCCAAGCTCAAGCAGGTGAGCAGCCAAGCCAAGCGTGGCGGCTTCCAGTTCGGCCCAGGTCGTGCCCTGCCCAGTATCTGCACTGATGATTGCGATGCTGTCAGGTTTCTCCTGTGCCCATTTCGATACCACCTTATGAATAAGGTGGCGCTCGCAGAACTTCTGTTCGAAGTCGTGTTTTGAAAGCTGCGGCAGGGCTCGAAAGTGGTTCATATCACACCGCCAGTCTGACTGCCGGCCGAAACTGCTTCCACCCATTGCGCTGAGGCGCTGACGTTTGATCGCATGGCATTAAGTAAGCACGATTCTTTCGCCACAACAAGCCTGGCGTCAGAAACTCTGCCTGCATGGTCACTACTCCTCGGAGCTCAATCAGAAGAAAAGTCCTTTTGCTCTCCCGTTCGGGAGTATAGTTCAGTCAGAGGCCAACCTCGTTTGTCGCGTGTCTGCTAGCTCGCCGCACACGACAGTCCCCTTCCTAAATCTTCTAGTGCGAAAGCCACTATGTCCTGCGTAGGCGTCAATATCGGCGCACTGACGGTGAAGGTGGCCCAAGCCGACGCCAGAAATTCCAAAGTGCTAGCTCATCAGGGACGCCCCCTGGAAGTTGTTGAGGAGTTGCTTGCGGCGCCGGAGTTCGCGGACGCTGAATATTTCGGCGTGTCCGGTCATCTGGGCGAGATCTCTGAGTTCGCTGCTATCCAACGTGCGCTGGCGGAGATGGGAGGTCACTTCGACGCTGTGGTTTCTTTGGGCGGCGAATCTTTTCTGGTGTACATGCTCGTGGACGGAAGAATCACAAATGTTTTGTCGCACAACAAATGTGCGGCGGGCAGCGGCGAGTTCCTCGTGCAACTCATCGGCAGAATGGGACTCGACATGGCCGAGGCGGTTCGGCTCTCGCTCGCCGGCAAGGTCGTGCCGCTGGCTTCGCGCTGCTCTGTGCACTGCAAGTCTGACGTTACGCATAAGCTCAACCGCCACGAGGCCACTCCTGCGGACATCCTGCACACGCTTCACGACAGCATGGCAAATAAAGTCGTCGCGCTCCTGGAGAAAGGACAACTCGCGCTGCGGCGCGTGTTGCTGATCGGAGGCGTGACCCGAAATGCCGCGCTGCTGGAGGCGCTGCGCGTGAAGCTTGCCGGCACCGAGTTGGTCGTGCTGCCGCAGAGTCCCTGGTTCGAAGCGTGGGGCACTGCCTTGCTCACCCGCGACAGGCCGCTGCACAGATCCCCGAAGATTTCACATCCGCCAGCCTTCGAGAAACTCCCGCCGCTTTGTCGTTACAAGGACCGGGTGCAGATCATTGCCGCACCGCCGCGGCAGGCGGTGCCTGACGGTCCGCTCGTCTTAGGAGTGGATGCGGGATCGACGACGACAAAGACGGTCCTGCTCGATCCCGCAACACACTGTATTGTGGCCTCGCATTACGCACGAACTCGCGGCGATCCTGTAGCGGCGGTTCGCGAGTGCCTGAGCGCCCTCATCCGCCAGGTTGGCAATCGCCCCGTGGGCCTCGTGGGCACAACGGGATCGGCCCGAGAACTGGCCGGAGCTTGTCTGGGCACCGAGCACGTTTACAACGAGATTTCGGCTCATGCCGCTGGAGCGACGCATTTCGCGTCAGACGTAGACACGATTTTCGAGTTGGGCGGCCAGGACGCCAAGTACATCTACCTGCGGAATGGCGTGCCAATCGACTACGCGATGAATAATGCGTGTTCGGCGGGGACCGGTTCTTTTCTCGAGGAGAGTGCCCAGGGTGATCTCGCGATCGGCGTGTCGGAGATTGCAGACGTGGCATTGGCTGCCCCGTCGCCAGTTAAGTTCAAGACAACTTGCACGGCGTTCATCAATTCCGACATCCGCATCGCTCAACAGCAGGGTCAAACCCGCGACGATATTCTCGCCGGCCTTGTGTATGCAATCGCTGAAAACTATCTCACGAAAGTCAAAGGGCAACGCCCAGTCGGCAAGAAAGTGCTCCTGCAAGGAGGAGTGGCTCTAAACCGGGCGGTAGGATACGCATTCGCCCATAGCGTCGGCTGCCCGGTGGTGATCCCACCCAACCCCGAGTTACTTGGAGCGCTTGGAGTAGGATTGCTCGCTCTCGAACGGTCGGAAAACCAACTCAATACGGCCACCGATTTGCAGGCTCTCGCGGCAGCCGAGATGGAACTCGTAGGTCGCTTCACGTGCCGGGCGTGCAAATTGTACTGCGCCATTGAGCGCTTCGAGGTAGATGGCCGGCGGTTCCCGTTCGGCGGGCGCTGCAGTCTGTTCGAAAACGTGTGGAAGAGAAAAGCCCGTATCGCGGCAGCAGCCGACCTGGTCGAACAACGAGCCGCGATACTTTATGGCGTGACCAAGCATGTCTATCCGAATCCGATGTATGAGCCGGGGGAACTCTCCGATTGGAGCGTCGGATCGGCGTACGAAGCTGCGAAATCTTTCTTGGGGGAGTCATTTGGCTACCCCTCTGCAAAGGCGCCGGTCCGCGAGACCCGCATCGGCATTCCTCGGGCGTTGACCACGCACTCGCTGTTCCCGCTCTATTCGACTTTCTTCTCGGCTCTGGGCATGGAGGTCGTGTTGTCCGCCGTGGACCCAGGCGGCGATCTGAGAGCGCACTCTGGTTTTTGTCTGCCGGCACAGATCGCACACGGGGCGGTATTGGACCTGGCGCAGCGTGGCGTGCGGCTGGTTTTCTTGCCGAACGTGGTGCGCATGCCTCAGCACAACTCCTGCAAAGATTCCTACCTCTGCCCAATCACCCAAGCCGGACCTTATTTTGTGGCCAAGGCATTTCCTGATGCTCATTTTCTTCCCCCAGTGCTGGATTTCACCGACGGATATGGCGCCAGTACCACCATGACGGACTTGGCAGTGACCGAGTTGGGATTTCCCCGTGAGTTGGCCGGCGAGGCGTGGGCGGCGGCAGTGCATGATCAGACGGAAGCCGAGTCTGCCCTGATGGAACTGGGCCGGAAGGCTCTCGCTCAAGCGCTGGCAACAGGCGAACCGGCGATCTTATTAGCGGGTCACAGCTACAACGCCTACGCTCCCGAGGCTTCGCAATCGGTGGGCAAGAAACTCTCCAGCATGGGAGTGCCGGTGATTCCCGCAGATTGCCTGGTGCCGGTCGGAGCGGGACCGACCGTTTGGCACTTTGCAAATCAGATATTGAACGCGGTATCCCTCGCCAAGCAGAACTCCAACCTTTTTCTTCTCAGCGTGAGCAACTTCAGCTGTACGATCGATGCATTCACCCATTCCATCCTCGCGTCCGAGCTCGGATCCAAACCCTATCTCATCCTCGAAATTGACGCCCACACCGCCGACGCTGGCGTGCAAACGCGCCTCGAAGCTTTTCTCGATATCGTCGAAAACTACCACGCCTCGCAGACTAGCCTCACCGAGTCCTTCGCTCCTTGCCGGTTGGCCAAGGGTGGTAACGTTGTCTGTTCCAATGGCGAGCAAGTGCCGCTTACCGACCCGCGGGTGAAACTCTATTTTCTCAACTTCTCCCAGTATCATGCGCAGTCGATGGCCATGGCCGCTGGCTGGCTGGGCTTGCACGCCGGCCCGGTCGTCACCATGGACCGGAGTCAACTCGACCTGGGTCTGCAGTCCACGTCGGGCCGCGAGTGTCTCCCACTGCCCCTCTGCGTCGGTCAGTTGCTGAAGATCCATCAAAATCGGCAGCCCGGCGAGATCGTAGGGTTCTATATGGTCCGCGGTGGCGCTCCGTGCGTGAGCGAATCCTACATGGGTTATTTCGAACGTTTCATCGTGGAGCATCAGTTGAGCGATGTGTTCATGCTCAGTCCCGAACAGGAAAACGACTATTTGGGATTCGACCCTGCGGTTCTGGTCAAGAACTTGTCGCCGGCAATTCTGATCGCGGACACCCTGGTCGAGATCGACTATGTTCTCCGCGCAGTTGGAGCGCCGGGCAGCATCGAGAAGCTCCAACAGGAGTGGCAGCGATTCACGGCCGGAGCCAAGACAATCGACGAGTTCAACTCCGAGCTGCCCGCGCTCGTAGAACGCCTGGCGGTGTTGCCGCGAACGCAAAATCCGATGACCTGCCCGCGGGTCGTTGTAACCGGTGACTTTTTCACCCGCTTCAGCCCGTTCTTCATGGACGGCGTACGGGACCTGTACGCGGCACGGGGAATCATTCTCAAACCCGTCGATTTGACAGACCTCTTCCTCTATGTCGCCTATGACGGCATGAGACAAACGGCCAACGACTGGGGCCTGAAGCCGGGAGGCCTAGCCTTAGCCAAGGCTTGCACCAGAGTGTTCGATCCCGACGGGCAACAGTATTTGCAGCAATGGTGGACTTATCAGTCAGGACGAAAGACCGAGGAATACTATCGGGGGCTGTTCGCCGAGACTGGTCTGCTCGTCTCCAGACCAAACGATCTGGCTGCCATGTTCGAGAAGAGCTCGGAACACATTTCCCCGAAGATCTTTGGCGAAGTCACTCCCACGGTGGGCAAGGGCCTGGATGCAGAACACGAGGGCTACGACGGCATCATCCTGATTGGGCCGTTCAACTGCCTTCCCTTTCGGATCTCAGAGGCGATCCTCAAGCCCCTCAGCCTTCAACGAAACATGCCCCTGCTCACTTATGAAACCGATGGTTGCGCCGTAGCGCCTGCCGTGCTCAGACAAGTGGACGTGCATATTCAGCAGGTTCTGGAGCACTTCGCCAGAACCCGCGAGTCATCATCGGACCTGACTGGAAGGGCTCGGGATCTGTTCCAGTCAGCACTCAACAGATTCCATTAAACGCTTGTTCATGCCGGCAAAGTGGCGCCTCACGCATCGTCCCCGTGCGCAGAGTACTCGCTGAACACAAACAACTTCTTTGGTTCGTTCGGTAATTTAGCCCAGCCACTTGCCGCACCGAGGCTCTCCGCTATGTTTCAATTACTTACCGTGTCGAGATGAGGGGCTGCGGACGCCTGCGCCTCGCGGAAACCTGCCATGAGCAACGTATGTGTACGTACGGCGGTCCCTGGAATTAAAAGAGCTCGACGAGTGCCGTATGGCCCGAAGCAGAAGCGAGTCGAGCATCCCTTGTAACTAACGCGGCTCCGAGTTTCTCGGCAAGCACGATGTAGGCAGCATCATAGGCAGAAAAATTGTGACGGAGTTGCCAAATACGGGGCAGAAGCACGAGATGAGGATACCGAGTAATACGGAGATCGAGCAGATCACGGACCGCCTCGTCCGCGCGACGTACAGAGACCACTCCCTGCAGTGCCAGACGCCTCAGTACCTGCATGGCCTCAAGATCTAGAAGGTGAGGCGCGTGCAAAGTTTCGTAGCGCGAATAAATTCGCTTGTCGATGTTCTGTCCCGCAGATGTCTGAAGAAGCCAGTCCACTGCGGCAGACGCATCCAGGACGATCATCGCGCCTCGCGCTCTTCTCGCACCAGGTGAGCGGTATCGATCTGCGCCGAAACCGGCTTACGCCTGTGCAACCGCTCCCGCAATTCTGCGAGCGTTGGCCTCTCCGCGATTTCCTTGATCTCAGCTAACAGATAGTCCGAAAGCGACATGCCGGCCATGGCAGCGCGAGCTTTCAGGCCGCGGTGCAGGGCATCGGGTACATTACGAAGTTGAATCATCTTGGACATGCTATAAGCATACTTTCATGTTATCCACATGTCAACCAGATTACTTTCCCAAGATCCGGAACCAGCGTGACTCTGCCACTTCACCAGTAAAGTCGCGATTCAGGGTCTCAAACCATTCGGGTGAGCGAATCATACGGTGCCACTGCCGTCGGTCGTGATATTGCCGTTGTAAATGTTCATCATGACGGGCGATTCGACGAAGGAGTGATAGAGATATTTGTTCGCGGGATCAAGCGGGTGATCGATCTTGAACGATCCGGCAGCTTTGGAGAGGTTGCCGTCGACGTCCACGTCACCGTAGAAAAATCCGGCTCAGCCCGTGCTGCTGTAACCGTAAATGCCGTTGCCGCCACTGTCGGCAAAGCCAGCACACCCGATCCTGAATCCAAGAACGCCACGCCATCGACTCCATCGGGTCCGCAACACGCAGCATGCACCTCGCCGTTTTCGCCGAGCACGCCCGGAGTGGTCTCGACCCCGCTCATCCATAACCGCACTGCAAATATTTTCTAATCAAAGCTGATCGTCTTTTTCCTTTTCCTTCCGTTTTCGATATCCCCAGTAGAGCTCACTCGCAGCTGGAGGTGGAACGTGGCAATCTCGAATCCGCTTTGCGATACGCTGATCTCGCCGATCTGAGGCCACTGCGGCGAAGGCGTAGCGGCCGGGCGAAGGTCCTTGCGAAGCCTGGGCTCTACCTCCGAAAACGCGGCCGCCCGCGTGGGATCATGCTGTTCGTCGTAGATCCTCGCGCGTTCGTGCGGCGATTGATTGACGACAATCCTTCAGACGTTCCGCCCCACCAAGGCAACCTCATTGAGCCTGTCGTCCGGACGGGTTTCAGTTTTTCTTCCGCCAGGCCGCCTCCGGAATTGTGCCTGTAGTTTGTCGAGGTACACGTAGTAGACGGGAGTGATGTAGAGCGTTACGATCTGCGAGAAGAGCAGGCCGCCCACTACCGCCAGGCCCAACCCTCGCCGCGAGTCTGCGCCCGCACCAAAGCCAATCGCGATGGGCAGGGTTCCCATCAGGGCCGCCATGGTTGTCATCATGATCGGGCGGAACCGCACGAGCGCACCCTCATGGATGGATTCTTCCGGGCTCTTTCCTTCGGTCCGCTCCGCTTCCAGGGCGAAGTCAATCATCATGATGGCGTTCTTCTTGACGATGCCGATCAGCATGATGATCCCTACGAACGAGTAAAGATTCAGTTCCTGGTGGAACAGGTTGAGGGTCAGAAGGGCACCGACGCCGGCTGATGGTAAGCCGGAGAGAATTGTCAGGGGATGGATGAAGCTCTCATACAGAATTCCGAGAATGATATAGATCACCAGAACCGCCCCCAAAAGCAACAGACCCATGCCGGTGAATGAGTTCTGGAAAGCTTGAGCAGTTCCCTGGAACGTGCCTTGGATATCTGCGGGAAGCACTCGAATGGCTTCGCGCTCGACCAGCTTTGTCGCGTCGCCGAGCGCCGTTCCCGGCTTAAGGTTGAAGCTGATGGTCGCCGCCGGCAACTGGCCAAGGTGATTCACCATCAGAGGGCCCAATGAAGGCACCAGCTTCGCGACAGTGTCGAGTGGGACCAGTTTGCCCGCGTTGGAACGGACGTATAGAAGGGACAGCTTGTCAGGATTGTCCTGGAATTCCGGCAACAATTCCACGATGACGTAGTACTCGTTGTTGGGCGAGTATATTGTGCTGATCTGGCGGGTTCCGTACGCGGAATAGAGAGCATCGGAAACCTGAGCCGGTGTCAACCCCAGTGCGTAAGCCTTGTCGTGGTCGACTTCCACAGTGAGCTGCGGGTTCATCACCTGCAAGTCACTGGTAACGTCCTGCAATTGCGGAAGGACGCGCAGGGCACTTTCCAGCTTGGGCGCATCCTGGTAAAGCTGTGTGGTATCGGGCGATTGCAACGTGTACTGGTATTGTGACTTGGTCAGCGATCCCCCGATGCGGATGGTCGGCGGAATCTGCATGAACACATTCAGACCTGGAATCTGCGACACCTTCGGACGCAGTTCCTGAATGACCTCCGTTGCGCTCATGTGGTTGACACGATCTTTCTTGTCCTTGAGGCGAAAGAACATACGACCCTGATTGATAGGGTTTCCGATCGACGACATGAGGTTCATGACGCTGGGGTCGGCCTGCACAACCTCGGCCACTTTTTGCTGCAGCTGCATCATGTCCTGAAACGCAATTCCTTGCTGCGCTTCGGTGAACGCGAAGACCAGCCCTTGATCTTCATCGGGAATGAATCCGGTCTTCGAAATCGTGTAAAGATAAAACGTTAGTCCGATCAAAACGAAAGACACGATCAGGGTTGCGAACTTGTGCCGCAGGACTACCTTCAGGCTGCGGTCGTAACCATGCAGCCAGGCATCGAAGACCCGCTCGCCGTAATTGAACAGGCGCCCGTGGCCCGACCGCTCCTGGTGACGGAGAAATCGACTGCAGAGCATCGGAGTCAGGGTGAGTGATACGAATCCCGAAACCAGGATCGCGGCGCCGATTGTCACCGCGAATTCATGAAGCAAACGTCCGATGATTCCACCCATAAACAAAAGAGGAATAAAGACTGCGGCCAGCGACAGCGTCATGGAAAGAATGGTGAAGCCAATCTGGCTGGCGCCATCCCTGGCGGCTTGCTGAGGGGTTTTCCCCATCTCCATGTGGCGGACGATGTTCTCCAACATGACGATGGCGTCGTCGACCACGAATCCGACCGACAACGTTAGTGCCATCAACGACAGATTGTCGACGCTATAGCCCAGCAGGTACATCACCGAAAACGTCCCGATAATCGACATGGGCAAAGCCAGGGACGGGATGATGGTGGCGGAAACGTTGCGCAGGAAGATGAAGATCACCATGATGACGAGGCCGAGGGCCAGCACCAAAGTGAACTTCACGTCGTTTACCGACGCACGAATAGAGAGCGAGCGGTCGTAAAGCGTGTCGATTCGGACCGCGGCAGGGATATGCTCTTGCAGCCTGGGCAACAGCTTCTTGATGTTATCCACGACCGCAACGGTATTAGTCCCCGGCTGCTTTTGGATCGCCAGCACGATCGCCCGCACTCCGTTGAACCAGCTTGCAGTCTTGTCGTTCTGCACACTGTCCAGCACGCGGCCGAGTTCATTCAGCCGGACCGGGGCGCCATTCCGATAGGCAACGGCCATCGGCCCGAACTGTTGAGCGTTCATCCGCTGCCCGTTGGACAAAATCGTGAATGTACGGTTCTGTCCATAAAGCGTGCCCGTGGGAAGGTTGGTGTTTCCCGATTGCAGCGCGGCACTGACTTCGTCGATCCCAATCTGACGTGAGGCCAGCGCGCTCGGATCGAGCTGTGCCCGCATGGCGTATTTCTGGGCCCCATACACCATCACCTGGGCCACTCCGTTCACCATCGAGACGTTCTGGGCGATGGTGGTCTCCGCGGCTTCGTCGACGTCGGACAGCTTCATCGTCGGCGAACTTAGCGCCAGATAAAGAATAGGTGAATCGGCGGGATTCACCTTCTGGAAGGTTGGGGGCGTGGGCATTTCCGGAGGCAATTGGCCTCCAGCCGCGGTGATGGCTGCCTGGACGTCCAAGGCAGCGCCATCCAGGCTCCGGCTGAGGTTGAACTGGATGGTGATGTTGGTCAGCCCGAGGGAGTTCGTGGACGTCATCGAGTCAATGCCGGCAATTGTCGAGAATTGCTTCTCCATCGGGGTGGCAACGGAAGAAGCCATCGTGTCCGGACTCGCGCCAGGAAGGGACGCGCTCACCAAGATCGTGGGAAAGTCCACATTCGGCAGGTCGCTGACGGGCAGCAACTGATACGCGAAAATACCAAAGATCAGAATCGCGGCCATAACCAGCGTGGTCATGATGGGCCGATGGATGAAGAGCTCGGAGAGGTTCACAGTCCGCCTCCGGGAGGACCGCTGGCAGGAGCCGTACCCGTCTGAGTTCCCGGCAGGGTGCTTTGCACAACCACCTTCACGTTCGGGGCCACGCGCAACTGCCCGTTCACAATCACGCGCTCACCCACCTTCAATCCGTCGGAGATCAGGGTCAGATTCTGATACACACCCGCCGTCTTCACGGGGCGCGATTCAGCCGTGCTGTCCGTTCTGACGACATACGCGTATTCGCCTTGCTGTCCCGTTTGAATCGCTTTTGTCGGGACGACGACGGCATTCTTCTGCGTGGAAAGCTCTAACGCAACATCCACGAATTGTCCTGGCCATAGACGTCGGTCCTTGTTCTGATACGTGCCTTTCAGCTTGAGCATGCCGGTCGTCGTGTCGACGCCGTTGTCAATGAACGTCAACCGGCCCTCTGCCGGACTGTCCGATTGTCCCTTGGGATAAGCCAGAACTCTGAGCTGTCCAGAAGTGAAGCGCCGCCGCACCCGGTCGAGGTTCGCTTCAGGCACTGAGAAGGTCACATAGACCGGTGTGACTTGGTTCAACTGCACCAGATATGGCGTATCGTTCGCCTTCACCAGATTGCCCAGATTGATCATCAATGCTCCCGCGCGTGCGTCGATGGGAGCATCGATGTCGGTGTACTGCAGTTGAACGCGCGCGGCGTCGACGGCGGCCTTGTCTGCCTCCACTGCGGACGCATCGGCCTTTGCCTGCGCACGCAACTGTTCGCCCTGTTCATGGGAGACAATACCTTCTTTTTCCAGGCCGGAGTAGCGCTCTGCTTGAATCCGCGAATTCTCCGCCTGCGCCTGATCGTGCTTCATTTGACCAATGGCTTTTTCAAGGTCTGCCTGAAAGGGCCGTTTATCCAACTGAAACAGCGGTTGACCCTGGCGTACATCTTCTCCTTCTTTGAAGAAGATCTTCTGGATTTGACCGTTGACTTGGGACCTGATCTGCACCGTCTGGTACGCCTCAACGTTGCCGATGGCTCTGATCTGGACCGGAATGTCTCTCTGTTCGACACCGGCCACGATCACCGGCGCGGGTGGACGCCCCCCTGAGCCGCCTGCTGCCTGAACTTGTTCTTTGGTTTGGCACCCGGATATGAAGAGAAGAGAGGTCAAAAGGACAAACATAATCGACGACCGCAGTCGTTCGACAATGTGTTTCATGAAGGTAAGCTCCGACAAGCCTGATACACACATCATTGTATATTGGCGTGCTCGGTCGGTTTTGATCAGTGATTGCCATCACGGTGAGGCCGTCGCTGGGTTCTGGACTTAAGCCGATCCGTGCAGACAACCTTGAGTCAATTAAAGACTAACGAGTGAATGTCCTTCCTCATTCAGATCGCAGAGCGGTCATCGGTTCGACGCGAGCCGCACGGCGCGCTGGGAAATAGCCCGCGAAGAGCGCGACCGCGACCATTGTAGCGATGGCGAGTGCGAAGCTGAGCGGGTCGGAAGGCTTGATCCCGAAGAGCAGATTCGACAACACGCTGGACGCCGCATGTGCGCTTGCCAGCGCGACAGGAATACCGATCAAGATCCCGCTGGTGACAAGAACAAATGACTCCCGCAAAACCATCGCCAGCACAGCCGATTGCTGCGCGCCTAGCGCCATGCGGACACCAATCTCCGTCGTGCGCCGTCCCACGCTGTACGACATAATCCCGTACAGCCCGACTGCAGCGAGCAGCAGTGTCAATCCGCCCATGCTGCTCGACAGGTTCGCAAACATACGCTCCTCGGCGACCGAGTCCTCTGATTGTTCGCTCTGCGTGCGCAAGTCGAAAATCGGAAGGCGCGGGTCCACTTTTCGTACGGCCGCCCGCACTGCCGTCACAGTGGCGGCTTCGTCTCCGCGGTAGCGGACTTCAACGTTCGCCATACCGGTGGGAGATTGCGCGTATGGCTGATACACTGCCGGGCGAATCTCGGTGCGGAGGTCGGTGTATTTGGCGTCGCGCGCGATGCCTACGATTTCCAGCGGCGGCTCATCAGGCGGCGCCGTCATATGTTTCCGCAGCGGCCATCCGGTTCCTTCGCCGCCGTCACCCAGCCAAAACCGTTGTCCGATGGGATCGGCGCCAGCAAAATATGCCTTTGCAAATGCCTGATTGACAACCACGACGCGCGGTGACGCAAGCGTGTCGGACTGGCGCAGCGGGCGCCCCAACAGCACCGGAATTCCCATCGTCTCGAAGAAACTGGGCGAAACGGTGTTGACCTCCGCGATCTCCCCGTTATGCTGGCTTTCCGCCGAGAGATAGACAGCCCTGCCGAGATGGGTGAAGCTTAGAAGCGGGTGCCGTGACAGGGATGCACCCTCCACACCAGGAATACCACTCAGGCGCTCAATCATCTGTTCATACAGCGGCCCCGTATTCTCGTCTGTGTAGCCGTTCGCCTCGGGTTTGACGCGAAACAGCAGCAAATTGCCGCGGTTGAAGCCCGTGTCCACGCTGTTGAGATTGCGCAGCGTCCGCACGAACAACCCCGCGCCTACGAGCAGCACCAGGGAAATCGCGACTTGCGACACGATCAGGAACCGGCCCGCTAACGTTCGCCTGGCATTTCCGATCTGTATCTTGACCGTGGGAGAGAGTTGAGTTCCACCGGCACGGAATGCCGGAGCCAAGCCAAACAGAATCCCCGTTAGCGCTGATATCCCGACCGTGAAGCCGAGAACCCGCAGATCAAGCTTCGCTTCCAGCGCGATGCCTCCGCGAATCCATTGCGTCCAGCCCAGCAGCGACTCTTTCCCCCAAACCGCCAGCAGGCAGCCCGCGATGCCGGCCATTGCGGAAAGCAGCAGGCATTCGGTCAGGAGTTGCCGCACCAGGCGAGAACGGCGCGCACCCAGCGCGATGCGCATAGCGAACTCCTGCTGTCGCGCCGAACTCCTGGCCAGCAGCAGGTTCGCCACGTTAATGCACGCGAGCAGCAACACCATCCCCACCACACCCATCAATATGGCCAGCGGCTCTCGGTATGGCCGGCGCGCGAACTCGTCTCCCTGGGCACCCGGATTTACGAACAGGTGTGGATAGTCGCGCGGCTCGATGGACGTGGCTTCGTCCTTGCGCCCGGCATTTGCGTTCCATGCGTCCACAACGCTCTGCTGAAACACCGGATCCACTCGTGCCTGTGCCTGCGCACGGCTAACTCCCGGTTGCAGCCTCGCCATAATGCGCAGCCACCATAGCGCAGGCTTTGTCATGCGCGGGTTCTGCGACCTCACGAGCGGTTCGGTGGCGATCGGAAGCGTGAAGTCGGCGGTCTCGTCAAGTTGGACTGCCGCAGCGAATTCCGGCGGTGAAATCCCGATAATGGTGAAGCGAACATTGTTGATGGTGACAGTCTTGCCCAGCACGCCGGAGTCACCGCCGAAACGTTGCTGCCAGTATTTCCAGTTGATCACTACCGCTGGCGGTGCACCGCTCGCCTCATCCGCTTCGCTCAGCATGCGACCACGCCAAGCGCGCACACCCAGGCCGTGGTAGTAATCGCCGGTCACGAATTGTCCCAATGCCAGCTCCGCCTGGCCGTCGGCAATGATGTTCAACTTCTCGTTGGTCGCGAATGCGAATACATCGGAGAACGTGTCCTTGGCCTGCTGCATTCGCTCGAAGGTGATGTACGGAAACGATGTGCCCTGCAAGTGGCCGGTGGTGGAGAAATCCGAACTGGCGTTCCCGTCGTAGCCTCCCTGTATCGGGATGCTGCGGCTTTGCGAGTCCCAGACCATCAGCGCCAGCTCATTCGGATTCCTGACCGGGAGCGACTTCAGCAAGACCGCATTCACGACCGTGAACAGCGCGGTGTTCGCCCCAGTTCCGAGCGCCAGCGTCAGGATCACAATCGCGGTGAACCCCGGGCTGCGCCGCATCATGCGCGCCGCAAAACGCAGGTCGGTCCACACGCTTTCGACCATGCTATCCATCCTCACTCAGAAACTTGAGTCGTGATTCTACGGACATACGGCGCGAGGCGCAAGAAACCGAATTGGGGCGCGGACGCCCTGTCAATCTGCCCGCAGAGCTTTCATTGGGTCGATGGAAGCTGCACGCCGGGCGGGCAGCAACGAAGCCACCAACGCCAGCATCAGCACGAAGGCCGCGGCGACCGCCAACACGAGCGGGTCAAAGGGGCTCACATCGAACACCAGCGACCGCAGCAAATGCGAGGCGGCCGCGGCGCCCAGCAACCCCAGAGCGCAGCCCGCGATGGCAAGCTTGGCTGCTGATGTAAACACCAGGCCAAGAATTCCCGCCCGCTGCGAACCCAGGGCCATGCGGATGGCCATCTCCTGTTCGCGGAGCGCGGCCGAGAACGCGATCACGCTGTAGATGCCCAGTGCCGCCAGCAATACAGCCGCGATGGCGAAAGTGGAGATGAGCACGGTGTTGAACCGTCGCGGCGCTTCGCTGTCGAAGACCGTGTGCTCCATGCTCTGGACTTGGTCAAGCGGCAGTTGGGGATCGATGGAGCGGACCGTGTCGCGCAGAACATTCCCCATCTGCTCCGGCTCCAGTGCGGTGCGCAGGGCAATGTAGCCTCCGTCGCCGTTCAAATCCGTGGGCGAGGCGAAGGCACCGACAGATTTTTCAGCCTGGGCGATCGGTTGATAGTACCGTTCCTTTGCAGGAAGGTCGGGCGAGTATTCCTTCACGTCGGCAACTACTCCCACAATTGTCATCCAGGGGGTTGGCGTCTCCTGCATGCCGATGCGCAGGCGCTTGCCGATTGCGTTCCCGCCGGGCCAGTAATGCTCGGCGAGCGTATGGTTGACGATCGTGACCAGTTGCGAGTTCTCGTTGTCCGCCGGCGTGAACATGCGGCCGGCCAGCAATGGAATCCCCATGGCCTGCAGGTAATCGCCCTGCACCTGCATCGGGGTCGCCAGGTTCAATCCCGCCCCCTTGGGGGGGGACGTAGCCTTCGGCGATGAACGCGGTGTTGCTGGTGCTGCCGCCTGCAGGCAGAAACGACGTGAGGCCCGCAGACTTCACGCCGGGAAGCTGCTGCACCCGCCGAATCAATTCGTCATTGAACTGATCGACGGCGGCTTGGGTTGCATATTGTTGCCACGGCAGCGAGTAGGCAGCCACCAGCACATGGTCGGGGCGGAAGCCGAGATCAACGGCGCGCATCTTCGCAAAACTTCGCAGCAGCAAACCGGACGCAACCAGCAGCACCAGCGCAATAGCGATTTCGCCTACCACTAGCGCTGAGCGCAGCCGAGCGTGGCCGCTGCCAGGAGTGCCGGTGCGTCCGCCCTCTTTGAGAGTCTCGTTTACACTTGTCCGCAGGGCGGCGAAAGCCGGAGCCATTCCGCAAACCAGACCCGTGAAGACGGCGAGCACAATTGCAAACGCCACCACTTGCCAATCGAGGCTGATCTCATCGAGGCGAGGCAGCGTCTCGGGCAGCCAGCCTGCGCCCACGCGCAGCGCGAGCGCAGCCAGAGACAGACCGAGCAAGCCTCCGCAAAAGCTCAACACCAGGCTCTCGAGAATCGCCTGACGCAGCAGCGCCCCAGAGCGCGCTCCCAGCGCCAGACGCACCGCGATTTCGCGGCGGCGCTGGATGGCCCGGACTAGCAGCAACCCGGCAAGATTGGCGCACGCGATTAGCAGCACAACAAAGATCGCTAGAAACAAGGTATGCACGAGCTGACGCGCCTGGTAGACGGTTTCCTCGTGCAGCGAGTGGACCACCGCCCGTATGCGCAGACTTGCCATGAACGCGGGGTAGTTGCGCATGGTCTCCTGGGCCACGCGCTCCGCATCGCCCTCCGCCTGCGCCGCGGTAATCCCCGGCCTGAGCCGTCCCACCATGCTGAAGTTCCACGAGGCTGCTCCCGTCGTCAGTTCCTGCTGGGTGAAGCTCATCGGAACCCATAACTCGCTGCTGTTCAGGTGTCCCGGCACCAGTGGAAACTCAAAGTCGCGCGGCATCACGCCGACCACCACATACGGCTTGCGATCTAACAGGATCTTGCTGCCCAGGACGCCCGGAGTGCCGTGCAGGCGGTTCTGCCAGAGCGAGTAGCTGATCACCGTTACTTGCTCTTTTTGGTCATCTTCCTGCTGCGTGAAGAATCGCCCCATCAGAGGCGCCACACCCAGGGCCGGAAAGACGCCACCCGAAAGCCGGGACCCATTTATTTGCGCCGGCTCGCCCACGCCGGAGAATTCATAACTACTTGGCTTGTACCCGCCCAGACTCTCGAAGCTATGCGTATCGCGGGTGTAGTTCTGAATGTCGGGAGCGGTGACCCCGGCCTCGCCATTGCCTCCGACATCGGCGCCCTGCAGAATGTCTGCCAGTGACATCAGCCTCTCGGAGTGTGGGAAAGGCAGGGGGCGCAGCAGCACGCCTTCCACGACGGAAAAGATGGCGGTCGTGGCGCCAATTCCGAGCGCGAGCATCAGCACGGCGGTGGCCGTAAAGCCTGGCGACTTAAACAAATGGCGAACTGCAATGCGTAGGTCGTGGAAAGGCATCGGCAGCGGCTCCGTACGATGGTGTGGGTAAGTGGACAGCACCCCCGTGACCAAATACGGCTGGGGCTAAGTGATTGTTCCCCCAGGATCTACTGGAATCGGGTCGAGAGAGGTGTCGGTGAAGGTGTCCGGATTTCAAACATCCTGTCCGAGAGTGGACATACCTCCTCCGTAACAACAGAGATTCGGGGAGCATTCCGCCTTTCGAGTTAGCTTTTATTGGCGCAACACCGCAAAGACGTTTCTTGTGGAAAGCTTATGCTCGTGTGCGGCATTTAAGGCAGTCGGGCCCAGGCACCAGGCCTAAGTTACTGGCGTGAACTGTCCGGCAATGGACAGTCAAATCCTCATCCGGACATTTACCGCGCCCTTGAAGGTCGGCGCGATCGCCTTATCATGTTCGGTTTCAATGACTTGCCTGCGCGGCGGCATTGGTGTAGAAGTTGCGAACCATTTCTGTGATGGATATCGCCCGGCCCGAGTTTAAAGAACGCAAACGCAGGCGTCAGATTGCCGTGCTGGCCGTGATCGTCGTCGTCGTCGCTGTCTTGACAGTGGCCGTGCACCGGCTGAGGCCGGCGGCGCCGAGTGTGGAACGCGGAACCGTATGGACCGACTCGGTGAAGCGCGGCTCGATGCTGCGCCAAGTGCACGGGATCGGGTCGCTGGTGCCCTCCCAGGAATCCGTTCTGCAAATTCCCGCTGAAACCGAGGCCACAGTGTTGCGAATTCGCATGTTGCCCGGCTCGCTGGTCAAGGCCGACATGATCCTCCTCGAGATGAGTAATCCGCAAGTGGAGCAGGCTGCAGTGGATGCTCACCTCCAGTGGAAAGCGGCGGAGGCCGAGTACCAGAGTCAACGCATGAAGCTCGAAAGTGATTTTATGAATCAGAAAGCGGGCGGGGCGACGGTCACTGCGGACTACAACCAGGCGCAACTGCAGGCGCAAACGGATAAGGCGCTTTACGATCTCGGCGTCATCTCGGGCCTCGCCTACAAGGCTTCGAAAGGCAAGGCAGACGAACTTACCATCCGCAATGGTCTCGAAGAGCAGAGCCTGGCGAGCAGCCAGAAGGCGATCGATTCCCAACTTGCCGAACAGCAGGCCAAGGTGGAGCAAATGCGCGTTCTGGCGGACTTGAAGAAGAAACAACTCGATGCTCTGAAAGTTCGTGCTGGCATCGACGGAGTTTTGGTGGAACTGCCGCTGCACGTGGGCGAGCACGTTTCTCCGGGCACGATGCTGGCCAAGGTGGTGCAGCCTAATCATCTGATGGCCGAGTTGAAGATCGCGGAGACGCAAGCGCGGGATGTGCAGAATCTGGAGCCGGTCACAATCGACACTCACAACGGGATCATTTCAGGCACGGTATGGCGCGTGGATCCGGCGGTACAAAACGGAACAGTCACCGTCGACGTCAAACTGACAGGCGAACTGCCCAAGGGCGCCCGCCCGGATCTGAGTGTCGACGGCACGATTGACCTGGAGCGTCTGGACAACGTTCTCTACGTGGGACGCCCGGCATTTGGCCAGGAAAACAGCACCATCAGTCTTTTTAAGCTCGGCCCCGACGGACAAGAAGCGGTTCGGGTTCCAGTCAAGGTGGGGCGGGCTTCGGTAAATTCGATCCAGGTTCTGGACGGTTTGCACGAAGGTGACACGGTCGTGCTCTCCGACATGTCACGTTGGGACAACACGGATCGCATTCGGCTGCAAGACTGAAAATTTAAGACCAAAGAGAATCGAGGCAGAGGACGTATGACAGAAAGCCAACCCCTGATCCAGATCACCGATCTGACCAAGGTTTTTTACACTGATGAGATCGAAACGCATGCGCTTTCGGGCGTGCACCTTTCGGTGAGCAAAGGCGAATACGTGGCCATGTCAGGCCCGTCGGGCTGCGGGAAGTCAACCCTGCTCTCCATCATCGGATTGCTCGACACTCCCACTGCTGGGCGCTACTTCCTCAATGGCAATGCGGTAGAGAACCTGAACTTTGCCGAAAGGGCCCGTATCCGCAACCAGGAGATTGGCTTCATCTTCCAGAGTTTCAACCTGATCGGAGACCTGACGGTTTACGAGAATGTGGAGTTGCCTTTGACCTACCGGCAACGGATGCCTTCCGCCGAACGCAAGAAGCGCGTGATGGAAGCCCTGGAGCGGGTGGGCATGGCTCATCGTCTACGGCACTACCCTTCGCAGCTCTCAGGTGGCCAGCAGCAGCGCGTGGCTGTCGCCCGGGCTCTTGCCGGCCATCCTTCAATCCTGCTCGCCGACGAGCCTACCGGCAACCTGGATTCGCGTAATGGCGAAGCCGTCATGGAACTGCTGGGGAACCTGCATCGCGAGGGCGCAACCATCTGCATGGTTACGCACGATCCGCGTTTTGCCAAGCATGCGCAACGTGAAGTGCATCTGTTCGATGGCAAGGTCGTGGCGGAAGAAGAGCTGAAAAAACTGATGGCCGAAGTCCAGGCATGAACGGCTTGCTACAAGACGTCCGCTATGCGCTGCGGCAGTTGCGCAAGAGTCCGGGATTCGCCGCGGTCATCGTTTTGACCTTGGCTCTCGGCATTGGAGCGAACACCGCCATTTTCACCATCGTCAATTTCATCTTGCTTCGTCCACTGCCAATCCGAGAGCCGCAGCGTGTTGTGAACCTGGCATATCAGGAAAAGAGGATGGGCGAGGGGGCGAGCAACGGTTTTTCGGTGCCCGATTTCGAAGATATCTGCCCGCAGACCTCGGGTGTTTTCTCTGGAATTACCGCAGTCGGTGCTTTTCAAATGGAGGGATTGACTCTCAACGGTGAGAGCATAAACATTTGGCCAGCCTATGTCACCGACAATTTCTTCGACGTGATGGGTGTTCAACCCATGCTGGGAAGGTTCTTCAAGCCTGTACAAGGCAATTCGAGCGACACCGATCCTGTTTTGGTTCTCAGTTACTCATTCTGGAAGACGCATTTTGGCGGCGACCGGAACATCATAGGGACAACCGTTTCTGTGAGTGGTCGGCCCGTCACGGTTATCGGTGTCGCGCCCGCGGGATTCCACGGCTTCTCTACCGTCCTCGACACACAAGGCTACTTACCGCTCCGGCTATATGCCTTCAACGGCAGAAAAGATGCGTGGACCAGCCGTGATGCGAGTGAGCTTCTGCTGGTGGCGCGCATGAAAGATGGAATCAGCATAGCTCAGGTCCAGCCGGTCATGGACGTGATTGCGGCACGCCTGGCTCGTGAATACCCGCACTATCACGAAGGCATGGCTCTGCATGCCTACCGGCTTCAGTCCACGGGCCCCGACAGTAGCCCGCCCGATCGCACGCTTCCGCTGATGGCCGGCGTGTTTCTCGCCCTTGCGGCTTCCGTGCTATTCCTGGCGTGCCTGAATGTGGCAAACCTCCTGCTTGTACGCGCCACCGTTCGGCAGCGCGAGATTGCTGTGCGTGCGGCGTTGGGTGCTGGTCGGGGACGGATTGTGCAGCAGATTCTGATCGAGAGCGGCTTGCTGAGTCTGCTGGGCTGCATTTTCGGAATCGGCATTGGCATGATCGCAGCCCGTCTGATGGGTTCCATTCGTACAGGGTCCGACCTCCCCATCGTTCCCGACTTCCACTTTGATTGGCGCGTGTTTACCTACGGTTCTAGCTTAGCTGCCATTGGTGCGCTGGTTGTCGGAGCAGTTCCCGCGCTGCGGGCTTCGGGCACTAAGCTCGGTGACCTCGTCCACGACAGCGGGCGCTCCGTCGCGGCTGGCCGGCAACGGTTCCGCAGCGCGCTGGTCGTGGCGCAAGTGGCCGGATCGCTGATGCTGCTCATCGTCGCAGGCTTGTTCGTTCGCAGCCTGCTCAACGTACAAAGCACCGACCTGGGTTTCGATCCGCGGCATGTCATGAACTTCTCGATGGACCCCCACGAGGCAGGTTACAGCGATGACGTCGGCAAGGCGTTCTACCAGAACCTGCTGGAGCGAACCCGTGCACTGCCCGGAATACGTTCTGCCAGTCTCGCCGCTACCGTCCCGATGGGCTACTACAGCTTCGGGTACCAGGTGAAGATTCCCGGTCGGGATGCTGCCTCGATTGAATGGGTCAGCAGCAATACGGTCTCACCCGGCTACTTTGAAACCATGCAGATTCCTCTGCTGCGTGGGCGCGACTTCAACAGCGCAGACGGGGCCAATTCGCAGGGCGTCACCATCGTCAATCAGGCAATGGTGGAAAAGTTTTGGCCGCATGAAGATCCGCTCGGCAAGCAATTCACCGCCGTAATCAATGGAAACGACCGCAGTCTCGAGATTGTCGGCGTGGTCAAGAGCAGCCACACAACCAGTCCAAGCGAACCTGCGGGGCCTTACCTCTTTACCACGCTTGCCCAGAATTATCTGTCGACCGAAACCCTGCAGGTGCGGACAGCGGGCAGACCGGAGTCTTCGGCTCACGACGTCCTCGCACTGGTGAGAGATCTTGCCCCGTCTCTGCCGGTGTTTGATGTTCAACCCATGTCACAAGCTCTGAAGACAATCAATGGGCTGTTGCTGTTCCAAATTGGCGCCGTACTCGCCGCCAGCATGGGCACCATGGGATTAATGCTCGCCATCGTGGGCATGTACGGAGTTCTCTCCTACGCCACCGCATTGCGCACGCATGAAATCGGGATTCGAGTGGCGCTTGGGGCGCAGACCGGCGAAGTGATTCGCATGATCTTGCGTCAAGGCGTAGTGATCGTCGCGGTGGGATTGGCTGTCGGAATCCTGGCGGCAGTCGGGATGGGAAGATTGGTCGAGAGCCTGCTTGTCGATGTGCGCGGGACAGACCCCTGACGTACGCCGTTGTTTCGTTGTCGCTGGCGTGTGTAGCCTTGGTCGCATGCTACATCCCCGCCCGCCGCGCTGCCAAAGTCGATCCCATGGTGGCGTTGCGGTACGAGTGAGGACCGAAGGACTGCGATGACTGGCTTGCTCCAAGACGTGCGTTACGCGCTGCGCCAGATGCGCAAAAATCCTGGATTCGCTCTAAGCGCGATCGTGGTGCTCGCGCTCGGCATCGGCGCCACCACCGGCATGCTGGCGATCGTCCAGTCGGTGTTGCTCCGTCCGCTGGAGTATCGCCAACCGGAACAATTGCTGCTGGTCGGTACTTCAGAGGAGGGGGATGAACAGGACTCGTGGGTCGCGACCATGGATTTTCCTGAGATGCAGCGGAGTCTTCACCAGTTCCAGCAACTCGCTGCGTTCAGCAGCCTGCCCGTTCCGGTGGAGACCGATGAAGGGACGCAGATGCTGCTGGCGCCCGAGGTGAGCACGAATTTCTTCGAGACGCTCGGCGTATTGCCAGCGATGGGCCGGCCATTCCGGGAGGGCGACGATGCCCCCGGTGCGGGCGCCGCAATTGTCAGCCATGAGTTTTGGCAGAACTCCATGCACGCCAGCAAAATGGTGCTGGGCAGCAAGCTAAAAGTGAATGGGCAGATCTATACGGTGGTGGGCGTGATGCCGCCGCGGTTTCAGTTTCCCGTCACAAGGGGAAAGACGGTATGGACCGCACTGCAGCTCACACCCGACCACAAGACCAAGCAGGGATTCCCTGGATTTCAAGTCTTGGGCCGGCTGGGGCCGGGCGCGACGGCGGAACAGGCCCGCGCCGAAGGCGAAGCCTTCGTGCGGAACAGAAAGCCAGGTTCCAGTTCAACTCCTCCCGTGCATTTCTGGGTCTATCCCTACCAGCAGATCGTTACTGGGAATTCCAAGCCCGGTCTGTTTGCAATGATGGCGGCATGCTTCGTGCTATTGCTGATCGCGGTTGTAAACACGGCCAATCTGCAGATCGCACGGGCCACAACACGGCAGGGCGAAACTGCGATGCGCGCCGCATTGGGCGCAACTCGTTCGCGCATTGTTCGCCAGATGGTTATCGAGAGTCTGGTTCTCGCTTTCGCCGGGGCAGCGCTCGGATGGCTGCTGGCCACGGCATTCGTGACGGTGGCGCGCAGTTTGTTTGCGCAACAGCCGAGATTTGACGCCTTGAGCCTCGCCCCCTGGACCCTGGCTGCGTGCCTGCTGGTCACGCTCCTGTGCGGAGTAACGGCGGCGATTGCGCCTTCGTGGTATGTCCTGAAAAGTGGGCGGCATTTGCTGGTTCAGCCCAGCGCGGGAGGACGGATAAGCCGCCAACATCGGCTCAGCGGCTGGTTGGTTGCGGCGGAAGTCGCGCTGAGCACTGTCCTTCTGATCGCCGCCGGACTCTTCCTCCGAACTTTTCGTTCGCTCGAAAGCGTTCCGCTCGGCTTCGATCCGGCGAACGTAACTACGTTCCTTCTGTGGCCTCAAGGTGGGACCGCCATGCCGATGCCAGTGAAGGTCTCCGCCTATCAGCGCGTGCTGGATCGCCTGGAACATCTGCCAAACGTTGAAGCTGCAGGACTGATCACATCGCTGCCAATCTCCAATTTCCAGATGATGGTCGTGTCAGGATTCGAGATCCCCGGTGTTTTGCCTCCTGACCAGAAGCCTGCGCCATCGCTGCACATAACAGCGGTCAGCTCCGATTACTTTCGCGCGATGGCAATCCCGCTTCTGGCGGGGCGCGGCTTGTCTGCGAACGACGCTGCCGGCGCGCAGCTAGTCGGCGTTGCCAATCATGCTCTGATTGAGAAATATCTGCAGGGTGTGAATCCGATCGGGCAACAGATTGTTCTCGACAAACCTTCTGGAATTCTGCAGCCCATCACGATTGTTGGTGTGTCAGGAAACGTCATTCAAGACAACTCCATCGGAGAGCCGGTGGAACCCGAGCTTGCGGTTTCATTCTTGCAATTGCCGCCAACAGCCGACTTCTCCCAGTACATGATCGGCTTCGCGGACGGATTCGCCGTTCGCACTCGCTCCGAGGCTGCCAACATCGCTCCGAGTATCCGTGCCATTGTGAGAAGCGAGGCGCCGGATTTCGCGATTGACGACCTGGTCCCGCTCCGACTGGCGGTGCAGGACGACCTGAAGACACAGCGCATTGCTTTAGAGATCGCTTCGTCTTTCGCATGGATTGCCGTGCTGCTTTCCGCAACTGGACTTTACGCCGTCTTGGCCTACGTCGTCGGGCAGAGAATCCACGAGATGGGGATCCGACTGGCGCTGGGGGCGACACGCGGCAGCGTTTTTGTTCTCATCGTACGCCAGGGTTTGTGGATGGTCGGTGCGGGTCTGGTATGCGGGTGGGCGGCCGCGCTGTTTGCAGGACGCTGGATACGCGGCTTTCTTTATGGCGTCACGATCGCAGACCCGCTCACTTATGTGTTCGTCGGAATGCTTGTCGTTCTTGCCAGCGCCGTGGCAATTCTCGCGCCGGCACGGCGGGCCGCGTACGTGGAGCCAATGGCGGCGCTGCGGTACGAGTGAGGAAAGATTATGAGCGGTTTGTTCCAAGACGTTCGTTACGCTCTGCGGCAGTTCCGCAAGAGCCCTGTTTTCACCGCGGTTGCAGTCCTCACGCTCACGGTGAGCATTGGCGCGAACACGGCGATGTTCAGCGTGATTGACGGGGTCTTGCTACGGCCTCTACCGTTCAAGGTCCCTGCTGGTCTTTACACACTCTGGGAGCGCAACCAGAAGATGGGTTACGAGCAGAACCCACCTGCGGCGGCTAACTTCCGGGACTGGCGAGACCGTAACCGCGTCTTCGAGCAACTGGCAGCATTCGACGCTTCGGCCAGTTTCGATCTGTCGGGTGGTGACAAACCTGAGCGAGTGGACGGAGCTGCGGTCTCGCCCGGCCTCTTTGAGTTGTTGGGGGTGGCGCCGCTGGTTGGGCGTACCTTCTCCTCCCAGGAAGACCAGTTGGGCCAGGAACGAGTGATTCTGCTGAGCTATGGACTTTGGCAGCGGCGTTTCAATGCCGACGGCTCGATAGTCGGCAAAGCCATTGACGTTAACGGCAGAAATCTTACCGTCATCGGAGTGATGCCGCCGAATTTCCAATTCCCCGGAGATACTGGGACGGTCCTCAACATCTTCACTGCCCCTGCAGCTCAAGTTTGGGTGCCGCTGGCCCTGACTCCTCAGCAGTGGAATGAGCGTTCCGCCCACTACCTCGAAGTCATCGGTCGTCTGAAACCAGGGATTACACCGGATCAGGCGCAAGCACAAATGAATTCGATTGAGCAGGAGCTTATCCGCGAATATCCGCACGATTATATCGGCTCAGATATCAAGTTGGTTCCATTGCACGCACAAGTCGTGGGCAGTTTTCGCTCCGCTCTATTCGTTCTCTTCGGAGCTGTCGCTCTTGTACTGCTGATTGGCTGCACGAACGTTGCTAACTTGCTCTTGGCCCGCGCGACGTCGCGGCGGCGTGAGGTGGCCATCCGCTCCGCGTTGGGAGCCGGCGGTGCCCGCCTCATACGCCAGCTGGTTACCGAAAGCATCACATTGGCAATGGCGGGAGGGATTCTCGGAGTGATAGTGGCATTTTGGGCGATCCGTCTTCTCCAGACCATCCTACCGAGTAATTTTCCCAGGACAGCTGAAATTCACGTCGCTGGCTCGACGTTAATTTTCACCGCCGTTGCTTCGATCGCCACAGGCGTGATCTTCGGCTTGGCTCCGGCCTTGCAATCGTCCAGCGTCCGTATCACCGAGTCTCTGAAGCAAGGCGAACGTGGGGCAGAGGGCTTCAGCCGCAGTCGTTTGCGCAGCGCTCTGGTCATTTCAGAAGTCGCACTGGCGCTCATTCTCCTGATTGGTACCGGCTTATTGCTCCGCAGTTTCTCGCAGTTGCAGGCGGTTAATCCCGGTTTCAACCCGGACCATATTCTGACCATGGAGATCTCGCTGCCCGACGCGCGGTATCCCGATCCGCAAAAGGCCGCCTTCTTTGCCCAGTTGCTCGACCGTGTACGTTCGCTTCCGGGCGTCGAAGCTGCCGGAGCAATCGGCCACCTCCCTCTGGGCGGCGATATCGAGAGTTATGCAATGCAAGTGGAGGGACGGGCGCCACTCCCCAACGAGTACGCCAATCCAGATTGCCACGTGGTCATGCCCGGATACTTCGAAGCGATGAAGGTCCCGCTCATCGAAGGGCGATTCTTTGACGAGCGCGATAACCTGCAATTACCGCATGTCCTCATCATCAACGATGTTGTAGCGCGCAACGCGTTTCCTAACGAGAATCCCATCGGAAAGCGCCTCCGGATGGGATTCAACGGGTTCAGCGGCGAGATCATCGGAGTCGTGCGACATACGAGCCATTTAACTCTGGATTACGCTCCCGTTGAAGAGGTGTATACGCCGTATCTTCAAGCGCCGTTCTGGAACCAGCTCTCGCTGACCGTGCGCACCACGTCTGCTCCGCTCGCCCTTGCTCAGCCAATTCAGGAACTGATTCGGTCCTTGGATAAAGACCAGCCGGTGGCGAAGATTCGCACGATGAATGACGTGGCAGACGCCTCTGTAGCCGCGCCCCGATTTCGGACGGTGTTGCTGGGCACATTCGGACTCACGGCCTTGCTGCTCAGCGCCGTCGGACTCTATGGGGTGATGTCTTACTCCGTGACTCAGCGTGTACGCGAAGTCGGAGTTCGCATGGCTCTTGGAGCGACGCGATCGCAAGTAGTAGGGCTCGTGTTGAGGGAAGGCGTGCGGCTGACATTGGCAGGCTTGGCGATCGGACTAGTCGGTGCTGTAGCTGTGACCCGCTTGTTGTCGAGCATGCTCTATGAGGTTGGTCCGACTGATCCGTTGACGTTTGCCGGGGTCAGTGTCTTTCTGGCTGCGATCGCACTGCTCGCGAACTACCTGCCGGCGCGCCGCGCGGCCAAAGTCGATCCCATGGTGGCGTTGCGGAACGAGTGAGGAGGCCTCTATGGCGATAAATAGTCTGTTGCAGGACCTTCGCTACGCACTGCGACAGTTGAAAAAGACTCCGGGCTTCACCGCGATTGCCGTCCTGACGCTCGCGGTGGGGATTGGCGCGAACACTGCGGTTTTCAGCGTGCTGGAAGCGTTCTTTCTACGCCCCTTGCCAGCAAAGGAGCCCAACAGGCTGGCCTGGATCTCAGCCAAAACGCCTCAGGGGACGGATAACAGTTTCTCCTACCCCGACTATCGTGATCTGGCGGCGCAAAGCAAATCCCTGGAAGGAATTCTTGCTTGTTCGCGCCACGGCCAATTCCTGCGCAAGGGCACCGAAACCTTGGAAGTGCTCGACGATGTCGTTTCGCCCAACTATTTTTCCGTCTTGGGAATCGACATGCAGCTGGGTCGCGCCTTTCAGCCGGAATCCAACGCTGGCAGCGGACAAACTGTAGTTATCAGCGATTCGCTTTGGCATCGCGCCTTCAGTGCAGATTCCTCGCTGGTTGGAAAGCAGATTTGGCTCACCAACCAGAGCTTCACGGTGATCGGCATTGGCCCCCCCCGTTTCCGTGGCCTTCAGAAAGGAGTGCCAACGGACTTGTGGGTTCAGGCAACGCCAGGTGACGGCGTTCAGGATCGAAGTGACCGTGATTATCAACTGCTGGCGCGACTACGGCCGGGCGCCACGCCGGCGCAGGCTCAGGCTGAGCTTGGTGTTATCGGTCGCCGCCTGGCGGAGGCCTATCCGGAGGTGGACAAGGCGCGAGAGATCGTGCTCGAAGCGGAATCCCCGAAGCCGGTCGCGATCGTTCTGTTTATGGCGCCTCCCGGGCTGGTTTTGCTGATTTGCTGCGCCAACATTGCAGGGATGGTTCTGGCCCGATCCGAAACGCGGCGCAGAGAGGTTGCCCTGCGCTCGGCGCTGGGCGCCGGCCGCCATCGCCTGATACGCCAGTTGTTCACCGAAAGCGCACTGCTCGTGCTGGCCGGGGCGGGGATGGGACTGATTTTGGCGCTCTGGTTCTTTCGTCTGCAACCCGCCTTAATCCCGCCTGCGGGAATTGAACTCGGCCTCGATCTGCGCCTGAATTCTACGGTCCTCGCGTTCGCAGCTGCCGCTTCCGTGGTGGCAGCAATCGCTTTCGGCTTGGCACCCGCGTTTCAAGCAACCAAACACAGCGTCGTTTCCGCGCTAAAAGGAGACGAGCCCATTGGCCGGCGGGTGGTCGGTCGCCTTGTGGCCCGCAACGCCCTCGTCCTGGGCGAAATTGCGCTGTCCGTTGTCCTGATCACTGCGTCGGGACTGCTGGTGCGAAGCTTGCTGTTCAGCCGCAGCCGCGACATTGGCTTCGACAAACAGAAGAATGTGATTTTCGTGAGCCTGAACCCTGGATTTGCCGGCTATGAGGGCGACCGGGAAGCGATCTACCTGGATAACGTGCAGCAGCGGCTCGCCGGCTTGCCCGGCGTTCGGCAGGTCAGCTATGCGAATCGTGCCTTGCTCTCAGGTTCCGGCGGCGGCAGGAATGTGCGCGTTTCGATCCCCGGTTTCGAACTGCCGCAGGGCCAACCGAACCTTCCGATCAAGTTTAATTCGGTCGGCCTGGGGTACTTCCGGATCATGGGCACACGCCTTCTTCAGGGCCGGGATTTCTCAAGCGAAGACAGCCGCTCAGGCCCCGCTGTGGCGATCGTCAGCCAGGCCATGGCGCGCCGCTTCTGGCCCGGTCAGGACGCTATTGACCGACATATCGTGGTCGAAGGAACAAGCTGCCAGATCGTGGGAGTGGCCGAAGACGCGACCATCAACGAAGTGCACGAGGGAGTACACGAAACCCCGGAGCCTTACATGTACTTCCCGTTTGCGCAGCGGGGCGGCGGGGACGCAACGATTATGGTCGAAACCGCGGGCGATCCGCGCGACCTGGTGGCAACGGTCCGGGGCGAAATTCTTAAGCTGAACCCGGGAATGCTCATTTTCGACATTCAAACCATGCACTCCTTGATGCAGCAGGCATTCTGGCTGGACGACATGGCAGCCGGGTCCGCAGTCGCGTTGAGTGTGGCCGGAATGTTCCTGGCCGCGCTCGGACTGTACGGAGTCATCGCTTATGTCGTGAGCAGACGTCAGAAGGAAATCGGGATTCGCATGGCGATGGGTGCCGAACGAGGAACTGTGCTGCGCATGGTGCTCGTCCAGGGTCTGCGGACTGCCGCAATCGGTCTGGTGCTGGGGCTGGTGGCATCGCTGGGGACGATGCGCTTGCTGTCGAGCATGCTTTATGGAGTCAGACCCGGCGATCTCATCAGCCTGTTGGGCAGCGCAGCCGCGGTCGTCGTCGTGGCGGTTGCTGCCAGTTATTTCCCGGCGCGCCGCGCTGCCAAGGTCGATCCGATGGTGGCTCTGCGGTACGAGTGAGAACGAACGAATGACTCGACTACTCCAAGACGTACGCTACGCTTTACGCCAGCTCCACAAGAGTCCCGGGTTCGCCGCCATCGCGCTCCTGACCTTGGCCATCGGTATCGGAGCGAGCACGGCGATCTTTAGCGTGGTTGACACCGTTCTTCTGCGGCCTCTGCCCTATCAGCAACCTGAACGATTGGCGCTGGTTACCGAGACTCTGCCGGCAATGGCGACGGATGAAGTCGGCGTTTCCGCCGGGGAGTACCAGGACTACCGGGATCGCAATCACTCCTTCTCTCAGGTCGGTGCTTACGAAAGTGCTGGCTTTAATCTTACGGGAGCAGACCAGCCGCTACGGATCAACGCGGCGAGTGTTTCAGCATCGGTGTTCCCACTCCTCGGGGTATCGCCCGAGTTGGGACGTACCTTCACGGCTGACGAAGACCGCTACGGGGCGGACAATGTCGTCGTGCTATCGCACGCCCTTTGGGAACACGAGTACGGCCGCGATCCGAACATTCTTGGCAAGAGCGTTAAGCTCGATGAGCGCCCCTACAGCGTGGTCGGCGTCATGCCACCGTCGTTCCGGTTTCCGTTCGACGGAGCACCCCTTTCCGAGATGGCCGATTTGTGGGTACCGATTGCGTTTGAACCGGACCGACTCAGACCCGAGAATCGCACCGACGAATTTGGCGTAGGTGTGGTCGGCCGACTGAAGGCGGGTGTCACCCGCGAGCGGGCGCAGGCTGATATGGAGAGCATCGCCGCCGACTTCATGAAGCAATACGGCTATTCGGGGACTGTCCGGGTCGCGCCCAGGACGTATGTTTTTGCGGCGCATGCTGTGGAGAAGGCACGGCCGCTGGTGACGCTGCTGATTCTGGCGGTTACATGTGTGCTATTGATTGCTTGCGCCAATGTTGCCAATCTGCTGCTGGCTCGCGGCAATCATCGCAGGCACGAGATGGCGATCCGCAGCGCAGTCGGTGCAGGCCGGGGCCGCATCGCGCGGCAGTGCCTGGTGGAGAGCGTGCTGCTGTCGCTGTGCGGTGCCAGTGTTGGAATTCTCATGGCGGAGGGGGCGGTAGCTGGGCTCAGGCGTTTTGGTCCCAGCGACGTGCCACGCCTGCACGATGTGATGCTGCATCCGCTGGCCCTCTTGTTCACGCTGGCGCTTTCTTTGGTGACAGCGATTCTTTCCGGTGTGATTCCGGCCTGGAGGATGTCTCAGGTTTCGCCGCAGGCGTCCCTGCAGGAGAAGTCGCAGATTGGACCTGCCCGGGCTGCCCAGCGACTGCAGAATTCGGTGGCCGCGATGGAGATTGCTGCCGCTCTGGTATTGCTGATGGCCGGAGGTTTGTTGCTTCGCAGCTTTGTGCGATTGCTGGACTCTCCTTTCGGCTTTGATCCCAACGGAAGGTTCGTGATCAGAACCCTGTTCGACCGAAGCCGTTATCCCGATCCGTCGAAACGCCAGGCTGTCGAGAAGGAACTCCTGGGGCGCCTTTCTCATCTGCCAGGCGTAACCGCGGTGGCCGCGGCCAGTCATCTTCCGCTGAGCGACACGCGACAGATCGGGTTCCGGCTGGAGCACGCCGACGACGACGACTATCACTTCGCGGAGAATTCGCTGGTCGGTCCGGGCTACTTCCGCGCCATGGGGATTCCACTGCTCCGGGGAAGAGATTTCACCGAGCAGGATCGTCCTGACACAACGAACGTGGCGATTATCAGCGAGGCGCTGGCGAAGCAGTATTTTTCCGGCCAGGATCCGATTGGCCAACGTTTTCAATGGGGCGGCCGCGCGTTGTTCACGATTGTAGGAATAGCCGGCGACGTTCATATCTCGGCACTTGATGCCAACCCGCCCCCGATGATCTACAACTCCATGTTTCAGGTCGAGAGCGGAGCCAGTGAACGCATGGCATTTGTATTGCGCAGCAAGGTGACGGGGCAGGGTCTGTTCCAGGAAGTGCAGCAGCGAGTCTGGTCTGTCGATAAAGACCTGCCCATATATAACACAACGACTCTGGCTGCCCTGGTCTCGGAGTCACTGGCTCAACGACGCTTTACCGTGCTGTTGCTGGGCAGCTTTGCCGTGGTTGCGCTGGTGCTGGCGGCGATCGGCCTATTTGGGGTGATCTCCTATCTGGTCGCCGAGCGTACGCGGGAGTTTGGCGTGCGAATGGCGCTGGGCGCGGAGCAGATCAATATCTACTGGCTGGTGCTGCGACGCGCCGCACTGGTCGGGGTGGCCGGCTGCGGGCTTGGCCTGGCACTGTCTCTGTTTGCCAACCGGCTGCTGCAGGCGAGTCTCTATCATGTCAGCCGCTTCGATGTGTCCACCACTGTGCTAGTACCGGTGTTGCTGCCGACCGTCGCATTGTTCGCCGCCTACTTGCCCGCCCGCCGGGCGGCGAAGGTCGATCCCATGGTAGCGCTGCGGTACGAGTGAGGAAGGAAATGAACGGATTCATGCAAGATCTTCGTTATGCCCTCAGGCAGTTGCGCAAGAGTCCGGGATTCACCGCCGTCACTGTAATTACTCTGGCACTCGGTATCGGCGCCACCACCGCAATCTTCAGCGTTGTATACGGCGTGTTGCTGCGGCCCCTGCCGTATGCTGATCCGAGCAGGATCATGGCGATCTTTGAGGTTACCACCAAAGGCACATGGAACCGGCTCGCCGACCCGAACTTCGACGACCTTCGCGATCAAAGTCACAGTTTCCAGGCGATTGCGAAGTACAGTGCCGAGATCGCCTCCGTCTCGGGTGCTTCGCAGCCGACCCGCACGATGGTTGCAAGCGTTTCGCCGGATTTTCTTAAGGTCTTCCGTGTTCAGCCGATCGTCGGCCGTGATCTCACCGCCGCGGACGCGAGGAAAGGATCGGCCCCAGTCGTTCTTATCAGCTATGGATATTGGAAGCAGTATCTCAGATCGTCTCCGGATCTTTCACAGTTGCACTTGAAAGTCGATAATGCCATCTTCTCCGTAATCGGTGTGCTCCCGGAGGGTTTTCAGTTTCCGCCAGATGTGGGCTTGTGGCTGCCGGCCGATCTTGATGGCGAAAATCCGAGCCGGACCTCGCATAACTACAATGCAGTTGCGCGCCTGCGAGACGGTGTGACGGTCGAGCAAGCGAATGGGGACATCAGCACAATCGCGCGTCGCATTCACGATACCTCGAGCGACCAGAACGATTATCTCCTCAAAGATGGGATTGTCGTTCCGCTGCAGGACTCAATAACCGGCAAAGCTCGCCCGGCGCTGCTGGTCCTGCTCGGGGCGGTGGGATTTCTTCTTCTGGTTGCGTGCGCGAACGTCGCCAACCTGCTACTCGCGCAAGCTTCGGTGAGGATGCGTGAGCTTGCCATTCGCAGCGCACTGGGTGCGGGGCGCGTGCGTTTGATTCGTCAATTTCTTACGGAGGCGTTCCTTCTTTCCCTCGTCGGTGGCGGCCTCGGCGTACTGGGAGCATTCTCGGGCGTGGCGGGATTAGTTGCGCTGGCGCCGGACAATCTGCCGCGGTTAGACAGCGTCTCCATCAGTACTCCAGTCCTTGTGTTCGCGTTCCTGCTTTCTACCCTGGTCGCCGCAGGACTCGGAGCATTCATCGCCATGCGAGCGACATCTGGGGACGTGCGCGAGGGCCTCGGGGAAGGTGGGCGCGGACAAGCGGGTTCTCAAAGCAGCCAGCGGATTGGCCGGGGTATTGTCGCGGCACAGATCGCCATCACGCTGGTTCTCGTGGTGGGAGCGGGATTGCTCGGGCGCAGCCTGATGAAGGTGCTGGAAGTGGACCCCGGCTTCCGCGTGGACAAGATTGTCACCATGGACCTTTCGCTTCCGGGGGTTGAGTGGACGAATGCGAAAGCCAGAGCAGGACAGGCGGTTTTCTTTTCGAACCTGATCGACCGCCTCAAACAGATTCCGGGTGTGCGCAAAGTTGGCGCAACCAGCGGTCTTCCGATGGATGGTGGTCTTCCCGACGGCGATTTCCTACTGATGACGCAGGACGAAGTTCCCAAGACTACCGGCGACCTAGATTCGCTGTCTCGCCAATTCGATGCGCTGTTTCAGCAGAAGGAGCGTATTGGCAACGCCGATTTCTGCGTCGCCACGGACGGGTACTTCCAGGCCCTTGGAATCCCTCTTCTTCGAGGACGTGTCTTCGACGAGCGTGACGTTAGGGAAGCTCCGCACGTGGCTGTGATCAGCGCGTCACTGGCTCGCGAGCGCTGGCCGGGTCAGGACCCCATCGGCCACACCATTGAATTCGGAAACATGGACGGCGACTTGCGCTTGCTGGCCATTGTCGGAATTGTCGGCGACGTACACGAATACGGACTGGATGCGCCGTCCCGTCCCACCGTCTACGTAAATCTGTTTCAGCGCCCCCGCCAGGCAATTACCATAACGATGCTGACCGATGCCGACACGCGACTGGTCACCTCGGCGGCCCGCGGAATCCTCGAGGAGATCAACCCGGAAATACCCCCGACATTCCGGACGTTCTTCCAAATCTATTCTGCTTCGCTTGGTTCGCGCAGATTCAATCTAATTCTCATCGGTTTCTTTGCAATCGTCACGCTGCTGCTCGCTACCGCGGGTGTATTCGGGGTGATGGCCTATTCGGTCAGCCGCCGGACACGCGAGATTGGGGTGCGCGTCGCTCTGGGCGCCCGCTCCCGTGATGTTCTGACGATGATCTTGGGCCAGGGATTGCGCACGATTTTCATTGGTGTCACGGTCGGGCTTGCCGGTTCGCTGGCACTCACACGCACCCTGAAGTCGTTGCTCTTCGGCGTGACCGCTACGGATCCGCTGACTTTCACAGCCGTAATATTGCTCCTGGTTGCGGCCGCGCTGCTGGCCTGTTTCATCCCAGCCCGCCGAGCGGCCAAGATCGATCCAATTGTCGCGTTGAGGTACGAGTAAGAGATGAACGGACTGGTTCAGGATCTTCGTTATGCCCTCCGCCAATTGTGCAGGAGCTCTGGGTTTACAGCCGTTGCGGTCATCACCTTGGCCTTGGGCAGCGGAGCGAATAGCGCCGTTTTCAGCGCGATTGAAGCACTCATCCTCCGCGCCCTGCCATATAGCAATCCGAAACGACTTGCGCTGCTTACGGATTCGCGAGATCCAGACAACGGCGGATTTCTTCTTAAGGACATACATTCATTGCGGTCAGTTGTCGCTGCTTTGGTCGCAAGTTACATGCCGGCACGGCGCGCAACCAAGGTCGACCCCATGGTGGCGCTGCGGTACGAATGAGGAGCCGATATGAACGGATTCATGCAAGAAGTTCGTTATGCCCTCAGGCAGTTGCGCAAGAGTCCCGGTTTCACAGCGGTTGCCGCGCTGACCCTGGCGCTGGGAATCGGAGCGAATACAGCTATCTTCAGCATGGTCAACGCGGTTCTTCTCAGACCGCTGCCCTATGAAAATTCGGACCGCTTGGTGAGGATATGGGAACAGAATCCGCAGCGTGGCTGGTTCGAAAACATCGTTTCGGGGCCGAACTTTCTCGACTGGAAGAAGCAGAACCACGTCTTCACCGACGTGGCGGCATTTGAGGATGTCTCCTTCAATCTCACGGGCGGGAACAAGCCAGAAGAGGTTGCTGGCCAGCGCGTCACAACCAACCTCTTCTCCGTTCTCAGCGTTCAGCCTTTGCGCGGACGCTTGTTCCGCGCCGAAGAAGAGCAACGTGGGCGAGCCGCCGTCATTGTGAGTTACGGAATGTGGCAGCAACGCTATGGCGGCGACCCCGCTCTTGTGGGGAAGCAGATCACACTCAATGGGGAAAGTTATCCAGTCGTTGCAATTCTGCCGCCTGCCTTCACTGACGATTATTCAGCGCCGTGGAATTCGAATGCTCAAGTCTGGGTTTCGGGAGTCGAGCCGTTCGATGAGGGGCGGGAGATGCACGAGTACCAGATCATTGCGCGCCTCAAACCCGGCGCTACTCTGCCCGGAGCGCGGGCGGAGATGAACACGATTGCTGGCCGGATCGAGCAGCAATATCCGGAGTCGAAAGGCTGGGGCGTGCAGTTGGTTGGATTACACGACCAAATTGTCGAAAATACCCGTCCGGCCCTGCTGGTGCTGCTCGGAGCCGTGGGCTTTGTGCTGCTGATTGCATGTGCCAACGTGGCGAATCTGCTCCTGGTGCGAGCGACGGGACGTGAGAAAGAGACCGCGATCCGCGCGGCGCTGGGCGCCAGCCGCGCGCAGATGATTCGTCAGTTCCTGGTTGAGAGCACTCTACTTTCGATGATCGGCGCAATAGCGGGTTTGGCGATCGCAGCTTGGGGATCAGCAATCCTGGTTCGGCTCTCTCCCCCAGACACGCCACGCGTGGAAGGTGGAGGTATTGACGGCTTCGTACTTCTCTTCACGTTCGTTGTCGCGCTCGGAACTGGAGTCATCTTCGGTTTGGCTCCCGCGCTGGGTGCGTCGAAGCCCAACGTACACGAATCGCTGAAAGAGAGTGGGCGAAGCTCTACTGGCGCTGCGAAAAACCGCAGACTGAGGGATGTTCTCGTGGTTTGCGAGTTTGGGTTGGCGCTCGCTCTGTTGGTCGGCGCCGGCCTCATGATCAAAGCTCTCGCACATCTTCGCGGGGTTGACCTCGGGTTCAATCCCCAGAACCTCGTGAGCATGAAGGTGCCTCTTGAAGGGCCTGCGTACAAGGAGCCTGTGCGGCAAGTTGAGTTCTTCCAGCAGCTCTTGAGCCGAATCGAAGCACTCCCGGGGGTTGAAGCCGCAAGCATTTCTCGTGGCGTTCCCATACGCGGCTGGGCCGGATGGAATTTTGTGACTGCCGATCAGCCGAATCCCCCTGCGGGAGAAGTGCCAGACGCCAACTATGTAGTCATCGGACCCCATTATTTCCGAACCATGCAGATTCCTTTGCGCGCAGGTCGTCCGTTTACGGACTCGGATATACCACGCGCAGAACCGGTAGTAATCGTCAGTGAGTCGCTGGCGCGCAAGTACTGGCCTGGAGAGAATCCCATTGGGAAACGCCTGAAGATCAGCGCCGATGCCAACGACAAGGGCCAGCCTTGGCTTTCCGTGGTCGGAGTTGCTGGCAACGTCAGAAGCGAGGGGCAGTACGCGGCATTTATCCCGGAAATCTACGTCCCATACACACAATACCCGTGGGTGCTCTGGCCTCGTCATGTCCTGGTCCGGACCATTGCGGATCCACTGGCGATTGTCCAGGCAGTCCGGCATGAAGTCGAGGAACTCGACAAGGACGTGCCGGTTTCTGACGTCAGCACGATGAACGAGATCGTCGCCGGTCCCGTGCAACAAGGGCAAACGATCATGTGGCTACTTGGCGGATTTGCGGCCCTCGCCCTGGTTCTGGCTGCGGTCGGAATCTACAGCGTGATTTCATATGCGGTTACCCAGAGAACGCATGAAATCGGCATCCGCATCGCGCTTGGTGCCAGTCGAGAGGACGTGGCTGGACTCGTCGTGAGACAAGGCGCGGTTCTGGCCCTGATCGGCGTTGGGATGGGTTTAGTCGGGGTGTGGGGGATAACAGGCTTGTTCTCGCGCCTGCCATTTCAGGTGCGTTGGCTATTGCTGTTTGACGTCCGCCCAACCGATCCACTGATATTCGCTGCTGTTTCCGCAATTCTGGCAATGGTCGCACTGCTCGCAAGCTTCATTCCAGCGCGCCGCGCGGCACGGGTCGATCCTATGGTGGCGCTGCGGTACGAATGAGGACGAAAATGAACGGACTGATTCAGGATGTGCGTTACGCACTGCGCCAGCTTCGCAAAAGCCCAGGTTTTACTGCGGGGGTTCTGCTGATTCTCGCGTTGGGCATCGGGGCAAACAGCGCGATCTTCAGCGTGGTAAATGCCTTGCTGCTCAATCCCTATCCGTTTCCGCAGGCGGACCGTCTGGCGTGGGTAGACGCTCGCCACGTCAGCGGTCGCAACGGCAGCACCGGCTATCGTGATTTCCTCGACTGGCGGGAGCAGAACACGGTCTTTAGCGACATGGCCGTTGTCCCATTTACCGGGACATTTACTTGGACAGGTCAGGGCGAGCCGCAACGCATTGAGGGAGGCAGGACCACCGCGAATTTTCTGCGCGTCCTGGGACTGCAACCGGCTCTGGGCCGTTTCTTCAATGCCGAAGAAGACAAGCCTTCAGCCGCCGGTGTCGTGGTCTTGGGTTTTGAAGCATGGCAACACCGCTTTTCAGGAAGTGCCGACGTCCTGGGGCGCGTCATGATGTTGAACGGCGAACCGTACACCGTTATCGGCGTCATGCCGAAGCGGTTTGTGTTCCCTGGCATACAGAAGTGCGAATTCTTCACCGCGTTGCAGGAGGACCCGGCGAACGGCCGCTACCAACATCAATATGACGTGCTGGCGCGGCTGAAACCGGGCGTCACCCTAGAACAAGCGCAGGCCAGCATGACCGTAATCGCGCGGCGCCTGGAGCAGGAATATCCGGACACCAACACGGGTTGGGGTGTGGCTGTGCTGCCCTTGCGGGAGATGATCGCGGGCAATGCGGCCAAGCCGACTTCGATCCTATTTGGCGCGGTTTTTGCCGTGCTGCTGCTAGCCTGTGCCAATGCGTCTGGTCTGATGCTGGCTCGGGCGGCGAGCAGGACGAAGGAAATTGCTGTCCGCGCCGCGCTCGGGGCAGCGCGCATAAGGCTGGTCCGCCAGATGTTGACCGAGAGCCTGTTGCTCGCCCTTGGAGCCGGTGGGTTCGGCCTGGTGTTCGCGCAGTGGCTCATGAACATCCTTCGCGCTGCCGCGCCGGAAGAATCGGGCATTGCCGACGCGCTGCGCATGAATCCTGTCGTATTGCTTTTCACTCTGGCGATTTCGTTGCTGACTGGACTTGTCTTCGGACTAGCTCCCGCCTGGTACGGCGCCAAGACGGACGTGAATACCGCACTCAAGGGCGCCGCTGGCTCGTCGCACGGCGTGCGCTCCCGGCGCCGCATTCTCTCGTATCTTGTGGTCGGCGAAGTCGCGCTTTCTCTCCTGCTCCTGGTCGGCGCTGGGCTTCTGACCAAGGACTTGTTCGTGCTGCTTCACCTCGACCTGGGCATTCGCACCGAGCACGTGCTGACGTTTGGCATCCATCTCCCATATACGCAGTACTCCACTGGGGAACGAGTGACTGCGTTTTATCAGGAACTGCTCGACAAGCTGAAAACCGCGCCTGGGGTTCGAGATGCCGCGGCCGTCGACACGCTGCCCATGACTGGCGGCTACAGCGGCGGCGGAATTGAGATTCAGGGCCGTCCAAGACCAGCCGATTGGATGGAAATGGATACCCAGTTCAACAGCTCTTCGCCGGGATATTTCCGAACCATGGGAATTCCCGTGCTGCGCGGGCGCGACTTCGACGAGCACGACACCGCCAATGCCCAAGCGGTGGCCATCATTAATGATGCGTTCGCTCGGCGTTTCTTTCCTGGCGAAGACCCCGTCGGGCGCAGTTTTAGATACAGGGACGCCGCCACGTGGCGCACGATCGTTGGCGTTACGGGCTCGTTCAAACACCAGCAGCCCATGCAGAGCCCCGTACCGATGGTCTACACGCCATGCGCGCAGGAGCCAGGCTGGGGACAGTGGATCGTAGTGCGCGCCAGCGGTGATCCAGTGATGCTCTCGGCTACCGTCCGTAGCACTGTGAGTGCGCTCGACCGCGGTGTGCCCGTCCTCAAATTGCAGACGATGAAGCAAGTGGTAAGCGACTCTGTCTCCTCGCAGAGCCTGATCGCCTCATTCCTGGCTGGCTTTGCCGTATTCGCGCTCGGGCTGGCCGCGATTGGGATCTACAGCATCATTGCCTTCTCGGCTGCTCAGAGAATGCAGGAGATGGGACTGCGGCTGGCGCTGGGTGCGTCGCGCGCCGATATCTTGCGCCTGATTGTGCGCGGCGGGACGTTGCTTGTGGTTCAAGGCGTGGCCACGGGAGTTCCGCTCGCCCTCATCCTTTCGCGGACGATCGGTTCCCTGCTTTATGGCATCAGCCCGCGCGACCTCACCATCTTCGCGGGTGTTCCCATCGTGATGCTCTTTACGGCGTTGCTGGCCAGCTACCTGCCGGCCCGCCGGGCGGCCAAGGTCGACCCCATGGTGGCGTTGCGGTACGAGTGAGGAACGGAAATGAGCGGACTGATTCAGGATGTGCGCTACGCGTTGCGCCAGTTGCGACGCGACCCGGGCTTTTCCCTGACGGTTGTCATTACACTGGCGCTTTCCATTGGAGCCAACACGGCGATTTTTTCCGTGGTCAACGCGCTCCTACTGAAGAGCCTGCCTTACACGCACCCGGAACGGATGGGCACGATTTACTTGCGCGTGACTGGCTCCGGCTTTTCCGACGAACGCGCCGGTATCGACGGGGAGAAATGGGAACTGCTACGCGATGCTGTCCCGGCATTGATTTCGGCAGTTTCCGGAGGCACCTCGGGTGTGAACCTGCAGGCGAGTTCGCGCGTGCAGTATGTGCAGGATGGGCGCATTTCGGCCCACTACCTCGATGTTCTGGGCCTCCAGCCTCTCCTGGGGCGTAATTTTTCCGAGGACGAGGACCGTCCCCACGGGCCCAAGGCCGCCATTCTCAGCTACGGCCTGTGGCACAGTGTCTTCAGTGCTGACCGGACTGCACTGGGACAGCCAATTCTATTGAGGGGCGAGCCGTATACGCTCGTTGGTGTGCTGCCGCAGGGTGCAACAACTCCCTTGGACGCCGAGGTGTACACCTCGCTCCAGCCCAGTCGCCAGGGCGAAGGTGGCGGAACGAATTTCGCGGCCATCACACGGCTACGCGACGGCGCCACCTGGCAGGAGGCGGATGCCGAGATCAATCGTGCCTGGGCACTCCTCGCCCAGCGTATTAAGAAGGACAACCCCGGCGCTCATGTGACCTATTACTCGGTGCCGCTCCAAAAGGGCCAGACCGATGCTTTGCGTCCGCAGGTGCTGGCACTGATGCTGGCCGCCGGCTTTATCCTGCTGATCGCCTGTGCCAATCTGGCGGGACTAGCGCTAGTGCGCATGCTGCGCCGCACCCCGGAAGTGGCCACGCGGTTGGCACTGGGGGCTTCAAGCTGGCAGATCCAGAAGCAGTTTTGGGTTGAAAACCTGCTCCTCGCTCTTGTGGGTGGAGGAGTTGCCGTAGGTGTGGGCTTTCTCGCGCTGCGCGGCATCTTGTTGCTGTTGCCCGAACATTTTCTCCCTGTTGCCAGCGTCCCGCTTGACACTCGGGTGATGGCGTTCACGCTGGTGATCTCAGTATTGACCAGCGTGCTGTTCGGCATGCTCCCGGCGCTCGTAACACGAAGAGTAGACCTGCGTTCGTCAATGGCAAGCCGCGCGGTAGCTGGATGGGGCAAGATGCGCCTGCGCCAAGCGCTGATTGCTGGCGAGGTGTCTCTCACTGTCGTTCTGTTGGCCGCATCCGGGCTGCTCATCCGCAGCCTGGTTCATTTGGAGACATTGCCGCCAGGGTTCAATCCCAACGGGCTGATGATCGCTAAAGCCTCTCTCGACGACGCGCGCTACCACGATCCTGCAGCATTCCGGCAGCTTCTGAATGAGAGTACGGCCGCGATGCGGCAGATTCCCGGCGTGCAAAATGCCGCCGTTGGATTGAGCATCCCCTACGAGACCGCATTAAACGACGGGGTAACCCTGAGCGACGGCAAAGAAGCCGGGCAGGAGGGCGGGACAGACGTGGTGTATGTCACGCCGGGATACTTCGACACACTGCAGATGCCATTGCTTGCGGGTCGCGTATTTACCGATGTGGACGGACCAAACACCCAGCACGTAGCCGTAGTGAACCAAGCCTTCGCCCGAAAGTTCTATGGTGGAACCAATCCCGTGGGCCGTTACATCAACAAGGACACGCTGATCGTCGGCGAAGTGGCCGATGTCCCCCTTTCGTCCAATCTGTACCCGGTCGCGCCGCTAATGAGCGAGCAGACGACGTACATTCCGGCCGCGCAAGTGAACGCGGGATCCCTCTCGCTCGTGCATGTCTGGTTTCAGCCGGATTGGGTCGTTCGTACGGCCGGCCCGGTCGAGGGATTGACAGTGGCGATGCAACGCGCGCTGACCGGCGCTGACCCCAAGCTGCCTACGTCCGGCTTCTACCGCGTGAACGATCTGATGGCCCGGACGCTGGCGACACAGCGAATTGAAGTGGCGCTGCTGGGTGCAATGGCGACGTTAGCGCTGCTGCTCAGCGCGGTCGGCATCTTCGCATTGGTAGCCAATATCGTTGCTGAAAGAACACGCGAGATCGGCATCCGTATGGCTCTGGGCTCGACTCCTGGCAAAGCAATGGTGCGGATAGGCCGCTCCGCAGCGGGAGCCTCATTACTCGGTGTTGCTCTGGGGCTAGTTCTTTCCGCCGGGGCTCTACGAACGATGGGCAGCGTGCTCTACGGCATAGGTGTCTATGACGTGCCCACAATCTGCGTGGTCATCTCGGTGCTTGCGTCTGTAGCTCTCATTGCTAGCACCGTGCCAACTTTGCGGATTGCACGCATCAACCCTGCACAGACGTTGCGAGATGAATAGGACACAATACTCATGATCCAACTCAAAAACCTGGAACGCAGCTACAAGTCTCCCGCCGGGCAGTTTTGGGTGCTGCGGCGCATCAACCTGGAAATTCGCGAAGGCGAATTCATCACCGTTATGGGGCCGTCAGGGGCGGGGAAGTCTTCGTTGCTCAATGTCCTGGCTCTGCTCGACGATGGCTGGGAAGGCGAGTACTGGTTCCGCGAGCAACCCGTCCATGCGATGAAGCGGAAACAGCGCGCTGAGTTGGCCAAGCGGAACACCGGGATGGTCTTCCAGAGCTATCACCTGCTCGATGACCTTACGGTGCGCGAGAACATTGATTTGCCGCTCTCCTACAAAGACATTCCCGCAAAGCAACGGCAAAGCTTGGTCGCGGACACTCTCGATCGCTTCCGGATTGTTGCCAAGAAGGACCTGTTTCCCAGCCAGCTTTCGGGCGGGCAACAGCAACTGGTGGGGGTTGCGCGAGCAGTGATCCACAAGCCTGTGCTCCTCCTCGCCGATGAACCCACAGGAAATCTGCATTCCTCCCAGGCAAAGCAGATCATGGACCTTTTTCGCGAGCTCAATCAGCAGGGGACGACGATCGTTCAGGTCACGCACTCGGAAGCAAATGCCGCCTGTGGCTCGCGCACGATTCAGTTGCGTGACGGCTGGGTAGTGAGCGACACGGCAAATCCCGACCTGCAGCCGTATGAGGCGGTGAAGCCATGACAAAGATCTTGAGCGGGTGCCAATTTCGACGGCTGTTGGTCTGGTTCGTCGTTGGCTTGGCCGCGACGCTATCGGCGCAGACAAACGGTTCCTTATCTTTCGAAATGCCGAAGTCGCGCAACCCTTTAAGCGCATATTCAGCGACCGAAGTAGCTGAACCGCAACTTACCAATTCCCCGCGGCTGGGCCAGCTCATTCTGGACGGAAATCTGCATTTGTCCTTGAAGGACGCGGTCCGGCTGGCGTTGGAGAACAATCTCGATCTCGCCATTGCCCGTTACAATCTCCCGATCGCGGACATGGATGTTTTGCGCACACAGGCTGGCGGGATTTTCCGAGGGGTGAATGCAGGTGTGGTGCAGGGCACTCCAGGCGGTGGAGTTGGAGGGTTCGGGGCGGGAGCTCCTGGCGCAGGAGCAGGAGGCACGACTAGTGGTGCGGGCGGCGCCGGCGCAGGCGCATCCGGCTTGGTGCAATCGACATTGGGCACTGGCGTCCCGGTCGCCTCGTACGACCCAGCGATTACCGGTTCCGTCGGCGCAGAGCATCAAACCAACCCTCTGGCCAACCAACAAGTCTATGGAATCCCGTCCCTCCAGCTCAACACCGGGCAGGCCAGCTTTGGCTACTCGCAAGCTTTTGCGACCGGCACCAGCATTTCTTTCGAGTTCAACAACAGCCGCCAGACCACGAACAGCCCTTACGAAACTCTGTCTCCGATCCTGGGCTCGATGTACCGCTTTTCTTTCCAGCAGCAGCTGCTTGCAGGATTCAGCCTGGGCCCCAACCTCCGCTATCTGCGAATTGCCAAAAACAATAAGAAGATTTCAGACATCGCCTTCAAAGACCAGGTCATCGCCACGGTCACCCAGATCGAGAACATTTATTGGGACTTAGTGAATGCCTACGAACAGGCGCAAGTGAACGAGCAGTCCTTGGGGTTTGCGCGGCAGTCTCTGGAGAATGCCAAGAAACAATTCCAGTTGGAGAGCATTCCTGCAATGGATGTGATGCGTGCTGAAGCCGAGGTTTCGAAGCGCGATCAGGACGTGACGGTGGCCCGAACCAACCTGCAATTGCAGGAACTGCTCATAAAGAATGCGCTGACCAAGAGCCTCGATGATCCCGTGCTGGAATCTGTGCCCGTCATTCCGACAGACCGCCTGCAATCAACCCAAGCCCCTCCCACCGTCGCGGTGCAGGATCTTATTGCCCATGCCCTGAATGATCGCCCCGAACTTACCGAGTCTGACGTCGATCTTTTGAATCGCCAGATCAGCCGCCAGGCTGCGCGAAACGCGCTGCTGCCTTCGCTGTCGCTTGTGGGATTCTACGGAGGATCGGGATTAGCCGGACCGCTGAATCCCATCTACAATCTGGGTCCGAACGCGTCTTCCGTTCCTACGAACTTCGCGGGGGCCATGGCGAATGCCTTCAACAATTCTTCCCCGGACTACTACATCGGATTCAACCTGAATATACCCATCCGGAACCGAGTGGCCAAAGCCGACCAATATCGCTCCGAACTGGAATACCGCCAGGCTGAGCTGCGGCGTGAAGAATTGAGAAAGCAGATCCGCATCGAGGTGCGCAATGCCCAGTACGCCCTCGAACAGACCGCCGCGCGCGTAGATGCGGCCCGCCAAGCCCGCGATCTGGCACAGCGCACATTCGAAATCACTCAGCAGGAGCAGGCGCTGGGAGCCGGGTCGACTTACCAGACGATGACAGCCCAGCGTGATCGGGCTATCGCCGAACTCGATCTGGTCACAGCGATGACTACCTACGAAAAGGCGAAAGTTGAGCTTGACCGTGCGACCGGGAGCACTTTGGACCATAATGGAATTGCGATCCAGGATGCGATCAGCGGGACCATCAGTAATCCAGCTCCATGACTTATGCCGACCTCGGCCAAATCGCGAGACAACTTCTCCGTGCTCACGAAAGGCGGACCGAATCCTCCGCAGATTCTGGTGGCCGACGACCAGCAGCACATTCTTGACGCCATTGAACTCCTGCTGAAACCGCAGGGCTACAAGGTCAATGCGGTGCCGTCTCCGCTATTGGTGCGGGAGGCCTTGGCGACTACCTCCTATGACGCTGCATTAATCGATCTGAACTACACGCGCGACACGACTTCAGGCCAGGAAGGGCTCGACCTGCTATCCGAGATTGTTGCGCTCGACGGCACCGTTCCCATCATTGTGATGACTGCATGGGGCAACGTGGAGCTGGCGGTGGAGGCCATGCGCCGCGGGGCTCGCGATTTCATCCAGAAGCCGTGGGAGAACGAGCGCCTGCTTGCCATTGTGCGTACGCAGGTGGAGCTGCATCGAGCGCTGCAGAATGCAGAGCGGCTTGCTGCTGAGAATCGGCTGCTGAGCGCCGAAGGACGACCTGAGTTCATTGCCACTGCGCCGTCCATGACACCAGTGCTCGAAACCATCACCCGCATTGCTCCCTCGGATGCGAACGTGTTGATCAGTGGAGAACATGGCACTGGCAAAGAAGTTGTAGCTCGCACTCTTCACGCACTGTCGCTGCGGGCTTCGCGTGCTTTTGTGCCCGTCAATACGGGCGCCTTGGCGGAAGGGGTTTTTGAAAGCGAGCTCTTCGGTCATGTAAAGGGGGCCTTCACGGACGCTCGCGCCGACCGCATCGGCCGCTTCGAGCTAGCGGACGGGGGCAGCATTTTTCTTGATGAAATCGGCAACGTACCTCTGCGACAGCAGGCCAAGTTGCTGCGCGTGATCGAGTCTGGTGAGATGGAGCGCGTAGGTTCGTCGCGCAGCAAGCGGGTCGATGTCCGCGTCATCTCGGCCACGAACGCGGATCTTCAGGCTGCGTGCGGCGCTGGTCAATTTCGTGAAGACTTGTTGTTCCGGCTGAACACAGTCGAAATCCACTTGCCGCCTTTGCGGGAGCGCAGGGAAGACGTCGCGACTTTGGCGATGCACTTTCTGACGCATTATGCGTCGCGCTATCGGCGCCCGGTACATTCCCTGGATGCCACTGCACTGCAAGCCTTGATGCAACATTCCTGGCCCGGCAATGTTCGCGAGTTGGAGCACACGATGGAACGGGCCGTGCTGATGTGCCGCACGGAGCAGATTCAGACCGCTGATCTCGGCTTAGGCGTGCAACGCCTCGCCTCACAAAACCTTGAGGAATTGAGCCTGGAAGCCGTGGAGAGCATTCTGATCCGCAAAACGCTGCAACGCTTTCAGGGCAATGTAAGTCAAGCTGCGGAGGCGCTTGGCCTGAGCCGCGGCGCGCTATACCGGCGGATGGAAAAGCATGGGCTCTAGCTCAGGCGCGAGTGAAGCTTCGCGGCGTATTCCCCGGAAACCCCACCGGGCCCCTTTTGAGCGGCGGGTCCTCCGTTTCGCCGTGTTGCTTGTGGCTCCCGGCGTCTTGGTGAGCGGCGTTCTCGTTTGGCTCCAGTCTTGGACAGTCGAATCCAAGCTGGTACTGCTCGGAATCGAAGTGCTCCTGTGTCTCCTGATCGGTGCCGCCCTGCACGATCATATCGTCCGGCCGCTGCAAACTCTGGCCAATGTCGTTGGTTCCATGCGAGAGGAAGATTACTCCTTTCGCGCCCGGTTAGCTGTTCCCAATGATGCCTTGGGGGAACTTTCGCTGGAAGTGAACGCGCTGGCCGATCTCCTCTCCCGGCATCGTACCGGCGCCATTGAAGCAGCCGCCTTATTGCAGCGAGTCGTTGAAGAAGTGGATATTCCTATATTTGCGTTTGATCCGGGCGGCAAGTTGCGACTCGTGAACTCTGCCGGCGAAAGGCTCTTACAACGCTCTTCCGGCCAACTGCTCGGCAGAACGGCGTCAGAACTCGGGCTCCACGGTTCGCTATCGTGTGAAAACGAAACCTTGTTGTCGCTCCCTTTCGCCAGCGCTGCGCGCTGGGTCGTACGACGGAGTTCGTTCCGCCAGCAAGGGATCCCTCATTCCCTGGTTGTCCTCTCGGATGTGAGTCGCGCACTACGCCAAGAGGAGCGATGGGCGTGGCAGCGCCTAATTCGAGTGATTGGTCACGAGTTGAATAACTCACTGGCGCCCATCAAGTCCATTGCCGGCAGTCTGAACATGCAACTGTCTCAAACGAACCTTGATGACGAACAGCGGCAGGATTTCGAACGCGGCCTCGCCATCATCGAGGCTCGCGCAGCTTCGCTGAACCGGTTCCTGCAAGCCTATCGTCAGTTGGCGCAAATGCCGCCTCCCGAGTTGCAGCCCTGTTCAATCTCCGCATTGGTGACCCATGTCGCGGCTTTGGAAACCCGGGTTCGTGTCACTGTAGTCCCCGGTCCGGACGTGACCTTGATGGCCGATCTCGGTCAGCTCGAGCAAATGCTCATCAACTTGCTGCGCAACGCAGCGGAGGCTGTGCTGGGGCAGCCCACTGCCGGAGAAACCTCGAATGCACAAGAGAACACCGCGGTCAGCGGATCGGAAGCGCAAGTCGCCGTTACGTGGAATTCGACTGAGAAAGACGTCGTCTTGACGATCGAGGACAATGGCCCGGGACTGATGAACCCGAGCAACGCCTTCGTCCCCTTTTACACCACTAAGCCTCAAGGGAGTGGTATTGGCCTCGTGCTTTCCCGACAAATCATAGAGGCTCATGGTGGGACCATCGAGGTGACGAACCGTCGAGGACATCAAGGCTGCGAGGTGAAGATC
>Ga0181536_10000226_pt1 | contig 65567 bp, 58 predicted proteins | sample PEATcosm2014_Bin_41_FD_121105 | JGI IMG/M metagenome (GOLD analysis project Ga0181536, IMG submission 121105) | Peatland microbial communities from MTU Mesocosm Facility, Houghton, MI, USA - PEATcosm2014_Bin17_60_metaG | ecosystem: Environmental > Terrestrial > Soil > Wetlands > Peat | place...
CGCTGGTGTTGGAGAGCAGGTCGATGCCCGAAGGATGGAAGAGCGCCGTGGAGTAGAAGGGGTTGTGCCCGTGGGCCAGGGCGTAGGCGGGCCACTCGAGGAACCACAAGAACAGCGACGTGTCGCCGCAGCCGCAGGTGGTCACGGTGGCGGGGTGGGTGGACCAGACGTGCCACCACACAAGGACCGAGAGGACGAGGTAGGCCCCGAGACAGAGGGCGAGGACGACCGCCGTCGGTGCCCGCCGCTGGCCCGGCCCCCCGTCGGCGGGCCCGTCCCCCGACGACCGGTCCGCGCTCGGCGGGGCCGCCACGGTGGTCGTGCCCGCCCCCACGGCCCCCACCGCTACCGGCCGACCGGGCTCACGACAGGAACTGCGAGCCGGCCCGCTCCAGCTCCCGGCGGTACCAGACGATGGTGGGCACCAACCCCTCGGCCAGCGGGCGGAACGGCGCCAGCCCGAGGAGGCGGCGGGCCTTGGTCACGTCGCTGCGCATGGCGGGGATCTCGGTCGGGCGCTCGGGCAGGGCACCGAACTCGGCCACGATGGGGTCGCCCATCAGGCCGAGGACGGTCTCGGCCACCTGGCGCATCGAGACCTCCTCGCCGCCGCCGATGTTGAACACCTCGCCCTCCGCGCCGGCCACCGTGCCCGCCAGCAGGAACCCCTCGACCAGGTCCTCCACGTAGTTGAACTCGCGCGTCTGGCGGCCCTCGGTCATGGCCAGGCGCTGCCGGCGCAGGGCCCGCACGATGATCTCAGGGATGACCCGGTCAGGGGTCTGCGCCGGGCCGTAGGCGTTGAAGGGGCGCACCACCACGATCGGCCACGACCGTCCCCGGTGCAGCATGCGGCAGAACCGCTCGCCGGCGTACTTGCTCACCGAATAGGGGGAGAGGGGGTCCACCGCCGCGTCCTCGGCGAAGGGCACGGGGATGTCGCCGTACACCTCGCTCGTGCTGGTGTAGACGAAGCGCCGGTAGTCGGTGCGGGCCAGGGCTTGGAGGAGGGCGACGGTGCCGTGCACGTTGGTCTGGATGCACTCGTCGACCCGCGACCAGGACTTGCCGACGTGCGTGTAGGCCCCGAGGTGGAAGACGAGCTCGGGACGGGCCTCGGCGACCAGCGCCTCCATGGCCCCCGCGTCGGTGAGGTTCCCCCCGTGCAAGGTGATGCGGTCCCGGAGGTCGAGGAGGCGGACCGGGTAGACCGACGAGACGGTGCTCGTCAGCGCGTGGACCTCTGCCCCGAGGTCAGCGAGGCGCCGGGTGAGGTGCGATCCGATGAAGCCAGTGGCCCCGGTGACGAGGACTCGGGCTCCGGCAAGTTCATCCACGGTCCGTCTCCTTCGCGACAGAGGGTGCTCAGCTCGAGCGCGTCCTTGTAGGTGTCCATCGACCGCCAGAACCCCGAGTGCCGGTAGACGTAGAGCTCGCCCGCCGCCACCAGCGACGGCAGGACCTCGCGCTCGAGGTCGTCGCCGGACCACAGCTCAAGGGAGCGCTCCTCGACGACGAAGAACCCGGCGTTGATCCAGTGGTCGGCGAGCCTGGGCTTCTCCTTGAACTGGTGTACCCGGCCCCGCTCGTCCCATTCGAGCGTGCCGTAGGGCGAGGGCAGCGGGACGGCCGTCACCGTCACCCCGCCGCCGTGGCCCCGGTGGAAGTCGAGGAGCGCCCGCACGTCGACCGCGCCCAGCCCGTCGCCGTAGGTGACCATGAAGGTCGGGCCGAGGGCGTGCACGGCGCCGAGCACCCGCCCGGCCGTCCCCGTCTCCTCCCCGGTGTCCACCACCTCGACGTCCCACTCCGCCGGCAGCCCCTCGGCGAAGGCGGCGATCAGGTCGGCCCGGTACCCGGCGGAGAGCACGAATTCGCAGAACCCCTGGCGGGCGTAGATCTCCATCACGTAGCGCAGGATCGGGGTCCCGCCCACCTCCATGAGGGGCTTGGGCACCTCGAGGGTGTGCGGATAGGCGCGGGTGCCCTTGCCCCCGCACAGGATCAGGGTGCGCATGGGTGGTGGCCGGCCGGGGCGCTCGCCACCGCCTCCGGCGGCTCCGTCCCGGCCCGGCGAGCGGGTCGCTGGCGGCATCCGGGCACGAAGGCCAAGTATACCGACGCCCCGCCGTCGCCCGGTGCCCGGTGGGGGCGCCCCAGGGCCCTGCGGCGCGTGTGCCAGCATTGACGCGGTGGATGCACTGCGCCCCGGCGACGCGGACGGCGCCGCGCCGACGCTGCCGCGCACCCCCGGCCTCGACGGCATCCGGGCCCTGGCCGTGCTGGCCGTCATGGCCTACCACAACGGCTTCAGCTGGATCCCGGGCGGGTTCTACGGCGTCGACGCCTTCTTCGTGCTGTCGGGCTACCTCATCACCTCGCTGCTGCTCACCGAGTGGGAGAGCTCGGGGACCGTCCGCCTCACCAGGTTCTGGGCCCGCCGCGCCCGGCGCCTCCTGCCCGCCCTGTTCGTGGTGGTGGCGGTGGTGGGGCTGCTCCGCCTCGCCGCGCCCTCGGCGCTCGCCTGGCCCGACGCCGTCCCCGACGCGCTGGCCACGCTCCTCTACGTCGCCAACTGGCACTTCATCGCCAGCGGCGCCGGCTACTTCGCCGCCAGCGCCCCGCCCTCGCCGCTCCTGCACACCTGGTCCCTGGCGATCGAAGAGCAGTTCTACCTCGTGTGGCCGCTGGTCATCGTGGGGGTCCTCGGCCGTCGGGGCCGGCGCCCGGCGGCCGACCACCGCCGCCGGCTGCAGGTCCTGGGTGCCCTCTGCGTGGCCGGCGGCCTCGCCTCGGCCGTCTTGATGTGGGCGCTCACCCCGACCGGCGCCAGCCTGGAGCGCGCCTACTACGGCACCGACACCCGGGCCCAGGCGCTCCTGGTCGGCGGGGCGCTGGCGGTGGCCCTGGCCCTCTACCGGCGACGGCCGGCCGGCCTCCGGCGGCTCGGGGCGGTGACCGGCGTGGCCGGGCTGGTGGCCTCGGCCGCCGTGTGGCACTGGGTCGCCGAGACATCGTCGCTCGCCTTCCACGGCGGGTTCCTCCTGGCGTCGCTGGCCGCCGGCGCGGTGGTGGCCGGCGTGGTCCTCTCCCCCACCGGCCCCGCCTCCCGGGCGCTGGCCCTCGGCCCGCTGGGCTACCTCGGCCGCATCTCCTACGGCGTCTACCTCTGGTACTGGCCGGTCCTCCTGGTCATGACCGGGTCCCGGCTGGAGATGGGGGCGTGGCCGCTGTTCTTGTGCCGCAGCGCCGTGACCGTGGCGCTGGCCGCCGGCTCCTACCACTTGGTGGAGGCGCCGATCCGGCGGGGTGCGCCCTCGGGGTGGCGGGCCGCCGTCGGGGCCCCGGCCGCGGCCGGGCTCTCGTTCGCCCTGGTCGCCTGGTCGGCCGCCGTCCTCGCCCCGGCCGCCGGCCCGGTCGCGGCCGCCCGCGTCCACGCCGCCCGCCCCCGGCCGGCCGCCGTGCGGGTCCTCTTGGTCGGCGACTCGATGGCCGGCAGCCTCGGGGCCACCCTGGCCGGCCCCGCCCCCGGCTACGGCGTGGCGCTGATCAACGAGGGCCATCCGGGCTGCGCCCTCACCACCGACGGCGAATTCCAGTTCCTCCTCTACCGCAACCCCCCCGGCCCCCCCTGCAAGATGGGCGACCCCGCCGCGCTGCTCGGTGCCTGGCGGCGCTACGTGGCCGAGTACCGGCCTCAGGTCGTCGTCTACCTGGCCCGGGCCGACCTGTTCAACCAGGACCTTGGCGGCACGTGGACCTGGATCGGCCACCCCGCCTTCGACCGGTTCCTCGAGTCCCAGCTCGAACGGGGCGCCCGGGTGCTCACCTCGGCCGGGGCCAGGCTGGTGCTGGTCACCTCCCCCTACTACAACTCGACAGTCGTCGGCGGGCCGAGCGTGCCCGAGGACCAGCCGGACCGGGTCCTCGACTACGACCGGATCCTGCGCCAGGTGGCCCGGAGCGTCCCCTCCGTCACCGTCTACCCGCTGGGCGGGCTGGTCGACCCGGGCGGCACCTACCGGGCGACGGTCGACGGCGTGGCCATGCGCTGCGCCGACGACGTGCACCTGAGCACCACCGCCGGGCGGGTGATCGCCCCCAAGCTCCTGCCGGTGCTGGCCCGCCTGGGCCGCGCCGACCGGCTGGCCCGGGCGGTCCACCTGTCGGGCCCCCTGCCCCCGCTGCCGCCGGACGTCCCCTCCTGGTACGGCGAGCTCCGGTGCGGCCGGTAGGGGGCGGCGCCAGTCAGGGCAGCACCCCGGCGCCGGCCGCCGTGCGGGCCCGCTCGGCCCGGTGGGCCACCGCCGCCCGCCGGACGTTGCGGCGGGCGCGCCACAGCTCGCCCACCACCGGCACCAGGACGTTGCCGATGGAGAGGCGCGAGTCGGGGCGGTTGCTCCACTCGATGCCCACCTCGCGCACGGTGAACCCCATGCGCCGGGCCATGGCCAGCGCCTCGGCGTCGAAGACCCAGCCGTCGAGGCGGACCCGGCCGAACACCGCCTCGGCACAGTCGGCCCCGAAGAGCTTGAACCCGCAGTAGATGTCGCGGGGCAGCCGGCCCAGGGCCAGCCGGGTGAGGGCGATGAAGCCGGCCCCGAAGATGCGCCGGCGGACCGCCTGCTGGCGCTCGACCCGGGCCCCGGCGCTCAACCGGGAGCCGACCACCACGTCGGCCTCCTCGGCCAGCCGCTCCATCTCGCCCAGCGAGCGCAGGGAGGCCACGCAGTCGGCGTCGCACATGAGCCGCAGGTCGCCCTTGGCCTCCAGCATCCCCCGCCGGATGGAGTACCCCTTGCCGCGGTTCACGTCGTTGCGCAGGACCCGGACCCGCTCGCCGTCCACGAACGGCTCGGCCACCTCGAGCGTCCGGTCGGTGCTGGCGTTGTCCACCACCAGGATCTCCCACTCGCCACCGCGCGACCCGAGCAGGGAGACCGCCGCCTTCAGGATCTCGGCGATCTCCTTCTCCTCGTTCAAGACGGGGATGACGATCGACATCGAGCGCGGCGGCACCGGGCAATTCTAGGGCACGCCCGGTGGAGGCCCGGCCCTCGCCGCGCCCGGTCAGCCCAGCTGGCGGCCGACGGCGACCACCGCCTCGGCCGAGGCCGCCACGGTCACGATGAGGCCGTCGGCCCCGGCGGCGAACAGCGCGTCGGCGCGCCGTGCGGCGTCGGCGCCCAGGTCACCCCGCCAGACGAGGGCCGTCCCCTCGGCCCGCGCCCGCCAGGCGGCGACCTCGGCCGGACCGCCGGTCACGACCCAGCCGTCCGCCGCACCGCCCGGCGGCACCACCGGCGACTGGACGAGCACCGGCGGCGGGGCGGTCGGCGGGGGCAGGTTCGGCGCCCCGACCAGCCGGAAGTGGGTGCCCTCGAACGCCGAGGGTCCCGGAAGGAAGAGGAGCCGGCAGACCTCCGCCGCCTCCGCCGCCACCCCGGGGCCGCCCTCCACCAGCACCGCCGCCCGCCCCGGCGAGAGCAGGTCGAGGGCGGTCACGTCGCGGGCCAGCACCGAGGGGTTGCGGTCACTCGGGCCGGCCCCGGCCACCACCCCGACCCTGATCCGCTGGGTCAGGGCGACCAGCGCTCCGGCCAGGGTGCACGGGTCGCACCCCGGACCGGCCACCCACACCGCCTCGAAGCCCGCCCCCTCGGCGGCGGCGGCGGCCTCCAGCCACTCGGCCACCGGCGCCCGCCCGCCGGGCGGGGCGACCAGCGGCGGCAGCTCCAGCCCGAGGCGCATCAGAACAGAGGTTACGGGGCGTCGAGCAGCCGGCGGAAGGCCGATGCCCCGACCACCGCCACGCCGGTGCCCCGCACCTGGTCGGCCAGGGCGGCGTCGGAGGTGACGACGGTGGTGGCCGAGGGGTCGTCGGCCGACCGTGCCATCTGGGCGATGACCCGGTCGGCGGCGTCGCGCCCACCGGGGGCGAAGGACAGCGCCACCCCCGCCGCCGCCCCTTCGGCCACCTCGTCGGGCCGAGGGCGACCGTCGAAGACCACCGCCACCACGTCCCCGCTGGCCCGGGCGAAGCGGGCGAGGTCGGCCACCAGCCGGCGGCGGGCGCCGGTGCGGTCGCGCCACCACCCGTCGGGCCGCGAGCCCACCAGGTTCCACCCGTCGACGACCCAGCGCACGCCACAGCATTACCGCTCCCTCGCCCACCCGCCGGCCGGTGCACGGGGGCCCGGGCGCACCGGGACGTCGCCGGCCCGGGCCAGCCCCAGCGCCACCAGCACGTCGGCCGTGTCGCGCACCACGAAGCACCCGTCGGCCAAGAGGTCGTTGGCGCCGGCCGAGGCCGGACTGCGGACCGAGCCGGGGACCGCCCCCACGGCCACGCCCCGGCCGGCCGCCGCCCGCACCACGGCGAGCGCCCGGCCCCGGGTGTGGCACTCGACGACCACCACCACGTCGGCCAGGGCGGCCACCAGCCGCTGGTGCCGGGCCGACCGCGGCCCCGCCGTCCCCGGCGCCGAGGCCGACAGGACGACCCCGGCCTCGGCCACCCGCGCCCAGAGCCGCCCCGGTGCGTGCGGCGCAGGGAGCCCGTCGGTCGCCACTGCGACGGGCGGGCCCGACTGGCGCGGTGCGCTGCGCCGCGCCGCCGTCGACCCCTCGTGGGCCGCGCCCTCGATGCCCGGTGCGAGCCCCGAGACGACGGTGACCCCCGCCGCCGTCAGCTCGGCTCCCAGCTGGGCCGCCACCCCCAGCCCGTAGCGGGTGGCGGCGCTCGTCCCCACCACCGCCACCCGGGGGCGGCCGTCGACCACCCCGGGGTCGCCCAGGGCGAAGAGGACGGGCGGGGCGTCGGGGTCCCCGGCCAGGGCCTGGGGGTAGCGCTGCGCCCCGGCCACCAGCACCTCGATGCCCGCCCGGCGGCAGGCGTCCCACCCCCCGGCCACGTCCACCCTCGCCGCCGCCGCCGTGAAGCGGCCGCTCCCGGCCAGCGTCGACCAGGCCTCGGCGGCGGGCCTCGCCTCGAGCAGGCGGCGGAGCCGGGCCGGCGGGACCCCCTCCACCGCGGCCAGGGCGGCGGCGTAGGCGGCGTCGGGCAGCACGGACCAAAACGGTCCGGTCTTGGGGCCGCGTGGTCCCGGCGGTCCCGGGGCCGCCTTCGCCAGGGGGGCCCGGCGGGCCCGTCAGTGGCCGGCGATGACGTGGGGGCGGTAGGGCTCCTCTAGCGAGGCCACCTCTTCGGGGTCGAGCTCGACCGAGAGGGCGGCCAGGGCCTCCTCGAGCTGGCCGGCGTCGGTGACGCCGACGATGGGGGCCGTCACCACCGGCCGGCCGAGCACCCAGGCCAGCGCCACCTGGGCCCGGGTCAGGGCGCGCCGGGAGGCCACCTGGGCCACCGCCTCGACGACCGCCCGGTCGCTGTCGACGTAGAGGACCTTGCCGAACTCGTCGGTCCGGCTGCGCTCGGTCGCCTCGTCCCAGTCCCGGGTGAGCCGTCCCCGGGCGAGCGGGCTCCAGGGGATGACCCCGATCCCCTCGTCGGCGCAGAGGGGGAGCATCTCGCGCTCCTCCTCGCGGTAGACGAGGTTGTAGTGGTCCTGCATGGAGACGAACCGGGTCCACCCGTTGACGTCGGCGGCGTGGAGCAGCTTGGCGAACTGCCAGGCGTACATCGACGACGCCCCGACGTAACGGGCCTTGCCCGCCTTCACCACGTCGTGCAGCGCCTCCACCGTCTCCTCGACCGGGGTGTTGGGGTCGAAGCGGTGGATCTGGTAGAGGTCGACGTAGTCGGTGCCGAGCCGCCGCAGGCTGTGGTCGATCTCGGCCATGATCGACTTGCGCGAGAGCCCGACGGCGTTGGGCCCTTTGTGCATCGGGCCGTTCACCTTGGTGGCCAGCACGATCTCGTCCCGGTTCGAGTGCTCGGCCAGCACCCGGCCGACGATCTCCTCGCTGGTCCCGTCGGAGTAGACGTTGGCCGTGTCGAAGAAGTTGATCCCCCCCTCCAGGGCCCGGCGGATGATCGGCCGGGCGTCCTCTTCGACCAGGCTCCAGGGGTGGTTGCCGCGGTCGGGGTCCCCGAAGCTCATGCAGCCGAGGCAGATCCTCGACACGTCAAGGCCGGTCGAGCCCAGCTTGGTGTAGTCCATCGGCGCTCGCCTCCCCAAAGGGCCCGCCCGGCGCGGGCGGACAACGATCATCGTACGGGGCGGCGCCCACCCCCTGGGTGGGTGCGCCGCCCCGACACCGGCGGGGCTGGTAGAACACGGCTCGAACTCGCAACGACGGAGGGAGCGCGATGACCGACCCGCGGGCCCCGTGGCCGACGGCCCCGGGGTAACCACCGTCGTACGGGGCGGTGCGGCCCACCGGCGGCGGCCGAGGAGGTGGCCGCCGCGCTGGGTGCGTCGGGTCGGGGCGCACCTCGGCGTCATCGCCGTCCTCTCGCTCCCCGCAGTGGTGCTGTGGTGGCACGCCTGGGCCGGCGGTGCCGCCGCCACCGTCCGCTGCGCCTGCCTCGACCCCGGCCAGCAGGTCTGGTTCGTCGCCTGGCCCGCCTACGCCCTGGTCCACTGGCACGACCCGTTCTCCACCTCGTGGCTGTGGCCCCCGGGGGGCGTCAACCTCCTGGCGAACGCCAGCGCCCCGTTGGTCGGCCTGGTGCTTGCCCCGGTCACCTGGGTCTTGGGTCCCTTCGTCTCGACGACGCTGGCCCTCACCCTCGCCCCCGGCCTGAGCGCCTGGGGGTGCTGGGTGGCCTGCCGCCGGCTGGTCGACTGGGCGCCGGCGCCCTGGGTGGCCGGGCTCGTCTTCGGCTACTCGCCCTTCGTCGTGGAGAGCGTCGGGCAGGGCCACGTCTCCGTCGCGCTCTTGGTCTTCCCGCCGCTCGTGCTGGTGGTGCTCCACGAGATCGTGGTCCGCCAGCGGTGGTCGCCCGCCCGGTGCGGCGCGGCGCTGTCGCTCCTGGCGCTCGGACAGTTCCTGGTCTCCCCCGAGATGCTCACCGTCGTCTTGGTGGTGGCGGTGGTCGGCATCGCGCTGGCGGCGGCGCTCGCCCCGCACCGGGTGGGGGCGTCCGCCCCCTTCGCCCTGCGTGCCTTCGCCTTCACCGTGGTCTTCTCCCAGGTGCTCTTGGCCCTCCCGGCGTGGTACCTGCTGACAGGGCCGCGCCACATCGTCGGCGCGCTGTGGGGACGGCTGCACGGCATCTTCGTCGCCCAGGCCTGGGGGTTGTGGCGCGCCGGCCCCTGGCGCAGCACCCTCTTCCCCGGGGTCCCCCTGGGTCCCCAGGTCCAGTTCCTCGGGTTCGGGCTGCTGGCCGTGGCGGCCGGGTCGGTGGCGGTGGCCTGGCGGAACCCGACGGCCCGGCTGATGGCCGGCGTGGCCGTGGTCGCCACCGTGCTCTCCTGGGGCGGCCTCTTCTGGCCGGCCCCCGGTCACCTGGTGGTCGCCCACTGGCTCCCCTGGGGCTGGGTGACCAACCTCCCGGTCCTCGACGACGTGAGCGCCGTGCACTTCGCCGCCCCGGCCGACCTGGCCGTGGCGGTGCTGGTGGCCCTCGGGCTGGACTCGCTGGCCAGGTGGCGATGGTGGCGCCGGCTGCCCGATTCGGCCCGCGACGTGGCGGTCGTCGGCCTGGTGGCGCTCATGGTCGTCCCGGCCTGGCGCCTCTACGACGCCCCCCTCGCCGTCCAACGCGTCTCGCTGCCCCGCTGGTACCAGACGGCGGGGCGCAGCGTGCCCGAGGGCTCGGTGGTACTCAGCTACCCGTTCCCCGCCTCGGCCTCGCTCACCGCCGAGCCGATGGTGTGGCAGGCCGCCGACTCGATGCGGTTCCGCCTGGCCGGCGGGTACGTGAAGGTCCCGGCACCCGGCGGCGGGGTGATCGGGTCGGGGCCGCCCGGCTCGGCGGTGCGGACCCTGGTCGACCTGACCATTCCCAAGGGCGGGCGCCCCCCGCGCCTGTCGGCCACAGACCTCCAACGGCTGCGCGCCGCCCTGGTTGCCTGGGGGACCTCCTACGTCGTGGTGACCGACACCGGCGCCCTGCCCCAGGAGGCGGCGGCCGTCTTCACGGCGGCCACCGGCCGGCTCCCCGCCGTCTGGGAACGCGCGTGGGTGTGGGACCTCGCCGCCCGGCCGCTCGGCAGGGTGTTCTCGTCGCCCAAGGCCGCCGCCGCCCTCGCCTCCTGCGAGGCCGCCCTCCCTGCGCTGGGCGGCGTCCCCGCCGGCCAACCCCTGCCCCAGGCCCTCGACCGCTGCGTGTCGGGCGGGCAGTCCTAGCGCCGGTGCCGGGGGCGCTCAGCCGGCCGGTGGGGCGGCGGCGGCGCCGTTGGCCGCCGGGGCCGTAGCGGGGCCGCCGGCGCCCTTCAACGCCTCGACCAGGACCTCGGCCCCGCCGACCAGGCCGGCCGCTTGGTAGGGGACGACCACCTTGGAGTTGGGCGACGCGGCGATGTCCTGGAGCGCCCGCAACTGCAGCACGGCCAGGGTGTTGGGCTTGACCACCGACTGGTCGATGGCGGTGAGGGCAAGCGCCTCGCCCTCCCCGCGCAGCTGGCGGGCCTTCTTCTCGCCCTCCGCCTGGAGCTCGAGCGCCTTCATCTGCGCCTCGGCGGCGAGGATCACGGCCTGCTTGGCCCCCTCGGCCTCGAGCACGGCGGCCTGCTTGCGGCCGCCGGCGCTGTTGATCGCCGCCTGCTGCTCGCCCTCGGACTTCAAGATGGCGGCCCGCTTGTGCTGCTCGGCCTCCTTCTGCTCCGACATGGCCTGGATCACGTTGTTGGGCGGGGTGATGTCGAGGATCTCGATCCGGTTGAGTCGGACGCCCCACTTCATGGCGGCGTCGGCCATGTGGTCCTGCATCCGGGTGTTGATGGTCTCGCGCTCGGAGAGCGACTGGTCGAGGGTCAGCTCGCCGAAGACGGCGCGCAGGGCGGTGCGCGACAGCTGGTCGACGGCGAGGGAGTAGTCGGCGATCTCGAAGAGGGCGGCCTTCACATCGATCACCTGGCAGAAGATGGTGGCGCTCACCCAGATCGACACGTTGTCCTTGGTGATCACCGCCTGCTGGTCCCCGGTCATCGGGAACTCCCGCATGTCGACCTTGACCATCCGGTCGACGAAGGGCACCAGGGCGTGCATGCCGGGTTGGCGGACGGCCTTGAACTCCCCGAGCCGCTTGACCACCCCGACGCTCCCCTGCTGGACGATCTTGAGGGCGGTGACGAACACGATCACCCCCACGAGGGCGACGATGATGACGACCACGACCAGGGCGGCGATGGCACCTGCGGCACTTGCAATCATGAGGGCTCCCCTCGTTGGTTTGCCGACTACGCGTCGGCGGCGTACACCACCAGCAGGCCGCGCTGGACATCGGCTACCACCACGTTGGTGCCGGGCTCGATCTTCTCGGCCGGGTCCAGCGGGATGGCCAGCCAGTCCTCGCCCCGGGCGCGGATCGAACCGGGGTGATGGGCCCCGCCGATCTCCTTGGTCACGAGGGCGGTCTCCCCGATCATGCCCTGGACCCCGTTCAGCACGCCGGCACCTCCCTCGTGCAAGGCCCGTTCGGCGGTCCCGGTCCCGGGGGTTCCGGCGGCCGCCGTCGGTGGCTATACCTGTGCCCGACTATACGGCCGAATGGCCGGAGCCGTGGCCCGGGGTGCCTATTGGCCGGTGAAGTGCGGGTCGCGCTTCTCCTTGAAGGCGGCCATGGCCTCGACCATGTCAGCGGTCTCGAAGTTGACCGCCTGGCAGCGGGCCTCGTTCTCGACCGCCTCGGCCATCGACGACGAGAAGGAGTCGTTCAGGAGCGTCTTGATGAGGGAGAGGGCGAGCGGCGGACCGGCGGCCAGGGTGCGGGCCCACTCGGCCACGTAGCCGTCGAGGTCGTCGGCGGGGACGATCCGGTTCACCAGCCCCAGCTCGCGCGCTTGGTCGGCGTCGAGCATCCCGCCGAACAGGGCGACCTCCTTGGCCCGGGCCAGCCCGATCAGGCGGGGCAGCAGCCACGAGGCCCCGTTGTCGAGGGAGAGGCCCCGGCGGGAGAAGATCATCGAGAAGCGGGCCCGGTCCGACGCCACCACCAGGTCGCACCCGAGGGCCAGGGAGAACCCCGCGCCGACGGCCACCCCGTCGACCTTGGCGATGGCCGGCTTGGTCATCCGGTGCAGGGCCAGGGCGACGTCGCCGAGGCGCCGCATCCGCACCAGGCCGGGCACCCCGTTGTTGGAGGCCGGGCCGTCGGGGTCGCCCAGGTCGGCGCCCGAGCAGAACGCCCCGCCGGCCCCGGTGAGCACCATCACCCGGTCCTCGGCGCTGCGTTCGACCGCCTCGAAGGTGTCGCGCAGCTCGGTCAGCATCACGCCGTTGGCGGCGTTCTTTCGCTCGGGGCGGTTCATGGTGACCGTCACCACTCCCCCGTCGCGTTCAATGAGCAGCGTCTCCACCGGGCCTCCTCTCGGTCCAGGGCCGCCACCCTACGGCTCCGGGAAATCGCCCGCCAGGTACGCCCGGGCGCCCACCACCCCCTCGGGTGCCGGCGAGACCGCCAACGGCACCGGTGCGCTCGGGGCGCGTCGCCAAATTCCCGACTCGGGCACGAGCGGCGCTCATGAGTGCGCTCGGCGTGCGGTGTCCCCGGGGTCGGGCGGGCGGCCCGCGCACCGAGCGCCGCGCCCGGGGTGACCGATCGGTCAGGGCCCGGACGAAGGCGACGGGTCCCTTCGTCGTCGCTGCGACGCAGGGTCGGCGATCCGACGGCCGACGGCGGGCTCGGGGCGACCAGGTGCGGTGCCCTCCGGCGGCCCGACGGCGGACCGGACCTCGCCGCCCGCCCGTCCGTGGGGCGGGCGGGCCGCGAGGTCCCTAGACCCCTAGCGCCGCTCGAACCCGGCCCCGCCCACCACCGGGGCGTTGAGCTTCTTGCCGCCCATCGAGCCTGTGAAGCCGGCGTCGCCGAAGTTGAAGATCCCGCCGTCGGCAGCGAACTCCCAGTAGCCGCCGCCGTCGGGGGTGTCGGCGATGCCGACCACCGGGGCGTTCAGCTTCTTGCCGCCCATCGAGCCGTAGAAGCCGGCGCCCGGGCCGAAGTCGAAGATCCCGCCGTCGGAGGCCACCAGCGAGTAGCCGTCGCCTGTGGGGGCGGCGGCGATGCCGACCACCGGGGCGTTGAGCGCCTTGCCGCCCATGGAGCCGTGGAAGCCGGCCGCCGTGCCGAAGTTGAAGATCCCGCCGTCGGAGGCCACCTCCCAGTAGCCGTCGCCTGTGGGGGCGGCGGCGATGCCGACCACCGGGGCGTTGAGCTTCTTGCCGCCCATCGAGCCGTAGAAGGTGGCTGTGCCGAAGGCGAAGACCCCGCCGTCGGAGGCCACCTCCCAGTAGCCCTTCCCTGTGGGGGCGGCGGCGATGCCGACCACCGGGGCGTTCAGCTTGATGCCGCCCATCGAGCCGTGGAACTGGGCGTCACCGAAGGCGAAGACCCCGCCGTCGGAGGCCACCTCCCAGTAGCCGCCCTGGTCCGGGGTGGCGGCGATGCCCACCACCGGGGCGACGAGCGGCGTGCCGCCCATCGAACCGTAGAAGGTGGCTGTGCCGAAGGTGAAGACCCCACCGTCGGAGGCCACCTCCCAGTAGCCCTGGCCCGAGGTCTGGAAGGCTCCCACGTCGATGTGGCCGGCGTGGCGGGCGAAGCCCCGGGCATCGTTCGACGGCGCCCCGGCCGTCACGCCGTGACCGATGGCCGGGCTGCCGTACTCGAGGGCCGCCGTCTCGACCGACCCGCCGTTGGCGGCCACCGCCGCCACCTTCGGGTTGGTTGTCGACTGGTCGCTCGACTGGGTGAACCCGCACGAGCTCCCGCTGTCAATGTTGCCGCCGGCCGAGACGAACGGGATGTCGGAGCCCTCGTCATTGCAGTTGGCTGTCGCCGGCGTGGTGGCCACGATCGTGTTCTTGAACGCGACGAGCTGTGTGCCTGTCATCCGCACGCCGCCCTGAGTGTGGCCCAGGGCCCCACCTGTGGAGGTCTTCAAGGTGTCGTTGGCGATGGTGTCGTTGGTGAGCTGGACCGCTGTCTCGACGTCGAGAATCGAGGCGACCGCGGAGGCCTTCGCCGTCGTGGTGCTGTCGTCCATGGTGACATTGGTCAGCGTCGCCCCCGCTGTGAAGGCGGCGACCCCGCCGTAGACGTCATTTGTCCCCGTGGCATCGACCGTGGTGCCGGCGAAGGTCGAGTCTGCGATGGTTGCCGGCCCTGTGCCGGCGCTGTCGAAGGCGCCGCCATTCATGTTGGCATTGGTGGCGACCGTGGTGTCGAGCACCTGGTCGTCGCTCGCCGTCAGGGCGTTGACGTTGAACCAGCCGCCTCCGGCGAGCTCACCGTGTGTGCCCTCGTCCTTGATTGTCGTGCCCGAGATCGTGGTGTCCTGTACCCCCGAGGATGCGGTGGTGAACAGGGCCCCGCCGAAGATCTCGGCCCCGGCCGCTCTGATCGTGGTTCCCTCGATCGACACGTCGTGCAGCGAGCCGACCTCACCGTCGTAGAGCGCACCGCCCTCGACTGTGGCGTCTGTCCCGACCGTGATCGAGGTGCCCGAGATGCTGAGCCCTGTGACCGTCGTCGCCGCTGTGAACTGGGCGGCACCGGCGACCTCGCTGTCGCCTGCCCCGTTGTCGACCGTGTTCGTGATGGTGGAGCCGGTGACCTCGGACACGTCGTAAGTGGTCAGCGCTCCGCCGTAGATGTCGTTGCTCTTGGTGTCGTTGGTGGTCTTGGAGATGTCCAGTCCCGACAGCGTGGCGTGGCTTTCCGAGTTGAGGACGACGCCGCCTTCGATCTTGGCGTGACCTGTCGTCGTGCCATTGGACGTCCCTGTCACCGTCAGCCCGTCGATGGTGAGCGCACTGGTGTCGCTGCCCCCATATGTCTTGTTTGTTGTGGTGGACGTGTCGACCACGCCACCCAGGACGACACAGTGGCCACACGGGGTCGACGTGTCCGAGACGGTGACGTCGTCGAGGGTCATCACGTTGCCGTTGTAGAGCACGCCCCCGTTGATCGTCTCTGTTGTTGTCACCTCGTTCGCGGTGCCGGTGAAGGTCGACCCCGAAATGGTGGCGATCCAGACGTTGTCGACGTCGCCGCCGAAGATCTTTGTCTGTGTGGGCGCACCCGATGTCGTGTAGATGTGGTTGTCCGTGTACGTGCTGTCGGAGTCGATCCAGGTCCCGCCGTTGTAGACCGCACCGCCGTACGCGCCGGAGTTGTTGGAGAAGGTGGCGCCCTCGGTGACCATCGAGCCGTTCTGGATGACGGCGGCGCCGACGTACGCGGAGTTCTTGGTCAGGGTGGACCCGCCGATGAAGACGGCCCCCAGTGTGTTCCAGATGCCGCCGCCGACGAACGCTGTGCTTGTCGAGATCGTGGTGGCACTGTCGGCCCACAGGCTGCCGCCATCGACGGCGATATCGCCACCTTGGTAGGCCTCACCGTCGGTGATGGTGTCGCCGCTCAAGGTGAGGGCGGCCCCGAACAGGCCGATGTCGCCGCCCTCTGTGAATCCGCCTGTGCCGCCGTCGGTCACGGTCAGGTCGGAGATCTCGACGGCGGGAGAGAACCCTGTGATGTCCTCGTAGACCTCGATGTCCTCGAAGTGGTGTGTGTGCCCGCTCACCACCGCGCTGCCGGTCGACGGCCCGTCGATGATCATCGAGTTGTAGACGTAGAGCGTCCCGAGCCCCTTGGCTGTCGACAGGTCGTACGTGCCGGCCGGCACCTTGACCGTGTCGACGTGCCCGGCGTCGTTGTCGGCCGCCTCGATGGCAGCGCGCAGCGTGCAGAGTCCTGTGGCTGTGCTGGCCACACATGTCTTCGACGCTTTTGTGGCCAGATTGGCGTCGTTGGTGGTGTCGACGGTGAAGGTCTTCGACGCCGCTGTCGCCCGCGGGACGTCCGGGGTCGCCGCCACAGCCGGGCCGCTCCTGCCGATGTGTCCCTTGAGGACGCTCGGGACGCTCTGTTGCTGGGCCGCCCGACCGCTCGTCCGTTGCGGTGCCACCACCTTGGCGTGGGCTGCCGCGGTGGTCGCGGCTCCGGCGGTTGCATCGATACCGAGCGTGGCGGCGATGCCAGCCCCCCCGATGGTCATGGTCACGGCGACTGCCAGACGGGAGAACCGTCGGGCACGCGACATGGCTCGGGGGTTGGGCGACATTCGCATCTGCGCTCTCCTCTGGTCGTGGGCAAACCGGGCAACCGGCGCACCGGCGCGGCGAGACGGAGGGTGCCCCCGGGTGCATTCTCGCCCCGCCCTGGAGGCGGGTCAAGGATTTGACGGCACAACCCGCGTGCCCGTCACCTCGGGGTCCTTGTTACAGCTCCTTCTCGGGCAGCCGCTCGACGTTCACGTCGCGGAAGGTGACCACCCGGACCGAGGGGACGAAGCGGGCAGGGCGGTACATGTCCCACACCCAGGCGTCGGACATCTCCACCTCGACGCAGGTCGGGGTGGTGTCGGCCCGCATGGTGACCGAGACCTCGTTGGCCAGGTAGAAGCGTCGCTCGGTCTCGACCACGTAGGCGAACATCGGGAGCACCGCCCGGTACTCCTGCACCAGGGCGAGCTCGATCTCCGCCTCGTAGCGCTCGAGCTCTTCCTCGCTCATCGGCGGGCGGGGCGGACGACTGGGCTCACGCGGCGGCGGGTCGCCTCACGGGCGGATGGCCCGCTTCTCCTTGATAATTAGCCATATGAACTCCTGTACCGTAACTCGGCGCTCTGGGGTTTCAGGATGCGCGCTGACCTCGACATTTCCGGGGAGGGGCCAGCGATGAGCCTAGTCTCAGTTGGTCCGTCCCGTCGAGGTGGGGTCGGAGGGCGGAGGCAACCTATCGCCGCCTAGCATCTGCGACCATGGGTGGAATAGAAAGCACCGGCAGTGGCCGGCCGCTGGCCGCCCAGAGGGGACCCTTGACGGGCTCGGTCAATGTCGCAGGACAATGGCTGAGGCGCCGCCGATGGGGGCTCGTACATGCCGTCCTGTCCTCTCCTCAACAGCGGAACCGAAACTCGTCAGGACGCTAGACCCAAGTAGGCCTTCTGAACTCGTTCCCTCGCATTTTGGAACTGTCGATTGCCTCCATGTATTCTTGTTCCTGCCAATAAGACAAGTCGCACACTCTCCAACGCTTTCCTTTTCTCATCGAAGGTAATGGGGGCTACTCGCACCCACTCCACCGTTCGTTCTGCGAGAATTACATAGGTATTTGGCGTCTTCGGCCCAACCCGGTCGATGATGTCGTACAGCAGGTCAGATCCCTCCTTGAACCAATCTTTGGCCCTTAGGTTCTTCGGATCTCTGCAAGCACGCTGAATCATAAGATATGCCCATTCCGTATCAACCATAAAGTCCCCGGAACTAAGAGCACGGGCCTGTGCCAAAAAGACATCCGCTTGTGCGAATTCACCGTGCTCCAATTCATAGCTCCCTCGCTGTAACCAGAAGTGCGCCTCGCCATCTAACAGTGTCTCAAGATCCGAGTACATCTCGCGTACTTGGACCATGGAATCAATTACTGCTCCTACATACTCATGCCGTATTAGCGCTATAAGCAGGCGCCGTTCAACAGAATTCGAAATCTTCGATTCAGCTTTGGCCGCCATGACAAAAGCAAGGCGCGCAATCGCCTCTGCAAGCTGGCCTGATCGACGATAGTACGTTACGACTTCACGGGCGATGACGGGATGGCGAGCTACAAGAGTGCCTGCAGGGAGCCGCAGGACTAAGTGTTGCCTTATGAGCCTATCAATCAGTTCCAATCCTTCATTCGATACGTCGGACAAGACTGATAAGAGATCATCAATGCCTAAGGCGTAGCCATGCGAGGTGGCAAGTGCCGACACCGCATATGCGGTCGTCAACTCGGGCGAAAGCTCCTCGCATTCACGAACGATCTTGTCCTCGAACCGCTCTCCGGAGGTCGCTTCAAGCATTGCGACGAGCAGCTGGCGACTGGCACGCTTTTTGAGAGCGTCAAATCGGGCAGATGGCGACGATAGAGCTGCCAGTTTGCCTAGACGTTTGGCTCTCGTCAATGCATCGATTAGGGCGACAATATCTTCGTCACTCAACAGAGGGACATTAACCACAACCGGTTCGTAGGATCTGAAGTTCTCTTCAATTCTGTACTCATCAAAGGGTCCGCTGGCGAAGCTTGCTAATACCGTGACCTTGGGATTCGATTCGAGAATACCACGGATCAGTTCGATACCTCGCTCCCTAAATCGGTCGCAGCGATCGATAACAATGACATCGGCGTCAGTTATCGCGGCCGCTGCACGCAATTGAGCTATCGATTCTGCAGCTTCATTACGGAGCCAGGCAGTGCTCTTCCCATGGCTATGAAGTGACAGTGCAAGTCGGCGCAACGTCGTCGACTTTCCTGAGCCGGCAGTACCATAGATTAGGGATAGACGGGATGACGAGGCTTCAACTGAGGTATATAAGTCACGTTCGAAGGTTCTTTCGATTGCGAATCCCTGAGTAATATCAGACCACCGTGGCTCTCTACCTAAAAGGAAGTCTTCTGGATTTTGCACTGGTTCAGCCAATGCGGCTGAGAGCAATTCGAAGGGATCGCCGAGCACTGGAGTGGTACTTATCCGCATCGGATGATCGGCAGCGACTGGCGCTAGGAATTCTTGGGCAAACTGCTCAGCTGAAAGGGGCACATAGCGGACGTTGAAGCGTTCCAACATGGCGGCGCGTGCTCTCGGTAGCGTTGGAGCTACGAGGAATGACTTTGGCCGAAGTTCCCGGCCCTTTGGTTCATTGCCTCGAAGAGCTATGTGTTGCCAAAGAGGAGCCTCATCTAGCTGCGTGCCGATGAAGATGACGGGATGTGATAACAGGTCCCTAACTAGCGATGAATATGCATTGTCAGGACGAGCGGCTCGGATTCCATATTGTTCTGGGGAAAACGTTATATTGGGATAGTCTTCGAGGGTACCATTTAAATGTATTGCAGCAAGTGTATGAGGAGAGGGGATCTGCGAAGTAATTGCAGAAACAACTTCGATTTCGAAAGGCAGGCCAAACTTCCTAGCGGCAGCATTTATTAGCGTATCAACATTTAGGGTATAGATGCGAAACCAGGGGATCTTGAAATATGTCTCGTACCAATCAGGAATACTTTCTCGATCTACGGTCAAGACTTCCGACAGGAGTTGACGGGTCTCTCGGGGGTGGGTCTTGCATGCCACGTCAAAGACCTCGCCAAGACTTGACGAAGGATCAAGAAGTTCACCTGGGAAAGCTATCGTCCATAGCATCGCCATCAATTCCGAACCGAGGGGAATGCGCTCTCCCGAGTGGTTCTTCGCCTCGGAAGAGAATCCTGCACCAGTAAAGAGGATGGCGTTTCCTCGTCGGAGCGCTCGGTCCAAGAATGCAGAAGTGTTCGAGTCGAGAACTGGGCTAGGCAAGTCTTGTCCTCCTCGGCGGAGTGGGTCCGGGAACGGTGCAGTCCCTGTAACGCAGCACCGGCAATCGGCATCACGCTAGCGCGGGGAGTGCATGTGAGGGCATGTCGGGACGTCGTGTCACACCCGCGTGATTCGATGTCTGGCCGATGGGAGAGCACGGTACCGAAGAGGCCGCAGATGCGTGCGGCGGCGAGCACGGCGGGGGCTTTGCGGAGCGACCGGGCGTGAGCACGGCGCCCGCAACGCCCGCCGTGCCCGAGCACGCCTTGGAGCGGCTCCTGCCGGAGGGCTACCCGAATCGGTGGTGGCCACCTCGCTACGACGTGGAGATCGGACGCTCGACGGTCCAGGTCGTGCGGCACGGCCTGGTCGGAGACCGTGGGCGCCGCCACTACTCGGGGTGGACCCGGTGGGGGGAGTTGGTGGAGGTCGAGATCGGCGGCGGTTTCACCGACGGCGTGCAGAGGGGCGATCAGGGCCTGTCCTACCGCAGCGGGGCCAACATGCGACGTCGCTTTACGTCCCTGCCGTGGGAGAGGCTGGAGCGACCGGCGCTGATCTCGCTCACGTACCCGGGCGACTGGCGACGGTGGGTCCCGAGTGGACGACATCTAGAGCGACACCGGACAATGTTCCGGAGGGCCTGGTTGAGGCGGTGGGGCGAGCCGATCGCCGGAGCGTGGGTGAAGGAGTTTCAACAACGAGGTGCGCCGCATCTGCACCTGTACGTGGGCCTTCCGGCTGCGGTAACCGGCGAGGAGATGGAGGCGTTGCGTCGGCGGGCCATCGAGGGGAAGTGGCTGGAGGGCGTGCACGGTGTCCACAAGGGGCGGAGCATGCTCCACTGGGGCCGCTGGGCAGGGGACTTCGTGCCCTGGCTTCGCACGACGTGGGCGGAGATCGTCGGGACGCAGGGGATCACAAACCGCCATCACGGACGTGGCGTGGACGTGCGTGTGTTCTTCTTCACGGAGGCTGAGGAGAAAGCTGCCAATCGCCAGCAGGTGGCCGAGTACCTGACCGCAGAAGTGTCCAAGCGCCGGCAGAAGACGCCTCCGGAAGACTTCGTCGGGGTGGGGCGCTATTGGGGGCACTGGTCGGGCGCGATCGGTTTTGTGCCCGAGGTGCAGAAGGTCTACATGGATTGGCGCGTCGCCTACGAGTTCCAACGGCGGTTGGCGCGGTGGGTGCGGCTCAAACTGCGGGCGAGGGGACGACCGTTGGAGAACTTCGAGCGTCGCCGGGATGGCGACGGAGTGACGGCGTACGGACTCGGGCGAGAGGACACCTTGCGGCTCCTGCGGTGGTCCGAGGATGCGGTGGCGAGGGCGGTCGAGCGTCGTGGCATGTGGGTACCAAGGGGGCACCGGTTCTGCGAGGGCGGCGAGTTGCCGGTCCAACCATCGGTTGATGCAAAGACCGGGCAGCCGCTCGTCGTGCGGGATCAGTCGAGGACCGAAGAAGCCCTGTCGAGTACGTCGGTGTCCATCGGCTCCAGGTAGCTGCGCATCGTCGTCGCCGGGTCGCTGTGTCCGAGGACCCGCTGGATGTCGAGAAGGTCGAAGTGGTGGGCGCCGTTCTCGGTGGTGGCCGTGTGCAGGATGCCGGCGGCGGTGCGGCGCAGGTCGTGGGGGGCGACGTGCCCGAGGCCCGCTCGGGCCGCTCGGGTCTTGACGATCTGGAAGATGGTCCGTGCGGCGGCGGGCTGGTGCCAGTTGATCCGGTGCGTGCCGCCCCGGCGGGCGGCGCCGAGCACCTCGCAGCAGATGAGCGGGTCGGCCGGGGCGTGGTCGGTGTAGGCGGCGAAGTAGCGGTCGATCAGGGCAACCAGGGCCGGTCCGGCGGTGGCCTTGCGGGGCTTGTGGCCCTTGCCGGTCCAGGTGATCGTCGGGAGCTGGCGGAGGTTGCCGATTTGCAGCCCGGCGATCTCGCTGCAGCGGAGTCCCAAGAGTCCGAGCCGGATGACCAGCTCATCACGGAGGCCGACGGTGCTGTGGTCCTGGCAGGCACCGACGAGCTGCTCGTAGGCCTGGGCGTGGGTGAGCCAGCGGCCGGGGTGCTTGGCCTGCACCTTGCCGTAGGTGCGGCGGTAGGTGCGCAGCGGGCTGTCAGGGTCGCTGAGCCGTGCGCTCGGGTCGTGGGTGATGGCGCCGGTGCGGTGGCACCAGCGCAGGAACGTGGTCACCTTGGAGCGGCGTTGGTAGACGGTGTTGTTGGCCGGGCTGCCGTGCGTGCAGTAGGTGAGCAGGTCGGTCTCGGTGAGCTGCTCGGGGTGCGCTCGGCCGGTGACGACGAAGAGCCGGGCGAGGGTGCTTCGGTAGTCCTGGGCGGTCTTTGGATTGCTGTACCGCCGGGCGAACGCTTCGATCAGGTCGGCGGCGCCGGTTAGCCCTTGGCGGAGCTGGAGGACGCTGCAGGCTTGGTCAAAGGCTGCCGCTTCTCCTTGATCTTGGCCGCCTTCCCCGAGCGCTGGCGCAGGTAGTAGAGCTTGGCCCGCCGCACGTCCCCGTGGGTGTCCACCTCCAGCTTGGCGATGGTCGGCGAGTGCACCGGGAAGGTCCGCTCCACCCCCACCCCGAAGCTCACCTTGCGCACGGTGAAGGTCTCGCGCACCCCTTCCCCCTGGCGGCGGATGACCGCCCCCTGGAAGACCTGGATCCGCTCGCGGTTGCCCTCGACCACCCGGACGTGCACCTTGACGGTGTCGCCGGGCCGGAATTCGGGCACGTCGTCGCGCAGGCTGTCGCGGTCGATGATCTCGGTGGGGTGCATGGGGCGCGTCCTTCAGGCTGGAGGAGGGTGGCCGGGCCCCGTATCGTAGCCGTGTTCGGCCAGCAGGCGCACCTCGCCGGCCTCGAGGAGGAGGCGCACCTCCTCCTCTCGCAGCCCGCCGCGGGCGGCCACGAGGTCCGGGCGGCGCTCGAGCGTGCGGCGCAGGGCCTCGGTCCGCCGCCACCGGGCCACCCGGCCGTGGTCCCCCGACCGCAGCACCTCGGGGACGGCCCAGCCCCGGAACTCGGCCGGCCTCGTGTACTGCGGGTACTCCAAGAGGCCGTCGCTGAAGCTCTCGTCGGCGGCCGACGCCTCGTTGCCCAGGGTGCCGGGCAGCAGGCGGGTGACCGCCTCCACCACCACCAGGGCGGCCGCCTCCCCCCCGGCCAGCACCACGTCGCCCACCGAGAGCTCCCCGTCCACCAAGTGGTCGGCCACCCGCTGGTCGACCCCCTCGTAACGGCCGCAGAGCAGGGAGAACCCGCCGGGGAGGGCGGCCAGCTCCACGGCCGCGGCCTGGTCGAACCGGCGGCCCCCCGGGCCGAGGAGGAGGAGCGGGCGGGGCAGCCCCTCGGCGGCCTCCACCGCCTCCACCGCCCCGAAGAGGGGCTCGGCCATGAGCACCATCCCCGCCCCCCCGCCGAAGGGGGCGTCGTCCACCGAGCGCCGGGCGTCCTGGGCGCCCGACCGCAGGTCGCGGACCCGCAGGTCGAGGGCCCCCTGGGCGCGGGCCCTCCCGAGCAGGGCGGCGGCGCAGTACCCGTCGACGACGTCGGGGAAGATGGTGAAGACGTCGATGCGCACCAGGGCCCTACTCCACCAGCCCCTCGGGGACGTCGACCGTCACCCGCACCCCCGCCTCGTGGGCGGTCACGAACCGGAGCGGGATCAGCGCGCCGCTGTCCAGCACCAAGAGGTCGCTGGCCGGGTTGGCCTCGACCGCGGCGACCGTGCCGAGGACCCTCCCGGCGGCGTCGACCACTTGTGCCCCCACCAGCTCGTGGACCCACAAGGTGCCGGGGCGCTCGACCGGGTGGGCGCGCAGCACCACTCCCCGGAGCGCCTCGGCCGCCGAATGGCCGGCCACGCCCTCGAACCGGACCAGGTGCCGGCCCTGGTGGGGGCGGCTGGACGCCACCGTCAGCTCGCCGACGTCGCTCGAGAGGACCGAGCCCGGCGCCAAGCGGTCGTCGAGGTCGCTCCAGCGCTCCACCACCACCTCCCCGCCGAGGCCGTGGGGCTTCACCACCCGGCCCACGTCGAGCAGCGGGGCGGGGTCCCGTCGGTCGGGAGCCACCCGACCGGGCTCAGTCGTCGATGATGTCGACGCTGGTCTGGACCCCGTCGTGGGCCCCGGCCACGCCGACCAGGGTCCGGATGGCCTGTGCCGTCCGGCCGCGCCGGCCGATCACCCGGCCCATGTCCTCGGGGGCCACGTGGAGCTGGAGGCGCACAGAGCCGTGGCGCTCCTCGGTGTGGACCACCACGGCGTCGGGCTCGGCGGCCAGCGAGCGGGCGATGTAGGTCAGCACCTCGGTCGGCGTGCCGTCGGCCGCCCGGTTCCCGCCGTCGGCGGGCGCCTCGTCGTCGTACTCGTCTTGGGCGACGGTGTTGACGTCGCCCTCCTCGTACTCGTCCCCCTCCTCGTCGTCGTACTCGTCGTCGAGGGTGTTCACGTCGCCCTCCTCGTACTCCTCGTCGGGGGCCATCACGCCTCCTCCGCCGCGTGCTCGCCGGCGGCGCCGGCAGCCTCGTCGGACGGGGCTGCCGCCTCGGGCGCAGCCGCTGCCTCGGGCGCGGCCGCCGCCTCGGGCGCAGCCGCAGCGGGCGCCGAGCCCGGGTTGGTGAACTCGTCCCAGGCCCCTGAGGCCCGGAGCAGCCGCTCCACCCGATCGGTCGGCTTCGCCCCCTGGCTCAGCCACTTCACCGCCTTGGCGTTGTCGATGGTGACCACGGCGTCGCGCTCGGTGGTCGACCGGCCGCGGGGGGCGTAGGTGCCTACGATCTCGAGAAAGCGGCCGTCACGCGGTGAGCGGCTGTCCGCCGCCACCAGCCGGTAGGTCGGCTGCTTCTTCTTTCCCATCCGCACTAGGCGGAGCTTCACTGCCACGAGCCTGGTTCCTCCATCGATCGGGTCGCCACGTTCGCCGTGGCCCGGACATTCTCGCAGGTCTGCGGCGCCCCGCGTCCACTCGGGGGCCGCCGGGCCCTCAGCGGGGCTTGGGGGGCGTCACCCGGCCGCCCTTCTTCTTCTTCTTGCCGGCCCCCCGGGACCCCTTGGGCGGGGGCGCCGCCGGCCGCTGGGCGGCCAGGGCGGGGGCGCCGGTCCCGGCGGTGCCGAACAACTCGGCCAGGCCGCTGTCGGCCCCGTCGCCGCCGAGCGACTGCAGGGCGTCGAGCTGCCGGCGGGCGCCGAGCAGCCCGCCCAGCCGGCCACCGCCGCCCATGCCCGGGATGTTGGGGAGGCCGCCGCCGGCCATCCCCTTCATCATCTTCTGCATCTCCTTGAACTGCTTCAGGAGCTGGTTGACGTCCTGGGTGGAGGTGCCGCTGCCCCGGGCGATGCGGACCCGGCGGGACCCGTCGATCACCGAGGGCTCCGCCCGTTCGCTGGGCGTCATCGATCGGACGATCGCCTCGACCCTGGAGATCTCCCGGTCGTCGATCTGGTCGGCCGCCTGGCGCATCTCCTTGGACATCCCGGGCAGGAGCTTCATGATCCCGCCCAGCGAGCCGAGCTTGCGCACCTGCTGGAGCTGGTCCAAGAAGTCCTCGAGGGTGAACCGGCCCTCCATGAGGCGGGCCGCCGAGCGGGCCACCGTGTCGTGGTCCATCGACCGCTCGGCCTGCTCGATCAGGGAGAGGACGTCGCCCATCCCCAGGATCCGGTCGGCCATGCGGTCGGGGTGGAAGAGGTCGAAGTCGGCCAGCTTCTCCCCGGTCGAGGCGAAGGCGATCGGCCGGCCGACCACCTCCTTCACCGAGAGGGCGGCACCGCCACGGGCGTCGCCGTCGAGCTTGGTCAGGATCACGCCGTCGAGGGCCAGCGTGGCGTGGAAGGCGGTGGCGGTGGCCACGGCGTCCTGCCCGGTCATGGCGTCGACCACCAGCAGCGTGTAGTGGGGCCGGACCGCCGCCGAGACCCGGCGGACCTCCTCCATGAGCTCCTCGTCGATGGCCAGGCGCCCCGCCGTGTCGATGATGCAGACGTCGCGCCCGAGCCGGCGGGCCTCCTCCACCCCGGCGGCGGCCACGGCCACCGGGTCGCTGGGCTGGCTGAAGACGGTCACCCCGGCCTGGGCACCCAGGACCCGGAGCTGCTCGACGGCCGCCGGCCGCTGGAGATCGGCACCGACCAGGAGCGGGTTGCGGCCCTGCTGCTTCCACCAGCGGGCCAGCTTGGCGGCGGTGGTCGTCTTGCCCGACCCCTGCAGGCCGGCCAGGAGCACCACCGTCGGGGGGCGGGAGGCGTAGGTGAGCTTGAGCGTCTCGCCGCCCAGGATGCGCACCAGCTCCTCGTGGACGGCCTTGATGACCTGCTGGCCGGGGGTGAGGCTCTTGGAGAGCGCCTCGCCGGTGCACCGAGCCCGCACGGCCTCGGTGAACCCCCGGACGACGCCCAGCTCGACGTCGGCCTCGAGCAGGGCGGTGCGGATCTCTGCGAGCGCCTCGTCGAGGTCGGCGTCGGTCAGCCGGCCCCGGCTGCGCAGCCGGCCGGCGATCCGCTCGAGGCGGTCGGAGAGGGCGTCGAACATGGGGAGGTCCAGGCTACCGGAGCATCAACCGAGCAGGGCGTCGACGAACTCGGCCGGATCGAAGGGCACCAGGTCGTCGGCCCCCTCGCCCAGCCCCACCAGCTTCACCGGGAGCCCGAGCTCGCGCTGGACGGCGACCACCACGCCGCCCTTGGCCGTCCCGTCGAGCTTGGTCAGCACCACCCCGGTCACCGCCACCGCCTCGGTGAACTGCCGGGCCTGCACCAGCCCGTTCTGGCCGGTGGTGGCGTCGAGGACCAGCAGCACCTCGGTCACCCGCCCCGGCTGGCGGTCGGCCACCCGGCGGATCTTCTTCAGCTCCTCGACCAGGTTGACCTTGGTGTGCAGCCGGCCGGCGGTGTCGGCCAGGACGAGGTCGTTGCCCCGAGCCGCCGCCCGCTGCACGGCGTCGAAGACGACGGCGCTGGGGTCGCCGCCCTCCGCGCCGCGCACGATCTCGCAGCCGGCCCGGTCGGCCCAGGTGGCCAGCTGCTCGCCGGCCGCCGCCCGGAAGGTGTCGCCGGCGGCCAGGAGCACCGATCGGCCGAGGGCGGCCTGCTGGCGGGCGACCTTGCCGACGGTCGTCGTCTTGCCCACCCCGTTCACGCCGACGAAGAGCCAGACGTCGACCGTGCTCGGGGCACCGTCGAACCGCAGGGCGCGCCCGACCGGCGCCACCACCTCGTCGTCGGGCGGCGGGGCGTTCCCGTCCCCCGACGCCAGCTCGGCGTCGGTGGCGGCGTCCCAGCGGTCCTCGACCTCGAGCAGGTCGACCAGGTCGCCGCGCAGCGCCTCGAGCAGCTGGGCCCCGCCGGCGACCTCGCCGGCCTGGACCCGGCGGCGCAGGTCGGCCAGGAGGGCCCCGGTCGTGGCCACGCCCACGTCGGCCCGCAGCAGCGTCTCTTCGAGCTCTTCCCAGGTGGCCGCTTCCACCGCCGAGCGCGAGCGCACCGACCGCAGCCCTGAGAAGGCGCCCCGGGCCCGGCCGAGCCGGTCCCTGAAGCTGGGCGGGCCGGCCGGCGGCGGCTCCTCGGGAGCCGCCACGGCGGGGGTCGGTGCCGCCGGCTGACGGGAGGGGGGCGCCTCGACCTCGGGACCCGGGGCCGGCGCCTCGACCTCGGGACGGGCCGGCCCCCGCCGACGGGAGGCCACGACGGCGACCGAGAGGGCCGCCACCACGACGACGGCCAGGACGATCCAGAGGGCGACCATGGGGGCCAGAGCCTACCGGCCCCCGGAGTGGGGCGGTCGACCTACCCGGCGGCCGCCTCGGGCTCCTTGGCCACCTTCTGGCTGACCACCTGCGAGGACCCGCCGGGGGCCATCGTCACCCCGTAGAGGGCGTCGGCCGTCTCCATCGTGCGCTTCTGGTGGCTCACGATGATGAGCTGCGCCTCGTCGCGGAACTCGCGCACGAGCGACAGGAACCGGTGGAGGTTGACGTCGTCGAGGGCCGCCTCCACCTCGTCCATCAGGTAGAAGGGCGAGGGCCGGCTGCGGAAGACGGCGAAGAGGAAGGCCAGGGCGGCCAGCGACCGCTCGCCGCCCGAGAGCAGCGAGACCCGGCGGACGTTGCGGCCGGCCGGCCGCACCTCGACCTCGACCCCGGTGTTCAAGAGGTCCTCGGGCTCGGTCAGGGTGAGCCGGCCGGTCCCGCCGGGGAAGAGCATCGAGACGAGCGAGGAGAAGTGCTCGTTCACGTCTGCCGCCGCGGTGGCGAAGGACTGCATGATCTCCTCGTCGAGGGTCCGCACCACCTCCTGGAGCTCCCGTCGGGCCGAGCGCACGTCGTCGACCTGGGCGTCGAGCTCGTGGTGGCGCTCCTCGAGCACCGACAGCTCCTCCAAGGCGAGCGGGTTGACCGGTCCGAGCGAGGCCAGCTGGTCGGCCAGCCGGGCGGCGTGCTGGGCCGGGGTGACCCCCTCGGGGATCTCGGGCAGCGGGGCCTCGAGCACCTCGGCCGGGTCGCTCCCGAGCTCGCGCTGGACCGTCTCGGCCAGGGCCTCGCTGCGCAGCGAGACCTCGGTCGCCTCCAAGTCGAGGGCCCGGGCCCGCTCGCGCACCTCGGACAGCCGGCCCTCGGCGGTCGCCCGGTCGCGCCGGAGGGTCTCCAACCGCTCCCCTCCGGCCCGCACCGCCTCGACCTGCTGGCGGTAGTCGACCCGCAAGGCGTCGAGCACGCCCTCGAGGCGCTGGCGCTCCCCGTCGACCAGCGTCTCCAGCCGCCCGAGGGCGACGCCGTCGGCCTCCAGGCGCCGCCGGCGCGCCGCCGCCTCCTCCCGCTCCTCGGCGTGGCCCTCCAAGCGCCGCTCCACCTCGGTGCGGCGCTGGGCCAGCACCCGGGCCCGTTCGGACAACCCCGCCGAGCGGACCTCGATGGCCTGCGCCCGGGCGGCCAGCTCGGCCCGGCGCCCGTCGAGCACCCTCCGGGCGGCGGCGGCCTCGGCCTCCCGGGCCGCCGCCGCGGCGGCGGCCTCCTCGAGGGCGGGGACGGACGCCTCGGCCTCGGCCAGTGATCCGGCGTCGGCCTCGATCCGGCCGGCCGCCTCCTCCCGGGCGCGCCGGGTGTCCTCGAGCTCCTCCTCGACCCGCTCGCCCTCGTCCCCGTTCTTGGCCAGCTCGGCGGCGACGGTGGCCCGGGCCGCCTCGTGGCGGTCGGCCGCCCGGGCGGCGGCAGCGGCGGCCGAGCGGGTCCCCTCGGCCACCCGGCGCGCCTCGGCCAGCCGTCGGCCGGCGTCGTCGGCCGCCGCGGCGGCCACCTCGGCCCGGCGGTTCGCCTCTTCGACCGCGGCGGCGGTCACCACGCCCTTGGCCGAGCGCACACGCCAGCCCGAGTCGGCGAAGCGGTCGCCCTCCCCGGTCACCACCACCAGTTCGGGCCGGTCGAGGGCGAGGTCGACGGCCTGCTCCCAGCCCGCCACCCGGACCGCCCGGCCGAGCAGGGCGTCGAGCACGCCGGCCACCCCGGCCCCGCCCTGGCGCACCCGCACGTGGGGGCGGACGGCCTCGGCACCGGGCGGCAGGCCGGCGGCGGTGGGGGTCGGCGCCCCCCCGGCGGCCAAGAGCGCGCCGGTGGCGCCCTCGGTGTGCAGCCGGGCCAGCGCCTCGCGCACCGCGGTGCGCCCGTCGACCACCACGGCGGCCACCGACGCCCCGGCGGCCGCCTCGAAGGCCGACTCCCACCCCGGGTCGATCTCGACCAGGTCGACCAGCGAGCCCACCACCCCGGCCACCCCGGCCAGCGCCTCCCGGCCCCCCGCCCCCTCCAGCTCGTGGAGGGCCCGGGCCAGGGCGTCGGCCCGGGCGGCGGTCCGGTGGCGCTGCTGCTCGGCGGCGAACGCCGCCTGCTCGGCCTCCTCGGCCTCGCGCCGGGCCGCCGTGTCGGCCGCCTCCGCCTGGCGCGCCCCCTCGGCCAGCCGGTCGGCCTCCGCGGCCAGGGCGGCCGCCCGCTGGGAGAGCTCGCCGGAGAGCGCCGAGGTCTCGGCGTGGCGCCGCCCCAGCGCGGCCGCCCGGGCGTCCAGGCCGGCCAGGGCCTTGCGGTCCTGGTCGAGGGCGCGGCGGAGGAGCTCGAGGCGGTTGCGGGCTGCGGCGAGCGCGTCGGCGGCCTCGGCCACCTCGTTGCCGTCGCCCCAGGCTGCCCGGTGGTCCCGCTCGTCGGCGGCCAGCCGCTCCTCCTCCGCCGCCAGCTCGGCGCGCTCGGGGGCCAGGGCGGCCGCCTCCTCCTCGGCGGCGGCCAGCTCGGCGGCGAGGCGGGCGCTCTCGGACTCGAGCGTCGAGACCACGTCCACGTCGGCGGCGGCGTCGAGCGCCGCCGCCAGCCCCCTCGCCCGCTCGCGCAGCACGCCGGCCGTCCCCCGGGTCCGCTCGACCAGCCCCTGCACCCGGCCGAGGGCCGAGGCCAGGTCGACCTCGCGGCTCGAGGACAGCTCGGCCGCCGTGGCGGTGGCCGCGTCGTCCAGGGCCACCAGCGACTGACGGAGCTCGGCGTCCTCGGCTGCCAGGGCGGCCAGGGCGTCGGCGGCGGCGGTGCGCCGCCCGGCCAGCTCGGCCAGCTCGGTGCCGGCCAGGTGGAGCCGGACGGCGCGCAGCTCGGCGGCCAGCGTGGCGTGGGAGCGGGCGGCGGCGGCCTGGCGCTCGAGCGGGCGGATCTGGCGGCGCACCTCGCGTACCAGGTCCCCGAGGCGCTCGAGGTTCTCCTGGGTGGCGGCCAGCCTGCGCTCGGCCCGCTCCCGGCGCCGGCGGTGCTTGAGCACCCCGGCGGCCTCCTCGATGATCGCCCGGCGGTCCTCGGGCCGGGCGTTCAAGACGGTGTCGAGCTGGCCCTGGCCGATGATCATGTGCTGCTGGCGGCCGACCCCCGAGTCGTTCAAGAGCTCTTGGATGTCGAGGAGCCGGCAGGGGGCGCCGTTGATGGCGTACTCGCTGTCGCCCGAGCGGAAGAGGGTCCGGGTGATGGTCACCTCGGCCATGTCGACCGGCAGCTTGCCCGACCCGTTGTCGATGGTGAGCGAGACCTCGGCCCGCCCGAGGGCGGCCCGGCTGGCCGTGCCGGCGAAGATGACGTCCTCCATCTTCACCGAGCGCAGCGACCGGGGCCCCTGGGCCCCGAGCACCCAGGTCACGGCGTCGACCACGTTGGACTTGCCGCTGCCGTTGGGCCCGACCACGACGGTGATCCCGGGCTCGAACTCGAGCACGGTGGGGTCGGCGAAGGACTTGAACCCCTTCATGGAGAGGGACTTCAGGAACATCGGGCCGACCCTACCAACCCCGCGGCCCGCGCCTTGGCCTCGCGCCGAGGCCCCGGGGGCGCGGCCGGCCGCGGCCTCGCCCTAGACCTGGCAGTGGTCGCAGAAGAAGGTCGACCGGCCCCCGGTGCGGACCCGGACGATCTGGTTGCGGCAGCGCCGGCAGGGCTGGCCCTCTCGGTCGTAGACCTGGTGGCTGCCCTGGTAGTCGCCGACTTCGCCGAACAGGTCCCGGTACTGCTCGTCGGCCAGGGTCGACCCCCGGTGCTTGATCGCCTCGGCCAGGGTCTCGACCATGGCCCGGTAGAGGCGGCGGGTCTCGATGGCCGACAGCTTGTCGGAGGGGCGGTCGTAGCGCAGGCCGGCGGCGAAGAGGATCTCGTCGGAGTAGAGGTTGCCGATCCCGGCCACGAACTGCTGGTCCATCAACAGCGACTTCAGCCCGGCGTGGTGCTGGCGCAGCATGACGGCGAACCGCTCCCAGCTCATCATGTCCTCGATCGGGTCGAACCCGAGGTGGCTGAGCTCGTGCACCCCCCGGCGCACCGCGGCGCCGTCGGCCGCCGCCGTGGTGGCGCCGACCGGCGCGGCGCCGTCCTCGGCCGGGCGGGTGGAGACGAACATCTCGCCGAACGTCCGGGGGTCGACGTAGCGCAGCTCGCCGCCCTGGGTGAAGGTGATGACCACGTGGGTGTGCTTGGGCTTGGGCTCCTTGGGGCTCTTCACCCGCAGCAGCTGGCCGCTCATGCCCAGGTGCACCACCAGGGTGTCGCCGTTGTCCAACCCGATGAGCAGGTACTTGCCGAACCGGGAGACCACCTTCACCGTCCGGCCCTCGAGCAGCGCCCGGAAGTGCTTGGCGCTCGGGTGGCGGCGCACCGACCGGCCGTTGGCCACCGACACCGTCTTGATCTTGCGCCCCGCCACCTCCTTGGCCAGGTCCTGGCGGAGCGTCTCGACCTCGGGGAGCTCAGGCACTGCGGTCCCCCCGCCCCCCGCCGGCCAGGGCCGCCCAGCCCTCGATCTCCCGCAAAGCGGCCAGCGCGGCGGCCTGCTCGGCGTCCTTCTTCGAGCTGCCTTCCCCGGCCCCCCGGCGCACCCCGCCCACGAAGACCTCGGCCTCGTAGTGGCGGTCGTGGTCGGGCCCCGACCCCCCCACCGCGTAGCGCGGCGGCCCCTCGCCGCGCCGCACCGCCAGCTCCTGGAGCCGGCTCTTGTGGTCGAAGTCGTCGGGCTCGGCCGCCGCCCGGTCGATCCGCTCCCCCAAGAGGCGCAGGACCAGCGGGCGGGACGCGGCCCACCCGGCGTCGAGGTACACGGCGCCGATCACCGCCTCCAAGGCGTCGGCCAGGATGGACGCTTTGGTCCGGCCCCCCGACGCCTCCTCCCCCTTCCCGAGCAGGAGGACGTCGCCCAGCCCCAGCTCGGTGGCCGCCTCGGCCAGCACCCGGGCGTTGACCACGGCGGCCCGGATCTTGGCCAGCCGACCCTCGGGCAGGTCGGGGAAGCGGTGGTAGGCGTGGTCGGCCACGACCAGTCCCAGGACGGCGTCGCCCAGGAACTCGAGCCGCTCGTTGGACGGCGTGCCCTCCTGCTCGCCGCACCAGCTGCGGTGGGACAACGACTGGTGCAGGAGCGCCGGGTCGGAGAACCGGTGCCCGAGCGCTGCGGCGAACCCGGCCGCCCCCTCGTCGGACCCGTCCACGGGCTCCCGATCAACCCGCTCCGAGCTTGGCGAAGACGTAGTCGACCGCATCGCGCACGGTGCGAAGGTCCTCGAGGTCCTCGTCGTCGATGCGGAAGCCGACGCTGCGCTCTCCCAGCTCCTCCTCGAGCGCCTCGACCAGCTCGATCAGGGCCAGCGAGTCGGCGTCGAGGTCCTCGGCGAACGACGACCCCTCGGTGATCGCCGACGGGTCGGTCTCCAAGATGTCGGCCAGCTGGTCCCGGATGAGCTCGAACACGCCCTGGCGGTCCAGCGGGGGTCGGTCGATGTGGGTCTCTGCGGGCACGCTCGCTCCTGCGCTCAGAACGGGGGGGACGCACCAGATGTTACCGGTCTGGCGACCCGGGGCGGTGAAATACCTCCTTCACCAGGCATTTCGGCGCTCCCCCGCCGGCCGAGCGGCCCCGTGGGGCTCAGGCGGGGGCCACCGCCTTCCCCAGGTGGGCCACCAGCCCCTTCTCGGCCAGGTCGTGGGCGACCCGGACGGCGTTCAAGACGGCCACCCGGGTGGAGGACCCGTGGCTGATCACGCACACCCCGTCCACCCCCAGCAGCATGGCCCCCCCGGTGTTCTCGGGGTCGAACTGGGCGGCGATGGGCAGGAGGTGGGGCAGGAGCACCTCGGAGGCGGCCCTGGTCGCCTCGTCGGTGCCGAACACGGCGAAGAGGGTCTCGAGCAGGAACCGCAGCGACCCCTCGAGGGCCTTGAGCGTCACGTTGCCGGTGAACCCGTCGGTGACGATCACGTCGGCCGGCGAGGGGAGGAGGTCGCGGCCCTCGAGGTTCCCCACGAAGCGGACGCCCGGCGCCCCGCCCAAGAGGGCGTGGGCCTCCTTCACCAGCGGGGTGCCCTTGGAGGGCTCCTCGCCGATCGAGAGCAGCCCGACCGACGGGTCGGCGACGCCGTAGCGGGCGGCGGCGTAGGCGGCGCCCATCTGGGCGAACTGAACCAGCATCTGGGCGGTGCACTCGGCGTTGGCCCCGGCGTCCACCAGGACCGCCGGCGGCCCGCCCAGCCGGGGCAGCGGGGTGGCGATGCACGGCCGGGTGACCCCCTTCAACCGGCCCATGCGCAAGAGGGCCGAGGCCATCGTGGCCCCGGTGTTCCCGGCGCTCACCATGGCCGAGGCCATCTGGTCGCGGACCAGCTCGGCCGAGCGGACCAGGGAGGAGTCCTTCTTCCGGCGCACCCCTTGCGCCGGGTCCTCGTGCATCTCGATGACCTCGGTGCAGGCGACGAGGTCGAGGCCGGCGGTGTCGCCGACCAGCCCCGGCGGGCCCACCAGGACCACCGGGATCCCCTCGTCGGCCGCCTGGCGGGCCCCGGCCACGATCTCCGCCGGCGCCCGGTCGCCGCCCATGGCGTCGACCGCCACCGGGAGGCCGGTCACGGCCGCGTCGGGGTGGTCAACTCAGTCGACCTCGACGGCCTGGCGGCCCTTGTACCACCCGCAGTTGGGGCAGACCACGTGGGGCAGCTTGGCCTGCTGGCAGTGGGGACAGACGCTGCGCGCGGGCCGCTCCAGCCGCCAGTTGGCGGCCTGGCGGCTGCGGCCCTTGGCCTTCGATGTCTTCTTCTTCGGGACGGCCATGGTCAGCTCACTCCAGATCAGTGCCGACCCCTCGGGCGGCCTCTCCATCCCCCCGCAGACCCTGCGGCCGGGCGCCGGGCGACCGGCGGCGGTGCAGGCTCTTCGGCGGGTGCGCTCGGTGCGCTCCGCCGGCCGGACCCAGGCGGCACGGGGGGGTGCCGCCTATTGAGCCGACCGGAGCACGTCGAGGTTAGCCCACCTCGGGTCCCTCGGTGCCACACACCCGCACGGCTCGGCGTTGCGGTCGGCCCCGCACTCGGGGCAGAGCCCCCGGCAGTCCTCCCGGCACAGGGGGGCGAGCGGCAGCTCGAGCACCACCGCGTCGGTGACCATCGGGCGCAGGTCGAGCTCGTCGTCGACGATCGGGTACGCCTCCTCGTCGTCGGGGTCGCCGTAGCGGGGGCCGGGCTCGCAGAACCGCTCGCGCACGGCGATCACCAGCTCGCCGGCGACCGGGGCGGTGCACCGCCGGCACACCCCCCGCCAGGGGACCCGCACCGTCCCCGTGGCCATCACCCCGCCGTCGAAGGACTGGAGGGTGACGTCGCAGGCGGCCTCGGCCCCCTCGGGCACCGAGCTGTCGGCGGCCGAGCGCGGGGCGAGCTGGCGGTCGGGGTCGAAGACCCCGCGGCGCACCTCGTGCCAGCGGGTCCCGGTCACCCGCCGGAGCCGGGCCACGTGGACCACGAAGCGATCCTCCCCCATGGTGGACCTCCCTCTGTCGTCTCGCAACGGTGCTGGCGGACCTAGCTCAGGTCCTGGTCGAAGAAGCCGTCGTCGTCCCGCCCGTCCTCGGCCCCCGAGGGGCCCGGGCCGGGGGACTCGGCGGCCGGGGGCGCAGTCGCCCGGAGCTTCTCGCGGCCCGACTGCACGGTGCGCATGATGCGCTCGAGCACGATCTCCATGCCGGCCAGCTTCTGGTCGCAGTAGTCCTCGGCCTCGTGGCGCATCCGGCGCGCCTCCTCGTTGGCGTCGTCGAGGATCCGCTGGGCCACCTGGTTGGCCTGCCGGACGATCTCGGTGCGCGAGACCATCCGCTCCGCCTGCACCCGGACCTCCTCCATCAGCGCCTCGGCCTCCCGGGACCGCTCGGCCAGGAACTCCTCTCGCTCCTTCAAGAGCCAGCGGGCCTGGCGCAGCTCGTCGGGGAGCTGCTCGAGGGCGGCGCCCAGGATGTCGAGCAGCTCCTCCCTCGAGACCAGCACCGACGCCGACAGCGGCATCGCCTTGGCCGAGTTGACCACGTCGACGGCGCGCTGGATGAGCCCCTCGGCGTCGAGGTCGGCGACCTCGGGGTCGGCCGCCGGGTCGTCGAAGGGGTCGCTCACCGGTCCCACGGCCCGCCCCGGTCCCCGGAGGTCCCGAACTTCTCGACCAGCCGGTCGGCCACCGCCTTGGGCACGAAGGCCGAGACGTCCCCGCCGAACCGTGCCACCTCGCGCAGCAGGCGGGAGGCGACGAAGGAGTGGGTCGAGCTGGTGGGGATGAAGATCGTCTCCACCCCGGAGAGCTGGCGGTTCATCTGGGCCATCTGCAGCTCGTTCTCGAAGTCCGACACCGCCCGCAGCCCCTTCACGATGGCCGTGGCTCCCACGTCGCGGGCGACCGCCACCACCAGGGTGGACACCCCCACGATGCGCACGCCGGGCAGGTGGCCGAGCGCCTCCTCGAGCATCTCCTTGCGCTCGGCCAGGTCGAAGAGGGGCTCGGACTTCTGGGGATTGCGCAGGGCGGCCACCACCACCTCGTCGAAGAGCCGGGACGCCCGCTCGACCACCTCGAGGTGCCCGTTGTGGAACGGGTCGAACGAGCCGGGGAAGAGGGCGACCTTCACGGCCGGGTACCCGCCGGGGCGGGGTCGCGCCCGGGTGCGGGCGCGGCGGCCGGGCTCTCCTTTTGGGTCGCGCGGGCCACGGTGACGAGCGTACCGCCGTAGCGGCGCGACCTGGTGACCACCCAGGGCCCGGGGACCTCGACCGGGGCCGACGACTCGAGCACCGCCACGTCGGCCGAGAGCGCCCCGAGCAGCGTCTCCCAGTCACCGAAGGCGTAGGGCGGGTCGCACAGGGCGAGGTCGAACCGCCCGGCCCGTGACACCCACCCCGGCAGCTCGGCCCGCACCACCGTGGCCGACTGCCCGGGGAGGTCGGCCAGCCCGGCGGCGGCCAGGTTGGCCCGCACCGCCTCGAGGGCGGCCGGGTCGTGGTCGACGAAGGTGACCGACGCCGCCCCCCGCGACAGCGCCTCGGCCCCCAGGGCCCCGCTCCCGCAGAACAGGTCGCAGACGGCCAGCCCCTCGACGCCGCCCATCGACCCCAGGATGTCGAAGATCGACTCGCGCACCCGGTCCGAGGTGGGGCGGACCCCGGCGGGCAGGCGGGCGGGGAGGCGCCTCCCCCGGCTGGATCCGCCGATCACGCGCACGGTCCCACCGTAGTGTCGCTTTGCGGCCTTGCGGGTGACGGTCCGCCGGTTCCAGCGGCCACTAGCTCTTGAAGAGGAACGCCTCGTCCTCGGGGTCCAAGAAGAGCCGCACCTCGTCTTGGAGGAGCGGGTGGTCGTCGAGGAGCGGGTCGGTCGCGGTCACGTCCTCGGCCACCGCCCGGGCGGCGTCGAGCAGGTCCCGGTCCCGCCGCAGCCGGGCCAGTCGCAGGTCGCTGCGGCCCTTCTGCCGGGCGCCCAGGATCGTCCCCTCGCCGCGCAGGTCGAGGTCGACCTCGGCCAGCTCGAAGCCGTCGGTCGTCCGCTCGAGGGCGGCCAGCCGGGCGGTCGCCTCCGGGGTCGTGGCGTCCCCCAGCAGGTAGCACCAGCTGGCCGCCGACGCCCGACCGACCCGGCCGCGCAGCTGGTGGAGCTGGGCGATGCCGAACCGGGCGGCGTCCTCCACCACCATCACCGTGGCCTCGGCCACGTCCACGCCCACCTCGATGACCGTCGTGGCCACCAGGACCTGCACCTCGCCCGAGCGGAACGCCGCCATGGCCGCCTCCTTGTCGGCCGAGGCCATCTGGCCGTGGAGGAGGCCCAGGCGCAGGCCGGCCAGCTCCGTCGAGGAGAGCCGCTCGAGCTCCTCGGTGGCCGACCGGGCCACCACCCGATCGGACCCCTCCACCAGCGGGCAGACCACGTAGGCCCGGTGGCCGGCCGCCACCTCGGTGCGCACCCGCTCCCAGGCCGCCGTGGCCTCCAGGGGGGTGCGGGCCCAGACGGTGGTGACCGGGGTGCGCCCCGGGGGCAGCTCGTCGAGGACCACCATGTCGAGGTCGCCGAAGAGGACCATCGCCGCGGTGCGCGGGATGGGGGTGGCCGTCATGACCAGCAGGTCGGGGTCGGCCCCGGCGTCGGGTCCGGCGTCGGAGGCGACCACCGACGCCCGCCCCTTGTCCCGGAGCGCGGCGCGCTGCTCGACCCCGAACCGGTGCTGCTCGTCGATCACCACCAGCCCGAGCGAGTGGAACCGCACGTCGTCGGTCAAAAGGGCGTGGGTGCCGACCACGAGGTCCACCTCGCCGCCGACCAACCCGGCGTGCAGGCGCGCCCGCTCGGCCGCCGTCGTGCGGTTGGTGAGGAGGGCGACCGACAGGGGGCGGCGCCCGCCGAGGCGGGACGGGTCGTCGAGGGTGAGCCCGTCGGTCAGCGCCCGGACCGCCATGTGGTGCTGCTCGGCCAGGACCTCGGTGGGCACCATGAGCGCCCCCTGGTGGCCCCCCCCGACGGCGGCCAGCAGGGCGGCCACCGCCACCACGGTCTTCCCCGACCCGACATCGCCCTGGAGGAGGCGGTGCATGGGGAGCGGCCCGGCCATCTCGGCGAAGATCGAGGCCAGGGCCTTGCGCTGGGCGGTGGTCAGCTCGTAGGGCAGCCCCGAGAGGAACCGGCGCACCAGGCCGCCCCCGGCGTCGGCCAGGGTCGGCTGGGCCCGCCCCCGGGCCGAGGCGGTCACGTCGAGCGGGGAGACGGCGTGGCGGATGGCCCGGGCGCCCTGCTCGAGGGCACGGCGCCGGAGCACCAGGGCCAGCTGGAGGCGGAACAGCTCGTCGAAGGCGAGGCGCCGGCGCGCCGGGACGGTGTCGGCGATCGTCTGGGGCAGGTGCGCCCCGCGGAACGCCTGCGTCCGCCCGACCAGGCCCAGGCGGTGCCGCCACCCCTCGGGCAGCGGTTCGGCGAACGACGGGACCCGGCGGATGGACTGGGCCACCCAGTCGCCCACCTCCCAGCTGGAGAGGCCGACCTTGGCCGAGGCCGGGTAGACGGGGATGATCCGCAGCGTCCGGCGGCGCTCGCCGGGGGCGGCCTCTTCGGTGGCGACCAGCACGTCGACCACCGGGTTGGTCATCTGACGGGTCCCGCGGTACTCGTCGACCTTGCCGAAGAAGAGCGCCTCGGTCCCGACGGCCAGCTGCTTGGCCCGCCAGGGTTGGTTGAAGAAGACGACCTTCATCGACCCGGTGGCGTCGCGCACCGCCAGCTCCACCAGGGAGCGTCCCTGCCGGGTGCGCCGCGCTGACAGGCGGGTCACCTCGGCCAGCACCACCGCCTCGTCCCCCACCGCCAGGTCGGCCAGGTCGGCCTGGCGGCTCCGGTCGATGTAGCGGTGGGGGTACGTGGTGAGCAGGTCGAAGACGGTGTCGACCCCCCATTCGTGGAGCGCCCCCGCCTTCTTCGCCGACAGCCCGCGCAGCCGGGTGACCGGGACCTCGGAGAGTTGGCGGAGGGTGCGGGGGCCGGTCGCCGGGTCGCCGGTCACTGGGTCGGCGGTCACTGGGTTGCCGGTCACTGGGTTGCCGGTCACTGGGTCGGCGGTCACTGGGTTGCCGGTCACTGGGTTGCCGGTCACTGGGTCGGCGGTCACTGGGTCGGCGGTCACTGGGTCGGCGTCGCGTCCGGTCACGGTCGGCCGGCGGGGCTCACTCGATGCCGAGCAGGTACGGGTAGAGCGGCTGGCCGCCGTGGTGGACCTCGGTCGACACCCTGGGGTGCTCGTCGGACAGCCAGGCGGTGATCCGCCGGGTGTCGGCCGCCGTCGCCCCCTCGCCCTCGATCAGGGTCACCAGCTCGTGGTCGTTGGTGAGGAGGCGGTCCAAGAGGGCGAAGGTGGCCCCGACGGCGGTGTCGGCGACCGAGACCACCCCGTCGCGCGACAGCCCGATCCAGTCGCCCTGGCGCACCGGGCCGGCCTCGGTCTGTGCGTCGCGCACCGCCTGGGTCACCTCGGCCGGCAGCACCCGGGCCGCCGAGGCCCGCATGGCCGCCTCGTTCTCCTCCACCCCGGCCGCCGGGTCGTAGGCGAGCAGCGCGCTGAACCCCTCGACGATGCTGCCGGTCGGCACCACCGCGACCCTGCGGTCGGTGAGCGCGTCGACCTGCTCGGCCACCGGACGGATGTTCTTGTTGTTGGGCAGCACGATCACCTGGTCGGAGCCGACGGCCTCGACCGCCTCGAGGATCTGGGCGGTCGAGGGGTTCATCGACTGGCCGCCGCGCACCTGGTGGTGGACGCCGAGCGAGCGGAAGATGCGGCCGATCCCCTCGCCGGTCACGACCGCCACCACCCCGGTGGTCGGGGGCGGGCCGACCGGCTCGTCGGCCGAGAACCCCGGCCCCTCGCGCACCCAGCGCTCCTCCTCGACCTGTTCGGCCAGGTCGGTCACCCGGATGTCCCGGGGCCGCCCAGCGTCGAGCCCCGCCTCCACCGCTGCCCCGATGTCGTCGGTGTGGATGTGGCAGTTCCACAGCCCGTCGCCGCCGACGACCACGATCGAGTCCCCGATCCCCGCCCACACCTCCTTGAAGTCGGCGATGGTGTCGTCGGGGGCCGCCAGCAGGTACATGACCTCGTAGCGCAGCTCCGCCACGCCGTCGCCGGCGGGCAGGCGGGCGAGGTCGCCCGACGCCGGGAGGGTCGCCAAGGGCGCCGGGGCCCCCTCGGGGGGCTCGGGCAGCGGCCGGCCGTCGGCCACGTGCAAGAGGGCGTCCAAGAGCAGCAGGTAGCCCGCGCCGCCGGCGTCGACCACCCCGGCCCGGGCCAGCACCTCCAAGAGCTCAGGGGTGCGGGCCAGCGCCTCGGCCGCCCGGTCCCGGGCGCCCTCGACCACCGCCACCAGGTCCCCCCCGTCGCGCCGGGCCGCCCCGGCCCCCTCGCCGGCCGCCCGGGCCACCGTCAGGATGGTCCCCTCGACCGGGCGGACGACCGCCTTGTAGGCCAGCTCGCCGGCGAGCACCAGGCCGTCGGCCACCTCGCCGGGGCCGACGGCCCCCGCCGCCCCGAACCGCTCGGCCATCCCCCGCAGCAGCTGGGAGAGGATCACCCCCGAGTTCCCCCGGGCCCCCATGAGCGAGCCGTGGGCCACCGCCCCGCAGACCTCGCCCATCGCCGCGGCGCCCCCGAGCCCCTCGATCTCGGCCACCACCGCGTCGAGGGTGAGGGCCATGTTGGTGCCGGTGTCGCCGTCGGGGACCGGGTAGACGTTGAGCCGGTTGATCACCAGCTGATGGCGGCGGAGCGCGTCCCGGTACGCGGCCATGGCCGCGGCCACGTCGGCCGCCGCCAATGCCGTGAGGGTCGCCATGGATGGGGATGCTAACCTTTGCGCCGTTCCCGACGGCTCTGTTTGGCCGTCGTCGCCGGCCGGCAGCGGGGCACCCGGGAGCCGGTCACCAGGAGGAAGAACTCTGATGGCAGCGGTATGCGAGCTTTGCGGCAAGAAGCCGTCGTTCGGCATGAGCCTCAGCCACTCCCACCGGCGCAACAAGCGCCGCTGGGACCCCAACATCCAGCGGGTGCGGGCCCTGGTCGACGGGGCGCCCCGACGGCTCCACGTCTGCACCTCGTGCATCCGTGCCGGCAAGGTGACCAAGCCGCCCCGCCGGGTGCCGGCCGCCGGCTGAGGGCGACCGCCCCCGGGCCCGTTCAGCCCACCACGGGTTCGGCGGCACGGTGGGATCTCGGTTGACAAGAGGGGAGCCCTGCTCCACCCGTTGGGCACAATCTGAGGAGCAGCGCCGTCGCGGGGCTAGGACCCGGGACACCGAACGCTGACCCGAGACCGCAGAAGACCAGCGGGGCTCACGGCCTGATGGCGGCGGGCGTTCGAGGGCAGAACCTGCCAGTACTGCCGTCCGTAGAGGTGGCGGACCGCAGGACTTGGACGGGACGCCGGCAACGGCGCCCGGTTCGGAAGTGAGGATGGGCGAGGATTTCATCTCATCCATCCCACCTTGCTGGCGAACCTAGCCCACCGCGTGCTCCCAGCCGAGCCGGGCCAGCGGCTCGCCCTCGAGCAACCGCCCGTCCGCGGGTTCGGTGCAGCGGCCGATCACCTGGGGCGCCCGCAGCCCGGCCTCGGCGAACGCCTCGGCCAGGCGGCCGGGGTCGGCGGTCGCCACCACCAGCTCGTAGTCCTCCCCGCCGCCGAGCGCCTCGTCCACGGTGGCCCCCTCGGCCACGGGCACCCGGTCGAGGGCGAACCCCACCCCCGAGGCGTCGGCCAGCCGGTGCAGGTCGATGGCCAGCCCGTCGGAGACGTCGATCATGGCGGTCGCCCCGGCCTGGCGCGCCGCCCGGCCCTCGGCCAGGCGGGCCCGGGGGCGGCGGTGGGCGGCCACCAGGCGCGCCGCCGGCCCCGTCGCCGTCGCGCCGGCCCGCAGGAGCCGGAGTCCTCCCGCCGACCCCCCGAGCGGCCCGGTCACGGCCAGCCGGTCGCCGGGGCGGGCCCCGCCCCGCACGACCGGGGGCAGGGCGCCCTCGAGGACGCCGGCCACCGACACCGAGGCCACCACCGCCGGCGACCCCGACAGGTCGCCGCCGACCACCGGGCAGCCCCACTCCGCCGAGGCCTCGGCCAGCCCGGCGGCCAGGCCGTCGAGGTCGGTGCCGGGCGGGACGCACAGCGTGACCAGGGCGTACAGCGGCCGGGCGCCCATGGCCCCGATGTCGCTGACCGCCGCGGTGAGCGCCTTCCACCCCAGGTCGGCCGGCGAGACGAGCGAGAGGTCGGCGTGGACGCCGGCCACCACGGCGTCGGTCGACAGCACCAGCCGGCCCGGCGGGGCGGGGACCACCGCCGCGTCGTCGCCGATCCACACGTCGCCCCCGGGGGCCGCACCCGACGCCCGCAGCATAAAATCGGCGATACGCCCGATGGCTGCGTCCTCCCCACCAGGGGGGCGCCGGGCCGGTGGCCTTGGTTTGGGGGGCGCCACGGCTTCATGCCTACCATTGTGCGCCGCGCACTGGGCACGACCCTGTGATCAGCGCGAACGGCCGGTGCCCGAGGAGGAAACGAACCCGAGATGCCCCCCACCAAGAACCGCAAGCTGCTCGCCTGGGTGGAGGAGGTGGCGGCGCTCACGACCCCCGACCGGGTCGAGTGGTGCGACGGTTCGGCCGAAGAGTACGACCGCCTCTGCCAGCTGCTGGTCGACAACGGCACCTTCACCAAGCTGTCCGACGCCAAGCGGCCCAACAGCTACTGGGCCCGCTCCGACGCCGGCGACGTGGCCCGGGTCGAGGACCGCACGTACATCTGCTCGGCCACGGAGGCCGAGGCCGGACCGACCAACAACTGGCGGGACCCCGCCGACATGCGCGAGACGCTCACCGGGCTCTTCCGCGGCTCGATGCGCGGGCGGACCATGTACGTGGTGCCCTTCTCGATGGGCCCGTTGGGCTCGCACATCGCCCACATCGGGGTGGAGATCACCGACTCCCCCTACGTGGCCGTGTCGATGCGCATCATGACCCGCATGGGGACGGCGGCCCTCGAGGTCCTGGGCGAGGACGGCACGTTCATCCCCTGCCTGCACTCGGTCGGGGCCCCCATCGACCCGGGCGCAGCCGACGTGCCCTGGCCGTGCGACGCCGACAACAAGTACATCGTCCACTTCCCCGAGACCCGGGAGATCTGGTCCTATGGCTCGGGCTACGGCGGCAACGCCCTGCTGGGCAAGAAGTGCTTCGCCCTGCGCATCGCCTCGGTGATGGCCCGCGACCACGGCTGGCTGGCCGAGCACATGCTGATCTTGAAGCTCACCTCGCCCGAGGGCGAGACGCGCTTTGTGACCGGCGCCTTCCCCTCGGCCTGCGGCAAGACCAACCTGGCCATGCTCATCCCCACCCTGGACGGCTGGAAGGTCGAGACGATCGGCGACGACATCTGCTGGATGAAGTTCCACTCCGACGGCCGCCTCTACGCCATCAACCCCGAGGCCGGGTTCTTCGGCGTCGCCCCGGGCACCAACTCCCACACCAACCCCAACGCCATGTTCACGGTCGGGGCCAACACGATCTTCACCAACACCGCCCTCACCGACGACGGCGACATCTGGTGGGAGGGGATGACCCCCGAGCCGCCCGAGCACATGACCGACTGGCGGGGCGAGGAGTGGACCCCGGCCAAGGGGACCTCCGCCGCCCACCCCAACGCCCGCTTCACCGCCCCGGCCGCCCAGGACCCGGCGATCGCCCCCGAGTGGGAGGACCCGGCCGGGGTGCCGATCTCGGCCATCCTCTTCGGCGGGCGCCGGGCCTCGGTGGTGCCGCTCGTCTTCGAGTCCTTCGACTGGGAGCACGGCGTCTTCCTCGGCTCGATCATGGCCTCGGAGACCACCGCCGCGGCCACCGGGGCCGTCGGGACGCTCCGGCGCGACCCCTTCGCCATGCTGCCCTTCTGCGGCTACAACATGGGCGACTACTTCGCCCACTGGATCGAGACGGGACGGCGGGCCGACCCCGAGAAGCTCCCGAGGATCTTCTACGTCAACTGGTTCCGCAAGGACGCCGAGGGCCGGTGGCTCTGGCCCGGGTACGGCGAGAACTCACGGGTCCTCGAGTGGGTGTTCGAGCGGGTGCTCGGGCGCGGCGAGGCGATCGAGACGGCGATCGGCTGGGTGCCGGCCCCCGGGGCCATCCCCCTCGACGGCCTCGACGTCTCCAAGGAGGACATGGACGAGCTGCTGGCGGTGGACGCGGCGGAGTGGCGGGCCGAGGTCCCGATGATCCGGGAGCACTTCGCCGCCTTCGGCGAGCACCTCCCCGCCGAGCTCCACGCCGCCGTCGACGAGCTGGAGCGCCGGCTGAGCTGACCGCTGCTCGGGCGGTCAGTCCTCGGGTTGCGCCTGGTAACGGGGGACGGCCCGGTGGCGGAGCGCCCGGCGGCTCGACATGTAGAACAGCCCGCCGGCACCGGCCGCCACGGCCATCACCACGTCCCCGGCGGGGAAGGGGAACGCCACCACCACCGGGATGAGCGCCCCAACGACCCAGACCAGCTGCTGGCGGGTGGCGAAGCGGGCGAAGGTGCGGCCCTGGGCGGCCGGCGGCACGAGCCGCTGGGTCATGGCGTCGAACGACGGCTGGGCCAGCGACCCGGCGACCCCCACCACCAGGGCCAGCGCCGCCTGGGCGGGGATGGTGCCCCACACGGCGGCGCCCAGCGCGCCCAGCGCGATCAGCCAGACGGCGCCCAGCAGGATCTGCCACTCGGCCAGCCACTGGCGGAGCCGTCCCACCAAGAGGAGGCCGCAGATGGCGCCGACCCCGCTCCCCCCGAGGGCCAGCCCGTACCACCACAGGGCGGCGTGCTCGCGCCGCAGCCCGAAGGCGAGCAGGAAGACCAAGAACCCGGCGAGCCCCCGGATGAGCGACATCGTCGACAGGCCGAGCAGCACCTCGGGGTGGGCCGCCGGCTGCAGGTGGGCCAGGTCGCGGTCGACCCCCCGGTCCCACCCGTCGGCGGGCGCCCCGGCGGGGGCCGAGAGCCCCGGCGGCTCGCCGGCCGCCGGCGCCGCCTCGGGTTCGTCGGGCCCCCGGGCTGGCCCGGTCCGCGCCGCCCGCCCCCCGCTCCCCCGCCGGCGGGGGACGGGCAGCCGGAAGGCGGCCCCGGCCGCGGCGAGGAAGACGAAGGCGTCGAAGACCAGCACCCCCGGGGCGCCCGCCAGCTTCAACAGGATCACCCCGGGCACCGAGGCGACGAAGCCGGCCACCGTGCCGAGCAGGGTCAGCCGGGCGTTCAGGCCGGCGAAGCCGACCGGTCCCGGGGCGGGCGCCCCGGGGGCGGCGGGCGGCGGGTGGGGGGCGGCCCACCGCCCCGCCCCCGACCCCGCGGCGGCGGCCATCTCGGGCACGAGCGCCCCCCGGGTCACGAGGTAGAGCTTGGAGAGCACCAGGATGAAGAAGGCTTCGGGGAAGAGGAGCAGGCTGTGGGTGTCGCTGGCCATCAGCGGGCACAGGGCGCAGCGCCCGGCGGCCGAGAGGACGGCCATGGCCCGGCGGGCCCCCCGGCTGCGGTCGATCAGGGGGCCGAGCATCGGCGACACCACGGCGAAGGGGGCGAGCGTGAGCACCAGGTAGAGCAGGACCTTCCCCTTGGCGGCGTCGGGGGAGATGGAGAAGAAGAGCGAGCCGGCCAGCGAGATGGTGACCAGGGTGTCGCCGGCCAGCATGAGGACCTGCACCAGGGCCAGCCGGCCGAACGGCTCGCGCTGGTCGAAGAGGTCGGCCAGGGCCTGGCGCGCCAGGGCGCGGAACTGGTCCACCCGGTCGCCGACGGCCACCGCGTCAGCGTACGCGCGGGGGCCGGGCGCCAACGACGGGCCCGGCGGTACGCTGCACCCCTGGCCGCGACCAAGGGGGCAGCGATGACGGTGAACGCCTACGTGCTCATCCAGACCGAGGTCGGCAAGGCGGCCGGCGTCGCCCGCCAGGTGGGCGCCATCGACGGGGTGGTGAGCGCAGAGGACGTGACCGGCCCCTACGACGTCATCGCCCGGGCCGCCGCACGGTCGGTCGACGAGCTCGGCCGCCTCGTGGTGAGCGAGGTCCAGCGCATCGAGGGCATCACCCGCACCGTGACCTGCCCGGTCGTCAACCTCTAGGCGCCGGTCTACGATCCGGCCATGGCAGTGACGGGCATGGCGAACCTGGCGGTGAAGGTGGTCGACCTCGACGCCGCCTGCCGGTGGTACGAGGAGGCCGGGGCCGAGGTGAGCGAGCCGGTCGCATGGGAGAACGGGCGGCGGGCCGACGTGTGGCTGGGCCCGGTGCAGATCACCCTGTTCACCCAGGCCATCTACGAGGACGCCTGCACACTGCCCGACGAGGGGTTCTTGCACCCCGCCCTCTTCGTCGACGACCTCGACGCCGAGCTCGCCCGGCACCAGGTGCTGTGGGGGCCGAGGATCGTCTCGGGGTCGTTCGGGACCCGGCGCATCGCCTTCGTGGAGGCCCCCGGCGGCATCCGCCTCGAATTCATGGAGCAGCTCGAGAACCCGGTCTGAGCGATTCCCGTCCGGCCCGGATCGGCGGCAGCCCTCAGGCAAGCTTGAGCGATGACCGCATGGCACCATCGTGGGGTGACCCGAGACGCCGGCCCCACGGACTACTTCGACGAGACGGTCGCTGCTCGCTACGAGGAGGCGTCAAGAGAACGATTCGGCGCCGACGCCGTTCGTCCGGTCGTCGACTTCCTCACCGGGCTCGCGGTTTCGGGTGACGCGCTGGAGCTGGGAGTCGGCACCGGGCGCATCGCCATCCCCCTCAGTCAGCGGGGGGTCAGGGTCCATGGCATCGACCTGTCGCCCGCCATGGTGGCGCGGCTCAAAGAGAGGCCGGGCGGTCGCAACATCGACGTCACCATCGGTGACTTCTCGTCGGTCAGGATCGGCAGGCGGTTCTCTCTCGCCTACCTCGTGTACGACACGATCGAGAACCTGACGACCCAGGATGCACAGGTCGCCTGCTTCCAGAACGTGGCCGAGCACCTCGAACCGACAGGCTGCTTCGTGGTCGAAGTGCAAGTCCCCCAGCTGCAGCGGCTTCCGCCAGGCGAGACCGTGCGACCGTTCTTGGTGGACGCCACCCGACTCGGGTTCGACGAGATCGACGTCGCCACGCAGCGCTTCACCTCGCACCACTATCTGATTTCGGACGGGCGGTGCGAGGTGATCTCGGTGCCGTACCGCTACGTCTGGCCAGCCGAACTCGATCTCATGGCGCGCCTGGCGGGGATGGTGCTGCGAGAGCGGTGGGAGGACTGGACGCGCGAACCCTATGGCGCAGACAGCCCGTCACACGTCTCGGTGTGGCAGAAGGCGGCAGCCGGAACGAGCTCCCCACGTTGATCGATGGCGAACCCCGATCTGTCCCCACCGCCCATCTCTGAACGACGCAACGGGTCGGGCTGACGGGCCCACGGCGTCGTGGGCGTCGTCCTGCCCCGACGTGCCGACGATGGCAATCGGCAGGGGGTGCGTGCGTGCGACGACGAGGTCGGGGTCCCTCGGATCCGAGGTGGCCGATCAGTCCCAGCGCAGGCCCTTCAGCGCCGGGAGCACGTCGTCGCGGTGGAGGCTCAGGGTGACCGACGGCTCGCTGGCCACCACGTCGGCCGTGCGCGGGATGCCGTGGAGCATGGCGATGTCCCCGAAGCTGTCGCCCGGCTGGAGCACCGCCGCCGGGCCGGTGGCGGCCACCACCTCGGCTCGTCCCCCGGCCAGCACGTAGAGGCGGTCCCCCTCCTCGCCGCGTCGGATGATGGCCTCCCCGGCCGGCCACGACTGGAGCAGCGCCGTCTCGGCCAGCCGGTCGAGGGAGGGTCGGGCGACGTGGGAGAGGAGGCTGACCCCGGCCAGGAGGTCGACCCGCTGGCGATGGCGCAGGTGCAGCCCGTCGCCCGCGGCCCGACCCAGCGCGCCCGTGGCGGCGTGCTCGCCGGTGGCCGCGTAGACGAACGCCTCCCGGTCGAGTGCGACCAGCTCCATCGGCTCGAGGGCGCGCACCGTGGCGGTGCGGGGCACGTCGCGCAAGAGGGCCCGCTCGCCGAACCCCTGCCCCGGGCCCAGGACGCTCACGGCGAACCCGGCGACCAGCACCTCGGCCCGCCCCGAGGCGATGACGTAGAAGCGGTCGCCCGGGTCGCCTTGGCGGACGATCTCCTCGCCCTTCCTGGCCGCCACCGGGACCGCCTGGGCGGCGAGCGTCTCGAGCGCCACCATGTCGAGGTGCCCGAACGGTGCCGCCGCGTGGAGGAGGCGCAGCAGCCGGGCCCGTTCGCCGGCCACGGCGTCGGTCCGCTGGAGGGTCTTGCGCCCGGTGAGCACCACCAGCGGGAGGGGCACGGCGGCGATCACCAGCGCGCTGCGGACCCCGAACCCCACCACGAAGAGGGGGGCGAGGAGGCCGCCCAGCCCCTCGAAGGCGAGCTTGCCCGACTCGACGGCCCCGGTGGCCTTGGGGAGGAGCCGCCCGGGCACCAGCCGGTAGAGGAGCGACGACGTCGCCACGTCGGCCACCGCCATGCCGATGCCCCACGAGACCACCAGGGCGAGGACCAGCCCGAGGGTCGGCACCCCGGCGATGATGGCCAAAGGGACGCCGCAGGTGAGCAGGGCGGCGACCGCCGGCCGGCCGAGGCTGCCGCGCTCGACCAGCCGTCCCGACAACGGCACCGCCAGGACCGCCCCGACACCGGCGGCCAGCATGAGCAGCCCCACCCCGGTGTCCCCGGCGTGCAGCAGGCGGAAGGAGGCGATGACGGCGATGGCCGTCCACATGCCGCGCACGAACGTCCGCAGCCCGCTGATCACCACGATGCCCCGGATCCCGCGGTCGCCCACGCAGGCCGCCATGTCGCGCAACCGCTGGCCCAGCCTCTCGCCCTCCGACGCCTGCGGCGCCGCCGGCCGGTGGAGGCGGACGGTGAGGAGGGCGGCGCACGAGAAGACGGCGGCGGCGAAGGCGAACACCGCGTAGGGCTGGACGACGGCGAGCAGCGAGGCGCCGAGCACGGCGCCGACGGCCTGGCTGAGCGTCTTCACCGTGCTGAGGGCGGCCGAGGTGGCGGCCAGCTCGGTCGGGGTCCTCGAGAGCGTCGGCACCAGCGCCGCCTGGGCCGGCCGGTAGAGGGAGGAGACGATGCCGTCCAGCGACACCAGGACGAGCAGGCTGGCCAGCGGCGCGCCGAGCCCGGCCAGGACGGCGGTGGCGGCCACCGACGCCGCCCGGGCGGCGGCGACCGCGGTCATGACCGTCGCGCTACGGTGGCGGTTGAGGAACCCCGAGGCGACGAGCGAGCCGGCGGCGGCGAAGAAGAAGCGGAGCCCGACCAGCCCCACCGCGGTGGCGCCACCCTCGTGCAGCGCGACGACGGCCAGTGCGGTGACGTAGCCCCACTCGGCGAGCGTGATCCCGGCGAAGGCACCGAGCAGCGAGACGAGCGAGCCGTTGCCGGCGACGGCGTGCATCGGGCCGAGGAACCGTCGGAGCACCCCCGCCCGCCCGGCTGGCGCCGAGGCGGATCCCGTCGTGGCGTCCTCGTTCCCCGACTCTTCCACGGTGCTCAATCTTCCATCGTCGGCACCCCTCCGCAAAGGACCAGACGGCAAGAATTCCACGCCGCAGCGGTGTTCGGCGCACCGGGCGGGCGGCGGGCGTGACGCGACGGGGACGTCGGCGCGCCCAGGTGACGCCGGCGCGAACAGCGCGTGACGGCGGCGCGGGCGGGTCTCCGTGCGGCCCGCTCCCGTCGGTGCGGCGCCCCCGTGGCGGCCCGGATCCGGCCGCCGGTCGGCGACGCGTCGGCGCGCGCCGGCGCCGGTCAGGTGACGGTGCCCGCCTCCCGTAGGGCGGCGACGGTGCCGGCCGGCACCCCCCAGGCCGAGAGGGCCTCGTCGGTGTCGGCTCCCGGCGGCGAGGGCGGCCTGCGCACCTCGCCCGGGGTGCGGCTGAAGCGGGGGGCGGGGGCGGGCTGGACGATCCCCTCCACCTCGACGAAGGTCCCCCTGGCCGCGTTGTGCGGGTGGTCGGGGGCCTCCCACGGGCTGAGGACCGGCACCGCGCAGGCGTCGGTGCCGTCGAAGACCGCCGCCCACTCGTCGCGGGTCTTGGTGGCGAAGATGGCGGCGAAGCGCGCCTTCATCTCCGGCCACCGCTCCCGGTCCATCTGGTCCGGCAGGTCCTCGGCCTCGAGCCCGAGTCCCTTCAGCAGCTCGGCGTAGAACTTGGCCTCCATCGCCCCGACGGCGAAGTACCGGCCGTCGGCGGTCTCGTAGACCTCGTAGTAGTGGGCGCCCGAGTCCAAGATGTTGACCCCGCGCTCCTCCCGCCACCACCCGAGCTGGCGGAAGCTGTAGATCATGGTCATGAGGGCGGCCGAGCCGTCGGTCATGGCCGCGTCGACCACCTGGCCCCTGCCCGAGCGCCTCGCCTCGACCAGCGCCGCCAGCACCCCGAAGGCCAGCAGCATCCCTCCCCCGCCGAAGTCGCCGACCAGGTTGAGCGGCGCCACCGGCCGCTCGCCGAGCCGGCCGATCGGCCACAGGGCGCCCGACACGGCGATGTAGTCGATGTCGTGGCCGGCGGTGTCGGCCATCGGCCCGTCCTGCCCCCACCCGGTCATCCGGCCGTAGACGAGGGCGGGGTTGCGCCCGAGGCACTGCTCGGGGCCCACCCCGAGCCGCTCGGCCACCCCGGGCCGGAACCCCTCGATCAGCACGTCGGCCCGCTCGACCAGGTCGAGCACGAGCTCGACCGCCCCCGGGCGCTTCAGGTCGATCCCGACCGAGGAGCGGTTGCGGTTGAGCACGTCCCAGTGGGGCCCCGGGGTGGGGGGCGTCGACGGGGCCCGCTCCAGCCGGATGATGTCGGCCCCGGCGTCGGCCAGCATCATGCAGGCGAACGGCGACGGGCCGATCCCGGCCAGCTCGATGATCCGCACCCCCTCGAGCGGCCCGCTCACCGTCTTGCCCCGCGCCGCTGTGAGGCCGCGCCGGCCCCGGCCTCGTTCACTCGTTGGTCTCGCATCTGCGGGATGCTGCCGGGTCGCCGCCGCCGGGTCAAACCGGTGGCCCCGGCGCGCCGGTGGGCGGGGCCGTGGAATGCTCTTTGGGACCATGGCCGCCGACGGACGCCAAGACGCCGCGACCTCCCCGGGAAGGGTCCTCGTCGCCCGGGCCCCGGGGCGGGTGAACCTGGTCGGCGACCACACCGACTACAACGAGGGGCTGGCCCTCCCGATCGCCGTCGACCTGGCCACCTGGGTCACCTTCACCGAGTCCGATGCCGACCACGTGGAGCTGCACACCTCCCTCGACCCGGCGCCGGCCTCGGTGCCCCTCGAGATCGTCTTCGACCCCGACGTCCTCGCCGGCGTCGAACCCCCCTGGGCCCGGCTGGCCGCCGCCGTGGTGGCCCAGGCCCGCCCGGCGCGCGGGGGGGTGGCCGTGGTCACGAGCACCGTGCCGGTCGGTGCGGGGCTCTCCTCCAGCGCCGCCTTCTGCGTCGCCCTCCTCGCCGCGCTCGGGTTCGAGGGGACCCCGACGCTGGTGGCCAGGCTCGTCCAGCGGGCCGAGGCGGCGGTCGGCGCCGACGTCGGCCTGATGGACCCGCTGGTGAGCGCGGCGGGCCGGGCGGGCTGCGCCCTGTTGATCGACTTCTCCACCCTCTCCATCGAGGAGGTGCCGGTCCCGCCCGGGGCCGAGGTGGTGGTCGTCCACTCCGGCGAGCGCCGCCAGCTCCGCCTCACCCCCTACGCCGCCCGGCGGGCCGAGTGCGACGCCGCCGCCCTGGAGCTCGGCTACCCGCTGGGGAAGGCGGAGGAGGCCGACCTGCCCGGCTTCTTCGACCCGGTGCTGCGCCGGCGAGCCCGCCACGTGGTCCGCGAGTGCGCCCGGGTCCGGGCCATGGCCGGGGCCCTGTCGGCCGGCGACCTCCCCACCTGCGGGCGGATCATGGTCGAGAGCCACCGCAGCCTGGCCGAGCAGTTCGAGGTCTCCACCCCCGCCGTCGACGCCCTCGTCTCCTCGCTCGTCGCCCGGCCCGGCGTCCACGGCGCCCGGATGACCGGGGGCGGCTTCGGCGGGTGCGTGGTGGCGCTGTGCGAGCCCGGGGCGCTCGACCCCAACGAGTGGCCCGGACGGGCCTGGCGGGTGGTCCCGTCCGCCGGGGCGACCCTCCGGGTGGCGAGCGCCCCCTAAGCGGGGGCGACCTCGGCTTCGGCCGCCTGCCCCGACACCCGCACCAGGTCGTCGAGGACCGCGGCCGCCCGGCCCGTGTCGATCGACGCCTCGGCCCGGCCGACCCCGTCGGCCAGGTCGGCGGCGACCCCGGCCACCACCAGGGCGGCCGCCGCGTTGAGCACGCCGATGTCCCGCCGCGCCCCGCGCTCGCCGCCGAGCACGCTGCGGATCACCCCGGCGTTGAAGGCCGCGTCCCCGCCGCGCAGGTCCGCCAGGGTCGCCGGGGGGAACCCGAGGTCGGCCGGGTCGAGCCGCCACTCGGCCACCTGGTGGCCCCCGGACCCGTCGCCGGTCACCTCGAAGACGGTGGCCGGCGAGGTGACGCTCAGCTCGTCCAGCCCGTCGTCGGCCCGCACCACCATGGCCCGCCGGACGCCGTTGGCCCCCAGCACCCCCGCCATCTTGGGGGCCATGGCCGGGTCGGAGACCCCGACCAGGAGGTGGTCGGCCCGGGCCGGGTTGGTGAGCGGGCCGAGGAAGTTGAGCACGGTGGGCACGCCCAGCTCCCGGCGGACCGGGCCGGCGAAGCGCATGGCCGGGTGGAAGCGCGGGGCGAAGCAGAACCCCATGCCGGCCTCGGCCACGCAGCGGGCCACCCCGGCCGGCCCGAGGTCGACGGCGACGCCGAGCGCCTCGAGCACGTCGGCCGTCCCGACCGAGGACGAGGCCGCCCGGTTGCCGTGCTTGCACACCCGGGCCCCGGCCCCGGCGGCGACGAGGGCGGCGAGGGTCGAGACGTTGATGGAGGAGAGCCGGTCGCCGCCGGTGCCCACCACGTCGAGCAGGTCGCCGCCTGCCTCCACCACCTGGGCGTGGGCCCGCATCGAGCGGGCCATCCCGGTCATCTCCTCGACGGACTCGCCCTTGGCCCGCAGCGCCACCAGGAGGGCGGCCGTCTGGGCCGGGGTGGCCTCGCCCCCGAACACCTGGCCGAGCACGCACTCGGCCTCGTCGACCGAGAGCGACCCCCCGCCGAGCAGCCGGTCGAGCACCCCGGGCCACCCGCCCAGCTCGGCGAAGCCGACGGCCACCGTCACCCCCACCACAGGTCGCCGTCGAGCACGCCGCGGGCGATCAGGTTGAGCTGCACCTGGGAGGTGCCCTCGACGATGGTGAGCTGGCGGGCGTCGCGGTACCACTGCTCGGTCGGGTGGTCCTCCATGTAGCCGGCCGCCCCCAGGAGCTGCACGGCCAGCCCCGAGGCCCGCACGGCCAGCTCGGTGGCGTGGTACTTGGCCATGGAGAGGTAGGGGACGTGCTCCTTGGCGAACTTCCCGGCGTCGGCCATGGCGGCGGCCCGGTAGGTGAGCAGGCGGGCCGCCTCGATGTCCACGGCGCACCGGGCGATCTCCCACTGGATGCCCTGGAAGTCGGCGACGGTGCGGCCGAAGGCCGCCCGCTGCTTCACGTACTCGGTGGCGTACATGAGGGCGCCCTCGGCCAGACCGATGCCCCGGGCGGCCACCACCGGCCGCATGGCGTTCAGCCCCAGCATGGCCAGCCGGAACCCGCCCACCTCGCCGACGACGTTCTCGGGGGGGACGCGCACCTGGTCGAGGACGAGCTCGCCGGTGTCCACCCCGCGCACGCCCATCTTGCGGTCGGTCCGACCGACCGAGACCCCGTCGAAGCGGCGCTCCACCACGAAGGCGGTGACCGAGTCGTGGGCCCGGCTGGCCGGGTCCCCGGTCTTGGCGAACACCGTGTACCAGTCGGCCTCGCGCACCCCCGACATCCAGCACTTGGCCCCGGTGAGCACCCACCCGCCGGGGCGGTCGGGATCGGGGACCGCCCGGGTCCGCATCCCCATCACGTCGCTCCCCGCCTGGGGCTCGGACAGGCCGAAGGCCGCCCGCTGGCTGCCCTGGGCGATCCCGGGCAGGTAGCGGCGCCGCTGCTCGTCGGTCCCGGCGATCAGGAGCGGGCCGGTGGGGAGGCGGGTCAACAGCAGCATGAGGGCCGCCGTGTTCGACCACTTGGCCACCTCCTCGATGGCCACGGTCAGCCCCAGGATGCCGGCCCCCGAGCCCCCCACCTCCTCGGGGAGGCACAGGCCGAGCAGCCCGGCGTCGCGGAAGGCACAGAAGACGTCCTCGGGGTACTCACCGGACCGGTCGATCTCCCGGGCCCGGGGACGCACCTTGTCGTCCACCAGCCGGCGCACCGAGCGCTGGAGGGCCACCAGCTCGTCGCTGAGCTCGAACTCCACCGGGCCACGCTATCCGACCGCCAACCGGGCCCGGCCGGCCGATGAAAGGAACTCGTCAGGTCGAGGCGGTATCTTCCCCCCACGGGGCAGACCCCGCACCAGAGCGACGACGTGGACAACCCCATCCCACCAGCCGACCAGCCCCCGGCCCCCGAACCACGCCTCGACCGGCGCACCCTCCAGCAGGCGCGTCGTCGCCAGGCGAAGGCCGGCCGGCGCCGGTGGCCCAAGCGGCTCCTGATCGCCTTCCTCGCCCTGGTGGTCGTGGTCGTCGCCGTGGGGGTGGGCGGCTACGTCTACGCCGAGTACCGCTTCGACCAGATCAAGAAGGTCCACGCCGCGCACCTGGTCCCCCAGGCGCCCCCCGGCCAGCCGTTCAACATCCTCCTGGTGGGGTCGGACACCCGGAAATTCGTCGACACAACAAAGCAGGCCACAGAGTTCGGCACACCGACGGTCCAGACCGGCCAGCGCAGCGACGTCACCATCGTGGCCCGCTTCATCCCGGCCACCAAGCAGGTCTGGGTCCTCTCGATCCCCCGGGACCTGTGGGTCGACATCCCCGGCGACACACCGACAGCCTCGGGGCCGAACCGGATCAACGCCGCCTTCAACAAGGGCCCGAGCCTGCTCATCGAGACCATCGAGAAGCGGCTCGGCATCCCCATCAACCACTACATGTCGGTGACATTCCAGGGGTTCCAGAACATGGTGAACGCCCTGGGCGGCATCACCATGGACTTCCCCGACCCGTTGAAGGACTCCTACTCGGGCCTCGACGTCACCCAGACCGGCTGCCAGCTGGTCGACGGGGCCACCGCCTTGGAGCTGGTCCGGGCCCGCCACCTCTACTACGAGGTCACAGGGACATGGCAGTACGACGGGCTCAGCGACTTCAGCCGCATCCAGCGCCAGGACGCCTTCTTCCGGGCGCTGCTGGACAAGCTGAACTCGGTCAAGTTCGACCCGCTGACCATCAACAGCTTCATCGGTGCCGCAGTCCACGACCTGACCATCGACTCGACCCTCTCCGAGGGCGACCTCATCTCGATGGCCGACGACTTCCACGGCATCTCCCAGGCCAACCTGCACACCGAGACGCTCCCCACCTACGGCTTCACCACCACAGGAGGGGCGACAGTGCTCGGCGAGGCCCAGCCCCAGGCGGACCAGATGATCGCCGCCTTCAACCAGCTGGGGCTGACAGCCCCGTCGACCACCACGCACCCCTCGGCCACCACCACCACCCAGCCGGCCCTCTCCCCCTCGGCCGTGACCGTGCGGGTGGAGAACGGGGTGGACTTCACACAGCCCGTGGCCTCGGAGACCGCAGCCGCCCTGGAGCGCCAGGGGTTCACGGTCGACGGCATCGCCAACGCCCCGACCGACACCGTCACCACAACCGAGGTCGAGTACGCCGAGGGCCACCAGGCCGCCGGCGAGGCGGTGGCCGCCCGGCTGTCGGGGGCGACGGTCGTGGCCGCCGACCCGGACCTCGCGGGCGACCAGGTCACCGTCGTGGTCGGGAAGAGCTTCACCGGGGTGAAGGCCGCCCCCTCCTCGACCGGGTCGGCCACAGCCACCGCGACGACCGGCGCCGGGACGACAGGGGCCACATCGTCAGGGGCCACATCGGCAGGGGCCACATCGTCAGGGGCCACATCGGCAGGGGCCACATCGTCAGGGGCCACGACGACCACCACCACGCCGCCCGGGCTGGTGCACAACAATACCCAGCCGGAGCCCTGGGACCCGACGCCCTGCACCCTCGGGGGCTGAGGGGGTGCCGCCGGCGACGGGCCGGCCGCCGTGGGGAGGTCAGTGGGTCAGGCGGACTTGCGGCGCTGGCGGACGATGCGCCGGCGCTCCCGCTCGGTGGTGCCGCCCCAGACGCCCTCGCGCTCGCGGTTGGCCAGCGCGTGCTCCAAGCACGCCTGGCGGACCGGGCATTCGGCGCAGATCGACTTGGCCTCCGCCGCGTCCGCGTCGTCGTCGGTGATCGGGTAGAAGACCTCGACGTCGATGCCCCGGCATGCGGCACGCCTGCGCCACGTGGCACTCATGGTTGGCACTTTCTGTGTAATTCCAGTCAAACGGAACAATTCGTGTACAGGGATCCGCCGGTCCCGGGGGGAGCAGACCGGCCGTGCCGGCCGTGCCCCGATCGTGAAAACGGCAGAACGACGATTATGGCCCACGGCCGGTGGCCGTGTAAAGGGCAGAGTCCCAGTTCAGCCCGCCCGGCCCCGGCGCTCAGACCAGGGGGATCGCCACCGTCTCCCCCCGCAGGTCCCCCAGCAGCTCGGCACGGGTTTCTTCGGACAGCTCGGTCCGAGCCCGGTAGGCGGGGTGGCCGACGCTGAGCGCCACCGGTGACGAGGCGAACCGGGCCACCTGGCCCGGGGTGAAGCCGAACCGCAGGTAGTGGACGGCCGCCGTGACGGACTCCCTGGTGAGCGCCTGTGCGTGGGACGCCTCGGGCACGCCGGCGACCACCTCGGGCGCCGCCCCGGCGGCGGTGGGCAGCTCGAAGGCCACCGACCGCTCGACCCCCACCAGGCGGGGCAGCCAGTGCCCGAGCTCGGCCTCGCTGGTCAGCTCGATGAACATCGTGGCCGACAGCTCGCCCGGCTCGGGCAGGAGGCGGTTGTAGACGTCGAGCTCGCCCTGGATCCCCTCGTCGGAGAGGATCCGCTCGGCCCGGGCCATCTCTTGGACCTGGAAGCGCACGGTGTCGGCGCACTCGAAGACGAAGGTGATCACCAGGCCCACCGGGACGCGGCGCCGGCGCTTGCGGGCGATGACGCGGCGGCGGTAGTCGTCGCGGACCCGCTCGTAGGCGCGCAGGTCCACGATGTCGTCGAGGGTGAGGCCGGTCACCGGGCGGCCTCCCCCGGGTCGTCCTCGGGGATGCCGTAGGCGCGGGCCAAGAGCTGGATCGGGTGGAGCGGCCGGGTGCCGGTCTCTTGGAGGATCGCCCCGTTGGCCAGGGTGCAGTCGCCGCACACCACCTCGTTGCCCGCGGCGCGGATCTCCCGGGCCATGGGGGCCGCCACCTCGCGGGCCAGCTCGTAGTTGGCGGCGCGATGGCCCCAGGTGCCGTCGATGCCCGAGCACCGCTGCACCACGTCGCAGCGGATCCCGGCCAGCTCGAGCAGGTCCCGGCTCTTCAACCCGATGTTCTGGGCCTGCAGGTGGCAGGGGGCGTGGTAGGTGACGCGGTCGGGCACCGCCCCCGAGTCACGGCCCAAGAACCCCATGTCGAGGTCGGCCCCGGCCGAGCGGTGGCGGCCCAGCAGGTACTCGGCGGGGTCGACGGTGTGCTCGGCCACCAGCTCGGCGTCGTCCCCGCCCAGGTAGAGGGGGTAGTCGCGCTTGATGACGTAGGAGCAGGTCGGCTGGGCCACGACGACGTCCTGACCGGCCCGGACGTGGGGGGCGAGGGCGGCGACGTTGCGCCGCGCCGCCTTCTCGAACTCGGCCAGGTTGCCCGAGTGCAGCCAGGGCGCCCCGCAGCACCGCGCCCCCTCGGCCACCGAGCACCCGATCCCGTTGCGCTCGAGGACCCGGACCAGGTCCCGGCCGATCCCCGGCTCCATGTACTCGACGAAGCACGTCGGGAAGACCGAGACCTCGGGCGCCCCGGCGGGCGCGGCGGGCCGGCGTCGGCGGAACCAGGTGGTGAACCGTTGGTGGGCGTAGGGGGGGAGCACCCGCTCTGACGCCAGGCCCACCGCCCGCTCCATGAGGCGGCGGGGGGCCGACCCCGGCGACCCGGTCACCGCGTTGACCAGCGGGGCGGCCGCGGTGGAGACCCGGCCCAACAGGTCGGTGCGGGCGAGGAACTGGTCGGTCACCCGCGCCTTGGCGCCCACCCCGGCGCGCCGCCGGTTGGCGTGCACCCGCAGCATGAGTCGGGGGAAGTCGAGCGCCCACTCGTGCGGCGGCACGTAGGGGCACTTCACGTAGCACAGCTTGCACCCGTAGCACGCATCGACCACCTTGTCCCGCTCGGCGGCGGAGAGGGCGGCCACCTCGCCGTCGTGGGCGTCGACGAGGTCGAAGAGGGTGGGGAAGGACGGGCAGAGGTTGAAGCAGAGCCGGCACCCGTGGCAGAGGTCGAAGACCCGGTCGAGCTCGGCGGCGAGGTCGCCGGGGTCGAAGTACCGGGGGTCGGCGGGGTCGTAGACGGCGGTCACGGTGGTGGGGGTCCTCCCCGCTCAGGCCGGGGGTCGGCGCACCGGCGGGGGCTCAGGAGACGGACTCGAGCCCCTTGGTGAACCGGCCGGCGTGGGACTTCTCGGCGCGGGCCAGGGTCTCCAGCCACTCGCCGATCTCCTCGAAGCCCTCCTCGCGGGCGGTCTTGGCGAAGCCGGGGTACATCTCGGTGTACTCGTAGGTCTCGCCCTCGATCGCCGAGCGCAGGTTGTCCTCGGTCGACCCCACCGGCACGCCGGTCACCGGGTCGCCCACCTCGCGCAGGTAGTCGAAGTGGCCGAAGGCGTGGCCGGTCTCCCCCTCGGCCACCGAGCGGAAGAGGGCGGCCACGTCGGGGTAGCCCTCCACGTCGGCCTTCTGGGCGAAGTAGAGGTAGCGGCGGTTGGCCTGGCTCTCACCGGCGAAGGCCTCCTTCAGGTTGGCCTCGGTCTTGGATCCCTTCAGTTCGGGCATCGTTTCCCTTCCTTGGTCTTCGTGGCTCTTTGTGACGGGCTCTTGGCGATCGGCTCTTGTTGCCGGGTCCTCTGCGATGGGCGCGGTCGTGCGACCGGCGCTCACGTCCCCTTGGCCGGGTGGCCCCGCCCGGCGGCCGGGGCGCCCGGGCGGGCGGTCCGTCGGCACTGCGCGCACACGCCGCGGAAGACGACCTCGGCGTCGTCGACCTCGAAGCCCTGGACCTCTTCGTCCGGGACGTCGAGCCCGGGGAAGTCGACGTTGAGGTCGCGGACCTTCCCGCAGCACCGGCAGACGAGGTGGTGGTGGGGGGCCTCCACGTTGGGGTCGAACCGCACCGTGCCGGTCCCGAGGTCGAGGGCGGCCACCTCGCCCAGCTCGGCCAGCTCGTAGAGGGTCTGGTAGACGGTCTTCAACGAGATCGTCTCGACCTCGGCGCGCGCCGCCACGAAGACGGCCTCGGCCGACGGGTGCGAGACGTTGCCCTGCAGCACCCTGAAGATGCACTGCCGCTGGGCGGTGACCTTGCGGCCGCTCGAGCGGAACAGTTCGGTCATCTCGTCCGGGGCGCGCATCGCGAACCCACCATATCACCAATCATTGTTCTTTGACAATGGCTATCGAAATCCCCGGAAGCGGGCCGGCGGCCGTGTGGCAGGCTGGGCGGGTGCCCGACACCGACCGACGACCAGCCCCCGGGGCCGATGACGGCTTCGTGCGGGACCGGGCGCTCGAGCGGCTGGCCGCCGAGCGGTTCGACGTGGTGGTCGTCGGCGGCGGGATCACCGGGGCCGGCGTCGCCCTCGACGCGGCCAGCCGGGGGCTGCGCACGGCGCTGGTGGAGAAGGACGACTTCGCCTCGGGCACCTCGTCGAGGTCGTCCAAGCTCGTCCACGGCGGGCTCCGCTACCTCCAACAGCGCGAGGTGCGCCTCGTCTACGAGAGCCTGGCCGAGCGCCAGCGGCTGCTCGACAACGCCCCCCACCTGGTCAAGCCGCTCCCCTTCCTCATCCCGCTCTTCGGTCGCAACGGCGTGGTCTCCAAGACCGTGGCCCGCTCCTACGCCACCGCCCTATGGCTCTACGACCTGACCGGCGGGCTGCGCATCGGCAAGCGCCACCGCCGGGTCACCAAGGCCGAGGCCCTCGCCCACCTGCCCACCTTGAACACCGACCACCTGGTGGCCGGGTTCCTCTACTTCGACGCCCAGGCCGACGACGCCCGCCTCACCCTGGCGGTGGTGCGCACGGCCGTGCTCGACCACGGGGCGGTGGCGGTCAACCACGCCCCGGCCGTGGGGTTCCTGGTCGGCGAGGGGGGCCGGGTGGAGGGCGTCTCGGTGCGCCCGGCCGGGGCCGGCGGGGCCGAGATCGCGGTGCGCGGCGCCGTCGTGGTCAACGCCACCGGGGTGTGGGCCGACGACGTGCGGGCCCTCGACGAGGGCGCCCACCCGCGCTCGCTCCGACCGGCCAAGGGCGTGCACGTCACGGTGGAGGCGTCGCGCCTTCCGGCCGACATCGCCGCCGTGATCCCCGTCCCCGGCGACCGCCGCTCGATCTTCGCCGTGCCCTGGCCCGAGGGCGGCCTCGTCTACCTGGGCACCACCGACACCGACTACGACGGCGCCCTCGACGATCCCGTCTGCACCCCAGAGGACGTCGACTACCTCCTCGGCGCGGTGAACGCGGTGACCACCTCGGCGCTCACCCGGGCCGACGTCACCGGGGTATGGGCCGGCCTGCGACCGCTGCTCGCCCCGCACCACGGCCACCACCAGTCGGCGCGCACCGCCGACCTCTCCCGCCGCCACACGGTGCGCACCTCCCCCCACGGGGTGGTCACCGTGACCGGCGGCAAACTCACCACCTACCGCAAGATGGCCGAGGACACCATGGCCGCGGTGGTGCGGTTGCTGCCCAAAGAGGGCGGAGCGGGGGGGTGCGTCACCAGAGGGCTCGCGCTGCGCGGCGCCCCGCGGCGCGCCGCCGCGGCCCCTCCCCCGCACGTCGCGGGCGTCGGGCTGCTGGCCCACCTCGCCGCCCGCTACGGCACCGAGGCCGACCAGGTCCTGGCGGTGGCCGAGGGGCGACCCGAGCTGCTCGAGCCGGTGGTCGACGGCCTCCCCTACCTCGGCTGCGAGGTCATCTACGCGGCGCGCGCTGAGATGGCCACCACCCTCGACGACGTGCTCTCGCGCCGGACGCGGGCCGTCCTCGAGCGGGCCCGCGAGACCGCCGCCGCCGCCCCGAGGGTGGCCGAGCTGCTCGCCCCCGAGCTCGGGTGGACCCCGCAGGAGGCGGCCGCCGAGGCGGCGGCGTTCACCAGGGCCGCGCTGGGGGGGCTGGCCGCCGCCGGCCTCGTCGCCGATGGGGACGGGGGTCCCAGTGTCCCGGGCACGCCCGGGACGTCCCGGTGACCTCCCCCACCCCGCCGACCCCGGTCGACGGGCCGCCCGACGCCGTCACCGACCGGCTGGCGGGGCCCCGGGTGGCGGTCCCCCAACCCCTCCTCGACGCCATCGCCCGAAGCGGCGCCCAGGTGCTCGTCTCCGACGCCGACCGCCTCGAGGCCGGGCGCGACTGGTGGCCGCTCGCCATCGGCTGGGCCGCCCGCGGCGAGGTCCCGGCCCGTCCGGCCGCCGTGGTGCGCCCGTCCACCCCCGCCCAGGTCTCGGCCACCCTGGCCGCCTGCTCGGCCGCCGGGGTCCCGGTTACGGCGATGGCCGGCCGCAGCGGGGTCTGCGGCGGCTCGGTCCCGGCCTTCGGGGGGATCTCCCTCGACTGCACCGGCCTGGTGGGACCGGTCGCCGTCGACGAGGTGTCGCTGGTGGCCGACGTCTGGGCCGGGATGTTCGGCCCCGACCTCGAGGCGGCGCTCGCCGCCACCGGCACCGGCTACACCCTCGGCCACTGGCCGCAGTCGATGGACCTGTCGACGGTCGGCGGGTGGCTGGCCTGCCGGGGGGCGGGGCAGTACTCCACCCGTTACGGCAAGATCGAGGACATGGTGATCGGCCTCGAGGTGGTGCTGGCCGACGGGCAGGTGGTCCGCACCGAGGGCGCCGCCCCGCGGGCGGCCACCGGGCCCAGCCTCACGCAGCTCTTCGTGGGCAGCGAGGGGACCCTCGGGGTGATCACCTCGGCCCGCCTGCGGATCCACCCCCGCCCGGCGGCCGAGGGCCGCCGGGCCTACGGCTTCGCCTCCTTCGCCGACGGGCTCGACGCCTGCCGGCGGGTGCTGCGGCGGGGGGCCACCCCGGCCGTGCTCCGCCTCTACGACGAGGCCGAGTCGGTGCGCACCTTCGACCACCCCTCGGGGTGCGTCCTGATCGTGCTGGACGAGGCCGACCCCGGCCTGCTGGCGGCCACGCTGGCCGTGGTGGACGAGGAGTGCTCGGCGGCCGCCGCCCTCGACCCGTCGTTGGTCGCCCGCTGGCTCGACCACCGAAACGACGTCTCGGCCCTCGTCCCCCTCTGGCGGGCGGGCGTGGTGGTCGACACGGTCGAGGTCGCCGCCCGCTGGTCGGTCCTGCCCGACCTGGCCGCCGCGGTGGTGGGGGCGCTGGGTGCGGTCCCGGGGACCCTGGCCGCCTCGGTCCACCAGTCCCACGCCTACCCCGACGGGGCCTGCCTCTACTTCACCTTCGCCGGGCGCGACCCCGACGGCGGAGAGGCGATGGCGTGGGAGGAGGCCTACTACGAGCGGGCCTGGGACGCGGTCACCGACGCCGTCGTCGCCCGGGGCGCGGCCATCAGCCACCACCACGGGATCGGCCTCAACCGGGGGCGGTTCGTGGCCGGGGCGCTCGGCGCGGGGCTGGACGTGCTCCAGTCGGTGAAGGACGCCCTCGACCCGGCCGGGATCCTCAACCCGGGCAAGCTCGGCCTCGCCTCCCCCTTCGGCGAAGCGCCCTGGCCGTGACCGGCCCCGGCGGCAGCCTGCTGGTGGTCGACGTCGGCACCTCGGGGGTGCGCGCCGCCGTCGTGCGGCCCGACGCCTCGGTCGTCTGCGCCCACCACGCCCAGGTCCTGCCGACCAGCCCTGCCCCAGGCCTGGTCGAGGTGGACGCCGAGCGGATCGCCGACGCCGTGGTGGCGCTGGCCTCGGCCGCCCTCGAAGAGGGCGGCCCGGTGTCGGGCGTGGGCATCGCCGCCCAGCGGGCCACCACGGTGGTCTGGGAACGGGCCAGCGGGCGGCCGGTGGCCCCGGCCATTGGATGGCAGGACCTGCGCACGGTCGGCACCTGCCTCGTCCTCCAGGCCGAGGGGATCCGGCTCGCCCCCAACATGTCGGCCACCAAGCTGGCGGCGATCCTCGACGAGGTCGACCCCGAGCGGGCCCGCGCAGACGAGCTCTGCTTCGGCACGGTCGACTCGTGGGTGGCCTGGACGCTGTCGGGCGGGGCGCACGGCGGGGTCCACGTCACCGACGCCACCAACGCCGCGGTGACCGGGCTGGTCCGGCTGGACGCGATCGTGTGGGACCCGGCGGTGCTCGACCGCCTGCGCATCGCCCCCTCGATGCTGCCGGCCATCGTCGACTCCTCGGGGGAGGTCGGCCGGGCCTCGGCCCTCCCCGGCGCCCCGCCGATCTGCGGGATCGCCGGGGACCAGCAGGCCTCCTTGGTGGGGCAGGGCTGCACCCGGCCCGGGCTGGCCAAGGCCACCTTCGGGACCGGAGGGATGCTCGACCTGTGCACCGGGGCCGAGCGGCTTGCCACCGCTGGGCGCGGCCCAGCGGGTACGTTCCCCATCGTGGCCTGGCAGCGCGAGGGCGAGCCGGTGTGGGGGGTGGAGGCGATCATGCTCTCCGCCGGGAGCTGCGTCGAGTGGCTCCGCGACGACCTGGGCGTCATCGGGAGCGCCGAGGAGTCGGCCGCCGTCGCCGCGGGGTGCGACGACACCGGCGACGTGTGGTTCGTCCCCGCCCTCCTCGGCATGGGCACCCCGGTGTGGGACTTCGGGGCGCGCGGCACCCTGGTCGGGGTGACCCGGGGCACCGGCCGGGCCGAGTTGGTGCGCGCCGTCCTCGAGGGGGTGGCCCACCGGGGCGCCGACCTGCTCGAGGCGGCCGAGGCCGACAGCGGCCGCACCGTCGAGCGGCTGCGGGTGGACGGCGGCATGTCGGCCAACGAGGTGTTCGTGGCCGCCCTGGCCGAGGCCACCGGGCGGGTGGTCGAGGTCTCGGCGGAGCGGGAGGCGACGACGCTCGGGGCGGGCTTCTTGGCCGGGCTGGCCACCGGCACCTGGCGGGACGAGGACGACGTGGCGGCGGCCGTGGTGCCCCGGCGGGCGGTCGAGCCGACGATCCCCGACGCCGAGCGGGAGGCCCGCCGAGCGCGCTGGCTCGCCGCCCGGGCCCGGGCCACGGCCACCATCCCCGAGCTGTCGGGGATCGCCTTCTGATGCGGGCTGCGTCCGGACCGTCGGCGAGGTGACCGCCACCGAGCACGCCGCGGCCGGCCCGCCGGCGGTGCCCGCCGGCTACGTGGAGCTGGCCCGGGCGCTCCACGCCAACCTGCGCCACGTGCTGCTGGGCGCGCCCAACGCGGTCACCGTGGCCGTGGTGGCCGCCCTCTCCGGCGGCCACCTCCTCTTGGAGGACGTGCCCGGGGTCGGCAAGACCGTGCTGGCCCGCGGGCTCGCCGCCTCGCTGGGGGCCGGCCTCTCCCGGGTGCAGGGCCACCCCGACCTCCTGCCCACCGACGTGACCGGGGTCTCCACCTACGCCCAGGACACCGGCACCTGGGAGTTCCGCCCGGGGCCGGTCTTCGCCCACGTGCTCCTCCTCGACGAGCTCAACCGCACCCCGCCGCGCACCCAGTCGGCGCTGTTGGAGGCGATGGAGGAGGAGCAGGTCACGGTGGACGGCCAGAGCTGGCCGCTCCCCCACCCCCACCTGGTCATCGCCACCCAGAACCCCATCGGCCAGCTCGGGACCTACCCGCTGGTCGAGAGCCAGCTCGACCGGTTCGCCCTCGCCACCCCGCTCGGCTACCCCGACGCCGAGGCCGAGACCCGCCTCAGCCTCCACCACGGCGGGCGCGACGCCCTGGCGGCGCTCCACCCGGTGTGCACCACCGGCGACTGGGAGCGGACCATCGCCCTCACCCGGCGGCTGCCGGTCGCCCCCCAGATCGCCGCCTACGCCGTCGCCCTCAGCCGGGCCACCCGCCAGGCGGCCGGAGTGCGGCTCGGGGCGAGCCCGCGGGCCTCGATCACCCTGGTCCGCTCGGCCCAGGCCCACGCCCTCCTCTACGGCCGCGAGTTCGTCTCCCCCCTCGACGTCCAGGCCATGGCCGTCCCCACCCTCGCCCACCGCCTGGTGACCGACGGCCACCCCGGCGCCGGCGTGGCCGTCGTCCACGAGGTGCTGCGCACGGTCGAGGCCCCCAGGCCGTGACGGCACGGGGGGGCCGGCCGAGGCCGCCCTTCCCCCGCCCCCGCCGGGCCGTCGGGCCGGTGGCGGGGACCGTCGTCGCCATGGCCGCGTGGTTCGGGGTGGCCCACTCGAGCGGTTCGGGGTGGGTGCAGGCGCTCGGGGCGCTCCTGGCCGGCACGGTGGTGGTGGGGATGGCCGGCCCGGCGCTGGCGCTGCGGGGGGCCCGCTGCTCGGTCACCGA
>Ga0181536_10000227_pt1 | contig 65405 bp, 60 predicted proteins | sample PEATcosm2014_Bin_41_FD_121105 | JGI IMG/M metagenome (GOLD analysis project Ga0181536, IMG submission 121105) | Peatland microbial communities from MTU Mesocosm Facility, Houghton, MI, USA - PEATcosm2014_Bin17_60_metaG | ecosystem: Environmental > Terrestrial > Soil > Wetlands > Peat | place...
AGGCTCAGCGCTTCACGCAGCGCGAGCTCGAGCACCTTCTTGGCACGTGGCGTGAAGGGGATCTGGCCGGAGGTGACCTCTTCGCCGGAGCCGACGATCCGGACGACCTGGCCACGCACCCGCTCGACGGTGATGTCGAGGCTCTCCAGGACGCGAGCGGCGAGCCCTTCCTCCTCGCCTACCAGTCCGAGCAGGAGGTGCTCCGTGCCGATGTAGTTGTGCTTGAGCGTTCGCGCTTCCGCCTCCGCCAGCGCCACCACGTGGCGCGCTCGCTCGGTGAAGCGCTCAAACACCAACCAAGGATCGCACGTCCACCATCACACCAGGTGTCCGGCCACCAGAAGGCTCCTTGATCAACCCCCCTGCAATCGGCGGCGGGCCCGGCCCTTGGTTGCCTGGACCCGCCGCGATCTGTCCGAGTGAGCCGCCTCTAGCCCTCGGAGTCCGTACGTAACCCTCATCGGCCGTGCCACTGCTGGCACTGGGCGCCGAGTGCAAAGACCGATCGCCCGTCCAACAGCCTGGCGCGGGCGACCACACCGTCTGGACGCGTGGGCGATGTTGTGGGCGGTCTGTCTGTCGCGCCGCCGGACGCTTCACGAAGTAGGCGCGTCGCCTACCACGTTCCGCCGGGGCAGCTGCCCGTGGCTCCGGTGCTCGGCGCGCACGACTGGACGACGTCGCCGTTGCTCTCCTGCGTGATCGTGTAGGTCTCGCCGCTGCCAGCTGCCGTCACGACGATCTGATAGGAGCTGGTCGTCCCGCTCGCGCTAGACACGTAGGCGTTGCCGTTGCCCGGAGCGGTCTGGATCGTCGGCGTCGTCGCCGCCAGCTCAGCCGCCGTCACCGTCGCATAGCTGCCGCCGTTGTTCGTCCCGATCGTGTCGGCAGCGGACTCCGCAGTGCTCGCCAGCGCCTTCGCGGCGTCATCGGCCGACGTGGGCGCAGCCGTGCCGCCATTGGTCGTGTTCGTCGGGGTGCCGGAGTTCCCGGTGGGAAGTACGGCGCCACTCGTGGCACCCCTTGGCGCGATGGCCTTGTGCGCGGCCGGCTTGCTCGACGAGCCACCGCAGCCCGCGATCAACAGGACACAGGCAAACGCGAGCAAGCTCAGCGGGCGGCGCATCGCAGCGGATGATAGCCCGCGGTCGGCCGTCTGCTACCTTGCGTAAGGTGACCGCTAGGTCGACTTAGCAAGTCCCAACCTGGAGCGAGCCGTGAGCGATACGCAGGAGAAGGTCCACAATCCCTGGCTGACCGTCACGATCGTCTGCATCGCACAGCTGATGGTCGTTCTCGACGCGACCGTCGTCAATGTCGCGCTGCCGTCGATCCAGCGCAGCCTGCACATCACCAACGGCGATCTGCAGTGGGTTGTCAACGCCTACACGCTCACCTTCGGCGGCTTCCTGCTGCTCGGTGGCCGCGCGGCCGACCTGTTCGGTCGCCGAAGGCTGTTCTTCGCCGGCGTCGCCCTGTTCTCGGCCGCCTCGCTGCTCAACGGGCTCGCATCCTCGTCCGGCATGCTGATCGGCTCGCGCGCGCTGCAAGGCTTGGGTGCCGCTCTGGTGGCCCCGGCGTGTCTGGCGATCGTCAACACGACGTTCTCCGACCCCGGCGACCAGCGCAAGGCGCTTGGCCTGTGGGCGGCACTCTCGGCTGGCGGAGCCGCCGTCGGCCTGCTGCTCGGCGGAATCCTCACGCAGTCGCTGTCGTGGCCGTGGATCTTCTTCATCAACGTTCCGATCGGCGTGCTCGCGATCGCTTTCGCGGTGCGGCTCGTCCCCGACTCGCGCGGCGAAGGGTTGGTGGGCGGCACCGACTTCAGCGGCGCCGTGGCGGTGACTGCCGGGCTCGCCCTGCTGATCTACGCGATCGTCAACACGCAGACCAGCGGCTGGGGCTCGGCGACGACGCTCAGCCTCGGGGCCGCTTCCATTGCGCTGCTCGTCGCGTTCTTCGTGATCGAGGCGCGCACCAAGGCGCCGCTGGTGCGGCTGTCGATCTTCCGCGTGCGGGCGCTTACCGTCGGTGACGGAGCGATGATGTTCCTCGCCGCCGGCATGTTCGCGAACTTCTTCTTCGGCACGCTCTACGTGCAGGACATCCTCCACTTCACACCGATCGCCGCCGGCTTCGCGTTCCTTCCGGTGGCGATCCTGATCGGTGTTGGCGCCGGCGCCGCGCAGCGGCTGATCCCGCGCTTCGGCATCCGCTCCGTCGCGATCGGCGGCATGGTGGTCGCCGCGGCCGGCCTCTTGCTGATGATGCGGGTCAGCGTCCATGGCACCTACGCCGGCACGCTGCTGCCGTCGTTCATCCTGCTCGCCCTCGGGCTGGGCGTCGCCTTCGTGCCGGCGACGCTGATTGGTGTCTCCAGCGTCGTCGGCGAGGACTCCGGCCTCGCGTCGGGCCTCTTCAACACGGCCCAGCAGGTCGGTGGCGCGCTCGGCCTCGCGGTCCTCTCGACGCTCGCGGTCACCCACACCAGTGATCTGCTCGCGCGCAGCGGCGCGAAGCCCTCGCCGGTCGCGGTGGCGCTCGCGACCGTCTCCGGCTACCGCCTCGCGTTCGCCGTGGCGGCCGGATTCATGCTCGTCGCCGTCGCGGTGATGCTGACGTTCCTGCGTCGCGGTCACGTCGAGGGTGTCGCTGCGGACGGCCTGGTGCCGGCAGCGTCAACCGCGTGAATCAGCGCGCTGACGCGCGGCGCAACCACGGCCTCCTGCTGGAGGCCGCCGTCACGGCCCTTGCGCAGAGCGGCATCGACGTTCCTGCGCAGGAGATCGCGCATCGAGCCGGCGTGGCGAAGGGAACGCTGTTTCGCCACTTCGCGACCAAGGAGCAGCTCGTTGCGGCCGTGCTCGCCGACCGCTTCGCGCAGCTGCGGACGCTCGTCGCGGAGCTCGCGGCGGATCCGGATCCGGGCCTTGCGACGATCGCCCGGCTGATGGAGAGCGCCGCCGCAGTCGTCGCCGCCGACCGCTCGTTCTTCGACGCTGCGACGTGCGCCGCCGTCACCGCCCCCGAGCTCCAACATGAGAAGGCCGCGCTCGCGCACGAGCTGGATGCGCTCGTCGCCCGCACCCAAGCCGGCGGCGAGGTCCGCTGCGACATCGTCGGCGCCGACATAGCGATGCTCGTCATGGCGGCGACGAACACCTGCGCACCCACCGACGAGCTCGCCCCCGAGCTCTGGCGGCGCTACCTCGCGTTGATGATCGATTCGCTGCGAGCCGGCACCACCACGCCGCTGCCGGTCCCGCCGCTGCAGCCGCTCGTCAGTCGCTGACGGGCAGCGCGAAGACGATCTTGCTGCGCGCCACGACGATGAACTCGCAATGCTCGGTTGGCCGACCATCGAACGGCTCGATCGTGACGTCGGTGAGCGCGATGAAGTCGCGCTCGGAGGCTCCCAGCATGCCCGAGATGCGGCTGCGAACGTCGTCCTTGGTTCCCGTGACAGCTCCACTGATGCGGTGGCGGTCGGTCTCGATCGTCAACCGTCCAGGGGCCTGGTCCATGCGCGTGATGTTGGCACGTTCGGAGGGTCAGGACCCTCGTGGGTGTCTGCTAGATCGGGATCTGCTCTTCGGCGCGCCGCTCGGCACGGCGCGCCTCGGCCACGGCGAGCGGTTCGTTGCGCTGGTCGCGCACGATGTACAGCGGACGCCGCTTGACTTCGTCGTAGATCCGCCCGACGTACTCGCCGATCAGCCCGATCGCGATCAGCTGGATCCCGCCGAGCATCAGGATTGCGATCGTGATCGACCCGAAGCCGGGAAGGTAGGAGCCAATGAAGTGCAGCACGATCACCACCGGTATCGCGAGGAAGGCGATACCGGAGAAGAGGAAGCCGAGATAGGTGGAGAGCTGCAGCGGGACGTGCGAGAACGACGCGATGGCGTCGAGCGAGAAGCGCAGCATCTTGCGCAGCGGGTACTTGGTCTCGCCGGCGTAGCGCGCATCGCGGTGGTAGCTGATCGCGCTCTGCGTAAAGCCGACCCACACGGTCATCCCGCGTAGGAAGCGGCTGCGCTCGCCCATCGACAGCAGCGCGTCCAGCGCGCGGCGGTCGAGCAGGCGGAAGTCGCCCGAGTTCGGCGCGAGGTCGACCTGCGCCAGCGACCGGAACAGCGAGTAGAACCAGCGCGCTGTGAGGAGCTTGAACTTCGACTCTCCGTCGCGCTCCTCGCGCACCATGTAGACGATGTCCGAGCCCTCCTGCCAGCGCTCGAGCATCTGGGAGATCAGCTCCGGGGGGTCCTGGAGGTCGGCGTCGAGCATCACGACGGCGTCGCCGTTCGCGTGCTCGAGCCCTGCCGTCAGGGCGGCCTGATGGCCGAAGTTACGCGACAGATGCACGACGCGTAGCCGCGGGTCGTGCTCGGCGAGCTGGTCGAGGATGGCTGGCGTGTCGTCGCTGCTGCCGTCGTTGACGACGATCAGCTCGTAGTCGAGACCGTCGAGCGCGTTGGTCGTTCGAGCGTAGAACTGCTCGACGAGCTCTTGCTCGTTGTAAACCGGAGCACACACGCTCAGCAGACCGAGCGCGCGTTTAGGATCTGCCGCCATCGCTGCTTGAGTCCTTTCAACCGCGGGCACGGCGGCCCGCTTACATGAAAGGGTAGCCGTCGCGCGCGCGAAGCGGAATGCGCCCTAAACGACCCTAACACGACGGGCCCACCGCCGAGCACGGCGCGCCGGCGCAAAGTCGTTCATCCTGTAGCCCGATGAACGCCCTGCTTGCCCGCCTGCGCTCCGATCCCGAGATCCTCGAGCAGCTCGTCAAGTACGGAATCATCGGCGTCGGCAACACCCTGCTCGGCTTCGGGCTCTACGCGCTCGGCGTCGAGCTGGACATCCCCTACGGGATCGCCCTCGTCTTCGGCTATGCCGTCGGCGGGTTGAACAGCTACCTGCTCAACCGGCATTGGACCTTCGACGCCGGCGCGCTATCGCACACGCGGTCGGGCGGCAGGTTCTTCATCGTCTGGGCCAGCTCGGTTGCGGTCAACTTCGGTGTGCTGTACCTGCTCGTGCACCAATTCAACATCCACAGCCACACCGACAAGATCATCACGCAGGCGTTCCTGCAGACGATCGTCACACTGGCGACGTTCTTCGTCAACCGCAACTGGGCGTTTGCGGGCGACCCGGAGCCGGCTGCCGCGAGCGAGCCTGCCTCGCGATGAGCTCCACGCCCGTCCCGGCGCCTAGCAACCACAGCCGCCGCTGGACTGCGGCGCTCGTCGCGATCACCTTGCTCGCCGCGGTGCTCCGCCTGGTCCGCCTGCACTACGTCCCGGAGGACGAGTACTACGACGCGGCGGTCCGCTCGATGACGCTGTCGCTGCACAACTTCCTCTACGGCGTGTTCGAGCCGGGTGGCAGTGCCGCGATCGACAAGCCCCCGCTCGACCTGTGGCTGCAGGTGATCTCGATCAAGCTGCTCGGCTACGGTCCGACGACGCTGAAGCTTCCCGAGGCGCTGTCCGGCGTGGTCGCGGTGCCGCTGCTATACGACCTCGTGCGTCGTCTCGCGGGCCGCGCTCCGGCGCTCGCCAGCGCCGCCGTGCTGGCGATCCTGCCGGTCAGCGTCGTCACCTCGCGCAGCGACACGATGGACTCGGTGATGATGCTGCTGCTCGTCGCGACGGCCTGGTTGTTGCTGCGCGCCGCGCAGCGGCGGCAGCTCCGCTGGTTGATCGCCGCGGCGGTGGTGCTCGGCCTCGACTTCAACGTCAAGCTGTTCGAGGCGCTTGTCCCGGTCCCGGCATTCGTCCTCTTCGTCTGGCTGTGCTGGCGGGGCGAGCCGCTCCGCCGCCGCCTGACCCGCCTCGCCGCCGCTGGCGCTGTGTTTGTTGTGGTCGCCTGTTCGTGGATGGTGTTCGTCTCGCTTACGCCGGCGCACGACCGCCCCTACCCGATCGGTTCGACCAACGGCAGCGTCTGGAACGCCGTGTTCGTCTACAACGGGCTCGACCGGATCACGAAGCCGGCAGTTCATGCCTACTTCAGTACGGTTGGCGCAACGACCTCGACGGGCGCGACCGCTGTGACCGGCGCGACTGCCGTGACCGGCGCGACCAGCGCAACCGGCGTGGCCGGCGCAACCGGGACGGCGACCCCGGCGATCCACACGTCGTCTACCAGCACCGTCATCTCGAAGCCCGGTCCGTTTCGGTTGTTCGCACACAACGCGGTCGACTTCGGCGGCCTCGTCGGCACGGTCCTGTTCGCTGCGCTGCTGCTGGGGATCGCGGCCTACGCGCCCTCGCTCCGCCGGCGTCTGCGCCTCGCGCCTGAGCCGTCCGACGCCGCGGTGATCGAGCGGGCCGCGCTGCTTGCCCTGGCAACCTGGCTGCTCGTCGGTTACGCGTTGTTCAGCTTCGCGAGTCGTGTGCATCCGCGCTACCTCGAGGCGTTCACGCCTGCGGTCGCCGTCGCGCTGGGCGTTGCCGTGCCCGTGCTCGCGGCCCGGGCGCGCAGCGCGCGCGGCGTGTTCGTCCTGCTCGGTGGGCTTCTGGTCTGCGTGATCGAGTCCAGCTTCGCGACCGGCGCCGGAAAGCTCGTGCACGTTGGTCTGTACCTCGGCGTGCTCGTCGCGCTCGTGCTTGCCGCCGCCCTCCTTCGCGCCTTGCGCGCCAGCAGCCGGGAGTCCGGCTGGCCGGCGTGGTGCACGCCGACGCTGATCGCGGGCGGCGTGCTCTTGTCGCTGCTCTGCTTCCCGCTGTCGCGTGACGTGCGTCTGATCAAGGACGACAGCGGCGTCCAGGCGAATGCAGTGCCGCTTTCCTACAAGGTCGTCAACCCGGTGTCGGACTACCTCATCAGCCACCAGGACGGCGCGCGCTATGAGGCGGCGTTCAGCGCCCCGACGCTCGCCGCGCCGTTCATCATCGAAGGGCTGAGGCCGGTGCTGCTGCTGACCTCGGTTGACGGCCGGCCGCTGGTGACGCTGGGCGAGCTGCGTGCGGACGCGGCGCGCGGCGCGGTGCGCTACGTCTTCATCCACGGTGACTGCGTGCAACCGATCAACCCCGTGACGCCCGCTTGCTCCGTCGCCGCGCGCTGGGTCCGTGCGCACGGGACGGACGTGACGGCGCAGATCGGGATACCGACGATCAAGGCCGGGTTGGTCTACCGGCTGCCGACCGGCCGGGCGGCGCTCGTTGGAGCGGCTGGGCCCGCGGCTTCAAAGCGCGGCTCTCACAGATCCCTAACGACGCCTTCGACACACTGAGCATTCGGTCGGGTACGGTTGTCTGTGGCCCCGCCTGCGGCCACCGCGCATGACCGACGCTCGTTCAGAAGATCGCCCGCCCGCGCCGGCGCCCTACACCCGACGCACGTTTATCCGCCACGGCATCCGTGCCGGGGCGCTGCTGGCTGGCACCGGCGCGCTCGCCGACGCGCTGGCGCCGTCGCTAGCCCCGGCCCGCGCGGCTCGTCGCCTCGCCGGCCCGCGCTCCAGCGCCGCGCAACCGAACATCCTCGTCATCGTCGTCGATCAGATGCGCCTGCCACGCTGGTTTGGCGCCGCGGGCTACGTCACGCAGCTGCCGCCGAACCTTGCGCGGCTGCGCCAGGCCGGCGTCAGCTTCGCGCGGCACTACACGGCATCGAACGACTGCTCGCCGGCGCGCTCGGCGCTGCTCACCGGCTTGCACACACACCAGACGGGCTGTCTGATAACCGGCGCGAGCACGTTGCAGCCGGCCTTCGGCACCTGGGGCAGCATGCTCCGGGAGCAGGGCTACGCGACCTACTGGTACGGCAAGTGGCACCTCACTCGCGGCGACCACCACTGGACGAAGCACGACGGCGCGCGGGCGCTCGAGCGCTACGGCTTTGCCGGCGGCACCTACCCGTCTCCGAACGGAGCCCCAGGACAAGGCTGGGCCGCCGACGGCCACATCGCGGGCCAGTTCGCCGACTGGTTCGCCGCTGCCGGGGGCGACGGGCCGTGGTGCACGACCGTCTCGTTCGTCAACCCCCACGACATCTCGTGGTGGTACCGCTGGAGCGAGCTCACGCCGCCCGAGTCGAGCGCCCCCTCGGTGATTCCCCGCTTGCCGCCGAACTTCGAGACCCCCTCGCAGCTGCACGCCCGCCACAAGCCTCTCGTGCAGCGCTCGCTGCAGGAGACCAGCGACCTGTCCTTCGGCGACGTGCCCTACGGCGGGCGCGAGCTGCTCCCCTCGTGGCTCCCGTTCCTCGATCTCTACGTCAAGCTCCAGCTCGCCGTCGATGCCCACATCGGTCGCGTCCTTGACACGCTCGTCAGCCGGCCGGAGGTCGCGGCCAACACGGTCGTCGTGTTCACCTCCGATCACGGCGAGTACGGCGCGTCCCACGGGCTTCGCGGCAAGGGCGCCGGATGTTACGAGGAAGGCATCAACGTCCCCTTGATCGTCGCCGACTTCCGTGGCTATCTCGCCGCGGAGCCGACGCTGGAGCGGACGCAGATCACCTCGAGCGTCGACGTGGCGCCGCTCCTGCTGACGCTTGCCTTCGGCTCGAACGAGTGGCGCGGTGACCACCGCTACGCGCACCTGGCGTCGCGCCTCGACCTCGCGGCGATCCTTGCCGATCCTGCCGCGCCGGGCCGCGCGTACGCCCTGCATGCCACCGACGAGGACGTCACCGAGTTCGCCCTCGAGCCCTACGCCGCGGATGCACCACGTCACATCATCGGCCTGCTCACGCCGAGCGCGAAGTACGCCGTCTACTCGCAGTGGCGCGGTAACTCGATCGAGCCGCTGCGCCACGGCCAGGAAGCGGAGCTCTACGACTACACGACGCCGTCGGGCCGTCTCGAGATCGACAATCTGGCGGGCCGCAGCGTCCTCGATGCCCCCTTGCGCGAAGCGCTGGAGCGGGCGGTCGTCGATGAGCTGCGGGCGCCGCTACCGGAGCGACTGCACGAAGCCCAACGTCACGGATTCACCGACTACTTCAAGATCGCCCGCGGCGCTGCGTTGCGGGCGACCGCCCACCGCCGCCGCGAGTTCGAGGCGATAATGGGTGGTGACCTCGGCGGCGGCCTCGGCCTCCCCCGCCACCGCCGCCGGTGACGTCGTCACGACCTGCTCTGAGCGCTGCCGCCGGGGATTGCGCTCAGCTCGAAGGCGTGATCGCGCTCGACGTTCCGAGCGTCTGACCGCCCGAGTCGAGTGCGACGACCGCGACATACGGCGCGGTCACCGTTGCCGTGATCGTCGTCTCGAAACCGGTTTCCGGGACCGTCTTGATCGCTGTGAGGCTGGTCGGTGCGCTGCCGGCGAGCAGCTCCCAGGAAGCGACGCTGGTGGCGCCGTTCCAGCTGGCCTCGACTGTCACGCTGCCACCGCTGCCAGCCTGAGCGGCGATCGACGGCGCCGTCGTCGGCCGTCCAGTCCAGGGGTCGAGATAGGTGCGGAAGTCCTGCACGTCCAGTCCGAGCGTCGCGTCGAAGAGGACCGCCCCCGCCGAGTTGTACTCGGTGAAGTTCGGCAGCCCACCGTAGCCCATCAGCCAGTTGCCGTCGCCAAGGTTCACCAGGTCCCCCTGGCTTGAGGCGAGCAGTGTCTTGGTCGGGTTTGTGAACTGCTCGACGAGCGACACCGTTCTGGTTGCGAGGTCCGGCGCCAGCAGCAGTCCACGCGATTGCTTCTCCTCGGGCGGGGAGGAGCCGTTGTCAAACACCGAGATCTCACCGTTTGGTTGCCACGCGGCGTCGTGCTGCCAGTAGAACTTCGTGCCCGGTCCGCGCTTGAAGCTGCTGTAGTCGCCGCCGAGGCGCCAGATGATCGCGCCGCTGTGCAGGCTGACGTCATACAGCGCCCAGGTGTTGCGCGACGACAGCAGCAGGTCATCCGAGTTGCCTGGGTCGATCGAATTGATGTGCACGTAGTCCCACGGGTTGCTCGTGTGCGGCATCGGGCTGTGCGAGTCGTGCAGCGGGATGTGGCCGAAGGCATGCCACTCCCACATCACCAGTCCGGTCTTGATGTCGATCTCCTGAACGATCCCGTCCGAGACGACCGCGTGCGCGGAGCCCCGCATCTTCGACAGGTTCATCTCGACCGGGTCGAAGGCGTCGATCCACGCCGTTCCCTGCGGCGTGAGCAGGACCTCGTGCAGGTCGGCCTGGTAGCCGTTGCCGGCCTTCACCACCGCCACGGGCTGATACGAGGTGTTGTAGATCTCATCCTCGCCCTGGCCAAAGCCGAGCTGAAGCACCCGTCCCTGCCACCAGGTCAGAACCGGTTGGCCTTCGTACTGCTGCACCTGGAAGTTCGTTGCCGACTCGTCTGCCGGCAGCGGGTGGAACCAGATCAGCTGCCCGGACTGGCTGACGATCATCGGTCCGGGGCTGCCCTTGCCCTGGTAGGGGGCGAGGAAGAAGTCGCCGGGGGTCGCTCCGGGTTGCGCGGGCGTCGTGATCGTCACCGTCGACGGCGTCAAGGTGGGGGCTGACAGGTAGTGCTGCACCGCGGCGTCGTCGCCCGGCTTCAGCGGGAACTGCTGCTGGGCGATCGGCGCCTGGAACGCGATCGAGAAGCTCGTGTGCACGGTCTGTGCGCTCCCACCGCTGCCGACCACCGCGCTCACATGGACGTGCTCTCCCGACTGGAACGGGCGGCTCACGAGGAAGCTCTCACCGGTTCCCGTGGAGTAAGCCTCGAGCTCGCCGCTGTGCGTGCCGCTTCGCGAGCCGACGACGTGCACGGCGGAGACGGTCGTGCCGGGCCCGCCGAGGAAGCTGATCTGCGTCGTCGGCGACGCATCGCTCGTGCCTGGGAATGGCGAGACGGTGATCGCGTTCACGGCCGCCGCGTGGGCGTCGGCGAGCGGTATCGTCGCCGGGGGGGTGGCCGGTGGATCGCCACAGCCGGTCAGTGCGAGCGTGGCGATAAGGCTGCATGCGCCCATCGCGACACGCCGCCGGCGATCCGCGAGGCGGCTGTGGCACGGCAGGCGGTGGTCAGGTTGGAGCGCTGGCATCTGGCTTCGCGACGGCGAGAGACTAGCGCAGGGTCTCCTGCTGTGGCGGCGTCCGAGCCTCCGCGGCCGCCGCGCGTCGCTCCTCGTGCGAGGGACGCGGAGTGTACGGCTCGTGTCCGGCCCGGCGCAGCTGCACGAAGGCGAACGTGCCCAACAGCACGGGAATCCACAGTGCAAACGCGTGGTAGACGACCGATGCCGCGGTCGCTCGCGTCGCGCTCGCGCCGAACAGCACGAACAGCCCGACGAAGCTGCCCTCGAGCACGCCGACGCTGCCGGGTATCGGCAGGAAGTTCACGAGGTAGCCGATCTGGTAGGCAAGGACGATCACCATGATCGACGGTGCATGACCGGCTGCTTCGAAGCACGCCCACAGCACGGCGATGTCGAACCACAGGTAGGCGAACGCTCCGGCAAGGCGCCAGTTGGGTCGCACCAGCGTGTGCCTGGTCTCGCGAATCGTCGTGGCGACGCCGCGCAGCAAGCTGGCAAGGCGTCGTGGGCCGCGAGCGAGCGAGCTTCGGCCTGTGATCGTCGGCAGTGCGGCCAGGAAGGCGAATCCGCCGATCCCGATCCCCGCCGGCAGCAGCGTGAGCAGAGGGTTCGATCCGCCTGGCAGGATTCCGAGTCCGAGCAGCAGCCCGGCCCCGATCAGCGTGATCCCGTTGATCGAGCTCGTGAGCAGGAACAGCACCGCCGAGCGCTCCGCGATCTGCCCAGCTGGAACTCCGCGCTCGTGGAGCAGCCACGCCCCGATAGCGAGGCTCCCGGTGCCGCCGATCGGGACCGCCGCGCCGAACGCCATCCCGGTGAGCGCGACCCGCGCCCCGAAGACGACCGGCGTGCGGTCGAACACGGTTACGAAGATCAGCACGTAGCCGAGGCACGACGCTACCTCGAACGAGAGCGCCAGCGCCAGCCAGCCTGGCGCCATGTGCACGAGGACGTGTGCGACGCCGTGCAGCCCCGGGACGGCAAGCAGCAGCCCGACACCGAGCACGACGAGCACGACGAGCGTGGCAACGCCGTTGCGCAGCCGTCGCACCTGGGTCTCCGCAGTCGGGGTCGTCTCCTCGCTTGCCCCGTTGATGCTCACGGCCCGGCAGCCTCGCATATCCCGGCATCCGAGGGTGTTCATTCGGGGCGGTCACCGTGCGGCGCCTGCGCCGCGCTTCACGTCACAGCGTCAAGAGCTTCCCTGCGCCGCCACGCTGTTCGCGCAGGGCGCGATTCCAAGCGCGCCGAACCCGCGCTGATAAGCGCTTTCTCGTTCGAGCTCCTAGGTGACGTGGAAGTGCACCCCCAGGAGCACGAGCGGCCACAGCACGGTTCCGAGAGCTGCCGAGATCACTGGCTTCAGCGCGTTCACGTGTGCGTAGTAGTGATGCCCCTGCGCGACGAACGCGCCGATGACGAGATACACCACTGTGGGAAGTCCGATCTTCATCCTCTGCCGCCCTTCAGTTCTGCGGTGGCTGCTCTCGAAATCGGAGCATCGTTAGACGATAACCCGCCCCGAGTGTCAACGGATCGCGAGCGAAGCTCAGGACGCCGAGTCGCCTGGCTCCTCGAAGCTCACGCGGATCGTCTCACGCTGGTCGCGCTCCTCGATGTGCGCGAGCGCGCGCCGCGCGGCGTCGTCTGCCGGCGTCGCTGGGCCGAGCAGGCTGCGCGGCCAGTAGCCACGGGCGAGCACCGAGTTGAGCTCGGCGGAGTAAACGACCAGCCGCGCGCCGAGAAACAGCCACGCGAGCAACCCGATGACCGTCGCGAACACGCCATAGGTCGCTGTCGCGCCGTGCAGCACGTGCTTGACATAGATCCCGCCGACGCTCTGCAGAGCCTCCCAGCCGACGCTCGCCAGGACGATCCCCGGCCACAGCTCGCTTGTCTTCACACGGCGATCGGTGAGCAGCCGGAAGACGGCAAAGAACACCGCGAAATTGCAGGCCAGCGAGGCAGCGACGCCGGCAACGACCAGCCAGACGCCGACAAGCCCTGCCGAGACGAGACCCGCGAGCGCGGTGGTGATGATCTGAACGGAGCCGACGAGCGCGACCAGTCCGATGCCCCGAACCCGCGCTTGCAGGAAGTTCGGCCGGCGCTTGTGCGGCACGCTGTGAACCTGGTTGAACATCGTCTGGGCGACGACCGTCACGCCCAGCCCGGCGAGCAGCGCCCCAGCGCCGCCGATCGCGACGCCCGCAGCGCTCCCGTGCAGACGGCTTCCGGCGCGCAGCGAGCTGCCGATGATCGGAAACGCCTTCAGCCCCGAGTTCGTGATCGTTGCGGCGGCGCCCGGATCGCCCTGCAGCACGAAGCCGAGCACGGAGACCAGCAGCAACAGCAACGGGAACAGCGCGACAAAGCCGTAATAGCCGATCAGCGCGGCGAGGTGGCCGCCGCCATCGTCGGAGAGCTTCTTCTGGACAGCGAACGCGACAGCGAGCGTACGGTGCCGGCGTTGAAAGCGATCGATCGAGCGGAGCGGGGCGAGCTTGTCCATCGTGAACGGGTCGGCCCGATCAGTCGTTCGCCGGCTCGACCGCTTCGATCAGGTAGCCGAGCGCCGCCTCCGTGTCGAAGAAGGCAAACGCGCCGGAGCCGTCGGCGCCGAACCCGTAGCCGTGCTGGAGGCACACGTAGCCGGCGTGCGCCATCTGCGCGATCGCCTCGTCCACCGACCCCACGCGGTAGGCCAGATGGTGCAGCCCCTCACCGCGCCGCGCCAGCCATTCGCCGAGGATGCCACCGCCGCCCAGCGGCTGGAGCAACTCGATCTGCGGACCGGAGCCCCGCAGGGCGAGGCGCATCGAGAAGTCCGCCGGTTCGCCGCGGATATGCAGCCCGTGCATGTTCTGCGGCCCGTTCTCGACGATCATCCAATCGTCTGCGCCAAAGATCTCCCGGTAACGGGGAAGGGCTTCATCGACATCGGCGACGATGATCCCGATCTGAAACGGATGTCCGGGTAGCGGCGGTGCCAAGCGCGATCTCCTCCGAGTCTAGCCGGACGGGAGCGCTAGACTCCCCCGCCAGGACTGGCCTTCAGAAGGGGGTGCTGCGGTGCGCCGGCAAGCAGATGACGGCTCCTGGGGTGCGGAGCGAGGCGGACGATCGCGCGCGCCGCGGCGCGTCTGCGCGGTCGTGGCGGCGATCGGGGCGGCTGGCGGCCTGTGGGTCGGCCTCGCACTGGCGAGCGGTGGCCCCGGGTCGCTGCTGGCATGGGGCGAGAATCCCGGCGGCGCGCTCGGGACCGCCAGCAGCAGTGCCGGAGTGTTGACGCCGACCCCGGTGGTCGATGGCGCCGCACCGGCGGGCACCACGTTCACCCAGGTCTCGACGGGCTATGACCACAGCCTCGCCCTCAGCTCCGCCGGCCAGATCTACTCGTGGGGCGACATCAACACCTACGCCGCGCTCGGCAACGGCTCGACTGGCGGCTCGACGGCGCCCGTTCTCGTGTCGGGTGGGGCGATCCCGGCCGGCACGACGTTCAGCCAGCTCGCCGCGGGCGGCTACCTGGAGCTCGCGCTGTCGACCGGCGGGAGGATCTACTCCTGGGGCTACAACGAGTTCGGTGACCTCGGCGACGGCAACATGACGAGCTCGACGGTGCCGGTCGCAGTCGGGCCGCTTGGCGACGTGCACCTGAAGGCGATCCCCACAGCAACCCAGGTATCGGCCGGCATCAACTTCGGTCTCGCGCTCGCATCGTCCGGCTGGATCTACGCCTGGGGCGACGGCAGTGCCGGGCAGCTTGGCAATGGCGCCACATCCAGCTCTGACGAGCCGGTGGCGGTCTCATCGAGCGGCGTCCCGTCGGGAACGACGTTCACCCAGGTGGCTGCCGGGCTGCAGGGTGGCTTGGCGCTCACGTCGACCGGGCACCTCTACGCGTGGGGTGCCAACAGCTACGGCGAGCTGGGCAACGGCGGCACGACCGGCTCGGACGTGCTCATGCCGGTCAGCGGCGGGGCGATCCCGGCGGGCACCACCTTCACGCAGATCTCCGCCGGCGGGCAGCACGATCTCGCGCTGAGTTCGAGCGGGCAACTGTATGCCTGGGGGCGCGGCGACGACGGCCAGCTCGGTGACGGCCACTTCTCGAGCTCCGCTGTCCCGGTTGCCGTCTCGCGCGGCGCGATCCCCGCGGGCGCGACGATTACGCAGATCGCCGGCGGCTACTGGGACAGCTTTGCGCTCACCTCGACGGGCCAGCTCTACGCTTGGGGTCAGCAAGATGAGGGTGGGCTGGGTACCAACGATCAAAGCTCCGAGGACGTCCCTGTTGCGGTCGATCTGCCGGCCGGCACGACGGTTGCGCAGGTCGCGACCGGCTCGACGCAGTTCCATTCGCTCGCGATCGTCGCGAGCTCGGGCGGCGTCGTTGTCCCGCCACTCCATATCGGCCGCGTGACGCCCTCGCCCGACGGCGAGAACGAGACGCTGATCGTTTCACTCACCGGCCCGGGGAAGCTCGTCGCGCTGGAGACCGCGCACAAGCCGAAGGCCTTCACCGTCGCGAAGCGCAGCCTCACGGCCGATCAAGCAGGGATCTTCAAGCTGACGCTCGTCGCGTCGCCCCCAGCCAAGGCAATCCTCGCCAGTGGCGCCAAGCTCCGGGTGGCGATCAGGCTCACGTTCACGCCGACCGCTGGCACGCCGAGCTCGCGGACGATCCACGAGACGCTGGCGCGCAAGCAGCGGCACGGCGCGATCCGCGTTTCCTGATGGGCGCGGCGCAACCTACGACGCTGCCGGCGCACCTTTCGTGAGCGGCGTGCTGCCTCGTGCTTGGCTGGCGAGCGCGACGAGCGCGGCCACTGCGCAGACGCTGCAGATGGCCGCACCTGTCGCCAGCGTCAAGCGCACGCCCACCGTGGCCTCGAGCGCGCCGGCACCGACGAGACCGATCACGATGGATGCGCTCTCGACCGTGTTCTTGCCGCCGAACAGGCGGCCTTGCACTGCGCTTGGGACGCGCAGCTGGATCAGCTGCGTCTCGCTCACCAGCAGCAACGAGTTGGCGTAGCCGGTCGCTGCGAACGACAGGGCCGCGGGCCAGATGCTGCCGACGATCGCGCTGACGCTCATCCCGGCGACGGTGAGCGCGAGCGCGTAGAGGTAGCGGCGTATCAGCACGCCCGCCGGCTTGCTGCCGCGCCGCAGGACGAACACCGACGCGAGCACCATGCCGACGCCGTAGCACGCGACGAGCAGCGCGTAGCCGCTCGCCTTGCCGTGCAGGACGTTGATCGCAAGGATCGGCTCGCACACGTTGAGCAGGCCGCCGGCGATCACCGAGCCGGCCGAGCAGGCGATCACCGCGCCGATTCCGGGCACCGCGAAGGCGACGGCGAGACCGGCGCGCAGGCCGGATCCGCCAGCTTCGCCCTCCGTCGCTGCGCTCGGCCGCGCGGTCGCGACCGTCGCCATCACTGCGGCGGCGACCAGGAAGCTCAAGCCGTTGAGCGCCAGCGGCAGTGCTACGCCGGAGATTTCGAGCAGTCCGGCGGCCAGCAGTGGGCCAATCGTGATCCCGACCCAGCGGCAGGCGTCGTACAGGGCAGTGGCGCCCTGACTCGCCTCGCCGGCGATCAGCGGCAGCGCCGAGCGCATCGCGGGGGTTTGCATCGCATTGCCGACGCCCGCGAGCAGCGCCAGCGCGAAGATCGGCACCGCGGTGTGTGACAGTGCGAGGCCGCCATACGCGCCTGCCTGAAGCAGGTTGGCGGTGACGATCAGCGTGCGCCTGGAGTAGCGGTCGGCGAACGCTCCGAACACCGCTCCGAGGGCGATTCCCGGCAGGAAGTCGGCGAGCAGCACACCTGAGATCGCCCACGAGGTGTGCAGGTGATGGTAGGTCAGCCACAGCAGCGCGACATATCCGGCGCCGGTGCCGAGGCACGACTGCACCCACGACCCGAGTATCCGGCGTAACTGCGGATTCGATCTCAGCGCTTGCCCCACAGCCGGCCGCGAGTCTACTCGGCGCTGCAACCAGGCCCGGTGCTCACACCTCGTGGCACGTGCGCTTGATCACTCAGCATTGCGCAGAGGCAGGCAATTCTGCACAAGATGTGACGGCTCTGTATCTGATTGTGCAGAGTTGCGTAGGTTTTGGCAGAATACGGCGCGTCCCGTCCCCCTGGGAGGTACCTGATGCCGCGCATACTCTAAGCCGGTGACGCCGACTGTTTCACGGTCGGTGGGGATGTTGACGTTTTGACCGTGACCCGGGAGGTTCGGCGCGTGTCGTGCGCCGGGCATCTCGGGCCACGAGCCTCCTTATGCGGCCGACCGCGCGTGTCCCGAGCCCTCCTGGCCAGATAGCGAGTCGAGGAACGTGTCGAGCTGGTCGCGCGAGAATCGTCGCTGTCCCCCCGGTGTGCGGTAGCCGCGCAGGTAGCCGCCGTTGCTCCAGCGGCGGACCGTCGCCAGTGACACGCCGAGGTATCCCGCGGCCTGCGAGCTGGTGAAGGCAAGCTCCGTCTGGTTTACGCGCCCTGCTCGCATCGCCGTAGTCATTCTCACTGCCTCCAGCATGGGGTACCTGCTGATCCACATATCGGCAGGAGCGCGCATTAGTTGAGCCCTGAGTAGCTATGCGGACGTTTGAACGATGCGCTGGAGCATGGGGGCGGTCGGTGTGGGACGGACGCGGACGCTTCACGACGAATGCGCCACGCACGAGCGCTTGCGGGCAAAGCCGCCGGACGCTGCTACATTCCTTCGCTTGGGCGTGCGGTGAAGGGCCGCGCGCGAGCAAGACGAGGGGGTGATGGCAGGTGGCGCGCTCCATCTGGACTGGTTCGATCTCGTTTGGCTTGGTCAACGTGCCGGTCAAGCTGTACAACGCCGTGGCTCGCAAGACCGTGCAGTTCCACCAGCTGCACGACGCTGACCGCGCCCGGATCCAACAGAAGCGGGTCTGCAGCGCCGATGGCGAGGAGGTCGCGTTCGAGGATCTCGTCAAGGGCTTCGAGTTCTCGCCCGGCCAGTATGTGGTGATCGAGCCCTCAGAGCTCGACGCGCTCGCAGCCGCCAAGACCCGGCTGATCGAGGTCGAGCAGTTCGTCGATCTCGACGAGATCGACCCGCTGATGTTCGACCAGCCCTACTACGTGACGCCCGGCGCCGGCGCCGGCACCGGAAAGGCCTATCGCCTGATGGTTGACGCGATGCGTGACGCCGGTAAGGCGGCGATCGGTCGCTTCGTGCTGCGCCAGAAGGAGCACCTCGTGGCGCTGCGTGTCAAGGACGACCAGCTCGTCATGGAGACGCTCGTCTACGCCGACGAGATCGTCTCTCCAGCCTCGCTGGAGGGCGCCCCGTCCGCTGCCGCCGATGTCAACGAGCGCGAGCGCGATATCGCGCGTCAGCTGGTCGAGATGCTGTCCGGTCCGTTCGAGCCGAACCGCTATCGCGATGAGTACCGCGAGGCCGTGCTGACGCTGATCGAGCGGAAGGTCGCGGGCGAGGAGATCACCCTCGCCCCCGACGTCCAGCCGCCGGCAGCCCTGCCCGACCTGATGGCGGCGCTCCAGGCGTCGGTCGCGGCGGTCGCCGAGCGCCAGGCGGGAGCGGGCCGGCCTGCAGCGCGGCGGTCCAACCCCCGTAAGCCGGCCAAGCCCCCACGCAAGGTCGCGCAGCGCTCGTGAGCGCCGGCCGCGCCGAGTTCGGCGGCCGCGAGCTCACGCTCACCAACCTCGGCAAGGTCCTCTATCCGGCAGCGTCGTTCGCCAAGCGCGACGTGATCGACTACTACGCGGCGCTCGCCCCCGTGATCCTGCCGCACCTCGCCGGCCGGCCGCTCACGGTCAAGCGCTTTCCCGACGGCGTCGAGGGCAAGGCCTTCTTCGAGAAGCATTCGCCGCGCCACCGCCCCGGCTGGGTGGCGACGGCGGCCGTCCCCAGCGAGCGGCGCACGTCGATCGACTACACCCTCGTGGCGGAGCCGGCGACGCTCGTCTGGCTCGCCAACCTCGCCGCGCTCGAGCTCCACGTTCCGCTTGGCCTCGTCGGCGATCTCGCGTGCCCGACGGCGGTCGTCTTCGATCTCGACCCGGGGGCGCCGGCGAGCATCGTCGACTGCTGTCGCGTAGCGGCGTGGCTGCACGGGACCTTCGAGCAGCTCGGCCTGGTGAGCTTCGCGAAGACGTCCGGCGCCAAGGGTCTCCAGGTCTACGTTCCGCTCGGCGGCGCCGTTACCTACGCGCAGACCAGGCACTTCGCCTACAGCCTGGCGACGCTGATCGAGCGCACCGAGCCGGAGCTCGTCGTCTCGCGGATGACCCGTGCGCTCCGGCCCGGCAAGGTGCTGATCGACTGGAGCCAGAACCATGAGCGCAAGACGACCGTCTGCGTCTACTCGCTCCGCGCGCGCGAGCGGCCGACCGTCTCAACACCGCTGCGCTGGGAGGAGGTCGCCGCGACGCTCCACTCGGGTGACGCGCAGTCGCTGTCCTTCGAGGCCGCTGACGTGCTCGCGCGCATCGACCGCGAAGGCGACCTGTTCGCGCCGCTGCTCACCGTCACCCAGTCGCTTCCCGCGATCTAGCGGCCCGCCAGATCGCCGTCCGCCGGCGCCGCTACATTCGCGGCGTGCCCATGCGCCGCGACCCAACCAAGTCGGTATGCATGTTCGAGCCCGCGGCGGCGATCCGCATGTTCGCCGAGTCGATCGGGCGCGAGGCGCGGCGGGAGCTCGTCGAGCTCGTCGTGGCGGCGTGGGTCGACGCGGTACCGGAGCGGGAGCTGGCCACGCATTACGAGAAAGCGGTGAGTGCGCTGAGCGCCGACGACCTCCGCGAGCTCGCCGGCTGGCCCGGCGCGGGTGAGGGCGCCGTCGCGCTTGCGAATCCCCAGTTTCTCGTCGCGGCGTTTCCCAGCCTCGCCGGTCGCCGCCGCGCGACGCTCCGCCGCGCGGCGTGCTTCCGTGCGGTGGCCGCGTTCGACATGGGCGTCACCGAGACCAAGGTTCTCGCCACAGTGCTCCCCTGCCTCTCGCGCGAGCGCCTTGAGCAGCTGGCCCGCGAATGCAGCGAGCTGTATCTCGCCGATCATCTCGGCGCTGAGAACTAGCGCCCGCCTGCCGGCGGCCGCGCATGTGGGGACTCCCGCACCCCGGCCCGCCCAAAAACCCCGATGCGCGCCACGCGCGCGTCTGCGAAGTTGACGCTCATGCAACCCGATCAGCCGGTCGGCGCTTCCCACCCGCGCCGCTGGCTCATCCTCCCCGTGCTCTGCATGGCGGTGCTGGTCGTCAACGTCGACAGCACGATTCTCAACGTCGCCCTGCCGACGCTCGTGCGTAAGCTGCACGCGACCTCGAGCGACCTGCAGTGGATCGTCGATGCCTATGCGATGACCTTCGGCGGCCTGCTGCTCGTCTCGGGCAGCCTCGCCGACCACCTCGGCCGCAAGCGCCTGTTCCTCTCCGGCTTCGGCGTGTTCGCGCTCGCCTCGTTCGGCGCCGCGTTCTCGGACTCGGTCACCTCGCTGATCGCCTGGCGGGCGGTCATGGGCGCGGGCGCCGCGCTGACGATCCCCGCCGGCCTGTCGATTCTGAACGACGTCTTCCGCGACCCGCAACAGCGAGCTCGCGCGATCGGCGCCTGGAGCGGCACGATCGGCGTCGGTCTGGCGATCGGCCCGCTCGCCGGTGGGCTGTTGCTATCGCGGTTCTGGTGGGGATCGGTGTTCTTCGTCAACGTCCCGGTCGCGGTCATCGGCGGTCTGCTCGCCTGGCGCTTCGCGCCGGAGTCCAAGGACCCGGGAGCCGACGCGCCCGACCCCGCCGGCGCGCTGCTCTCGATGCTCGGCTTCGGGCTCGTGCTGTGGGCGATCATCGAGGCGCCGCTGCGCGGCTGGACTTCCACGAGCGTCGTGGTTGTCGGCATCACCGGGCTCGTCGCTCTGGCGGCCTTCTTCGCCTGGGAGGCGCGCAGTGGCCATCCGATGCTGAAGCTCGCGTTCTTCCGCTCGCGCCGCTTCTCCGCCGCGATCACCGCTCTCGCGCTCGGCCTCTTCGCGCTGTTCGGCGCGGTCTTCGTCCTCACCCAGGTCCTCCAGAATGACCTCGGCTTCTCACCGCTGCAGGCCGGCGTGCGGATCCTGCCGATCGCCGGCGTGCTCGCGCTCGCCGCTCCGGCCTCAACGCTGCTCGTGCGTGCCGTCGGCTCGAAGGTCACGGCGACTGCCGGCCTGCTCGCGATCGCCGGCGGCCTCTGGCAGATCTCCGCCGCATCGACCGTCTCCGCGAGCTACTCCTCGCTGCTGCCCGGGATGCTGGCGCTCGGCGTCGGCGCGGGCCTGCTGATGCCGACGTGCGCCGACTCGGTCCTCGGCTCGGTTCCGCGCGAGCGGGCTGGCGTCGGCTCGGCTACCTACGGCACCTCGATCCAGGTCGGTGGTGCGTTCGGCGTAGCGGTCATCGGCAGCCTGCTCTCGACGCGCTACGTGCACCGCATCACCGCTGCGCTCGCCTCCCAGCACGTCCCGGCGGCGATCCTCCATGAGATCACCGGCTCGCTCGGCGGTGCGCTCGGCGTCGCCGCACACATCGGACCGCCGTCCGGCCCGCTGCTGGTCAACGCGGCGCGCACGGCGTTCATGAGCGGTAGTCACGTCTCGATCGGCGCCGGCGCGCTGGTGGCGGCGGGCGCGGCCCTGGTCGTCCTTCTCACGCTCCCCTCGCGCGCGTCGGAGGTATAGTCACCGTGTGCTTGTACTAGCCACCGGGACTGGCGTTGTCGTGATCGTCGTCGCCGTGGCTGTCGTGCTAGTGGTGGCGATCGTTGCCTTTTCGCTGCGCGGGCGCGATCTACGCCGCGACAAGCGGCTCGCCGAGGCTCGCGACCGCCCGCCGGCTGACAAGCCGCCAAAGTCGGGCTGAACCCCCCTAGCCGTTGCGCTGCGGAGCGGCGTGCCGTAAGCTGACCGGTGGAGGGCAACATGTGAGGTCGGTCCATGCGGGACCGGCAGCGCTGCCTGACTTCCGAGGTTCCACTCAACTCGGAGGTTTCAGTGCCCGACACGCTGGCTGTTCCCGATGTGATCTCGAGCCGGATGCACGCGGACCTGTCCGCGTGCGCGTGGCGATCGCGATCTGATGAGCAGCTTGTCGCGCTTGTTCGCCGCGGCCAGCAGCGCGCCTTCGACACGCTTGCGGCGCGCTACCAATCGCGCCTGCTGCGGTTCTGCCGGCGGATGCTGCGCTCCCAAGAGGATGCCGAGGACGTTCTGCAGGAGGTGTTCACATCGGCCTTCAACGCGATCCTCGTCGACGGGCGTGAGATCAACGTGCGACCGTGGCTCTACCGGATCGCGACGAACCGCTGCATCAACCAGCTGCGCCGCTGCACGCCGGTCACCGTTGCGTCGCTGGACGACCGCTGTGCTGCCAACGAGCGGACCGCGTTCGATGAGCTCGTCAGCCGTCAGGAGTTCCGCGACCTCGTCGGTGACGTGCAAGCACTGCCGGCCCGGCAGCGCACGGCGCTGCTGCTGTGCGAGATCGATGGGCTCAGCTACCAGCACATTGCTGTCGCCATGACCACGACCGTGCCGGCCGTGAAGTCACTGATGGTCCGCGCCCGATTTGGCCTGCTCGACGCTGCTGCGGCGCGTGGCCCGCAGCCTGTCGTCCCGGGCCGGCGACGGAGCGCCCTGTGCAACGTCGCGCCACAGCCGAGCTCAGTGACCGTGAGTGGTCGTCGCGAGCTCGCCGTGGCCGCCTGAGCGCGGCGCAGGTCTATCCCGCGACGTCGTCGGGCCTGAGCATGAAGAGCTCGACCTCGACGTCGGGACCGACATGGTGCTTGGAGATGAACGCGAGCACGCGTCGGCCCGACAAGCGCTCGACCGCGGCGATGAACTTGTGCTCCATCGCGGCCTGGAACATGCTCCGCGTCTGCTGGACGATCGTGGTCTGCTGCAGCTCGATCATCGTCTTCTCGACGTCGGTGTAGACGCCGCCGAGGACGCAGGCGAGCAGGTCCCCGCCGAGCAGCAGCGTCTTCGCGGTGACGGGGGTGCGGTGGTGGTAGCGCTCGTGTAGCGCGACCATCGCGTCGGTGACGGCAAGAAGCAACGCATCACCGGTCAGCGGAGGAGCAATGGTGGCCGACACTGCGGCCTTCTCTCTTGTCCTCCAGGGCTGGTCGCGCGCGAGGCGAAGGGCGGTGACCCAACGAACGATGATGCTGCCCGTACCATAGCGCCGAATCGCTACGATTTGGGTTGCATTCGCCTGACGACCAACCTTCTCGCGATGAGCCCGACCACCACCCCCCGCGCCCACGGTGAAGTGCTGACCGCAATCTCGGATGGGATGGTCGCGCTGCTGAAGGAGTTCTACGGTCGCGGTCCGACGCGTACGAAGTCCTATTACGCCGATGACCTTGTCGTGTGCGTGCTGCGCGGCGGCTTCTCGCGAGTCGAGCAGACGCTGCTGGACGGCGGCCGTGGCGAGGCGGTCATTCAGCAGCGCATGGAGTTCCAGGAGGTGATGCGCCAGCGGTTCGAAGAGGTCATCGAGTCGGCGACCGGCCGGCGGGTGATCGGCTTCATGAGCGGCAACCAGCAGCACCCGGACATGATGTGCGAGGTCTTCATCCTCGCGCCAACCGACCTCGTCGACGCCGACGAACTCGCGATGGCGCCGCCACGCTCGTTCGCTGACTGAGCGGCACAGCGTGTGCCACCGGAAGGCGCCGGCACCGTTGCGCAAAGCTCGGCTGCCAAGTAAGCTGGGCGCTGGAGGGCATCATTGTGAGGTCGGCCCCGAGCGGGACGGCAGCATGACCTGACTTCCGAGGGTTTCATCCACGCCTCGGAGGTAGACATGCTGCATACGCCGGCTCCCGCCCCTTCGCTCGCTAATCCGAGATACGCGGGCACTCCGGCGTTTCGCGCGGCCACGCGTGACGGCGGTCGCAGGGTCGCTTGGGTGCACGTCGCCGGCGAGTTGGACGCCGCCGCCGCGCCACTGCTGCGCCAGACGTTGGGCCAGGCTACGCGGCGCTCGCGGCTCGTTGTCCTGGACCTTCGCGAGCTGACCCGCGTCGACAGCTCCGGCGTTCACGCCATCGTCCACGCGAGCGCCGTCGCGCGGCGCGCAGGACGCCGGCTGATCCTCATTCGCGGACTCTCACAGTTCGACCGCCTGCTCGCCATGATCGGAGCGACGGATGCTGTGGAAGCCGTCGACCTCGTAACCGGCGAGCCCGCGGTCCAAGCCCTGCTGCACATCGCGCGCCAGGATCGCGCCGCGCTGCGTGTGCGGGCGCGAGCAGCGCGGCGCGTCATGACGGTCATGGGCGGCACCAGATCACACGCGGCGTCGACGCTCTGATTGCCCGCCGCACCGCACGCGAACTCGTCGATGGGTAGTGCGCCGGCGCTCACGAAGGTCTGGCATAGGACGAGGAGGGACAGATGGGGTTTGGAACGAGCATCGTCGTAGTCGCAGTAGGCGCAGCGCGCTGACGGCGGCCGTTGACCTCCAAGACGGCCGAACAGGCGGCGAGCGCAACTCACCCGGCGGTCGTCGCCGCCGGGTGAGCTGATGCGGGTGTGCAGCCTCAACAAAGGTGAGGCTGCCGCCGGCGCTCGCAGCGCGCCGGCGGCTGGGTGCGTCTAGTGCCCCTTTGCGAGGATCGTCGGGCTATAGCCCGAGATGTGCGCGCCCTCGATCGGCTCCGCCAGCACGCGGAAGAAGCCGCCGTGGTGGAAGTGCAGCTTGACCTTGTACGTCGCCACACCGCTGCTGTTGGTTGTTGCGGCGGTGACCGTTCCGCCAATGTCGGCCCAATTCGTGCCGCTGGTCAGCTCCTGGACCTCGATCCGCGCGCCGACCTCCAGCCCTGGGCTCACCGTCCCACTGAAGCGGGACTCGGGGTGCGCTTTGCTGCCGATGCCCTTGGAGCTGATCGTCGCCACTACGGCGACTGGCTCACTGACGACCGGCGACATGACCGTCGGGTCCTTGACGCTGACAACGCGATACTCGGTGTTGGCCGTGGCCGTCAGCACGTCGAACGTAAAGCCACCCGTCGAGTCGGTCAGCTCGCTGTTGCCGACCGCCGCGAAGGCGGCCGTGTAGGGATAGACGGTCTGCTGCAGCTCCACCGCCGCGTTCGCGTTGTTGGTACCGGCGAGCGTGCCCTCGATCGTCAGGGAATCGTTGTAGTTCACCGGGCTCGGGGCGGCGACGATCAACAGCGAGAGCGGGATCTTCGCGGTCTTGAACGTCCGGTTGAGCCCGTTCGTTTGACCGGTCGCGTTTATCGCGACGACGCGGTAGTCGTAGGTCGTGTTCGCGACAAGCCCCGAGATCGTCGCCGTGACCGCGACGTTCTTGGTGACCGCCCCTAGCTCGGTCGACGTGCTCACGGCTCCGTAGGCGGTCGTGGTTCCGTACTGGAAGTAGACCGCGGTTGCCTGGCCTTCGGGGTTCACGGTGGCCGCGACGATGGCCGACTGGTAGGTGATGCTGCTCGCTGCCCCGGTGGTCGCCGTTGGCTTCACGGCGGCGAACGCCGTTGCGCTGAACAGTGCGAGTGCGAGCACGGCTCCAGGCAGCGCGTAGCGCAAGCGTTTTGGATTACTCGACATGGCTCCTCCTACGTTGGGTGCCGCCGCGGTGGCGCGCCTGTCAGCGCGAGGCGTCGGTCACCAGGCTGAGACAGGTAACGCTGCGTCGAGTTGCGCACGAGTATCGCGATGCCCACCAGCTCTTGCGCCTCGGAGTAGACTCTGCTCGCGAAGGGCATCGCGTGAGGTCGGCCCGCCGCGAGCGGGCGGGCAGCACTACCTGACTTTCCGAGGTTTCTGGTTCCGTTGCCCGGAGGTCGCCTTGCCCCGCTCGCTCGTTGTCCCGGACTCGCCGCCGAGGCGGCTCGCCGTCAGTCGACGCCTCTGCGCGGAGCGGTCGGCATGAGGCTCAGGCGGGGCGGGCTCGGTCGTCGTCGTCAGGGTTGATGCCAGGGCTGCTGGCGTCCGCTCCGTCGAGCATGAAACCGCTTATCGCCTTTCCGGGCTCGGCGGCTGCGCTTCGGCGCAGAGCCGCCACCTGCGGCGTGAATCTCAGCCGGCGGCATGTCCGCGCCGACTGCGGCGCACGTCGCAAGCGCGACAGCGGTGCGCGAGCTACTCCCGACGCTCGCGCACCGCTCGCATTCCACCGCAGCGCATCGACGGTCTCGGCACAGGCCCGGCACACCACCGGCAGCGCCTATCGGCTGGGCACCAGATCGAGCGCTGACAGCGCGTTTGCTTTCGCTACCGTCTGGTAGAAGCAGGCGCTGCGTTTGGGGATGCGCCGTTGCGTGTCGAACTCGACGAACACGAGGCCGAACCGCTGCTGGTAGCCGGACCCCCATTCGAAGTTGTCGAGCAGCGACCAGCAGAAGTAGCCGGCGAGCGGAACGCCATCCTGGATCGCGCGCCACGCTGCGTCGAGGTGTCCGCGGAGGTACTCGACGCGCTCGATGTCGTTGACCACGCCCTCGGGTGTGACGTAGTCGTTGGCGGCGCAGCCGTTCTCGGTCACGTAGATCTCGCAGCCCTCTGCGAGCTCGCCGGCCACCGCGCGGAGCAGGTCGTACAGGCCGTCCGGCTCGACGAGCCAGCCCACCGTAGTGCGCGGCAGCTGCTTGGGGTTGCACAGCACGACACCGGGTCTGCCGGGGAGCGGTGCTTCGTCGGCGAGCAGCCCAGCCGGATCGGCGAGCTTCACATACAAGGGCTGGTAGTAGTTGATCCCGAGGAAGTCGATCGGGCAGCTCACGATCCCCATGTCGCCGTCGGCGATCAGTGACTGTGGTGGGAGCATCTGCTCGCGCGCCTCGGCCGGGTAGCGCCCATACAGGATCGGATCGAGGAAGATCCGGTTCTGCTCCGCCTCGGTGACGCTCGCCGCCTCTGCGGCTTGGGGATTCGCAGCCCGCACCGCGTCCATGTTCAGCGCGATCCCGATGCGCGCCTTGGGCATCACGCTGCGCAACGCCGCCACCGCCAGTCCGTGGGCCAGCAGCAGGTGGTGCGTCACGGCGGCAGCAAGCGCATCGTCCGCGTGGCCCGGGGCGTGCAGCCCGAGTCTGTAGCCAAGATGTGTGACGACCTGGGGCTCGTTGAGCGTGATCCACAAACCACCCACGTCGCCGATCGCCTCGGCAACGATCTGGGCGTACTCGGCGAACCGCTGCGCCGTGTCCCGGCTGGCCCAGCCACCGCAGTCCTCCAGCGCCTGGGGCAGATCCCAGTGAAACAGCGTGATCGCCGGCGTGATCGCGCGAGACTGAAGATCGTCGACGAGCGAGCGGTAGAAGTCCAGTCCCGGCTGGTTCACCGCTCCGCGCCCGGTCGGCTGAACGCGCGGCCAGGAGACCGAGAAACGAAACGCGCCCAAGCCGATTCCCTCGATCAAGTCGAGGTCCTGTTCACTGCGATTGTAGAAGTCGCACGCGATATCGCCGGTGTCACCGCCGCGCACCTTCCCCGGCGTATGACTGAACGTGTCCCACACCGACAGACCACGCCCACCAGACTGTGCGCCACCCTCGATCTGATAGGCCGAAGTCGCCGCTCCCCAGAGGAACCCCTCGGGAAACATGCGCGCCGCTACGCCCGAGTGGTTGGTATCGGTCGTCGTCATCTTGACCCCCTGCCCTTTCAAGCCTTCGCCGCGAGGCAGCGTGGGGCCGGCCTCCGAGGCCGGCCCCACCTGCCCCATTCTGTTAGGGGAGTGCTGGGCTGGCGTTCTTGACCAGCGACAGCGCCATCGGTGCGAACCAGTCGCCCGCTGCTGGGTCATTGACCCCCCAGAGCGGGTCGAACAGCGCCTGGTTGGCCGCGGTGGTCGGCCACCCCGGCTGCGTGTAGGCAGTGTAGTCCCACGCACGGGCTCCGCCCGCCGCGTCGCACTGACCGTCGGACTGGCCTGGGGTCTTGACCCACAGGTAGGCGTCGAGCAGCGGGACACCGGTGTTCGCGCTCGGCGCCGTGCCGAGGCCTGCCGCCGGGTTGTTGCACCAGTTGCCGGCGACCAGCGTCGAGACGGTGCTCGCCGACTGGTCGTACGGTGCGGCCCCATAGATGCTCATGTTGTTCGGGCCTTGACCGTCACGGCTCGTGTCAACCACGAAATGCGTGGTCGGAACCGTCGTGCCCAACATGCTCGCGAAGCGCGCGTCGAGGCCACCGGCCCACTGGTCGAGGTCGGTCGTGGTATTCGCCGTGTCGCTCCAGATGCCGTACGGGGTGAGCGCCGTGCCGATCCAGCCGTCCGGTGGGCCGCCGTTCCAGTACTGGTTCGGACAGCCGGCGAAGCTGCCACCACTGACAGCGGTCGCGTAGGTGATGCAGTCGGAGATCCAGGTTCCGTAGTAGACGTCGTTGGTTGTGTACTGGTAGTTGGAGACGTTGACGAAGAACCCCTGCGCCTGCTGCACACCGGCCTTGACGAGCCGCTGTGCGATGTCGCCGACACCGAGCCACGCGGGGTGCGTGCCGTCGAGGTAGACGCTGACTGTGGGCTGCTTCTCGAGCGTCGTGACGGCGTAGTTGAGCTGCGTGTAGCGCGCTGCGTTGGCGGTCGCCGGCGTCAGGCCGGTGCCCGTCAGGCTGGGCTGGCAGGACTCGGCGTTGCCGTTGATGTCGGTGTTGTAGGGGATGATCCCGAGCCCATCAGGCTCGAGCAGGACAACGGCGTGGCCGTCACCGAGGCCCGCTGCGACCCCGTTGATCCACGCCTCGTAGGCAGCCGTGTTCTGCGCGCCGCCGGCCGAGTAGCTGCCGCAGTCGCGGAACGGCAGGTTGTAGGCCACGAAGACCGGCACGGCGTGTTGGAGTGCCGCCTCGAACATCGCTGTCCTTACCTGCTGCTCGACTTGGGCGGGCGTACCGCCGTTCAGCCAGACGGCCTGCGGCGTAAGGACCATCTCGCCGACCTTGATTGCATCCTTCACGTCGCCGTGGAGGGCCAGCTGCACCACCTGCTCGACCGAGCCGGCGGGCGGCGGTGGCACGAAGAAACGGGTGTTCGGACTGAGTGCGCGGAGATTCGGCGCCGCCGCCGAAGCCACGGCTGGCGCTGCTACGACCACGAGCGTGGTCAGGCCTGCGCAGCTGAGCGCTCGCAGGACGTTGCGAATGTTCATGATTCTCCCTCTCTTGACACGAGCGATACCTTCCCCTTCCTAGCTGTAACGAAACGCGAAAGCGCTTTCATCACGTGGCGGCAGCCTGTCACGCCTTGGCGGCGGCGTCAAGGTCGCGCTCGACCTATTAACGAGTTGGTGGAGGCACGGCGGAGTCGCGGACGACGAGTCGTGTCGCGAGCTCGACGTGCAGAGCTTCGAGTCGCCGGCCCTCCAGCTGGCGGTTCAACAGGCTGATCGCCAGGCGGCCCATCTCGGCGAGTGGCTGACGTACGGTCGTCAACGGCGGGGTCACGATCGCTGCCTCGCCGACGTCGTCAAAGCCGACCACCGACAGCTGCTCGGGGAGTCGCAGACCGCGTTCCCGCGCTGCCTGCATCGTGGCAATCGCCAGGTTGTCGTTGAAGGCGAAGATCGCCGTCGGCCGTTGCGGCAGGTCGAGCAGCTGCCCGGCTTCGGCGGTCCCGTGTCCCACCTCGAACCTCGACTCGACGACCAGCTCAGGGTCGAGCGCGATCCCGGCGGCTGCGAGCGTGGCGCAGTAGCCGTGCAGACGCTGCTCGGTCGCGACCCATCCGCTGGGCCCCGTGATCGCGCCGATGCGGCGGTGTCCGAGGCCCACCAGCAGCTCCATCGCCGCCTGCGCACCGGAGGCGTGCGCTGCGGAGATGACGGGGATGTCGTCGTCCAGCTTCTCGTTCGAATCGAGGACGACAAAGCGGTAGCCGTGGTTGAGCAGGGTCCTCAGCTCGTCCGAGGATTCCTCCGGGAACACGAGCAGTCCGCCGTCGGTGCTCCCGTGCATCAGCCGCTCGAGCAGCGAGATCTCGCGCTCGTGGCGGAACTCGGTAGGACACAGGACGACCCGCAGGTCGCGCTCCTGCGCGGCCTCCGTTATGCCCCCGACAATCAGCGCGAAGTACGACGGCTGGATCAGCGGCACCGTCACGCCGATCAGCCCGGTGCGTCCAGCCGACAAGCCCCGGGCGCTGAGCGTCGGCGAGTAGCCGTGTTCGCGAACGACCCGCTGCACAGCCTTGCGCTTCTCTGCGGACACGCCGCTGCGACCGTTCACAACGCGAGAGACCGTTGCCACCGACACCCCGGCGAGCTCGGCGATCTCTCCAATCGTCTTTCGCGACGGCCGTCGCGGAGCGGTACCGCTCGCCGGGTTCATCGTTTCATTCAAGCACTCGGGCGTCTGCGCGTCGGCTTGGGGCCGCGAATTCCCTCGATCCGTGCAGGTAAACCAGGCGCCGGCGGGAAGAGTCCGTACATGCTCGGCTTGCCTGACGGCGTCAGGGCGTGCCTGTTCGACCTGGACGGCGTCCTTACGCAGACTGCGAAGGTTCACGCGGCCGCCTGGAAGGAGGCTTTCGACGGCTACCTGCGCAAGCGAGCCGACCGCGGCGATGAGCCGTTCGTCGAGTTTGACCCGGGCGCCGACTACGACGAGTACGTCGACGGCAAGCCGCGCTACGACGGAGTTCGCTCGTTCCTGGCTGCGCGGGGCATACACCTCCCGGAGGGCGACCCGGGCGACAGTCCCGACGCCGAGACGATCTGCGGAATCGGCAACGCCAAGAACGACCTCGTGCTGGCGATGATCGCGCATCAGGGGGTGGAGGCCTACGCGGGCTCGGTTCGCTACGTGCGCGCTGCCCGAGCGGCCGGACTGGCTACAGCGGTCGTTTCGTCGAGCGCCAACGCGCAAGCGGTGCTAGTCGCTGCAGGAATCGACGGTCTGTTCGATAAACGAATCGATGGCCACTTTGCGCAACGCGAGCATCTACCCGGCAAGCCGGCGCCGGACACGTTCCTGGCGGGCGCGCGGGCACTGTCTGTGCAGCCGAGCGAGGCGGCGGTGTTCGAGGACGCTCTAGCGGGCGTGGCGGCCGGACGCGCCGGCCACTTCGCCTACGTCGTCGGCGTCGATCGCGTCGGCCAGGCTGACGCGCTGCGCAAGCACGGCGCCGACACGGTCGTCTCCGATCTCGCGGAGTTGATCGATACGGAATGATCGCCCGTCCCGCCTTCGAAGTCGATCCGTGGTCAGTCCGTGAGACCGAGCTCGACCTGGACACGCTCGCCCGCACCTCCTCGGTGTTCGCGCTGTCCAACGGGCACATCGGGCTGCGCGGCAACTTCGACGAGGGAGAGCCGACCGGCATCCCGGGCACCTACCTCGGTGGTGTCTACGAGCGGCGTCCGCTGCCCTACGCCGAGGCGGGCTACGGCTTCCCCGAGGCGGGCCAGACCGTCGTCAACGTCACCAGCGGCAAGATCATCCGCCTGCTGGTCGACGACGACCTCTTCGACCTGCGCTTCGGCGAGCTGCAAAGCCACGAGCGTGTCCTCGACTTCCGTGACGGTGTGCTGCGACGCAACGTGCAGTGGCGCACGTCTGCCGGCAAGACGGTCCGCGTCTCAACCGTGCGTCTCGTCTCGTTGGTGCAGCGGGCGGTAGCCGCGATCCACTACGAGGTGGAGGCCGTCGACTCGCCCGTCCGCGTCGTGGTGCAGTCCGAGCTCGTCGCCAACGAGCCGCTGCCACCCAGCGACGGCGACCCTCGCGCGGCGGCGTTCCTCGGCGCGCCGCTGCGATCGGAGCAGTTCCTCCACAGCGACGTCCGCGCCGTGCTGGTCCATGCCACGAAGCTGAGCGGGCTGCGGATCGCTGCGGCGATGGATCACGTCATCGACGGGCCGAGCGGCACGCAGACGACGAGCGACTGCAGCGAGGATCTGGCGCGCCTGATGATCACCGCCAACTTGCAGCCGGGCGAGCGGTTGCGCGTCGTCAAGCTGCTGGCCTACTCCTGGTCGAGCCGGCGCTCGGCTGCGGCGGTGCGCGACCAGGTTGCCGCAGCGCTGGCCGAAGCGCGCCACACCGGCTGGGACGGGCTGCTCGCCTCTCAGCGCGAGTATCTGGACGACTTCTGGGAGCGCGCCGACGTGGAGCTGGAAGGCGACCCGGAGCTGCAGCAGGCGATGCGTTTCGCGATATTTCACACACTTCAGGCGGGGGCTCGTGGCGGCGGGCGCGCGATCGCAGCCAAGGGGCTGACCGGCCCCGGCTACGACGGCCACGCGTTCTGGGACACGGAGGCCTTTGTCCTGCCGGTCCTCACCTACACCGTGCCTGGAGCCGCCCGCGACGCTCTCTGCTGGCGCCACGCGACGCTCGGCATGGCGCGCGCGCGGGCCAAGCTGCTCGGCTTCAACGGCGCGGTCTTCCCGTGGCGGACGATCGACGGCCAGGAATGCTCGGCCTACTGGCCGGCCGGGACCGCCGCCTTCCACATCGCGGCGGCCATCGCCGACGCGGTCGGCCGCTACCACGCTGCCAGTGACGATGAGGAGTTTGAGCGCCAGATCGGGCTCGAGCTGCTGATCGAGACGGCGCGGCTGTGGCGCTCGGTGGGCCATTACGACAGCGCCGGTCGCTTTCGCATCGATGGCGTGACCGGCCCCGATGAGTACAGCGCGGTCGCTGACAACAACGTCTACACCAACGTCATGGCGCAGCGGAACCTGCTGCTGGCGGCGGACGCGGTGGCGCGCCACCCCGATCGTGCGGTCGAGCTCGGCGTGAGCGCCGACGAAGCGCCAGCCTGGCGCGATGCGGCACAGGCGGTGCTGATCCCGTTCGACGAGCGGCTCGGCGTGCACCCCCAAGCCGAGGGCTTCACCGAGCACCAGCTGTGGGACTTCGAGCACACCACGCCTGATCAGTACCCGCTGCTGCTGCACTTCCCCTACGTCGAGCTGTACCGCAAGCAGGTCGTCAAGCAGGCCGACCTGGTGCTCGCACTGCACCGTCGCGGAGACCTCTTCAGCGCGGAGCAGAAGGCCCGGGATTTCGCCTACTACGAGGCGCTGACGGTGCGCGACTCCTCGCTCTCGGCCTGCACGCAGGCCGTGATGGCAGCAGAGGTGGGGCACCTCGACCTGGCCTACGACTACTTCGCCGAGGCGGTGCTGATGGATCTTGACGACCTCGAGCACAACACCCGCGACGGGCTGCACATCGCCTCGCTCGCGGGCGCCTGGACCGCCGCGGTGGCCGGTTTCGGCGGCATGCGCGACCACGACGGAGCGCTCAGCTTCGCGCCGCGCCTACCCCGGCGACTGACCCGCCTGACCTTCGGCTTGTGCTTCCGCGAGCGGCGGCTGCGCGTCGAGGTGACGCACGAAGAGGCCCGCTACTCGCTGCTGGCCGGGCCGCCGTTGGAGGTGACTCACCACGGCCAACTGATCACCGTCACGACCGGGGAGCCCCGCGCCTACCCGATCCCCGCCATCGACGCGGGTGAGCCTCCGCGCCAGCCCTTCGGCCGCAGTCCGGCTCTGCGCCGGATGTCCCCAGCATCTCCGCTGCCGGCGTCCAGTCAGCCGATAGACGGCGTGGAGTTCCTGATCAGCGACAGCGCCAACTCTGGGAACCAGTCTCCTGCCGGCGGCCCGAAAAGCCCCCACAAGGGGTCGAACAGCGCTCGCTCGGCGGGGTCGGTCGGCCAGCCCGGTTCGCTGTAGACGCTGTAGTCCCAGGCGCGGGCGCCACCCGCGGCGTTGGCCTGGCCGTCGGACTCGCCGGGGGTCTTGATCCACAGGTAGGCGTCCAGCAGCGGAACGCCGGTGTCGGCGGTCGGCGGCACGCCGAGGCCCGCCGCCGGATCGTTGCACCAGGCGCCGCCGGCCAGCGTCGCGACGGTGCTCGCCGACTGGTTGTAGGGCGGCTTGGCGTAGACGCTCATGTCGATCGGTCCTCTGCCGTTGCGGCTCGTGTCGATCACGAAATGCGCGGCCGGGCTATCACCACCGGTCAGGCTCGCGATGCGCCCTGACACCAATGTGCCGTAGTCGATCGAGTCCGTCGTGCGCTGGTAGTCGGATAGGTTGAGATAGAAGCCCCGGGTCTGCTCCACGCCCGCCCTGACCAGGCGCCCGGCGCTCTCCTCGACGCTGAGCCATGCCGAGTGAGTGCCGTCGAGGTAGACGCTGACGTTGGGCCGGCGTTCGAGCTGGCTGGCGGCGTAGCGGAGCTGCGCGTAGCGCTCCTGCTGAGCAGTCTCCCCAGCCAGATCGGTGATCAGGCCGAGCGCGTCGGGCTCGACCAGGACCACGGCCCGTCCGTCACCGAGCCCCGCCGCCAGGCCGTCGACCCACGCCTCGTAGTCGGCCGTAGTCTGGGCGCCGCCGGCGGAGTAGCTGCCGGAGTCGCGGAACGGGATGTTGTAAGCCACGAAGACCGGGACCGCCTGGGCCGCGCCGGCCTCGCGCATCGTGCCCCTCACGTACCGCTCGACTGCGGCCGGCGGGCCACCGTTGAGCCAGACCGCTCGCGGCGTCCCGACCATCGCTCGCAGCGCGCCAGCCGCGTCGAGCTCGCCCCTGCTTGACAGCTCCGCGGCCTGCTCGAGCGAGCCGTCAGGCGGAGGCGGGACGTAGAAACGGGTGGCGGGGCTGAGCAGTTGGTTGCCTATGAGCGTTCTGCCTCAGCGAGGGCGCGGGCCGCGGAGCCCTCGATGTTGATGTGTGGCAGCCGCGCGTCGAGCCAGCGTGGCAGGCGCCACGTGGACGTTCCCAGCAACTCGAGCACCGCCGGCAGCAGCACGCAGCGTACGACGAGCGCGTCGAGGAACACCGCGGCCGCGAGCCCGAAGCCAAACTCCTTGATCGCCCGCTCGTTGCCGAGCATGAACGATAGGAACACGCAGATCATGATCGCCGCAGCTGCACTGATGACCCGTCCGGTGAAGGCGATGCCGTCGGCGACGGCGGCGGATGCGTCACGCTGGCGAACCCATTCCTCACGCACGCGCGACACGAGAAACACCTCGTAGTCCATCGACAGGCCGAACACGACGGCGAATATCAGCACGGGAATCCATGGCTCGATCGGTCCCTTCTGAAGTCCGAGCAGGCCGCCGAACCAGCCCCATTGGAAGACGACGACCGTGGCACCGAGCGCTCCGCCGATGCTCAGCAGGTTCATCAGCGCGGCCTGCACGGCGATCACCACGGAGCGGAAGATGACCAGCAGCAGCAGCGCCGAGAGCACCACGACGATCGCGATGAAGATCGGCAGCTTGTCGGCGAGCACGTTCGAGAAGTCGATCGACCCGGCGGTGAAGCCGCCGACAAGCACCGGCACGTGGGTCGCCCGCTCCAGCGGCGGCAGGACCTTGCCGCGCAGGTCGTTGACCAGGTTGGTCGTCGCCTGCGCCTGCGGCGCAGAGGCGGGGTAGACCTCGATGATCGCGATCGCCCCGGCCGGCGCGAGCCTTGGCGAAGTCACTGCCGCAACGTCAGGGGTGGCGGCGACGGCGGCGCTCAACGCCGGCAGCGCCGCGGTCCGGTCGTGTCCGGGTAGCTCGGCGACCAGCAGCAGCGGACCGTTGAACCCTGCTCCGAAGCCCCGCGCGAGCTCATCGAACGCGTGGCGTGAGGTTGTGTTGGCAGGGTCGTTCCCGGCGTCGCTGGTGTCGAGCCGCAGCGCGGCGACAGGGGTGAGCACCGCGACCATGATTGCGAGCGAGACGAGCGCCAGCGGCCATGGTCGTGCCTGCACGATCTCACTCCACTGCCGCCAGCGAGAGCGGATCACGGGGGCGCTGGCACCGTCCGCCACGGGATGCTCCTTGCGACGCCGGCCGGCGCCGCGCGCGCGGGCGATGCGCTCGCCAAACCGCGACAGCATCGCCGGCAGCAACGTCAGCGAAGCCATCAGCGTGAGCAGCACGGCCAGCACTGACGCGATCGCGAGGCCGTACATGAAGCTCACGCCGGTCGCGAACATGCCAAGCAGCGCGATCACGACGGTTGTGCCGGCGAGCAGGATCGCCCGCCCGGAGGTGTCCATCGCCTCGACCACGGATCGCTCGACGTCGCCTAGCGCGCGGTAGTTCTCGCGGAATCGCGTGACGATGAACAGCGCATAGTCGATGCCGACGCCGAGGCCGATCATCAGCGCGAGCTCGGGCGAGACGTTCGACATGGCGGTGAGGTGGGTCGCGAGGCCGATCAGCGCGACACCGCTGACCAGGCCGAAGCCAGCCGTGATCAGTGGCATTCCAGCCGCCATCAGCGAGCCGAACGTGACCAGCAGGATGAGCAGCGCCGCGACCACGCCGACCTCCGTCGCCGGACCGACGCTGAAGCCCTCGGCGAGCTCGACGACCTGTCCGCCCGCAGCCACCTGCAGGCCCGGCACGTGGACCGACTCGACGAGCGCCAGCAGGGGCTTGCCGGTGTTCACGCTCAGCAGGTTCGCCGGCTTGTCGTAGTCGATCGTCGCGAACGCGGTCTTGTGGTTGCGCGAGATCTCTACGGTGCCGCGCGGGCTGTAGGGGCTCAGCACAGCGGCGACATCGGGGAACGTGCTGACACGGGCGAGCAGCGGCGTCATCGCCCTGCGCACCCACGGCGCTTCGATCGTGCCGCGCGAGACGTGGAAGACGAGCGTGTCCTTGTCGCCGCTCTGCGCTCCGAAGTCCCGCGTCAGCAGGTCAAGCGCCTGCTGGGACTGGGTGCCCGGTAGTGAGTAGTTGGTCGCGTAGTCGCGTCCAACCGCCTGCGCGAGGGCGCTGGTGATCACGGCGATGGCCAGCCAGGCGATGACAACCAGGCGGCGATGGCGAATACACCAGCGGGCGGCACCTACCATCGTTATCTACCTCTTCGCTCGAGAACACTCACTCGCGGCGGCCACACCCTACGGGGCTCATGCCCCAGCTGCAAGCTGCTGGTGCGGCGCCTTGACCGGGCCCCTGGGCATGATATGCTGCAACCGGTTGCAATGCCAGAAGCCACCGTTCACACCATCGCCGACATCGCTCGTCTCGCCGATGTCTCGAAATCCACCGTGTCGCGGGCGCTGAACGACAGCCCCCTGATCAGCCCGGAGACCAAGTCGCGGATCCGCGACATCGCGCGCCAGCACTCCTTCCAGATGAACGACTCCGCTCGCCGGCTCAGCCTCCGTCAGAGCCACGTGATCGCACTCGTGACCTACGAGTACCGGGCGGATGTGGCGGTGCCGGACGCCTTCATGCTCGAGGTGATGAGCGGTATCACCGCAGGCCTGCACACGAACGGCTACGACCTGCTGGTGATCCAGGTCTCGCCGCGAGACACCGACTGGGTGGGCGGCTACCTCGACTCTGGTCGCGTCGATGGCTTTGTCCTCATGGTCGCCAGTTGCACGGAGCGCCACATCCACACGCTTGCCAAGCGGCAGGCGCCGTTTATCGTCTGGGGCCTGCCGCCAGGCAAGCACGGCTGCACGGTCAACGGCGACAGCTTCGCCGGTGGAAGGACCGCAACCGAGCACCTGCTGCGCAGCGGCCGGCGCCGGATCGCCTTCCTTGGCGGCCATCCCGAGCAGCGCGAGGTTCACGACCGCTTCGACGGCTACGCAGCGGCCCTCGGCGACGCCGGCCGCGCCGTCGATCCGGCGCTCGTTGCTTACGGCGACTTCTCGCCGGCATCGGGAGCGACGGCGATGCGCTCCCTGCTCGAACAGGCCGGCGATCTGGACGCCGTGTTCGTGAACAGCGACCTGATGGCGATCGCGGCGATGGAGGAGCTCCGCGCCCAAGGCCGGCTGATCCCCGACGACGTGGCCGTGGTCGGCTACGACGACATCGCGATCGCGCAGTACAGCGACCCGCCGCTCACAACGATCCGCCAAAGCGGGCCGCTGGCCGGCCGGTTGCTTGCCGAGAACCTCATCCAGTACCTCGCAACGGGGGCCGTGTCAAACGTGTCCATACCAGCCGAGCTCGTCGTCCGGGAATCGGCGTAGAGCCCTTTTTTTGAGCCGCGCCGCAACCGGTTGCACAATTAACCAACCCACACCGTCAAGTCAATGCGAAGGGATACGCACCATGTTTCAGTCATCAGCACCGCTCTCATCGCCGTTCCACGAGATCCGCGTGACGCGGACGCCTTACGACATACCACCGGTGATCGTGCCGCTGCAGCGCTGGGCGCGCCTGCGGGCGCTTGCCGTGCGCTTCACGGGTTCGTTCGGGCCGACGCGCTCCGGCTAGCAGAGCCGTGGACAAGCGCAGCGCGGCTCGCTGGGAGTTCTCGCCCCAGATCAGCTCATGTCATGCGCTGATCAGGACGTGCCCTGGCTGGCTGGCCACCCGGGCCAGCCAGTCGCGCACGTGCTCGTAGCTCGATAGATCGAAGCCGCTGTCGCCGGCCATGTGCGTGTACGCATAGAGCGCGATGTCGGCGATCGTGTACCGGTCGGCAACGAAGAACTCGCGGCCTGCAAGCTGGCGTTCCATAGCGTCGAGCGCGCCGTAGCCGCCTCGGATCTTCGCCTCGACGGTCGCGTCGGCCGGCCTGCTGTCGGGGTGGTCGAGCCAGAAGTGAACGCTGGCGATGTTCGGCTCGTGGCTGTACTGCTCGAAGAACAGCCACTGCAGGACCTGTGCGCGCTCGAACGGGCCGTCCGGGAGGTACTCGGTGCCGTCTGCGAACAACCACAGAATCGCGTCCGACTCACCCAGCGAGCGACCGTCATCGAGGACGACGGCCGGCACCCGCAGCCCCGGATTGACCTCGCCGAGCAGTTCCAGACGGCCGGACCGGTCGACGACGTCGACCTCCTGGCGCTCGTAGGCGAGACCCAGCTGCGCGAACAGCAGCCGCACCTTGTAGCAATTGCCTGAGATCCGTGAGTCGTAGAGCAGCATCGGCGCACTGTACCGAGCGCGGTGCGCGGCAATGTCGTTGACTGTCAAGATCGTTGACAACTCTCGCGGAAAGGCGTACCCTGCGGCCATGGAATCCACGCCTTCTGCGCAACAGGCAGCGATCCCGGCGCTGCTGCGGGCAGCTCGCGGCGGCTACGGGCATGCCGTCCGGGAGCGCCTCGCCGACGGCGGGTTCGAGGACCTACCGCGAAACGGACCCTACGTCCTCGGCGGCATCGTCAAGGGGGCCGGAGACGCCGGGAGCCTGGTGCGGCAGCTGGGGATCAGCAAGCAAGCGGCAAGCCAGCTCATCGACATACTCGTGGTGCGCGGCTACCTGGAGCGCGCCGTAAACGTCGAGGACCGCCGGCGGGTGACGCTCGAGGTCACCGACCGCGGTCGCGCCGCGGCCGCCGCGGTCTCGGACGGCGTGCAGGCCGTCGACGCGGAGCTGGCCGGCCTGATCTCACCGGCCGAGCTGGCCGGGCTGCGCTCAGGCTTGATCGCGCTATGCGACATCAGGGAGCGGATGGAGGCCGAAGCCTGCGCGCGGGCGGGCACGCCGCCGGGAGCCTGACGCGGCGGCGCGAGCTCCCGTCACGACGCGACGCAGGCCGGTACGCTAGGTGGCGGTGAGCCGGGAAGCCTGGTCGGCGCCCGCTAGGTGCTGCCCGCCCACCATGATCCGCGATCCCCGCTCCCAGATCCATCTCCCCGCCGGCCGGTCTCGCTCGCGCGGGCTGGGCAAGTTGCGATGAGGCTGCCGATTCCGATGCCGTCGGCGTGGCGACGCGAGGCGCTGCGCACCAACCTATGGCTCGTGCCGACCGTCGAGATCGTCCTCGCGGTGGCGCTGTTCGTCGGCACCTACGCCTTGGATCGAGCCGCGTACGACGGCTCGCTGACGCTGCCGTCGTTCTTCATCAGCGGCAGCGCCGACGCCGCCCGCGAGATCCTCACGGCGATCGCGGCGGCGGTGATCACGGTGGTCACGCTCGTCTTCTCGATCACGATCGTGACGCTGACCCTCGCCTCCACCCAGTTCGGTCCGCGCATGCTGCGCAACTTCATTCGCGACTGGATCACGCAGCTCACGCTGGGGAGCTTCGTCGCGACGTTCGTCTACGCGATTCTCGCGCTCGTCTCGATCAGCCGCGGCGCTCACGGAGCCTTCGTCCCGCACGCATCGATCACCGTCTGCATGGCGCTCGTGGTCTTGGACGTCGCGGTGCTCGTCCTGTTCATCGATCACATCGCCAAGTCGATCCAGCTGCCGCAGGTCATCGCGAGCATCGCCCGCGACCTCTCGCGGGCGATCGACACTGACAGCGGCCTGCCTCGAGCAGGCGCACGGAAGGCAGGGCCGTCGCTGTCGGAGGCCACGACGCGACTCGACGAGGACAGCGGCGTCGTGCGCGCCACGAGCAGCGGCTATCTGCAGTTCGTCCGTATGAACACGCTGATCGCCATCTCCTCGGAGAGCCACGCCGTGATCCGCCTATTGCACCGGCCGGGGCACTTCGTCGTGGCGGGCGAGCCGCTGGCCGATGTCTGGCCCGCCGATGCCGCGCCGGGAGTTGCAAGAGCGCTAGGTGGAGCGCACGCGACCGGTCCGCACCGGACGCTCACGCAGGACCTGTCGTTCGCCGTCGATCAGCTCGTGGAGATTGCGATCCGCGCGCTCTCGCCGGCGGTCAACGACACCTTCACGGCACTGGCGTGCATCGACTGGCTGGGCGACGGCCTCTGCAAGATCGCTGATCGCTGGCAGCCGGTCAGCGTCCATCGCGACAGCACCGGTCATGTGCGCGTGATCACCGTCACCGTCAGTTTCCGCCGCCTCGTCGAGCGCGCCCACGACAAGATTCGCCAGGCCAGCCGCGCGATGCCGGCGGTGATGATCCGCCAGCTCGACGGGATCGCCAAGGTGCTCGCGCACACGAGCTCGCCGGAGCAGCGCGAGGTGCTGCTCGAACAGGCGGCGATGATCCTGCGCGCGAGCGAGGAGTCGGTGCCCGAGGCGGGCGACCGCGACGACGTGCGCCGTCACTACGACGCGGTGCATGTCGCAGACGTCTCGGCGGCACCGCTGAGCGGCGCGGGGGACTGGGACAGCTGACGCTCGCCGCGTGCGGTGTGGGACGATTGCCTGCGTGGGTCTGCATCTGTGGGCGTTCATCGGGATTGCCGCGCTGGTGATCGTCGTGCCGGGCCCCGACACGGTCCTGGTGACCAAGAACGCCTTGCTGCACGGACGCGCAGCGGCGCTGGGAACCGCCTTTGGGGTCGACTCGGGATTGGTGATCTGGACGGTCGCGGCGGCGTTTGGTGTCGCCGCGCTAGTGCGGGAGTCAGCGATCGCGTTCTCCGTCTTGAAGGTCGCCGGTGCGGCCTACCTGATCTGGCTTGGCTGGCAGGCGCTGCGCGCAGCTAGACGGGGTTCCGCCCGCGTGGCGGAGAGCCCAGGGCGCCCGCTCAGGCATGTCGGCGCGGCGGTTGGCTTTCGGCAAGGGCTCCTGTGCAACCTCGCGAATCCCAAGATCGCCGTGTTCTTCACCAGCCTGCTGGCTCAGTTCGTGGCGTCGCGTGGGCCGGTTCTCGAACCGTTCCTCCTCTTGGGAGGCTTGTTCGTGGCGATGACGGTTGTCTGGCTCGGCGCTTACGCGCTCGTCGCCGTCAAGATCTCGAATGTTCTTGCGCGCCCGTCGGTGAAGACGTCGCTGGAGCGCGTCACCGGCGTCGCGCTCATTGGTCTCGGCGTCGGTCTCGTGCTCGAGCGCCGCTAACGCGCGCCTTGGCGTGACCGGCCTCCGGCAGGCGGCCTGCGCCCCGGCCGCCCAGTGCGCCGAGACCGACCGTTGTCATTGCCGGTTCCCCTCGAGCTCGGCTGAGTCCGTGTCGCTGAGCTCGATCGTCACGGCGGCGAGGAGCTCATCGGCTTGGTCGGGTCGGCGCAGGCCGACGATCGCGCCGTCGACTGCGGGGTTGCGCAGCGTCCACGCGATCGCCACGGCACCTGGGGACACGCCAAGACGGTTCGCGACGGTTGCGACCCGCGCAGCGGCCGCGAGGTTGTCGCTGAGCTGCGGCTCGCGAAACTGTGGGTCGCGTCCCCGCCAGTCGTCCGCCGGCAGGGTGTCGATCCGCTCGCGCGTCATCTTCCCGGTGAGCAGCCCCGAGCCCATCGGCGAGTAGACGATCACGCCGACATCCTCGCGCTCGGCGTAGGGGAGGATCTCCGCCTCGACGTCGCGCGCGATCAACGAGTACTTCGGTTGGAGCGTCTCGACTGGAGCGATCGGGCGGATCCGCCGCATCTGCTCGGCACTGAAGTTGGAAACGCCGATGTGGCGCACCAAGCCTTCGTCCTTGAGCTCCTTCAGCGCGGACCAGCCCTCCTCGATATCGGCCTCGGGGATCGGCCAGTGAATCTGGTAGAGATCGATTGCGTCAACCCCGAGCCGCGAGAGGCTCGCTTCCGCCTCCCGGCGGATCGAGTCGCGCGTCAAGTTGTTCACGGCCTTGCGGCCGGGCCCTTCGAGCAGCGAGCACTTCGTAAACAGGTGCGGCCGCTTGCCGACTCCCTCGAGCGCTCGACCCACAACCTCCTCCGAGCGACCGAAGCCGTAAACCGCGGCGGTGTCGATCCAGTTGATCCCCAGCTCGATCGCGCGCTGGATCACGCCGATTGATTGGGCGTCATCCTGCGGTCCCCAGCCAAACTCCCACCCGCCGCCGCCGATCGCCCACGCCCCAAGTCCTACGCGCGTGATCTCCAGGCCGGTCGATCCGAGCTCAGTGGTTGCCAGATGCGCTGCTTCCATCGTGTCCTCGTTCCTCGTCAGCCCGACGGGCGTTCGTGATTGTGATCGCGCGCAGGTCATGATCGTGCCACTTCGCAGGCGATCCGGCGTGGTGCGAGCGTAGGAGTGAATCGCTCAGCAGAGCGCGCGCCACCGGCAGCGCACGGTGGCGAATGCTCAGCGCCGTGCGCGACGATGTGCGACGAGCGCCTCGAGGAACTGCTCGGCGTCAGCGTCGCTGGGGAGGCTTGTGACGACGAGCGGCCACAGGCCGTTGGCGAGGCTCGCGGCGAGACGGCTGCGGGCTGCCGGCGTGAACTGCCAGCGCCGAGCAAGGAAGTCGGCGACCATCGCGATCTGATCGTCGCTGAGCGCGGTGAGGTCACTCGCGTCGTCCAGAGGCCGCGCTGGTAGTGCGATCGGGGCAAACTCGGGACTGGCGGCGACGCGCTCGCGTACGACGATCGTGCCCGCGGCGAGGTCGCCGAGTCGCTGCGCGCGCGCTGTGACGGCGATCGAGATCACGCCAGGGAGGAGCGTGGGCTCTTCGAGCAGCCGGATCGCGTTGCGTATCCCACTGGAGATCCAGCCCACCGGTGTCCCGTCCGTCTCCAGCACGCGCAAGCCGCAAGCCCGCTTCCCGGGCGTGCGACCGTGCGCGTAGACCTCGAAGACGATGTCGTAGACGGCAAGCAGGAAGAACAGGGTGATCACGATGAGCACGTCGCCCAACAGGCCAAGATGGGCGAGGAGCACCACGGCGACGACGACGCCGAGGATCACCATGCGCACCACGAGGTCGACGAGCTGCGCCGCAAACCGCGAGCCGAGTCCCGCGAGCGGTTGGCTCAGCTCGATTCCCTCGGGCGTGAGCAGCGTGATGCGCGGGTCATAATCCACGCAGTGAGGATAGATGCGTTCGTGGCCGACGGGGAGGCGGACTGGCGCGAGCTCGAAGCGCTGATCAAGCGGGCGCGCGGCCGCCCCGAACGGCTGGGCGTCAGCGGCGTGCTGCGGCTCGGCCAGCTCTATCGGTCGAGCGCGGCGGACCTCGCGCTAGCCCGCCGAGCGTACGGCGAGATCTCGCTGACGCGCCGGCTCGAGCTGCTAACGGCGCGAGCACGCGTGCTCGTTTACCACGCCACGCCGCGACCGCGTACCCTGCGCGGCTTCGCGACCCACGGCTACTGGCGCGCGGTGCGCGCGCGTCCGCGTCCGCTTCTCGTGATCGCCGCGCTGATGGTGGCCTCGACGCTGCTCGCTGCAGTGTGGGCTATCCACGACCCGGGAGGCGCGCTCGGCGCGGTCCCGAGCGACCTCGCTGCGGCGGCCAATCCGCAGAGCCACGACCCGCATTACAGCGCCGCGATGTCGGCGGCGCTGACCTCGGAGATCTTCACCAACAACATTCGTGTCGCGATCCTGGAGTTCGCTGGTGGTCTGTTGGTCGGCATCGGCGCGTTCTTTCTCATTGCCTACAACGGCCTCATCGTCGGCGTTGTCATCGGGCTGGCCGTTGGCAACGGCCACAGCGCGCTCGCTGCGGAGCTGCTGATCCCTCACGGCGTGCTCGAGCTGTCGCTCAACGTCGTTTGCGCCACTGCCGGAGTGCGAATCGGCTGGGCGATCGTGGAGCCTGGCTCGCTGACGCGTCTGCGGGCGCTCCAGCGCGAAAGCCGGGCGGCGGTCGGTCTGGTGCTCGGGACGGCGCCGTGGTTCGTGGTTGCCGGGATCATCGAGGGTTTCGTCACGCCACAGCGCATCGGTGTCGTGCCCGCGCTCGCCGTGGGCATCTCGCTCGCCGCCGTCTACTGGGGGCTCGTCTGGCGTCTCGGGAGCCCGCCTGCCGTGAGCGACGCTACGCTCGCGCCTGCGACTTGATCCGCAGGTACGCGCGAACGCAGGCAGCGCTGAAGCGGGCGGGCGGCGCCTCGACGACCTCGTCGCTGTGGTGGCGCAGCCGCGCGGTTGCGGCGGCCCGTTGGGCGAGGACGTGGAGTGCAACGGCCGACGCGTAGACGTGAAGTGGCAGCTCTGGCTCGCGGTCCGGCAGCTCGTCGATCGCAGGGTCGCTCGGGCTCGCGACGATCACGCTGTGGCGTCGCGCCAGCACCGCGGCTGCCGCCACCATCGCCCTGGCCGCGCGCTCATCGAGCAGGTCGGTGAACAGCACGACAATCGCGCGCTTGCGCGCGCCGGCGAGCGCGAACGCGCGCTCGTAATCGCTCTCGACCGGTCTCGCCTGCAGATCGAACAGCGAGCGCATCACGCTCGTCGCCGAGCGGCGCCCAGGTTCGATTGTGCGTCGCACAGCGTTGTCGAAGGCGACCGCGCCGCAGCGGTCGCCGAGCTCCTCGGCCACCAGCGTGACCGCGGCCGTTGCGTCAAGGGCCACATCCAGCCGGGTGCGGTCGGCAATCGGCGCCGTCATCAGGCGCCCGCAGTCGATCAGGCACAGCAGATCGCGCTCGCTCTCGACGCGGAACTGGTTCGTCATCGGCCGTCCGAGTCGCGCCGTCGCCAGCCAGTTCATCTGGCGAATGTCATCGCCGTCGACGTGGTCGCGGACGAGCTCGAACTCGGTGCCGATGCCGAGCGGGCCGCGCTGGCGCAGCGGCTCTCCGAGCGAGCCGGTGCGCGCGGCCCGAGCGAGCCGCCGCGCTGCGGGCAGGTCAGGGTAGACCACGAGCTCGTGCGGCGCGCCAATCGAGTGATCCCAGCTGGCGAGCCCGAGCGGCCCGACCAGCCGAACCGCTGGCGCGGGCAGCGTGTGGCGGCCGCGGAGCGCCGGAGTGAGGAGCGCGCCCAGGCGGTCCGCTCCCTCCGCCGGGACGATCGAGAAGCCGGCTGGGCACGGCTGGCGGATCCACGCGCGACGCTGTGGGCCGGGTGCCACCTCGATCTCGAGCCGCGTGCTGACACCGCGCGCGAGCACCCCGGGGAACGCGACGTGCACCGACGGCGCGTGTGCGACGGCGCGCGCGTCAACGATCATCGCGACGAGTAGTGCGAGGGCTCCGAGCAGCGGGACCAGCGGTCCGACGAGAAGGACCGCCAGCGCGAGCGCGGCGAGGATCACCGCGCTGCGCACCGTCGGGCTCACCGCGGAACCGGCACCGATGCCAGCGCCGCCTCGAGGGCGTCGGCCGCGCTGTAGCGATCCAGCTCCGCGTCGGGGCTCAGCTGCAGGCGGTGCGCAAGCACCAGGGGCACGGCTCGAGCGATGTCGTCCGGCGTGACGAAGTCACGGTCGGAGTAGCGGGCGAGCACGCATGCGAGTGCTCGCAGGTGGACTGCCGCGCGCGGGCTCGCCCCGAGCGACACGCTCGGCAGCTCGCGCGTCGAGCGCACGACGGCGACGAGATAGGCGCTGACGTCCGGCGAGACGGTTGTGTCCGCCACGGTCTTGCGCGCATGCGCGATGTCCTGCGCGCTGACGACGGCGGCGATGCTTTCCAGAGCGCTGTCGCGCAGCCCGTCTCGCTCCAGCTCGACCAGCTCACGCTCCTCGTCTTCGCTCGGGTAGCCGACCTCGACACGCATCAGGAAACGGTCGAGTTGGGCCTCGGGCAGCGGGTAGGTGCCCTCGAACTCGATCGGGTTCTGTGTCGCGACGACGAGGAATGGCTCGGGCAGCGGATGCGCGACACCATCGACCGACACCTGTCCCTCCTGCATCGCCTCGAGAAGCGCTGCCTGCGTCTTGGGCGGCGTGCGGTTGATCTCGTCGGCGAGCAACACGTTCGCGAAGACCGGCCCCGGGCGGAATTGGAGCTTGCCGGCTTGCAGGGTCATCGTCCCGGTGAGGTCCGACGGCAGCATGTCAGAGGTGAACTGAACGCGGTGGAACTGGCCGCCGACGGCGCGTGCGAAGGCCGAGGCGCTGAGCGTCTTGGCGACGCCGGGCGGGCCCTGGAGCAGCACGTGGCCGCCCAGCACAAGACTGGCGAGCAGCGCGTCGACGGTCGTCTCGCCCGCAACGACCACGCGTGCGACTTCGGCGTTGACACGCTCGCGCAACTCGATCATCGCCGTAGTCTCCTCAATCGCGCCAGTGCCCGACCGCTCCTCAGCACCGACTGGTCGTCGTGCGGAATGGAAAGCAGCGCGTCGAGATCCGCAAGCTCGACTTCGGCGCGTGCGGCGAGGGCGCCCCGGCGGGCGTCGTCGTCCTCACCGGGCCGTCCACCGAGCCGCCTGTGGATCGCGAGCGCCTCGAGTCGCACCGGATCTGCGGCGGCGTGCGCGCCGTGCGTGCGCGACAGCGTTGCGGCCAGCGAGTGGACATACAGCGCCCGCTCAGGCGTACGTGGCGGGGGCTCGGGATCGGCTGCGCCGAGCCGCCGCGCATGCGCCAGCGCGAACACGATCGCCGCGAGCAGCGCGCCGAGCAGCGCCCACCTCCAGCGGCCCGGCAGCGCGCCGAGCCCGCTGCCAGCCCCGTACCCGTGAATCGTCTCGAGAAACAGCACCGGCCGTGTGGACGGCCCGGCGAGGTCGAGCGCCAGCTGCGCGTCGTCGGCGTCGCCGAGCAGCTGGTTCTCCAGCGGCGCGACATCGGCCAGCAGGTCGATCCGGCCGCGGCCGAGCCGTGCCGTGACGAGCTCGTCGCCGCCAGCTGCAGCGAGCAGCGGCGTGGTTCGTCTGGCGCTTGTCCACTCGCCATCGCCGGCTGTGAGGACGCGCGTGACGCCGGCATCCTCCGGGGCGCGACGGACGACTCGGTCGGCATCCGGGCCGCCGGCGCTCCACGTCGGGACGCCGGCGAGAAGCCGGCTCAGCGAGATGCCGGAGAACTCGCCGCCGACGACGAGGTAGCCGCCGCCGCGCACGAAGCGGCCGAGCGCCGCAACATCCCACGGGGCGATCGTGCTCGGATCCAGCACGAACAGGGTCCCGTTAGACGGCAGCCGCGCGGCGCTCGGTGCGCGGCGAAGCGGCAGGACACGGTGACCGGCGTTGGCGAGCAGCTCACCGTAGGCGGCAACACCACCCGGGGCGGTGGCGTAGACCGACGCGGTGGGTCCCGACGGGCCAGGAAAGAGCGCAGCCACGCCAGCCGTGACCAGCACGTATGCGAGCACGCCGACGAGCGCACCGAGCACCCAGCGGAGCCAGGGCTCGTCCGGCACGAGGCGCGCCAGCCTGGTCACCTGCCGTCCTCCTCGAGTAATCGCCGCCAGGACTCGCGTGCGTTGCCGGCCGCCGCGGGGTTGGCGTGGCGCCCGCCGTACGCCACCCGCTCGAACTCGACGTTCAGCCTGTCGAACAACGGTGAGCGCAAACGCATGCGAATCTGCGCCGCGCGAAGCGCTGTGGGTTGCGGGATCGTGCCTCGCTCGGCGAGCGCCGCGAGCCCGGCCTCGAAGCGCAGGCGCACTGCGCGGTCGAACTCCCCGGCCAGCTCGGCGGCATCGGCCTCCCGCGCGAGCGCGTCAACCGGCGTGCTGGCTCCGTGGCGCGCGGCAATCGTGCGGGCGTCGTGCACGCGACCGCGGACGCCGATCCTGGCAATCGCAAACGCGACGGCCACGACGAGTACGACGAGCGCGACGAACAGCACTGGGTAGCCGAGATCGATTGACGCGAGCGTGCCGCCGTGGGCACCGGCGAAGACGTAGTCGAGGGCGTGCCCGATCCAGCGCAACACGCCGGCGAGTGGCCGCGGGACCGGCGGCTCGCGAAAGCGCGCCTCGTGCAAGATCGCGCGCGCCGCAGCGCGCGCCGCGCCCGCGCCGCTGCTGCTAGGCCTCGGGGTCACGCCGGCGCCGGCCGGCGCTCGTTGCGTCTCCGAATGCAGTGTGCGCGGGCGATGCCGCTGCGCTCGCGGCCGGTATCGCTGCGCTCGCGGGCGATGCCGCTGCACTCGCGGCCGCCGCTGTCGTGATGCCGAGCCGTGTGGCAAGCATCTCGAGGTCGAGTCCCTCCTTGCGGATCCGGAGATCGAAGTAGATCGTGGTCACGACCGCAGCGCTGATTGGCGCGATCAGCACCAAGACGACCAGCTGCGTCACCGCGCTGATGATCAGGAATGCGGTTGGAGACGAAGCGCTGGACTGCAACGCGCCGCCGATCGCCCCGAACACGAAGTTGATCACTGCGGCGATGGCGCCACCGAGAAGCAGCGCGCCGAACGTCGCCCACCAGCGGTCACGGACGAGCTCCTGCGAGCGACCGAGCGCGCTGAACCCGCCACGACCCTCGATGAGCAGCACCGGTACGACGAGGGATAGCGCGCCCCAGAGGTAGAAGAAAGGGATGATGATGAGGATGAGGCCAATGAGCAGGGCGCAAAACAAGACCACGCTCAACCAGATGAGTGCCGGCAACCGCCGCAGCGTGAAGCGGAGCAGCGCTCCGGCGCTGGCACGCTCGCCGAAGTAGATCCCCGAGTAGAGCCTCACTGAAACGCCGTTGGTGATTTGGGCGACGAATACGAAGGCCAGCACACTCTCCACGGCGCTGGCAACCAGCAGTCCGCTCGTCGAGCTTCCGTAGGGGACCAAGAGCTTGCCCCCCGACACGACCGAGCCCGCGGGCAGCGAGGAGAGACCCATCACGAGGTAGATCGCCTCCGCGACCAGCGCGAACGGCAGGATGATCAGCCAGAGCTTCGCCGCGTTGCGGGCGTACAGCCGTACCGCGCGATCGACCACTCCTCCGACGCCCAGCGGTGTGAGCTGGACTGCATCCCTCGGTACCGCCACGGCCGCCACGGGCGCCACAATAGCGCAGCCCGCGTGACACAGACCGAGACCAGTCAGACTCGTTCGCGCATGTAGTCAGGCTCGTTCGCGCATGTAGTCAGGCTCGTTCGCGCATGCAGTCAGGCTCGTTCGCGCATGCAGTCGGCACGGCCCCGACCCACGTTTCCGACGCGCTCGCTCCACCGCACGCGTCGGTCGAACACGACCATGCGGTGGTGTACGTCGAGCTCAACGTGTGGGTCTACCACCGGCTGGCCGGCGCACCGACTCAGTCGACACGGTGCCGCAGGGCGGCTGCAGGGCACGCGTCGTTCAGGAGCGCTCGCGCTCCGCTGACTCCCCCCACGCGGTCGCCAACAGCGACCGCGTGCCACCGCGGTTGCGGTGCTCGCACAAGTACAGGCCTTGCCAGGTGCCCAGCGCGAGCCGCCCGTCGGCGATCGGAAGGGTCAGCGACGGGCCGAGCAACGCCGCCTTGATGTGCGCGGGCATGTCGTCGGTCCCCTCGAGTTGGTGCGTCCAGAACTGTGCCTGTTCGGGAACCGCGGCATTGAACCAACGCTCGAAGTCGCCTCTGACGTCCGGCGACACGTTCTCGTTCAACGCCAGCGACGCCGAGGTGTGCTGAATCAGGAGGTGCAGCAGTCCGACACGGAGCTGGACCAGCTCAGGCAGTGCCTCCACCACCTCGCGCGTGACGAGATGAAAGCCTCGCGGACGCGCCACAAGATCGACCCGGCGCTGGATCCACACGAAGTCAACGCTATCCACATCTAAGGAGGCTCGCCGTCTCACCCGCAGTTGGCGGGCAGCGGCGGCACTCTCGCGCAATTGCGTGACGCTGCAGCTAGAATCGCGGCCGACTGCGGCGGGAAGGAGGGGGCAGGGTCGGATGCGGCAGGGCATGCGTACGATGGCGGTGGTCGCAGCTGCGGTCGTGTTGCTGCTGGTTCTCGCCGCTGCCGCGATGGCCTCACCTTCGCCCACGGGCCTGCTGCTGCGGGCCCGCGACGTGCCGGGCTACACGGCGGTCCCTTCGGATATCGCGTCGCTGACCGACTCGAACGACCAGGGGCCGAACCAGGCGTTCGTCGCCTGTGCCGGCAGCACGCCGCTGCTCGACCAGTTCGACTCGGGCTCCGGTGCGACTGTCGGCTCGCTGTACGGCGTCGGGCAGGACCCGTTTGGTGCGCCTGCCTACATGATCGGCTCGGTCATATTCGACGACGGCTCGACGACCGATGCGGATGACGCGCTCGCCGCACTCGGCAGTTCGTCGTTCCAGCAGTGCTGGGCTGCAACCCAGGACAAGCTCAACAAGGCGCAGGGCATCGCAGCGCCACTCCAGCCCTCGATCGTGACACCGCTCGCCGCGCCGCCCTACGGACAGGCGTCGACTGCCTTCACGGTTGACCAGCACTACGCGGCGGGCAGCCAGGACTTCTACGACCAGGAGAGCCTCGTGGCCTTCCAGCAGGGGCCGGTCGTCGTGATGCTCGAGGATTACGCGTACAACGCGTCCTTCCCGACCTCGGTGCTCGACGAGGCAAGCCGGACGATTGCCGCTCGCCTGGGCGCCGTGCAGCGCTCGACCGCGACCACGAGTGGGACCGGCGCCTGTACCTCGCCGCTACTCAGTGGCGGTCCGCCGCTGTTGAGCACGCCCGAGGCAATTGCCGCCGTCGGTCAGCGCCTCAGCTACGCCGGCTGGACACGGATCCCGGCCGCTGCGACGGGCGCAGCCCAGCAATACACGTGCAGCTGGCGCGGGGCGCACGTGAACGGGGGGCCGTACTACCGCGGGCTCTCGCTCGACCTTTCGATCTCCGGCCCCTACGCGATCGGCGAAGCGAAGAGCGTACTCGACACCGCAATGCAGGGCTGGGGCGCCTCCCCGGTGTCCGGCATCGGCGACGACGCCTTCTACATGCCGGAGCAGGATGACGCGCAGGGCCTTGAAGTGCTGAGCGGGAACATGACGTTCGAGATCGGCATGAGCGCCGACAGCCCGCAGGCGGCGGCGCAGCACCAGCAGGTCGAGCGCCGGCTCGCGCAGCTCGTCCTGGGGGGCCTCGGCACGACCACGCTCGGCGCAACCGGCCAGAGTGGAACGGCCGGGACGAGTGGCTCAGCGCCAGACTGCAGTTTCAGCGTGTCGCCCGAGTTCGGCCCCGAGTGGGTCGATGAGCTCAACAGCGACTTCCAGCGCTACTCGCGCAACAAGCTCCCCGTGAGTGTGGCGACGCTCAACCTGCCGGGTCCGCTGTTCCTCAACTTCGCGCCTAGCATCGAGCTGTACTCCTTCGACATCTGCGCCAGCGGCCTGATCGGCGACATCACGCAGGAGCCCAGCGCGACCAGCGACTCGCTCGCGTTCACGGCGCAACCGGCGGACTGCGGCACGGGCCTCGCCAACCGCCTTTCGCGGACAGACCAGCAGGGGAATGGCGTGCCCTGCTCACCCAAGATCGGCCTCTATGTTGATGGCGAGGCCACGCTCGGCGGCTTCGACTACTCCGGCCCCATCGCGGCGTGGACCTCTGTCGACCCGAAGGCGACGCCCGGGGACCAAGACTTCACCACGACCTGGCAACCGAAGTACTCGGTGCTACCCGGTGTCAGCGGCAGCTGGTCGGCGAGCGAGGGGCCCGACGCTGAGCTCACACTGCTCGAAATCCAGCTCGCGTCGTACACGACGAAGGTTGAGCTGGTCGTGGCCAGTAACGCTGCGCTCGACGCGGAGTTCGGGCCCTCGCTCGTCTTCGATGTCCAGCTGAGCAACAAGAGCCTCACGCAGCAGCTCGCCGACGATCTCAAGGAAGGGGAGTCGGAGCCGGAGGCTGCCGAGAACCTCGCCAAGGAGGTGATCGACGACGCCAATGCGGCGGTCCAAGCCGAGGACGGCGGCTTCTACGGTCAGGCTCCGGCTCAGATCGAGGAGACGCTCGAGAAGACGATGGACCAGGATCTGATTGATGCCTTCAACGAGTGGTTCGCGTCGATCAAGGCGGGCAGCCCGGTCGCCAACGAGCTCGTGAGCGAGGGCGTGACGCCGAATGAGGTACCAGCTAGCGCGCAGACGGCGCTCGAGGACACCGGCACCGAAGCATTCAGCTTCGGCGACGTGCTCGACGCATGCTTGGAGGATCCCGAAGTCTGCCTGGTGCTCGCCGGATGAGCAGGCTCGCACGACCTACGGCCGCAGGCGTCGCGACGATGCTCATCATCGCCGCTTGCGGCTCGGCGCAACGCGGGCACGTGCCGGTCAATCATCACGGAGCGTCGACGCACGCCCTTGGCGCCGCGCAGCGGCTGGAGCGCCTGCGCAAGGACCTGCCGGCCGGATTCAACGCCCCGGGCCACGCCGTCGGCCCGGGGGCTGCGGCCCAGCTGACCGTCGCGCCCGCCGCATCGCTGTCCGCCTCGCAGGTACACCTGGTGCCACTCCCGCCGCGCGCCGCACTTGGGCGCGCGGTTGCCGCGGTGATCAATGAGCCCGACCCGCTACTGATTCGCCCGCTGTTCCTGAGCAGCGAAACGGTGCGTCCGGGTGGCACCGTTATCGTCGCGGCGACGCATCTCGGAATCAGCCCCCCGCACCACGACGCGCTGTTCATTCTCCAGGGCCCGGGTGGCCGCTACCAACGCCTCGTTGCGGTCGGTGGCCAGGTCGCGGCGGGCGTTGTCACACTTCCCGCGACGCTGCAGGCGGGGAGTTGGATCATCGCTGTCGAGGATCTCTCGCAGCTCGGCTCCGAGGGTCGTGTGCTCGTCGACATCGCCGAGCTGTCCGTGAGTTGATCGCACCGATCGACAAGAACCCGGACCCCCTCGCGTGAACAGCTGCGCTCACCTGCTGGACCACCGCAGGTATCGCCGCGCTCTATGAAGACGAGGCGGTGATGGCCTACCCGCCGGGCGAGCTGACGGTGGGCCGCGAGGCGATCCGCACGCTGTGGGAGAAGGTGCTCGCCAACGCGCCGCGCTTCGAGCAGGAGCCTCCGCTACCAACGCTGGTCAGCGGCGACATCGCGCTCACTTCCACGCCGCCAAAGGATGGCGCTGGCGCTCGCGCACAGGTAGCTCGCAAACAACCCGACGGCACCTGGCTACGGCCGCTCGACCAACCTGAGGTCGTCCACCCCGCCTAGCGGCGTTACCGCGGCACGCGGGAGATGGCGCTCAGTGCCTAGCGTGGTTGATCGTCAAACTCGCCGAGCACCTGGTGCTGGTTCCGCCAGCATCGCGAGCGCGAACCAGCACGCGCACCACGGTTCCCACACGCAGGGTATCCGTCTTCAATGACGCCCGGGTGGCCCCGCCGATATTCTCGAAAACGTAATGAGCGGCGGCTCGCTTGCCTTCATGCGCGATGTCGCTGGTGCTCTTACCCTCGGCCTCGCGCGTGCCCGCTCGCACCGACCCCCGCTGTTGCCACTGGAAGCTGTAAGTGATGACATCAGAGCCTGCCCCCGTCCACGTGCCCGTAGTCGCCCGCAGAACCCCGCTCTTGACGGTGATAACGGGAGCCACCACCGACGTCGGGGCTTTCACGCCTCCCGTCTGCCCGGTGGGCCCGGTCTGACCGCCGGGCCCAGTCTGACCCGTGCCGCCTGTGCTGCCGGTGGGGGCGGCCGCGCTCACGGTCGCGCTAGCCGCCGACACCTGCGTGCTTGCGCCGTAACGGTTGCTGGCCTTGACTTGGACCCTCACCACGCACCCGACGTCAGCCGCAACCAGGATGTAGGTGCTGGAAGTGGCTTCGCTGATGTCGCCGTAGGCGCCACCCGCGCATGAGCGCTGCCACTTGTAGCTGTAGGAGCTTGGGGCGGGAGCGTCCGTCCAGGTGCCCTCGCTGGCTGTGAGTACGCTCCCGACGACTGCGCCGTCGGAGGCGCTTAGCGTGGGCGCGGTCCCGACCCCTCCCTCGGGTGGCCCCTCGATGACTGACGTCGGAGCTGAGTACACGGTGATGCTGCCATATGCGTTGCTGGCCACGACGAGCGCGCGCAGCGTCGAGCCGACGTCCGCTGAGGTCGCGATATAGGAGCTGGCAAGAGCCTCGGAGATGTCAGCGCAGGGCCCGCTCCCGCAGCGCTGCCACTGGTAGGCGAAGGTGGGGGTCGGATAGCCGCTCCAGCTGCCGGTGGACACGCTGAGGGTGTAGCTGTCCTCGGCCGTGCCCACGACCACGGGGGCGGCGGTGCTCACAGGGGCGCTCGGCGTTGTGAACGACTCCCACGTCGGAGCGGTGGTCGTCCCCGCGATGTTGGACGCTACGGCTTCGACGTAGTAGGTCGTCCCCGGTGACAGCCCGGTGACGTCCACGTAGGCGGAGGCTGTGGAGGCGCTGTCGCCGGCGTCCGCCGACGCCGACATCGAGGACATGCCCGACGGCGAGGTCCCGTAGAGGAAATGGACGCTGGTGTCGAACTGGTTGGACTCGACATCGGCGCCGATGTCGGCGCCAGTGGGCTCGATGTCGAGGTTGAAGGCGTCATAGCCATCGATGACCGGTGGCACGGCCGCCAGCGGCGACATCGTGTACTCGTAGCCGTAGCTGGTCCCGTCGATGTTGGCGGCGGCGAAGCGGTAGCAGTAGCGCTCGCCGTTCACGAGGTCGGTGATGGTCGTCGACACCGCGATCGCTCCCAGGCCCGAGCCGACATCTACAGGCGCCGTGCTCTCGCTGTAGCTGCAGCTGCCATCGCCCTCGGGGCCGTACTGCACCCAGTATTCGGTGTCGAGCTGATTGGGGTAGACGCCGCCGTCGAGGGTGATGGTGGTGGGTGTCGACGACGCCTCGTAGGAGCCGATGTTGTCAACCTGATTGGGACTCGAGCGAGCGGGCCCGGCAATGCCCGGCGCGCCCGCCACCGCGTCCCCGCTGATAGTTCCGTTCCCGGCCGGCCCGTTGTAACCAGGCCCGGCGGTGCATAGGTATAGGTCCGGCGCTGCGCACGAGCCGTTGACGTTGTCGTTGCTGCCGGAGAGCACGGGGTTGAGGGCGGCGGAGGCGCTGTAGGCCCACGAGGGGCTGCCCTCGCCGGCATTGTCACCCTCGCTGTGGAGGACGCCCAAGTAGCCGGCAGTGAGGGCGGTGGCGAGGCTGCTGCCGCCGGCTTCGTAGGAGCCGAGGCCGCTGTAGAGCCCGGGGTCGTAGAAGAAGAGGCCGGTCGGGACCCCGCCGTCGGCGCTGATGTCGTTGTAGACGCGCCCGGCGCAGCCCGTGTCTAGCTGCCAGCTCGGCTTCGCTTCCGAGGAGCAGCCGCTGGAGTCCCCCGGATCGGCGACCTCGTCGATGCCGCGGGCGTCCGGGGTCGTGGCTGCGTAAAGGTCGGTTCCCCCCACGGCAGTAACGTCCGCATAGGCCGCCGGGTAATCGACGAATGGAGGGTTGGGCAGGTACCCGAAGTCGCCCGCGGCCGCCGTCGTCGCCACCCCCGGGAACACGAAGTCGCTCGCCGTCCCGATCGCGCCCTCGCCGTCGGTGGACCAGCTGTTGGAGATGACGTCGGCGCCGCTCGCCGCCGCCGCCTGCTCGGCGGCAATGAGGTCGGAGTCGCTGGATGAGTCGGCCTGCACGAGGATGATGTGGCAGAGGGGGCAGATGGACGAGACCGCGTCCAGGTCCAGCGCCTGTTCCAACTCCCAGCCCGTGTTGTCACCCGTAGGATCGGCGGGGAGGTCGCTGGCGCTCCCGTACTCGTTGACGATCTGGAGGTTGGCGGGCGGGAGGTCAAAGCAGCTCCGGTAGGTGGCGAGGTCGGCGGCGGCGTCGGCGTAGCCGTAGGCGTCGACGATGGCGATGGTGGAGCCGGAGCCTGCCGTCGCCGAGAGGGCGGTGGTGTCGTATGCCTGCTGGAAGTAGGCGGGGGCGCCCAGCACCGCAGGCGAGGCGTCGATGTCGCCGCAGTCGGTGCTGTCGGCGATGTTGACGCGCGCGGGGATGGCCGCGCCCGTGCTCTTATCGACCAGGAGCTGGGCGGCGCAGGCCGCGTGCCCGCTGTTGGGGGCGCAAACATCCTCTTCGCCGGCGATGGAGGCTGCATCTGCGAGCCCAGTGAGGGCGGTCAGGCTCTCGTCCGCGTCCGGAGACGGCGTGATCGCCGTAATCGCCTGCAACGGGTCGGCGAAGCTCGCGCCGGCACCTGTGCTCGCCGCCTGTGCTCCGGGGGCGGTGCCAGCGGTCGTGAAGGACTCGTACATGCTGGTGGTTGTGCCAGCGGTGTTGGTGGCAACCGCCTCCACGTAGTAGGTGGTGCCTGCGGTGAGGCCCGTCAGTGTCTGGCTGACGCTCTGGTCGCTGATCTCGCTGCCGATAGTCGCGGCTTCGGTGGGAACGTGGGTTGAGAGGTCGGAGGGCGAGGTGCCGATGGCGAAGTAGTAGGTGCTTGCCCAGGCTTCGGGGTTGATGGCGGCGGAGACGGTGGCGCTGTCATCGGTGATCGAGAGATTGGAAGTACCCAGGCCGTCCACGCTCGGGGGCCGTGGCGAAGCACCGTCGAGGTTGTAGTCGTAGCCGTATACGGTGCCATCGGCATTGGTAGCCACCAGGCGGTAGTGCTCGTTCACGCCCTCGGGCAAGCCAGTGAGGTCGATCTCGACCTCACTGATGCTGCTGGCAGCCGAGATGGACTGGCTGGCCGTGGTCTGGCCGTATGACGTCGTCGGCCCATACTCGAGGTAGTAGCTCGAAGCCAGGCCATTGGTGTATATGCCTGCCACGAGCGTGGCCGTCGTCGCTGTCTGGCTTTCCAGATAGCCGTTGCTCTCGTCGGCGGCTCCGATACCGGGAGCGCCGACGACCGCATCCCCTGAGATCGAGCCGTTGCCGGTGGGTCCGTCGTAGCCCGCCCCGGCATTGCAGAGATAGGAGGGCGCGCATGTGGCGCCGGCGGAGTTGTTGCCGCTCGTGACGTCGCCCAGGACGTCCGCGTTCGAGTAGTTCCAGCTGGCATTGCCATCGCCGGCGCCATCTTCGAGGAGCGCGTAGTAGGCGGCGGTCAAGGGCGTCGCCAGGCTCGTGCCCCCCCAAAGAGAGAACCCGCCGTAATCGCTGTCGTAGATGTAGATGCCGGTGTAGGGGTCAGCGTCGGCGCTGATGTCGTTGTAGGACCGCCCCGTACAGTCCCCGGCGACGGTATCGGTCTGCCATACGGGCTTTGTCTCGTCGGCGCAGCCGCTGCCGCTGCCCGACCACGCGGTCTCGGTGAAGCCACGGAGGGTCGTGCTGGTGTTCAGATCAGTCCCGCCCACGGCGTTGACGCCGTTGAGGGCCGCTGGCCAGGCGGTGTTCGTGTCTCCGCCGTCCCAACCGCTGTCGCCGGCCGCGGCCAAGGTGGCGATCCCCGAGTAGCTGAAGTCGCTGTCAGAGAGCGTGCCCACCGATCCATTGCTCATCCACGAGTTCGAGATCTGATCGACGCCGGGTGTGTCCGCTGCCGCGTGCTCGGCCGCCACGAGATCGCTGTCGCTGGCGCTGTCAGCTTCGACGAGGAGGAGGTGGCAGTTAGGGCACAAGGATGAGACCGCATCCAAGTCCAAGGAGATCTCCGTTGTCCAGCCGTGGTTCTGGGTCGGGGGCAGGCTGGTCGTGCTCCCGGTCTGCCCGACCTTGGTAAAGCAGCCGTTGGCGGTCGTGCACGGGGGCAGGCCGTAATACGAGCGGAACTGCGCGAGATCGCTCTCAGCTGCCGGGTCGTCGTAGGCGTCGACGATGGCGACGGTGTCGCCGTAGCCAGCTGTTGCCGACAACGCGGTGGTGTCGTAAGCCTGTTGGAGATCAGTGGGGGTGCCAGGCGCCGGTGCGGGCTGGGCCGCAGGCTCTGTCGCCGGCGACGCATTGGCGCCGCTTTCGGTCGAGGATGCGTCGTCGGCTTTGGATGCGCCCTTCATCAGCGCCTTCGATGACGTGACCTTGCTGCGAGGTCTAAGGATGTGGTCGACGCGCAGGACCTGGTGTGTGCTCTTGGAGATGAGTCCCTGCGCCAGGCACGCCGCGTGTCCGGCGGTGGGGATTGAGCACGCTGCCCCGACGGCGACATCAGACGCCGCTACTCCGGTGGCCTGCTGAATCGCGACGGCTTGAGAATGCGTGGGCGCAGCCGCCGAGACCACACGCAAGCGCGGGCGTGAAGTCGTAGTCAGCTGCCCATGTCCTCGCCTTCGCCGAGTACGTGCGCCTGCGACTACGTTGGTCTCGGCGGATGTACGAGCCACCGAAGAAGTCTTCTTGGTCGTCGAGGCTGCGCGTACGCGGGCTTTCCTTGAGGCCGCGGCGGCAGCGATAGCGAGGCGCTGTTGCTTGGGCGTGGTTGACGGACCCACGAACAGCTGTATGAGGGCAATAGCACCAATCAGGGCAAAGGCGAGAGCAACAATGAGACGGCCGCGAGCGACCACCGCTTTGATATCGGCTGCTCGTTGGGGCGACTATAGGTTCGGAACACGGGGTCGGCGCTGAGGCAAAAACCGAGGCGCGAGCGCTACGCGACCCTGGCTCGGCCGGTCTCATACGGCCCGAACACGGACCAAGAGTGACAACCGAAACACATGTACGCGCTGATGCGTGATCGAGTGTCGCGCGATGGGGCGCCGGTAGTAGCGGCAAGTGCGCGGTCGAGTTGCGGCCCAGCGAGCGTGAGGCGGCATGAGCTCCAACTTGGTCGCGTCGTTGCTACTGCAGGCCGTGGAGCGTCTTGAGGATTGGGCCGGCGGCGCGCCAAGTTATCGTCACGGCGTTGATTGCGTGCACTCCGCCGCGCGGGACGCTAACTGCGACGACGTTGTTGACGACGTCGCTGGCTGAACGTGTACGGTGAGCCTCACACCGTGACCCGGTCGGAGAAGATCTCGCTCGGCATCGTCGTGCTCGCCGCCTGGATCATCATCCCGGCAGCGTTGGGCGTGCTCGGAATCGGGATCGCGTCGGTCTCAAGCGGTGTCAGCAACGTGGCACGCGTCATTGACGCACTCGTTGTTCTGCTCGGCGTCGGGATCCTGAGGCGCAGCGAGATCGCCCGCGTGATCTACATCGTGCTCGGCGTCATCGGCGCGGCCCTCATCATGCTGGCCAGCGTGAACGCGAGCCCTGGCGCCGTGTTCGTGGCGCTCGCGTTCCAGCTAGGGCCGGTCGTCTTCCTGATGCTCAGCTCGGTCCGCGACAGTTTCGGCTAGACGTCCTACAGGGTGGCCTGCCGCGTCGTACTCCTCGTCATTGTGGACGACACCAGCGCCGGCGGCTTCGGCTGACGAAGTCAGCTGGCGGCATACGTGCGTGCTGGCGCTTCGCGCGCGGGGAGCGCGTGCTGCGGGTCGTTACGCGCCGTCGCATCTTCTGGAGCGGTCGTCTCGCTGGCCCGTCAGGCGGGTGCCAGACGACATGAGCCTGGAGCGTGGATGGCTCTTAGCTGCCGGCGTCGGCGGGTGGCGGGCGGCTCGGTGCTCAGTAGGGCGTGAACTGCGGCGCGTGCAGCGCGTCGCGGATCGCGCGACCAGCGCTGCTGAGTGCGTTGGCTGGCTCTAGCCATTCGTAGCGCCAGGCGGGGATCGTCAAGGGCTGTGGCGTCATCTGCGGCTGGAGATCATGAAGCCGCTCGTCTTCAAGGCGAATCAGCCGAGCGATCAGTCTCCTGACAGACGGTGTCCATTGTGCCGCGGCGAGTGCAGCTACGCCGCGGTGCAGGGCTCGCCTCGCTCTCGCACACGCTGCGTTGATCACGGCTTGGGTTGGCGAGGCGCGGCTGAAACGAAGGGCCTCGGGGCTCCAGGTGTCGAGCTCGCTGTCCAGGCGGCTTGCGGCGCTGTCGATCGGTGTGACGATCCCCAGGTACTGCGCAGCAGCCGCGCCGAGAGTCGCGTGGCGCAGGCTGTAGCCGTCGTCCCGGACCGGTGTTGGCGCGATGTAGCCGCGCCGCTCTGGCGACATCCACTCGGAGTTGAGGTTGCCTGGGCGCGGCGGCGCGTGGTTGACAGTGAGGCGCGTGAACAGGACGCGCGAGAGCTGTGGGTAGGGGTACAGGCTGTTGCGTGGCGTCACCGTGTCCGTGATGTCTTCCTGCAGCCACTGCGCTTCGTTAAACGCGCCATGCGCTTCGTCGGTCGTCAGAAAGCTGGTGACCTCATGCGAGGCCGGATCCACGATCGCGAGCCTCCAGCGGCCTCGTGCCAGTGACAGGCTTGCCGAGATCCTGTCTCCCGGCCTGACGAGGAAGAGGAATTGCGGGTGGAAGTGGTGGAGCGTGTCGCTCCAGAACGCGTAGTAGAAGTTGGAGCGAGGCACGGCCGCCTGGCGATCTGCCGCGTGACGCTCTTCGTTCGTCCCGATCTGAATGAACGGAGCACTGCTGTCTCCAGGGGTCTGGGCTCCGATCCAGGTTCCCGCCCGGCCCGGTCGCGAGTCACGCTCGATGCGAGGCACTATCCATGACCCTGAGAGCGACGTCACGCTGGGGCCCTGCCAAACATAGCCGGCGAACGCGCCGAGCCACCGGCGCGGCACTCTGGCCATGCCGCCTCCCTGCGCCACCAGCACCACGACGATCGTGCCGGTAAGCGCGATCGCGTAGATGGCGGCGAGGCACTGCCCCCAACCCCACCGCCGAGAGCCCGCATCTCCACTGTGCCTGACCACGCTGCGCAGCATGCTAGCCGCGCGACCGGCCTGGCCTCATGGCGCCAGCATAGCCAAACACGCCAACCTGGCGCGACTCTAGGAGCTATCGCGGTACCCGTCAGAGATCGCCGCGGCCTCGCCCCGTATACGGTTGGGGAGCGCCGCCCGGATCCGGGCGGCGCTTGAGCCAATAGGGGGTACCGATATGTCGTACGCAGTCGTGCACCACTTCGCCGGCGGCACCGAAGACCAGTACAACGCGGCGGTCGCTGCGGTGCATCCGCCGCACGGCCTCCCGGCAGGCCAGACGTTTCACGTGGCCGGCCCGACCGACGACGGCTGGATGATCGTCGCGATCCATGAGTCGAAGGGCAGCTGGGAGAAGTTCCGCGACGGAACTCTCGGGCCGAAGATGGCTGCAGGCATTGACGGGAGCTTCGCGTCACCGCCGCAGGAGACGACGTTCGAGATCCGTCACCACGAGACGGCCTGACGGCGGCTCATCGGCTGCAGGCCGGCGCCCGGCCAAGCGACCGTGAGGCGGTCGCCTGGCCGGGCGGAAGGTCGCTGACGGAGATTCACTCGAGCTCGATGGCGGTCAGCGGACGAGGATCGCCAGCTTGCCCTGGGTGTGGCTCGTGGTGAGCGCGCTGAGAGCCTCGGGGGCTCGCGCGAGCTCGTATGTGGTCTGAACCGGCACTCGCAGCGTGCCGTCGGCCAGCAACCGGCCGAGGCGCTCCAGATTCTCGCGCGTCGGTGTGGCCATGACGTTCGTGTGGCCTGGACCGTCACCGGCGGCCCCGTTCGGCGACGCGAAGAGTCCGCCGCTCTTGACCGCCGCGTCGAACGCGCCGGGCGCGTAGGCGCGAGTCCGAGGACAATCTCGCGGTGTAGCGGAACGTCGGCTGATCACGATACGCAACCCCGCTCCATGGCATGGGAGCGGCAGCCAGGCGGAGTACCACAAGCCCAGCGCGGGCCTATCCTCTGCTACGTGAAACGCACAACGGCACTGCTCACGGTCGGCGTGCTGCTGCTTGCAGCGATCCTCGCGATCGCGGTTGGCTCGAGCTCCGTCCAGGTGGTCGGCTTCATCGTCTTGGCGATCGTCCTGATGATTCTCATCCCCGATCTGATTGCGCCCGGCACGAACCTCCTGCTCGGCGGAGGCCGCCCGCGGTTCTTCCGCACGCGCAATCCGCCCGCCCGCAAGCGCTGATATCGGCGTGTGTCTACTGGGGATCGCGTGGTCGAGGTCGACGCCGCAGCCGGCTCGCGCCTGGTGTTCGCGCTTTGCGGGCGTCACGGGTGGGGGTTGGGCGGGCGATCGCGTTTGTCGGGAGCGACAAACGCCCGTCTTAGCGCTTGAGCCGCGATGAGTGCGAGGCCCGCGCCGCGGCGCACAGCGGCGGAGCGGGCGAGTTCGGTTGGGTCGCGCGCGTTCCGAGTCAGCTTGCGGCTGCTATCGGCTGGCGAAGGATGGTCTTCATCTTCTCGGGAGCGGCGCGCCTCGGGTCGCTGAGGTAGATCTCGTGATGCTTGCCGGCGTGCTCGTAGCCCTGCTGAGCGATGAAGGCGTGCAGGCGCTTAATCGTCGGGCCCTCAGCGGCGTAGGGGCCGAGGTGCATCATCTGAGCCGCCGGGCCTTCGGTGAACCGCTCGAGGCGCAGCCGCCCGATCGTCTGCGGCGACTTCTTCTTGGCGGCCTTCTCCACCGCGTCCGCGAAGACCTCCGCGGTCACGACGTCTGGCTGCATGATCATCATCGTCCAGTACCACGCGGACTTGTCGTCAGTCGTGAACGTCGAGATGTCGGGCGTCCACCACAGTCCCTCAAGCGGCAGCACGCCGTAGTCGACCCCGTCGGGTGCGCGCTTGATCGCGAACTTGGCGGCATAGGCGACCGCGTACAGCGCCTCGACAGCCTCTCCGTACTCGGTGGCCGTGTTCGGGTCGCCGTGGCCGTCGATCATCAAGTAGGTGAGCTCGGGCACCTCGACGATCCCCGGCTCACGCCCGGCCGCGTACAGCTCGCGCAGCTCGTGCTTGTAGTCGATCCTCGTCGTCGTGGGCATCTTGACCTCCAGGTTTCGGGGCGGGCGCTGCCTGAATGGTCACGCTCAGGGCCATCGCTCGCATCGGTGGAGACCCCCCCAAATCGCGTCGACGCGCTCGTGCACATGCGACCACATCACGTAGCGCCAACGCGTGGGGACTGACGCGCTGCTGGCGTAGCGCCAACGCCCCCGGATGCTCGATGAGCGATGCGAGTGCCAGAGGTGGGGGTTGCACACCACTGCCGTACTGGGCAAAGAAGCGGCGCGGAGCACCCGCTGCGCCTTCGCAACGGTGCCCCGGCGTCAGTGGACGGTCGCTGTGCAAGTAGCCGTATTGACAGAAGCGGCGACGGTGCTACAACAAGGGGAGCAGTAGATAGGAGGTTCCGTTGGAGAGAGAGCGCCGGTCATAGAGGTTCGGCCCCGGCAGGGCGCCCGTTAGACAGCAAGGTCGCGCACACGCGCAAGATAGGGCGCCCGTAGCCGGGGTTCCTGGCGGCGACGTCGTAGCAGACCGCCGAATACGAAGCACGTGCGAGTGCTCGGAGACGATTACGTCTCGAGCCTCCCTTGACGGCTGCGCCTGCGCGAGTGCGCCGCGGCGGGACCGGGCCTGGGCTGCCACGTCTCTAGAGACCTGTTTCTGGCGCGGAACGGAGGTCGTCAGTGGCGGCTGATCACGATCGCGACCTTGCTGCCGGCGCGGAGCTTGGTTCCGGGCTTCGGGCTCTGCGAGACAACGACGCCGGCGCGTCCGGCTGCACGCCGGTGGGTGATCCGCCCGAGCGCGCAATGAGACTTGGTGAGGGACGTGCGGGCCACCGCGAGCGTCTTTCCATGCAACTTGGGCACGACACAGGTCGCGGTCGTGGTCGGAGCGGTCCCCCCGGTGCTGCCCGTGCCGGTGCCGCCCGTGCCGGATGAGCACGCGGAGAGTTGGAACTCATCGATGTTCAGGGGCTGACCAACCGAATACGGATCGTCGCCGCCATAGACATCGACAAGTGGCCCGCCGTTCGCCGTCTGCGCGCAGGTGGTCGAGCCGGACAGGGAGATGAGCGCCACCACAGCCGTGCCCGCCGGCACACTGGACCCGGTGCAGATAATCCTTCGCTGGGTCCGGGTGTTGTTGCCCGTGGCGCAGCTGATCCCTGCCGGCGAGACGATCGTGGCGGACGTGACCGACGTGCTGAATGCAACGTCGAACAGCGTGTTGCTGCTGTTCGGCCCCAGGGCGGTGTCACAGGAGAACGTGAAGCCATTGGCCGTCATGTTTCCCGAGCAGTTCTGTGCCGCCGCCGGCTGGACGCCCACCGCCAGCCCCGCGGCCACGACCGTCGCGACGAGAGCGGCGCGAACCGATAAACGCCGAGCGCGGGTCGCATCCATGAGCATCGCTTAGCGTAGGGGTCGGGATGCCCCTGGTCATCCGGGTCGGGCCACCTCGTCTCGACGGGACAATACGGACCAGGCTATCCCTGGCGGCGACTCATTTGCACGCCGCGCGCCAGCGCACATCACGTTGCTCTCGTGCGGCGACTGTAGCCGACGGGCGCTGTGTCCGCTGCTCATTCACGGAGAGAGGCTCCGGTCGGTCCTCGCGACAACACGGCGTCGTGTTGTGCCCGTGGTCTGGGTGGGCCGTCCTATGTTGGCCGGGTCAGGCCTCGGGGTCTGCCTCGCCTAGTAACAGCGTCATGAACATGGAGCCGCGGCTCGGGCTGTAGTCGCCGAACGGTCCGCACGGTCTGAATCCTGCTCGGGCGTAGAGCGACCGCGCCGGAGCAAACGCTGGCTGGGAGCCTGTCTCAAGACTGACGCGGCGGAAGCCTCGCTCGCGCGCAACACCGATGAGATGATCGACCATCGCTCGACCGATCCCGCGACCGCGTGCCGGCTGGGCAGTGTGCATCGACTTCAGCTCTGCGTGGCGCGCATCGAGCTCCTTCAGCGCCGCGACGGCGAGCAGCTCGCCATTGACGCGGAAACTGAAGAGCGTCACGCCAGGCTCCGTGAGACCGTCCACGTCGAGTGTATGGTCGTCCTCCGGCGGGCTGTGCGACTTCGTGAACGCGAGGTGGCGCCCCAGCAAATCGCGAACGTCCTCGGCTCGCGGATCATCAATCGAGACCTCGCCCTCCAGCACAGCAGGAAACTAACTGACGCCAAGCCGCCCGGTCCGAACACCGCGCTCGCATGACTCGCACGACAGCGCGCCACTCCGTTTCGCGCGGACCAGCTGCGTGACCGTCGGTCGGGCTCGTGTCTGCGTCCGTGGTTTGCGACAACGTCGCGCTAGACGTGGACGGGCTGACCAGCCGGGGTAATGTGTGGCCGTGATGAGCTCCA